>Ga0070734_10000523_pt1 | contig 77751 bp, 63 predicted proteins | sample Coa_R1_8_FD_66444 | JGI IMG/M metagenome (GOLD analysis project Ga0070734, IMG submission 66444) | Surface soil microbial communities from Centralia Pennsylvania, which are recovering from an underground coalmine fire - Coalmine... | ecosystem: Environmental > Terrestrial > Soil > Unclassified ...
CCACCGGTCATCGCCGGCGCAGTTCCCAATGCTCGATCCACAAGCATGCCGAACGTACTCGAAAACGCCCGCGACTAAAATCGGGTTACGGCGGTTCACCACTTTTATGTCGCGCACCCATACGTGCTGCTCTGGGCTGAATGGACGGGTAGGCAGTAGATGTGGCGGATACAACTTTGACGTGGCAGATCGTTGTCTCAAGCTGTGAGAGGGTCCCGGCGCCTGGCTGCGGCCATCGTACACGCTTTGGGAAATGCTGGACGCGGCTACACGCGGTGCGGTGTGACGCTCGGTCGCGTGGCGGATCGCGTCACTCTTGCCAAACGGGGCAAACCGTCTGACTCCGACGGGTGTGGTCTTGTAGAACCAGTGAGTTACGGGGAATTTCCGTCGGAGTCCGACGGTTTCGAGAGGCAATTTTTCCCAGGGCTTGGAATGCGCACGCGACTCACGTCGACACTTTGGCGTTGCGAGAGCAGGTCTTCTCGCAGCAGCGTTTACGCGGTTTAGATGGCCTCGGTGAAGAATCCTCTGCAGGGCTGTCGTGAGAGACCGGGCTCGGCAGGAATCGAAGCACAGGGCGCGAAGACGAACGCCTCCGGCCCGTCAAGTTCTGAGGCTCAGTCGACGAGCACGTCTACCGGCGCCTCGATGCCCAGCATTTTCCGCAAGTGCATTACTTCTTCGCTCGGGGCATTTCCGAAATAGCGCTTGAATTCCCGGCTGAATTGCGAGGGACTCTCATATCCGACGCGATTGGCCGGTGGCCGTGAGCGGGGGCTTTTTTCCTACCTTACAAACCACTCCCGAACTGGGCCGACTGATTGAACCGGGTGACGACATCCAGAACCTGAATGTCGGAGTGATCTCCTACGGCCTCTGGCAACGGCATTTCGGCGGCGACCCCGCGGCGGTCGGGCGCTCGATGTCGATCGGCCGCCAGTCCTTCGTGATCGTGGGCGTACTGCGGCCCGATTTTCGCTATCCGCAGCCGGAGATGCAGGGAGATCCGGATCTCTACGGACCCATGCCCGATGCAGCTTCCGGCGCACGCTCCACGCGCGATATTCGCGCCATCGGCCGTTTGAGACCGGGCATCGCTGCCCTTCAGGCGCAGGCCGATCTCTCGGCGATCGCCAAAGATTTGGAAGCGCGCTACCCGGCCGACAATACTCATGCCGGATTGGTGGTCGAACAACTCGCCGACACGATTGTCGGCGATACGCGGCCGGTGCTCTGGCTACTGCTGGGGGCGACGCTCTGTGTCCTGTTGATTGGATGCGCGAATCTGGCAAATCTCCTGCTCGCAAAAGGTCTGAATCGCTCGAAAGAGATCGCGATCCGCGCCGCCCTGGGAGCCACGCGCCGCCGCCTGGTAGCGCAGCTTCTTACCGAGAGCCTGCTGCTCAGTTTTCTAGGCGGCCTCTGCGCCCTGGTAGTCAGCGATTGGATCGTGCAGGCCGCGGTGGCGGTGAGCGGACACAGCCTGCCCAGGGCAAACGAGATTCATATCGACGCTCGAACGCTGGCTTTCGCGGTCATCCTGGCGGCCGCCGCCTGCCTCCTGTTCAGCCTCGTGCCGGCACTGCGGCTCTCACAGGGGGCGCTGGAGACCACTCTCAAGCAAGGAGGCCGGAGTGGGGCCGGCATCAAACGCCGCGTGAGCAGCATCCTGGTGATGGCAGAGGTCACCCTTTCGATGATGCTTCTGGCTGCGGCGGGTATGTTTGTCCACGGCTTTTGGAACCTCTCGCACCTCGATCCGGGATTCGACGCCGCGGAGATCCTCACTGCGCAGGTTTCCTTGCCGTTGAACCGGTACCCACAGGAGAAGCGCGTCCAGTTTTTCGACGAACTTTATGCTCGAGTGGGTCGATTGCAAGACGTGCGGGGAGTCGGCGCAATCAACATCCTGCCCCTCTCAGGTGCGCATTCCTGCGATGCGATTCGCGTGGACGCGCATCCCGTAGACGCGGGCCGGCAACCGTGCGCCGAAACGCGTTCGGTGAGCGCCGGCTATTTTCAGGTGATGGGGATCCCGCTGCTCCGTGGCAGGGCATTCGACGCCCGCGATCAAGCTACTTCTCCCAATGTGGTGGTAGTCAACCAAGCGATGGCGCAGTGGCTGTGGCCCACCGAAGATGGGCTCGGCCAGACCATCACACTGGTCTCGCTTGGCGCGTCGGAGTTGCCACGACAGGTGGTCGGAATCGCAGGCAATACGGTGCACGCCAGCCTGACCGAGGCTGCGGTGCCGCAATACTTCATTCCCCAGCATCAGCAGCCGGGATATCAGGCCATGACGCTGGTGGTTCGCGCCGCGAAGCCTAGCGGGCTGACGGCGGCGCTGCGCAGCGAACTTTCGCAAATGGATCCGAATGTGCCGCTCTACAATGCCCGGACGCTCTCCGAACTGCGGGACGCCTCGGTCGCCAGCCCCTGGTTTCGTATGATCCTCTTCGGCGCCTTCGCTCTGATGGCATTGGCTCTGGCGGTCGCCGGCGTCTACGGAGTGTTGTCGTATACCGTAAGCCAGCGCAGGCACGAACTGGGCTTGCGCCTGTGCCTGGGAGCGCGGGGATCCGACATCGCCTGGTTACTCGTGCGGCAAGGCATGACGCCCGTGGCTGCCGGGATCGTGCTGGGAATGTTGGGAGCCTTGGTGAGCCAACGTTCGGTCGCCGGGTTGGTCTATGGCGTCGGCCGGACCGACCCGTGGACGTTTGGTGCGATGCCGTTGATTCTGGCGCTCGCGTCGTTAGCGGCAATCTGTGGTCCGATCCGCCGGGCAGCCTCCTGCGACCCGTCGGAGGCGCTGCGAGCGTCCTGAACGACAGGGGAACCCGGTTGGACTGCGCGGCTGTCGCGACAGGGAGACCACTTCGTGGCGCCGGAATCGGTTAGGTATCGAAAGCGTCGACAGGAGTGTCGACGCGGCAGAGAAGAGTCTTTGCGCCACGACCGCCGTTATGATCTTATACGCTTCAAGGCTCCGTGGAACGTCCCAGGACTTTCGTATAGTATATTGAAGTCTGTGGGGTCTTGATGCTGCCAGGCCCCCAAGAAGACCATCAGTATGACCGCCATCGGCGAGACGCTGCGCCGCGAAAGATTGAAACGCAATCTTGACCTGGACGCTGTTTCTCGCGAACTCAAGATCTCCCAGAGGTTTTTGGAAGCCATCGAAGACGAGCGCTTCGATCTGCTCCCCCGTGGAGTTTTTGCCAAAAGCTTTGTGCGTCAATATGCGAGGATGCTGGGACTCGACGAAGAGGAACTCGCCAACGAAGTTCAGCGCGCAGTCGACCCCTCGCCCGCGGTCCCGCAGTTTGCCGAGCACGCACCCGTAACGCCGCCAGCCGAGATTCATGTGCCCCGCATGGAATCCTGGCAGAACATCTCGGATACGCGATTTTCGCGGCGCTCTTCTTCACTGCCCGCATTGGCGATGCTGGTGGTGGTGATGCTGCTATGCTCCGGAGTTTATGCCTTGTGGCAGCGCACGCGTCACTCCGCGGCGCCACGGGAGGACACTCCTGCGCAGACCGCGCAAACTTCCAGCCGATTGCCTCACAACATCGAACCTGCATCTCCGGCCGCTCCTCCGCCCGCACAGGCGGCACAAACCCAACCCCCGCCCGCGAATACTGCCGATCGTCCGGTGGTCGACACTGCCGCATCGAAGGCCGCCAGCGCGCCCCCCGCGGTAGCGCCTGCGACTGGAACTCCTCCCGAAGTTGGGACACGCGTTCAGATTCCGAACGCCAATCCTCACGGGCCGCTACAGGTGGCAGTGACGGCCGACGAACTGGTGTGGGTAATGGTGAAGACCGATGGCAAAATTTCGTTTTCAGGCACCATGGAAGCGCAGCAGACCCACACCTTCGATGCCACCGACAACGTTACGGTGCGTCTGGGAAATGCGGGGGGCGTCAGCCTGAAGTTGAACGGGCAGCCTATCGGGTCCGTGGGCCCGAGGGGGCAGGTGCGAACGGTTCAGTTTACTTCCGGCGGCTTCCAGATCGTCGCGCCGCCCAAGCCGGTTTTACCCCCTGAAGCTCTTCTGTGACGCATGTCGGAGCGCTGCCGCTTGCGCTCGAGCGTGAGGAGTTCGCGTCTGCGGCGCAGCTTGATGCGCTCGTCGACTTTGTGCCAGAACTTGCGGAAATAGCTTATTGCGGAGAGCAGGGCAAATACGATCACGCCCCACACCAGGAATTTCCCTGGGGTTTGCAGTGAGGGATGGCGGACGCTCAGCAGCATGCACGAAATCGCCACTACCTGCGAAAACATCTTGGTCTTGCCCAGATCGCTGGCTTTGATGGTGTAACCCTCGGCCGCCGCGATGCTGCGCAGCCCGGAAACCGCGAATTCCCTTCCGATGATCAGAACCGCCATCCAGCCGGGGAGGACACGCACCTGCACCAGCGAGATCAGAGCAGCGGAAACCAGCAGTTTGTCGGCAATCGGATCAAGCAAGGTGCCGATCGTCGTCACCTGCCGCCAGCGTCGCGCCAGGTAGCCGTCGAGCAGGTCAGTACCCGCCGCCGTCAGGAAAATCGCCAGCGCCAGCCACTCGTTGGTCACCTGCAAAGAGCCAAGGCGGACGCCGACGTTTTCCTGTACCAACGCTGCAACCAGCAGCGGCACGAAGAAGATTCGGAGAATCGTCAGCGAGTTCGGAAGATTCATCGCCCAAACCAACTATAATGCGTGTCGAGGTCCGCCAACAACTATCTCACCCGCTTATACTAAGATTTCACAGCCATGACCCTATCGCGACGCCATTTCTTTTTGGGCAGTCTTGCACTGCCTGTGTGGGCTGCCAAGAAGCGCCAGGAGGAGCGCCCCAATCTCCTCTTCATCGTCGCGGATGAGTTGCCATCGTGGGCCCTGGGTGTCTCAGGCAACCAGGAAATCCACACTCCCGGCATTGACCAGTTGGCCCGGACCGGCACCCGGTTCTTCAACCATTTCGCCGCTGCACCAGTAGCTGGCTTGAACCGCGGCACGCTGATGACCGGCCGCACGCCGATGCAACTCGGTGATACGGAAAATCCTCCAGGCTCGGATGGCTCCCTGGAAAAAATCGTTTCCACACTTGGATACACCGCCAGTACCGCCGATTCCCGGAATGCGGCTCAGTTCCTGGAACGGCCACCCGCCGGTAAGCCGTTCCTCTTAACGGTGGGGTGTCCGAGCCTGCGCGCCCCCTATGAGGGCGTCCCGCAGAAATACCTCGATCTTTACGCGAAGACAAGATTCGACAGCCTGAACGCCCTTCGGATCCCAGCCGCCAATGCGCAACGCGGGAAGGAAATGTTCGGCGACCTGATCGGGAATCTGCGGAAAGCCGCCGCGGCGGTCACGGCCTTCGACGATGACGTTGCGATGATGGTGGCGAAACTCACGCAGAAGGGGCTGCTCGACAACACGCTCGTGATTCTGACGTCCACCTGTGGCGCGCTCCTGGGCAGGCACGGACTTTGGGATGCGGGCCAGGCGTCGAATCCCGTGAACATGTTCGACGAAGCGATCGCGACTCCTATGATCTGGAGTTGGCCTGGACGCATTCCGACGCAGGGGGCCCGCCCCGAGATGGTCGGCGCCTATGACTTCGTGCCCACGGTTTGCGATCTGTTCGATATGGAGATCCCGGGCGGCCCATCCTGCGGACGCAGCTACCTTCTGGTGGCGACGGGAAAGCCCCTGCCGAAAAAGCAGCCGTGGCGGACGACGGTGTTCAGTCACTTTGGCAACACCGACATGGCGCGCACGGAGCGCTATAAGCTGGTGACTCGTACGCAAGGGCCGAATGAGTTCTACGACCTGACTGCGGATCCGGGCGAGAAAGTGAATCAATACGAAAATCCGCAGTTCATGAGCGCTCGGGGGCCGCTGGCGGACCGGCTGACGCAGTGGAAAGCGAAGTACTCCTGACGAGGTCACCAGGCGGCGGTCGCTCTACGGATCTCTATCGCGCCCTTCTGACGCCGGAACTGTCTTTTTTTCATTCGACATAGGCCCCAGAAATTGATAACCTGTTATCCGTCAGCTTTATTCTGAGGGGGACTGAATGACTGCTGTGTTGTCCGATGCACAGAAACGCGAATTCGTAAAACGCGGCTTTTCGCGCCGGAATTTCGGCCGGATTGCCACCATGTTGACCGCCGGCGCCGCTCTGCCGTTTTACAACGAGAGCGCTTTGGCCCAGCTTTCCCGCGTGGAAGCACCCGCCGATTCGGTTTGGATTAACTCCAACGAGAACCCACTGGGACCCAGCCCGGAAGCCCGTGAAGCCGCGCGCAAGATGGTTGACCAGGGCGGCCGGTACCTCTTCGGTGAAGCCGGAAAAGTACGGACCCTGCTTGCCGAACAGGAAGGCGTGAAGGCGAGTTATGTCGAGGTGCACGCCGGGTCGAGCGCTCCGCTCCATCAGGCTGTGTTGGCCTTCTGCTCGCCCACCAAGTCATTCGTGACTGCCGATCCCGGCTACGAAGCCGGTATGCGCGCCGCCAATTTTATCGGCGCCAAGATAGTTTCGGTGTCGCTCACGAAGGATTACGCGCACGATGTAAAAGCCATGGTAGCTGCCGCCCCCGACGCCGGCCTGTTTTACATCTGCAACCCCAACAATCCCACTGGTACGTTGACCAGCCGCGCAGACATCGAATGGCTCGTGGCCAATAAGCCGGCGGGATCCATTGTGATGATCGATGAAGCCTATACTCACATCGCCGGTCCGGACCTGTTCGATACGAACCTGGTGGCCGCGGATAAAGACGTCATCGTTCTGCGAACCTTTTCCAAAATTTACGGCATGGCCGGCCTTCGCGCTGGCGCAGCGATTGCGCGTCCCGACCTGTTGAAGAAGGTCGTCGGCTTCAGTCCCAACGGCATGATGCCGATCACGGCGATGGCCGCGGCCAGCGCCAGCCTGCAATCCAAGACGCTGGTCCCGGAACGCCGCAAGAAGATTGGCGACGTTCGCAACGACACTTTCGCCTTCCTCGACAAGCACAACTTCAAGTACGTTCCCTCCGTGTCGAACTGCTTCATGGTAGACGTGAAGCGGCCGGGCGGCGATGTGCAGACCGCGCTCGTCAAAGAGAAGGTCGTAATCGGCCGTGTGTGGAAAGCCTGGCCCAATCACGTCCGCGTCACCGTCGGCACTCAAGAAGAGATGGACAAGTTCAAGACCGCCTTCCTTAAGGTGATGGCTTGAACCTTCGGGGCATTCTGCATCGCAGAGCCCCGGAACTTGCTCATTACGGCGCAAATCAATTTGTCGGAGATTGCTCGGGCGGTGTGATCGCAGCCCTGATCGCACTGCCCTACGGCCTCGCCATGGCGTCGCTGATGGGCTTGCCACCAGTCCTGGGCGTTTTTACTTCCATCCTGACGGCTCCCATCATCGCCCTTCTCGGGCGCAACCCGGTTCTGATTGGCGGCACTGCCAGCGCGACCGTCCCCTTCATCGCGCTGGCGGTCCGCAATCAAGGAATCCAAGGCGCCGCTCTGCTTTCCATCCTGGCCTCCGCGATTATGATCGGGTTCTGGGCCTTGCGTCTGGGCCGGTACATCACGCGCGTTCCGCACGCGGTGGTGACGGGCTTCTCGTGCGGGATCGGCGGGATGATGCTGATCTCGCAATTGGACACGATCTGCGGCGTCGCCTCCCCGTTTACGAGATCTGCCGGTACGACGCTCGGACAATTGGCTGCGGTGATCGATCACATCTCGGAAAGCCGGATCGTCCCCATCGTTCTCGGATTGATCGTGATTCTTGCCGCTACTTTAGCGGCGCGTCTGTCTCCGCATGCGCCCGCACCACTGATCGGGGTAGCGCTCGCGATCGTGGTGGCGCGCGTCTTCGGTCTGCAGGAAAAAGAGGTCGGCACTCTGCCTGCGCTGATGCCGGCGCTGCTGAAACTCTCCTGGAGTTTCAAAGGCGTGGTCGCGCTGCTGCCTTCCGCGTTTGCACTGGCGTTCGTGTCTTCGGTGAACATCCTTATCACGTCCCGGGTGGTCGAGCATTTCCGCGGACGTCATAAGCGCATGACCCCCGCCGACGCCGATGCGGAACTCGGCGCTTACGGGGCGGCGAATCTTTGCGCCGGGATGTTTGGCGCTCCCATGAGCGTGGGAATTCCTGCGCGGAGTCTGGCCGTGGTGCGCTGTGGCGGTAGTTCGCCGGTGGCGAACCTGCTGCATGCCGCGTTCCTGGTGGTGATTTTGTGGATCGGCTCCGGCTTCGTCGCTCGCATCCCGATACCGGCACTGGCCGGGGTGACTGCCTGGATGGGGTTGTGCCTGCTCGATTGGAGTGCCTGGCGCAGGCTTCCCAAAATGAGCCGGGTGGATGCCGCCGCTTTTCTGGCCACTGCCGCCTCGGTACTCTGCATCAATGCCGTCTTGGCGGTCGCGGTGGGCTGCTCCTTCTACGTGGTACAAGCCGCATACCAGCGCTGGATCCGCCCCGCCAGCATGCCCGACCTGCAAGTTCCCTGAGCAACTTTCCTTCTCAACGACCGCGCCTCTTCCTGTGACGCCAGGAGGACGAGTGTGAACGTCATCACAATCCTCTTCTGCGCGCAAAGCGAGTGTTGCGACCGCCATTCTCCTAATATTTAAGGGTGTTATACTCTTAATTTCTTGTAAGAGGTGCGCTTCGACGTCACAGCAACGCCCGCCTGCCAGCAGCGAATGGTGCCTGGCTGGTGTTTCGGCCGCGCTTTACGGCAGCCTGCCCCGCGACTCTTCGACGCCGGCGTCTGGTCCGCGCAGCCTCACACTGCAAATCTCAACGACAGGGAAAGGACGGTAGAAGCATGCCCGCCAACATCTCCGAGCTGACCCCAGAACGGATCGCCTATCTCGAAGGCCTGGTCACCCAAGCACGAAAAGCGGCCGAGGCCTTTGCCCGATTCACCCAGGAAGATGTCGATCGCATCGTCAAGCCGATGGTGTTGGCGGGCCTGGAGAACGCGCATCACCTCGCCCGTCTTGCCTTTGAGGAAACCAGAATGGGCGTTCTCGAGGACAAGGTCCTCAAGAACATGGTGGCCACCGAGTTCGTTTATAACTACGTACGCGACAAGCGCACGGTCGGCATAATGCGCGAGTTTCCGGAGCGTGGACTGGTAGAGATCGCCGAGCCGATAGGCGTGATCTTCGCGATCACGCCCATTACCAATCCTACGGCCACCGTCCTCTTCAAGTGCATCATGGCCATCAAGTCGCGCAACGCCATGATCTTCGGGCCGCATCCGGCCGCCTGGCGCTGCTGCCAGGAAGCTGTCCGCATCATGTATGAGGCCGCCTTGCAGCACGGAGCGCCCGAGGGAGTGTTCACGTGCCTGGAGTCTCCCACTATTCCCGACAACGCCTGGCTGATGCGCCACAAGGATGTCGCCATGATCGATGCCACAGGCGGGCGCGGCGCGGTGAAGGCGGCGTACAGCTCCGGAAAGCCGGCGCTCGGCGTCGGGGCAGGGAACACCCCGGTCTATCTCGATCGGACGGCCAATCTCGATATGGCCGTTGTCGACATCATCACCTCCAAAACCTTCGACAATGGCACGATCTGCGCCTCCGAGCAGACTGTGGTGATGGACGACGAGATCTACGATGCAGCGCTCGCAAAGTTCGTCGAATTGGGGGCACACCTCTGCAATCCTGCAGAGACTGCTCTCCTGGGTCGCGCGCTTTTCGATCCCGAGACCGGCAACGCCAGGCCTATCGCGATCGGGCAGAAGGCTACCGACATTGCCAGCGTGATCGGCCTCTCAGTGAAGCCGGACACCAAGATGCTGATCGCACCTATTCGAGGCGTGGGACGAGAGCATCCACTTTCCGCCGAGAAGCTCTTCCCCGTGCTCGCCGTATACCGCGCAAAGTCCACCGATGAGGCGCTCGACATCTGCGTGCGAGTCAATCGGGCCGGAGGACGCGGCCACACCGCGGTAGTCTTCTCCAATAACGAAGAGACCATCCGCCGCTTCGGCGAAGCCATGGACGCGGGACGCATCATCGTGAATTCACCGGGTTCCATCGGCGCGCTGGGCGGCGTGTACAACGACATGGTGCCGACGTTCTCTTTCGGATGCGGAACCGGCGGAGGCAACAGCACCACCGAGAACGTCAACGTCTACAATTACCTGAACATCAAGCGAATGGCGCGGAGGATGCCGACTCACATGTGGTATCGGGTGCCGAATCAGATCTACTTCAACCGCAACGCGATTGAGAATCTCGCGCAATTCCCGTCGCGATCCACGCTGATCGTGACCAACCCGGCGCTCGAGCAGTTTGGCCACGTGGACATCGTACGACGCTACCTCCCGCCGCAGACTCTTGTGCATGTGCTGGCGATTCCCGAGGTGGAGCCCAATCACACGATTGTGAATCAGGGCCTCGAGGCGTTGAAGCTCTATCGCACCGACCAGATTGTCGCTCTTGGCGGCGGCTCCGTCATGGACGCGGCGAAAATCATGCGGCTCCGCTACGAGTTTCCCGATGCGAGCCTGGAGGAGTTGGGCTCGACGTTCCTGGATATCCGCAAGCGGGTGGTGCGCTTTCCTCCCCCGAAAGCCGAGCGTGTCCGGCTGATCGCGATCTCCACGACTAGTGGCACCGGCAGCGAAGTAACTCCGTTTGCCGTCCTCTCGGACAAAGGCCGCAAGGTGACGCTCGTTGACTATTCGCTCAGTCCGGACGCGGCAATTGTCGACCCGCAGTTCGTGATGTCAATGCCGAAGTCGCTCACCGCGGATACCGGAGTGGACTGCCTGACCCACGCGCTGGAGGCCGGAGTGTCCGTGTACGCGTCTCCTTACACCGATTCGCACGCCCTGCAGGCGATGCAAATGGTCTTTCAGTATTTGCCAATTGCGTACGAACACCCGCGGGACGAGGAGGCGCGGACGATGATACACAATGCCGCCTGTATTGCGGCGCTGGCGTTCTCCAACGCTTCGGTGGGCGTGAATCATGCGTTGGCGCACGCGTTCGGGGCGCGCTTCAAGGTGGCGCACGGCCGCGCCAACGCGCTGATGCTGCCGCACGTGATTGCCTACAATGCCGCAGTGCCGAGCAAGTTCATGCCATCGCCTCACCAAATCGCCTATACCGCACATAAGACTTACGCGAAGATGGCCGACCTTCTGGGATTGGGCGGCGAGACCGTCGAGGAGAAGGTGAAGAACCTGATCGCCGCCATCGAGCGGCTGCTGGATCGGCTCGGCATCCCGCGCTCCATAGCGGCCCTGGGCATCTCGCGAGAAGAATTCGAACGCGCGGTGCCAGAGCTCGCGCGAATTGCCTTCGACGATCCTTCCTGGCGCACGAATCCTCGCATGCCGTTGCTGAGCGAACTCGCCGATCTGCTGTGGAAGGCCTATGAAGGCCGGGGCTCGGGCGAACTCGCTCCCGAGGTCGAATTAGAACTCTACACCGCGAAAGTGTAAGGTTGACCGAACAGCGTTCCCTTGCGTCATCGGTCGCTTGAACCTAACGCTATTGGTGATCAGTGCGGTGCCGGGACTTCCGACTTTTCCTCTCGCCCCATGCTGACTTGCTCGATGCCGTCGCGATGAATCGGATGGGATCCAATGACGCGATCCCTCCGGCTGCTGTCGGGTCCCGCAAACGCTTTTCGCGACCGGGATGGGCTCCGCCTCTCCCGCGCCGGTGCCGGACTCGATTGCAGGTTCGCAAGGCAGCGTGTCAGCCGCGCAGGTGTACTCCAGGCGCCAAACTCAGGTCCTTCATACTCGCGCCAGCCGCAACCGCTGATGTGCCGATGTCTGCACGAAAGCTCGGAGTCGTAGCTGCGAACGGTGTGCGGCGGGTAGTGGTGTGCCTGCAATTTTCAGTGTCTCCTCTCCAGCACCATTCCACCGTCCCCAATCTGGTCGTGGTGTTTCTGAAGCAGGCCCGGTCCGCCTATCCGCTCGCGCCGTCAGGAGTCTAATTCCCAGGGGAGGCCCGCCCTTTGATTACAGATCTTCGCTATGCCGTGCGTTCGCTGGTGAAAACGCCGCGATTTTCCCTGATTGCCGTCACGGTGCTGGCGCTCGGCATCGGCGCTAACGCCGCCATGTTTAGCGTCGTGTATAACGTGCTACTGCGTCCTCTACCGTACCCACAGCCCGAGCGGCTGGTCTTTGTTCAGGAGAGCAGTGTGCGTCGCGGCGGCACCACGTCTATCGCGCCGGGCACTTATCAGGATTGGCGCGACCAGCAGCACGTCTTCGATTCCATCGCCGCGGCGGAATTGTGGGGCGCATCGCTCACCGGCAACGGGCATCCTGAAGAGATCGAAGGACTGAGAGTCTCCACATCGATTCTTTCGGTGCTGCGCGTTTCGCCCGCGCTCGGGCGCGGCTTCCAGCCTGAGGACGAGCAGACCGAAGCGGGCCAGGTCGTGCTGATGAGCCATGGACTGTGGGAGCGCCGTTTCGGAAGCGACCCGTCGATCCTGGGCAGCAACATCGTCTTGAGCGGGGCGAGTTATCGGGTGATTGGGATCATGCCGCGCGATTTCCGTTTTCCGCCGTTCTGGGCGCTGAAGGCCGAGCTTTGGACGCCGCTGGTTTTTCCGCCGCAACGCCGGAACGATCGGGAGTCGCGATCCCTGCGCGTGTTCGCGCGCCTGCGTGGCGGCGTGACACTCGAACAAGCCGCCGCCGAGATGGCCACCATCGCGCGCCGGATCGAACTGGCCTATCCCGCCAGCAACACCGATTGGAGTGCGCGCGTGACGCCGCTCAGCGAGGTAGTGGTGGGACAGGTGCGGCCGGCGCTGTTGGTGCTGCTGGGCGCCGTCGCTTTTCTGCTGCTGATTGCCTGCGCCAACGTGGCGAACCTGCTGCTGGGGCGGGCCAGCGGGCGCCAGAAGGAGTTCGCTCTGCGTCTGGCGCTGGGCGCCGGCCGCGGCCGGCTGGTGCGGCAACTGCTCGTGGAAAGCGCTCTCCTCTCGCTTACCGGTGGTGCCTGTGGTCTGCTGCTGGCACGGTGGTCGATCCAACTCCTCACGCTGAGCATCGCGGACGCCAGCCGCTTCACGTTGCCGCGCTATCAAGAGATCGGCATGGGTGCGGCCGTGCTGCTGTTCACCTTTGGCGTGTCGGCGGCGACAGGCATTCTGTTCGGTCTTGTGCCCGCGTTGCAATTCTCGAGGCCCGATTTGCACTCCACGTTGAAGGAAGGTGGGCGCGGCAACACGCGTCTCTCCCGAACCCCGCTGCGCAGCTTGTTGGTGATCGGCGAAATTGCCATCTCTCTGATGCTCCTCTCGGGCGCCGGTCTGATGATCCGCAGTTTCGCCAAGCTGGGGACCGTGGACGCCGGCTTCGATCCGCGCGGCGTGCTGAGCATGCGAGTGGTCCTGGCGGGGTCCCCGCACGGCGCCACGCCTGAGTCTCGCAATGCCTTCTATCGCACGATGCTGGAACGGGTAGGAATGATTCCCGGGGTGGAGTCGGTGAGCGCCATCAATCACCTGCCGCTTGCCGGCGATCTGTGGACTTTCTCCTTCCTGGTGGAGGGTCGTCCGGCGCCGAGCCCTGCGGAGACTCCGCACGCAGCGTTCCGCGTGGTCTTTCCGAATTACTTCCGCACCATGCGAATTCCGCTACTGGCCGGGCGTGACATCGAGGCGCGGGACGACAGCGCCGCGTCCCAGGTAGTGGTGATCAATCAGAGCATGGCGAGCCGGATTTGGCCGCGCGAAGATGCGGTCGGCAAGCGAATTCGTCTGGGCAAGACGGGGCCCTGGTACCAGGTGGTCGGCGTGGTGAAAGATGCCGAACAGCGCGAGTGGGGCGCCTCGCCCGACAACGAGTTCTACTTCTCGCAACTGCAGAACCCCGCGGACATCATGAAATCCACCACGCTGGTGCTGCGGACATCCGCCGATCCCCTCGCATTGGCCAGCGCGGTACAGGCGCAGATCTGGTCGCTGGATCGCGATGTACCGATAGTTGACCTGGCGAGCCTGGAGCAGGTGGTGGCACGTGCGGTCTGGCAGCCGCGCTTCTCCACTACTCTCCTGGGCGGTTTCGCCGGATTGGCGCTGCTGTTGGCAGCGATCGGGATATACGGCGTCATGTCTTTTGACGTGGGCCGCCGCACGCAGGAGATCGGGATCCGCATGGCGCTCGGTGCGAAGCCGGCGGACGTGATGCGCTCGGTGCTGGGTAGTGGCGGCAAACTGGCTGCGATTGGCACAGCGATCGGAGTCGCGGGTGCTCTGGCACTCACCCGTTACTTGAAGACACTGCTCTACGAAGTGAGCACCACAGATCCGGCGTCGCTAATCGGCGCGGCTGTCTTGCTGGGACTCGTTGCCTTCGCCGCGCTCTGGATACCGGCTCGCCGCGCCACGCGAGTGGATCCGGTAGAAGCGCTTCGCAGTGAATAGGCTCCGAACCTGAGATCCTGGGAGACGGCTGCGAAGTAAAAGTCGCAAGCGTTGGGGCGTGACTCGACCATCCTAAATGGAGACAGAAGCAGATCGCTGCAATGATCAGGCATCGCAAATGTGTCTCCGCCGCATTACAGCGTCCACTTAGTCGTTTGCGGGGAACAATTCGCAAGATTTCCCTTAACAAAATCATAGCGGCTGGCGTCAAACGATTATCAGTTTGTCCGCAACAGGTGTACCACCAGGGGCACGGTAGTGAAACTATAAGTGCCTCGTTCGCCAGTGAATCTGTTGTTGGCCCCGCGCGTGTTATTTTCGGACGCACGAGGAGGGAATATGAAGCAGAATTCGGGAACCCGGTTAGCATTGCTCAGCCTGCTGACCACAATGCCTGTGCTTACGCAGGAGCCCAAATTCGAGATCGCGGATGTTCATGCCAGCACGACCGCGCACTCATTTGCTCAGAATTTCGGCGGCGTTCTGCGCAATGGACGCTACGTAAACCGGGACGCTACCATGCTCAATCTCATCGAGGCCGCATACGGCGTAACGGAGGATACGATTTCGGGCGGCCCCGGCTGGCTGGATTCCGACCTCTTCGATGTGATCGCCAAAGTTCCTGAAGGCACAAAGCTGGCAACCGCTAACACCATGTTGCAGACCCTGCTGGCCGACCGCTTCAAACTGGTAGTCCGCCACGATTCGGGCGCGGTGCCTCGCTATGTGCTGAGTGTCGGCAAGAGTGGGTCGAAACTGAAGGTTGCGAGCGGGTCGGGAAATGCGGGATGCCAGCCGAAGGGAGGGGGCGGCCGAGGCGTTCCGGGTGACCCGGCGTCGCAACCGAACATCCAGATGGCCTGTCACGACATGACGGCGCAAGACATCGCGGATAATCTCCGTCAAATGGCAGGCGGTTACTTAGATCATGAAGTGATCGACGCGACGAAACTCGAAGGTTCGTGGGATTTCGATCTCGAGTGGACAGGGCGGGGCGCGCTTGCTGCCAAGGGCGCTGACGGCATTTCGATTTTTGACGCGGTCGATAAACAATTGGGTTTGAAGCTGGAATTGAAAAATGTTCCGATGCCATGCCTGGTGATTCAGAGCGTGAATCGAAAGCCAACCGAGAATCCGGATGGCGTCGCGACGGCTTTGGCCGTTGCTGCCGCGCGGTTCGAAGCGGCGACCATCAAGCCTGCCAATCCCGACGGGCGCCCCATGGTCGGTTTGCTCTATACCGGCGCCAGCCAGATGAAAGCTGGGGGCAAGCTGCATGATTTGATTGCAATTGCTCTTCAAATTCCACCTAATATCGCAGGCGATATGCTGGTCGGAATTCCGAAGGCCGCGGATTCGCAGCACTGGGACATCACCGCCAAAGTACCCAGCACCGGCGAAGGTGCGCCCAACGTCGTGGGCGGGCGGCCTCTTCCGCCGCCGCTCAGTGTAGGGCTGGAGATGCTGAGGGGTCTGCTGGTGGATGAGTTTGAGCTGAAAACTCACACGGAAAATCGGGAAGTGACGGTGTATGCGCTGACTGTCGGCAGTAATAAGCCAAAACTGACCCAGGCCGATGAGTCCGAGCGGTCGGGATGCAAGCCGGATGGCAATGCTCCGAAGCCCGTCACGAACATGGGGCCGATGATCGTCTGCAAGAACACCACCATGGCCGAACTGGCAGAGAATCTGCAGCAAATGGCGAGTGCGTATATCGATCACCCGATTGTCGACGCGACCGGTCTTCAGGGCGGGTGGAATTTCCTGATTGGCTGGACGCCTCGACGCATGTTGCAGGGGCCACCGGCTCCGAATCCAAATCCGCCAGCCGCAGGGATCGCGGAAGCGACGGATCCCAACGGTATCTCGGTTTTTGAGGCAGTCGAAAAAGAGCTGGGACTCAAGCTGGTGAAACAGAAGCGATCCATGCCGGTGATTGTTGTGGATCACGTGGACGAGAAGCCGCTACAGTAACGGAGTCAGCCTCCGCATTCAACTCCAGCGTTTAAGCGCCGCGAACCGATCAGCGAAAAGTCTTGACAAATGCGTCGAGACTGCAGAGATGTGAGTCTCTGCGCCTCGTTTCAACGCGCAATCGCCGAGCTATTTTCCCGTGGGCACACGCTGCGCCAAATATCCGACGAAATTCTGGAAGAGAATCACATCATGCTCCGGCTTGCTGACGTTTGGCGAACTTACAGGCACGATTACCAGCGCGAGTTTGCCGTCGAGAGAGACGTCACCTGCGGTTCCGCCCAACTTCGCGAGCCAGACGCGCGGCTTCTCCGGAACGAACGCCGCGTTCTTATCGGAGTAGCCCACCGCCAACATCTGGTCTCCCGCCTGATAGAACAGCTCGTGCGCCTTCGGCGACCAGATGGGGTGATGGCCGCCGCTGTTGGAGATCTTCCACAGACTCCCGTTGTCTGGAAACGCCCTCACATAAATCTCGTCTGTTCCCGAAGAGTTCGATTGGTAGGCCATCCATTTTCCATCCGGAGAAATCGCCGGGCCTTCATCTTTGAACGTGCTTCTTAGGAACTGCTCGGGCGTGCCGGCCTTCATTTGACCGCCCACGATTTCCACCGGCACGGTCCAGAGCTGGCCTTCATTCGGGCTGCCCTCTTCGTAAGCCAGGCGCGTTCCCACGATGGATGCCGGCACCTGGGTCGCCTGCTTTCCCAGCAATGCCTGAGGCTCGATTCCGGAGCCCACGTGAGTCCAGTAAAGCCCCGTCAACGAGCCGAGCACGACGAATTGGCTGTCGGGACTCCAGGTCGGATGGAAGTACATTTTTCCGTCGGAAGCCACGCGCGTCCAGGTGTCCCGGTCGAAATCGTAAACTTGGACGGTATCTCTTCCTCCCTCGCGAACCACTGCCAGCAGCCGCTTTCCGTCGGGCGACAGGCTCACGCTTTCGTAAACACCCGCCTTGGAAACTGCGTTCTTCCGGCCGCCGGACGAATCGAGATATTGAATCATAGTGATGCTTTGATCGGGATCGCCAGTAGACTTGCGATAGACCAGAGTCCCGTTGTGCGACACATCAAATTGCGACTCGCGAGTTGCGGTGTATGCGACATCGTCCAGGACGGAAACGGGGGCGGTGCGCGCATTCAGATTGTCGAGGTCGAATCGTACCGCAAAAAGCTTGCTCTTCACGGTGTAGAGGACATATCCGGAATGAAGCGAAGCGGGAGCAAAACGGGCGGAGGTCCCTCCCTGCGCGATTAAGCTCTTTCGTCCATCGGCCAGCGAGAGCACTTCGATTCGGGTCCGCTCGGAATCATTGCGGGCTTCCGGATAAAGCGTATAGAGGATGGCCTTTCCTCCCGGAAGAACTTGGGGACGCGTAAAAGTGAACTCGTTTGCGCCGAGCGGCGTCCCGCTCACAAGTGCGCCTCCGCCCGACGGGGTCTTCACGAGACCCTTCAGCAGCACACTGGTGTGAATGAATCCGTCTTCGCTCCAGTCGGAGCCGGCTGAAGCGCCGGGCGCACCTAGCGCAATGGCGGCGCCTCCCTCCACCGGCACCTTGTAGATGCGATCGCCGAGGTGAAAGCCGGCCCATTCGCCGTCTGGAGAGAAGAAGGGCGAATTGGCGCCCTGCGAACCGGAGAGTTCGGTGACACCCGGCTGATCCAATCGGCGGACCCAAAGGCGCGGCTGGCCGCCGCCCACGCCCGCGAGATACAGAATGCGCCGTCCATCGGGAGAGATCACGATGTTGCTGCTGCCGACGGTAGTGGCGAGAGCGACGTCGGCACCAAGATCGACATCCACTCGCAGTTGCGGCAATTCGGGAGGCGGGGGCCCATGCCACCACGCGAAAACGGCGGCAACGACGATCAGCAACAGGCCGCCTGCCGTGATCCAGAGCAAACGTGAAGGAGCACGTGCCCCGGACGGTGCCCGATCGTCGTCTACCAGCGACAAGGCATCGCCGATGTCGCGGAGACGCTTGTGTGGGTCTTTCTCGAGGCACCGCCGCAGAAGCCTGCTCACGTCCTGCGGCACAGCCGACAGATCTGGTTCGGCTACCAAGACGGCCGCAAGCACATCAGAGATCGTCTTGCCTGGAAATGCCTTTTTTCCGGTGAGCACTTCGTAGAGGACGACACCGAATGCCCAGATGTCTGCGCGTTTGTCGACGGGTTCGCCGCGCGCCTGCTCGGGCGACATATAAGAGGCGGTTCCCAGAATGACGCCGTCGCGAGTCGTCGTCATAGTCGTAGTGATCGAATTATTATTGAGTTCAGCTACGGGCGTTTTGGCGGGAGTCTGAGCGGCTAGGCCGAAGTCGAGCACCTTGACGACCCCTCCCGGGGCAATCATGATGTTGGCGGGTTTCAGGTCGCGATGGACCACCCCTTTTTCATGCGCGGCTTCGAGCGCCGCTGCAATCTGCTGTGCGTATTGCAAGGCGGTATCGAGAGGGATTGGGCCTTTCAGAATGCTGCCCGGGACCAATTCCATGACGATGCCGCGGGCCTCGCCCGACTCTACGATGCCGTAGATTTGGGCAATATTGGGATGGTTCAACGATGCGAGAACTTTGGCCTCGCGCTCAAAGCGGGCGAGGCGATCCGCGTCGTCCGATACCTCGGCGGGCAGAATCTTGATGGCAACTTCACGTCCCAGTTTGGTGTCGCGCGCGCGATAGACTTCGCCCATGCCGCCCGCACCGAGAGGCGCCAGCATTTCGTAGTGCCCGAGCAAGGTTCCCGGAGCGATCGTCATGGCGGGCTCTGTCAATTCTAGCAGGGGGGCCGCGGGGTCCTCGTCCAGTTCACTGGATATTCTCAACCAGTATCAAATCGCCACGATCGAGCGCGGTGCGTCTCAGCAGTACCCACTGGCCATCGGGCGAAACCGCCAGGGCCGGACGCCGCAACGAGCGCTCGCTTTCGAGAGGAGCCAGTCGTTGCAGTAGAGTCGACTTCCGATCGCGAAATCGGAAATACCGGATGTCCAGCCCGTCGACAGTTACGATTCCCTCGCGCCATGGTCCCCAGAAAGCATCAAACTGCGGAATCATCCGCTCGACGGTTCCACCGCCCGATTCCAGGGTGCGTACGATCCCAGTCTGGTCCCGATAGTAGAGCCAAGGCTCGCCCGCCAGGTGTTGCGGGTCGGCACCGCCGTTGTTGCTAATAGGAAGCGGTGTGCCGCCATCGGCGGGAATCTTCCATATCTCGCTCCGGCCGCTACGATCGGAGCGGCAGAAGATCCACCGTCCATCCGACGACCAGGCGGGTAGGGCATAGTTTGCGTCATCGGGCGTCAACCGCGTCGCCGTGCCGCCATTCCCGCTGACGACAAAGATGTCGGCCTTACCGAACTTCCGGCTGTCGAAGGCGATCCTCGTGCCATCCGGCGACCATCGCGGTGAGCCCACTGCGGGACCACCAAAATTGGTGACTTGCACGGCGTTTTGCCCCGCGGAGTCCACCGACCAGATTTCCTGGCTCCCAGTACGCCGCGATTCGAAAGCGATCTTCTTCCCATCCGCCGAATAGTCGGGTGTAACATCATCCCGCGTGGAAGCCAGAAAGCGCGCCGGTTCGGGCCGCGGCTTCGATTCCGGCCACGCCGGGCCGGCCACTCGCCAGATATCCGTGTCGTTCTCGGCGATTGCCAGCGCCATGTTTCGTGCCGCTGGCGAGATCGATAAACTTCCACCGAAATCGCCGGATGCGGAGACTCCCATCATCTGCTCCGATTGTCCACCAGGGAAACGCACGCGAAAGAGATGGACTGTGCCTCTGCGGAGCGCGGAAACAATCAGCGAGCGCCCATCGGGCGCCCAAGCCAAGCCGCCGACTCCTTGCAACACGGCAGTTAGCAGCTTCAGTCCTGGCTCTGGCTGCTGCTTGCCATCGAGCCGCAGGTAGAATATCCGGGACGGCGCCTCGGCAATTGGGGAAATCGTGCGAACGAACGCCAGGTACCCGCCATCGGGCGATAGTGCGGGGTAGAGGTCGCTTTTGCCGCTTTCGGCTTCGGTCAGATGTTGCAGCTGTCCGTTGTCGACGGATACCGCGCCGAGTCCGCCCGCCCCAAACACCAGCCGGTTTGCGATGGGTAGCCAGCACAGGCCTCCTTCAAACGAGGCGCCCAGCGGTGGGCCGACCTGGCGCTCGGGTCCTCCAAGCGCCGGTACAATCATCACCCGGGTACCGTCGTCGCCGCGGCGGAGAAACGCGATGCGGTGCCCATCGGGTGACCATGCCGGGGAACCATCTGGTCCCTGGCTCAGCACCAACGGTTCACTGGCATCCAATTGCTTGACCGACAATTTCGGACTTCCATAATCCGGGCCGGTCCAAGTGAACGCGACGAGCTTTCCATCAGGCGATAGCGCCGGACTCTGCTCGATCCCGGCGAGCGTAGTGAGAGGCACGGCATCGAGGCTTTCCGAGTGCTCCACCGCGGTCCATCGCGCGATACCGAATCCGGCGACGAGGGCCACCGGAATCAGCGCGAGCCACCACCGGCTCACACGACTTGGAGCGGGCCGACGAGTTGCCGGAGCGACCAGGTGAGGATCCCGGAGATCCTGGAGTTCTCGTCCCAGGTCGCGCGCGTTCTGCCAGCGGCGCTCGGGGTCTTTTTCCAAACAGCGGTCAAGGATCCGCTGCAAGCTTGCCGGTGCTTTTGGCTGGACCGCGCTGAGGGGCTGAGGCTGGTCTTTCAGAATGGCGGCGATCAGCGTGGCTCCGCTGGTGCTCTCAAATGCGCGCTTACCCGCGAGCATTTCGTAAAGCACGAGTCCGAAGGAAAAGATGTCGCTCCGGGAGTCTACGGCTTGTGCCTGCAGTTGCTCCGGAGACATGTACTGCAGGGTTCCGACGATTTGCCCCTGCGAGGTCAGAGCCTCAGTGAGCGTGGTATCCGTCTGATTGATGCCGACACCGGCCTGCTTGGCAAGGCCGAAATCGAGCAGTTTGATTCCCTGTTTGGTGACCAGGATGTTCCCCGGTTTCAAGTCCCGATGAGTGATGCCTTTGCGATGGGCGGCATCCAAAGCGTCGCAAATTTGCGAGCCGTAATTCAATGCCAGATCGAGAGGTAGCGGGCCCTGGAGCGGCGTACCTTCGATGTACTCCATGACCAGGTAGTTCGGTCCGACGTCGTAGAGCGTGCAGATGTTCGAATGGTTCAATGCCGCGACCGCGCGAGCTTCGCGCTCGAAGCGTTCGGAGAATTGTTGGCTCGCGACTTTGACGGCTACAATGCGGTCGAGTCGAGTGTCACGAGCTTTATAGACTTCCCCCATGCCGCCCGCACCGAGCGGAGCAAGGATCTCGAAGGGGCCCAGACGGGTTCCGGGTGTGAGAGGCATGGCGGATTCCGCAATTGTATCGTGCCGCGTCTCCCACCTACCGCTCAGAACGCGGCGACTGTCAGGCGATGAATCAATTCCCTTACGATCCGCAGTTGCGTGGCCGCGAGGTCCGGGTGGAGTGGTTCTCCGAGGACGTCCCATTCTTCACCTTCGATCCGCTGCGCGCCGATCACTCCCAGCAGCATCAAGCGGGGAAGGTGGACCTTATCGTAGATGGTCTTCAGATAGCCGGCGTTGATCATGCCGGCGTCCAGCTTTGCCAGGTCGCGATCGATGCACTGGCATAAGGTGCGGGCTGTGGACCGGATTTGCGCGGGATCCTTGCGGCTCACTCGGACTCGATTCTCGCATGGGTCTGGCAAGTGGCGCAAATCCGCGCATCGAACCGTCGAACCAAGACTCTGCCGACGTTTACGACGGGGTCTGGCCAGCGGTGGATCCTTCATTGATAAGAAAGAGATAGCTTGCGCAGTGCCGTTTGATTAGCCAGCACGCTTACCGTACAAGGCGTCGCCCAGCGCTTGGTATTGTTGCTCACGCTCGGCGATGTCCGTGGACTCTATAGACTGGTGTGGACGACATCTGGGCGAGTGCGCGGAGCTTAGATTATGGTGAGCATGAACGTCATCATGGCGTCACCTTGGTCTGGCGATTCCGACGTTCCAGCAGCGGCTGCCCACAGACCGGCAGCAAGGCGGCCGATTCGCCGGGGTTCTAAACGGTACGGCGGATCCCGCGGCGGCGCCCCCGACACTGCAAAGGTTTGGTGGTTCAGAAGCTTCTTCCCCATGGCCCAAGGGCAACCGGCCCGCCGTTCCACGTACGTAGTTGCGCCGTGTACCAACTCATTCCGAGTTCCCCTTTCCTCTGCACCACGCAGATGCTGTCTCCCTTGTCTACAGCATTGAAGAGTCCCCTCGACGGTGCAACCATCGCGGCTCCCCGTCGAATCATTAAGGAGGCCGGGCTGAGGCCTTGCGCGGGACTCCATGCTTCTACCAGCAGTCCCTGTGCGCGGAACCCGTAAACCTTCTGCAACACCAGTGGCCGGTAGACCGTGATGGGCGACCTGTCCAGCACACAGTTCGCCTGGAAAATGGCGTGATAACTGTACACCACGACAAAGCAGTACACGAAAACGGCAATGGGCCGCCCGTCTTTTGCGAGAATTTCCGGACAGTGGATCGCGATTGCCGCAAAGAGGATAAGCCCAAGGATGCATGCGGCAGCCACGCTCGTCGTCCGGTCGACGAGCGACGCGTAGCCAATGTAGCCCATCGTCAGGATGAAACAGACGACCGATGAACACATCCAGGAAATGAACACTCCAACCGGCCCCCTGAGCGCCAGCCACAGGTAAAGAATCCACGGCAGGCCGAGCTGCGTCGCCATGACCAGGTAATAGCTTTGCTTCAACAAAATCTGGATGGCAATTAATGCCGCGGCTCCGCCGAGTAGTATGGCAATTACCTCCAAATTGCTTCTGAACTGCCGTCTGGCGAACGATCGTCCCAGTGCCCGCGCCAGGGCACTCTCGGCGTCTTCGTTTTCCCGCTTCCGCTCCATCGAACTATCCTCGCAGAACGGCTGATTCAGCCAGCGGCTCGCTAGCACCTGGAGCCGAAACCAAAATCGGGTTGCACCGTGGATGTCGCATCAAACGCCATTGTGACACTCGCAGCCAACGTGACCTGCAGAGCTGACTGCCCCTCATTTCCTGATGACTTGGTGCTCCCGGGCCTACCGCAGCCCAAGGTCTGCCACGATTTTGCGAAATCGCGGTTCATTCCGAAGGGACGAGAAGGCCGGGTCGACCGCGGTCAACGGCATCATCATACTGTGGGCCTGAAAGGCCTGCTCAAGTGCGGTGAGAGCCTCCGCGCGAGATCCGAGCCACGCCAGACGCCACGCACGTTCGTAGGGGTCGGTGCCCGCGGCCTTCTGGATTTCGAACTCCATGAGCCGACGTACGGCTCGCGGCGCCGGAAGACCTTCGAGTTCCGCGACGATCGCCGGTGAGAGGAGCGGCTTGATCGCTTCGATGGACGCGGGTGCGTCGCCGGCGTAGAGCAGCGCGCGCGAAAGACAGGCCCGCGCTTCCTTCAGGTCCGGATCGAGTTCCAAAGTCCGGCGGGCCTCGGTTGCGGCCTCGTTGAAACGGCCGATCTGAAGCAACAGCCATGCCGAGTCGATTCTGGTTCTGGTCGAGAACGGATCGAGGGCAATGGCCGTGTGGATCGAGGCCAGCGCGTCGGCGAGAGAGCCCGACGCGACTTGAAGCCATGCCAGATCGTGGTGCCCATCGGGATCGCTGGGATTGATTCGCAGGGCTGCGTTCAGCTCGCGCCGCGCTGCCTGCCAGTTCCAATCGTGCCAGAACGAAATGTTTCCCAGGGCGAGGTCGGCGGCGGAAAGGCTACTGTTTCGCTGAGCTGCATCTTGAGCAGCTGTGCGCGCCTCTTCCCAATTGATCGCTTGCCCGGATCGTGCCAGCCTCACCAGAGTTTCGGCGAAGGATGCCATGGCTGCGGGACATGCGCTCTTCTGGAAAAACGGCAGGCTGCGCTCCAGGTTTTTCAACCCTCCACGATTGGTCAAGAGCCGGGCGGTCTGGTAATCTTCCCATCCATCCTGGCAGGTGGCTTCCATACTCCGAGGCGATGTGCCCGGGAAAATAGTAGTGAGGACGCCCGCGGAGACCCCTGCCACGACCGTTTCCTGAAAGGCTTCCGGGGAGGAATCCTGAGTAAATGTCGCCGACCAAAGCACGGTCTGATTCTCGGTTTCCACCAAACGTACCGCCAAACGCAGCCCGCTGCTATCGGGACGGGCCGTGGACTCTACCAGGTACCGCACATCGAGCTGTTTGCTGATGTCTCGTATGCTTGGGCTCTTTGCGGCCAGGTACGAGATCGAACGGCGGCCGATGACTCGAATCCGGTCCGGCTGGATTCCGGAAAGGCGAGTGAGCAGGTCATCGAACAGCCCATCCGACGCGGCGAACTGGGAATCGCGGAGCGAGACGTTCTCGAACGGTAGCACTGCGATTCGGATCGGGCCGTCGATACGGTGCCGCCACGCGAGCCCCCCAGCCAGCAGCGCGAGGAGAAGAATGCCGAGGGAAACCGGCAGCACTTTGCGGGGCAACGTCCACTTAGGCGTGGCAGCAGGAGGAGGCGCCTCGCAGACTCGGGCAACCTCTGCCACGAAGCGGTAGCCTTTCTTGGGGAGGGTCTGAATGAAGAGAGGGTTTTCCGAATTGTCGTTCAACACGGAGCGGATCTGGGCGACGGCCACGTTCAGGGAACGATCGAAATCCACGGTGGTGTCGCCCCAGATCTCCTGACGGATGCGGTTGCGGTCGACGACTTCGCCTGCGTTTCGTAACAGGAATCCCAGAATCTGCAAAGGTTGGGGTGCCAGGTGGACGAGCCTGCCGCTCCGCCGCAGCTCGCTTGCAGCTTCGTCGAACTCGAAAATGCCGAATCGGAATACCGCAGGGCCCGCCGGCGCCACCGGTTGCATCTCACCGATTATAGCGGCGAAGAGGCGTCGAGGCGATACAATCAGACCTCGCGATCATGCGACGCCGCGCTTACCTGATCGTACGATGTCTTTCGCGGTAAAACTGTCATATGTCGTCGTGCACGAGTTATTTCGTTTTTGAACTCGCGTGCGTACCGATAGAATTGGGTGATCGCCCCGCACAAAGTCACCGGCGTGGGATCTTCACCCGGACAGGAGAAACAGGTGCACCGACATGGTCGGTGGAAGGCCGTGCATAAGCTAACTTTTCGCGTCCTTCTCTCTATTGGATGGATGGCGTTTGTCATAAACGGCACGTTCGCAAGTGGTCAAATTCTGCATGCCACCGGCGACCGCCCATCGTTTGAAGTAGCGTCGATCAAACTGCGGGAGCGGACACCGAGCCCAGCTCCGCCGCCGGACGGCGCCAATCCCGGCGCGCCTGTGAAGAGGATGAAGGTTGCTCCCGTTGATGAGGGGCCGCCGCCGACCGGGCATTTGCATATGATTCTGCCCATATCGATACTCATTACCTCGGCCTATAACCTCCCGGTTGGTTCCGAGAGCCGGATTCTCGGGGGGCCGGACTGGCTGCGGCAGGATATCGATCAGTTCGAGATTCAGGCAAAGATCGAGGACTCCGAGTATGCCGCGATGCAAAAGATGACCCCGGCACAGCAACACGAGCGGGTCGCGTTGATGGAACAGTCACTGCTGGCGGACCGATTCAGGCTGAAGGTGCATTTCGAGACGAGGGAGATGCCAGTGTATGCGCTGCTCATTGCGAAGAGCGGCGCGAAGCTGAGTCCGGCCAAGCATGAGGAATCGAGCCGGATCTCCACTCTCGCGAGTGAACAGGGAAGAGAGATGACTGCCATCGGGGTAACGCTCGAACGGTTCGTCCTTTCCCCTCTCCTGACGGGTCCCCTGGGCGGGCGCCAGGTGCTGGACCAGACCGGCCCCAAGGGCGCTTTTGACTTTACACTCAAATGGACGCCGGAGCAGTTGGCTGCCTCTGCCGCCGCCAAAGATGTGGGGGCCGATGCGCCATCTTTCTTCACCGCGATTCGGGAGCAGCTTGGATTGCTGCTGGTACCTTCGAAGGCTCCGGTGGAAGTGATTGTCATCGATCACATCGAGCAGCCGTCGGCGAACTAGCTAGATTCACTAACGGCCGCGTCGCCCCGCCACGTCCCCCGGGGGCATCGTAAAATCAGCTTGAACGCAAACCAGGCGAAGCATAATTACCCACGGAACTCCTTTAATATAACCAGCTAATCTATTGATATTAATGCACTTATTCCGTAATGGAAAAATGACCAGCCGTTTCAGGTAAATGATGCCGAGGTGTCTTGGCAGTGGCCCGGTCGTCCCCTTAAATGGGTGGCATGTTCAATTCAGAGAACGCTTTTTCAACCACGCGGCGCAGCCTTCTGGGCGGAATGGTTGCCGCTGCCATGACGAATCTGTACGCTCAATCGGGCCCACCGCGCGTCCCCCCTGAGCCGACCCGGCCAGCCCGCCAGGATCTGGATATCGTCGCTTCCTTCGTCACCTTGGCCCACCAGGACAAAAATCTCGACCGGGTGGCGGAGATGGTCGCGCAGGATCCCAAGCTCGTGTACGCAGCGTGGGACTGGGGCGGGGGAGACTGGGAGACCGGTCTCGGTGGCGCGTCGCATGTGGGAAGTCGCAAAATGGCGCGGTTCCTCTTGGAGAAGGGAGCCCGAGTCGACGCCTATTGTGCCGCCATGCTCGGTGAGCAGGAGGTGGTTGCCGCTTTGGTGACGGCGGACCCGGCTGTGGTGAACGCGCGAGGCCCGCACGGATACAGTTTGCTGTACCATGCGGCCATTAGCGGCGACGTCCGAATGGCCGAGATGCTGGGCCCACATGTGGCGAACCGCAAGAGGGACTTCAACCAATCCTTGAGCGCCGCGGTGCGAGACGGTCATGTCGCCATGACGGTGTGGCTGCTGGAGAATGGCGTGAGCGACCCAAATCAGGGGGACGGATTCGGTAAGCGGCCTCTCACCACCGCACTGGAGAAGGGTTTCGTGGAGGTCGCGGAGGTGTTGCGAAAGCACGGGGCACGCGAGAAGGACTAACGTTTTCGCACGTCCTTCGATTTCCGCAGCACCCTTTACGGGGTAATCAGACCGGCGCGGATAGCATATCTCACCATACTCGCGGTCTCGTGTACGCCGAGCTTTTCAAGGATACGGCTGCGGTGCGAGTCGGCTGTTTTGTAACTGATCCCGAGGCGCACCGCAGCTTCCTTGGTAGACTTGCCGTCGGCAATCAGCACCAGAACCTGCCGTTCGCGCTCTGTCAGGGCGAAAACCATCTTCACTGAGTCTTCGTCAGGCGTGAAAATGCCGCACTTGCGATCGTTGATGTCGACAGCAGTACCCATGAACCCCGCGAATGAACCGTCGCCTTCGAAACGCGGAACGCCGGTATCTTCGAGCCAGCGATAGTCGCCGCTGGCTCGCTTGAGACGGTACTGGATGCGGAACGCCTCACGGGCAGTGAATGCCCGCATGTAGGTTTCGATGCAGAAGGCGCGGTCGTCCGGGTGCAGTCCCTCGGCCCAGCCATTACCGCTTTCCTCGGTCAGCTCGCGACCGCGAAACTCCAGCCAGGCGCGATTGAAATACGTAAACATGGCGTCCGGTCCGGACATCCAAATCATCAAAGGCGTAGTGTCTGCTAGCTGGTAAAAGGTAGCTTCGCTGGCCTGGCGTAAACGGATCTGATGTTGGAGTTCTGCCTCTAAATCGGCCAGTCTCTCCCGCAACGAGCTCGCTTCATCGAAATCTTTGCCCGGCGACATTCCTAATCCAACCATGAATCAAGATCATATCGAGTGGGGGTTGACGCGTAAAGTACCAAATTAGTTAACGTTAGGCTTGGCCGCGGGGCCTGATCGGGTCAACCCCTCCGTATATATCGTATTGCATTCATGGAACTTTTATGCATCAAAAGCGAATTACACTTGAAGAATGAAGGCGAGCCCACCGGAGAGCGACGACGACCTTCTCCTACAAATGCGCCGCGGCGACGAGCAGGCGTTCCTTTCGCTCTATCGCCGGCGTCAGGCGGCTCTGTACCGTTTCGCACATCATATGAGCGGCTCGGCCACTGTGGCCGAGGATGTCACGCAGGAGGTATTTCTGGCGTTGATTCGCGACGAGTGTGGGTACGACCCGGATCGCGGGAGTCTTTCGGGGTATCTGTTTGGTATTGCGCGCAAGCTCGTATTGCGGCACCTGGAGCGGGGCCGGGCAGACGTGGCGCTGGAAACTGGTGGGGAAGAGCCCGCATGGCCGGAACTGGCGGTAAATGACGATCCGCTGGCGGATCTGACACACCGTGAGGGGATCGACGCGCTGCATCGCGCCGTGCAGGCTCTGCCCCGCCGCTATCGCGAGGTAGTGGTGCTGTGTGATCTGGAAGAGGTGGATTATGCCGACGCAGCGGTCATCCTGGGATGCCCGATTGGGACCGTGCGCTCCCGGCTGCACCGCGCGCGTGCGTTGCTGCTGGAAAAGTTGAATCAGGAGAGGGCGCTTCGGCCGATTGTGGGTGTGTGGAAACCAGCGAGGTGTTTGACATGAGCTGCCAGGAATTCTGGAATATGCTGTCCGAATCCGATCTTACCGGGGAGCAGGATCTGCATCTGCGAGAATGCCCAAATTGCGCCCGGGCATGGGAGCGGCAGCGGGTGGTGGCCGCGGGTTTGCGAGCGGTGGCCGCGGAATGGCGTCATGTGGAAGCCCCCGGCCGCGTGGAAGCGCAACTCGCTCAAGCCTTCCGCGCGCACCACGGAATGAGCAATCCGCGGAAGGGAAGGGCGCGGCCTCCGCGGATGTGGATACCGGTTGCCTCCTGGTTCGGAGCTGCGGCTGCGGTGGTGTTCGCGGCGATTATGATGCTGAGCGGACGGCCGCCGGTGGCGCACCGAAAGGCTGCAGCGAGCGTGGCACCGGCGATGATACAGAACCCGGCGGAGTTCGAGACCGCAGACGGTTCGACATACAATGCCGATGATTTCATCCCGCTTCCGAATGCCCAACAAATCGCGCCCGATGAAGATGTGAATCTGGTGCGGGTGGAGTTGCAGCGATCGGCGATGATCCCGCTGGGCTATGATGTCAGCGCCGACCGGGCTTCGGAACCGGTGGAAGCGGAAGTGGTCCTGGGCGCGGACGGCGTCGCCCGCGCAGTGCGGTTTCTCGACGAGTAAGGAGTAGGATGTGTTGATCCGGAAGGCACTGATCGGTATTCTGGCGCTGGTGGCCGCGAACGCCCAAGCGCCCGATCCAGCGGTCCCCCGCGGTCGTTTCGGCCCTGGTCCAGGACCGGTGCCGGAAGGAGACGCGCGGTTTTTGGGCGCGGAACCGGTGAGACCCGGGCGGGTGATCAAAAACGCGCCGTACACTGCGGACGTCATTACAGAAACCACCAAGGTGCTCGTCGACGGCAATCGCATTCACCAGGTCGACACGGTTCACATGTCGCGTGATTCCGAGGGGCGGACGCGAAGCGAGCAGTCGCTGCACACCTTGGGCGGGCTGGTTCCCAATGCCAAGTTGCCTCCCGTGATCTTCATCAACGATCCAGTCGCGAATGTGAAATATGCGTTAAATCCAACCGCCAAGACTGCCACAAAGTCGAGCTGGTTGCCGGGCTCGGGCCCCGGACCCGGAGGCCGTTTCCGCAGAGGCGGGAGCGATCCGAATACCAAAACGGAATCGTTGGGGAAGCAGACGATCGAAGGCGTGGTCGCCAATGGTGTTCGCACGACACAAACGATTCCCGCGGGGCAAATCGGCAACGAGCAGGCGATTTTGATTGTCACTGAAAGCTGGTACTCCCCCGAACTGCAGACCATGGTGTATTCGAAACGGACGGATCCGCGAGTGGGCGAGACGGTGATGCGGCTGTCCAACGTAAGCCGCTCCGAACCGCCGCACACCTTATTCGAAGTGCCAGCCGAGTTCAAGGTCAGCGAGTTCGGTAGACGGCGCGAACTGCCTTAGTACGTGGTATCAGAAGTCCGCCGACGTATCGCCAGATCCGCCCGGGCTCGCTGACGACGACCCGCTTAGGCGCCACGACTCCGCTTACGAACTCGGCTCGCTACGAGCCACGACCGTAAGGGAGTGATTTTTGGAGCGATTGGGACATCGCTTGCTTACGCGCGCGGCTCGCTAACGACGATCCGCTTGCGCGCCACGACTCGGCTAACGTACTCGACTCGCAACGAGCCACGACCGTAGGGGAGTGATATTCGAACGGATCGGGACGTCACTTACTTCCGCGCGCGGCTCGCTGACGACGATCCGCCTGCGCGCCACGACTCCACTTACGTACTCGACTCGCAACGATCCACGACCGTAAGGGAGTGATTTTTGGAGCGATTGGGACATCGCTTGCTTACGCGCGAGGCTCGCTGACGACGATCCGCCTGCGCGCCACGACTCCGCTTACGCATGCGGCTCGCAACGAGCCACGACCGTAAGGGAGTGATTTTTGGAGCGATTGGGACATCGCTTGCTTACGCGCGCGGCTCGCTGACGACGATCCGCTTGCTCGCCGCGACTCCACTTACGTACTCGACTCGCAACGAGCCACGAGCCACGACCGTAAGGGAGTGATATTCGAACGGATTGGGACATCACTTACTTCCGCGCGCGGCTCGCTGGCGACGACCCCGCTTGCGCGCCACGACTCGGCTTACGTACTCGACTCGCAACGAGCCACGACCGTAAGGGAGTGATATTCGAACGGATCGGGACGTCACTTACTTACTCGCGCGGTTCGTAAGCGCATGTATCGCGCGAACATATTTGGGTAGCTTACGAGTTGGTAGCTACGACCGTAAGGGAGGGGTTCAAGGCGAAACTGGCGTTGTCCTGAATCCCTGCGTGAGTTAGGACGCATTGGCGCGTTTGCGTATCGAATACAGCTTCCCGGAGGCCAAGAACAAAAGGCCGGCAATTCCGAATAAGGAAGCCGTTCCGGGTTCTGGTGCGGGCGAATCGATGTCCGTGGTGGTGAACTGCGGGCCAAGCATCACACCGAAGCGCTGCGAGCTTCCGAGCGTATCCGGGATCCACATGGGGAAGGCCGCCGCCATCGAGGCAGTCCAGCTCCCGTCCAGGTAGGCAGTCTGCGCCTCCGCGATCAGGGCCGCCGTCGTCGGATCTACCGGGAACGGATCGGGTTTGACCGAAGACGGGTTTTCCAGAGTCCAGATGGCCATCGAGATCGGCCCGCTGATGCTCTGCACGTCGCTGTTATAACCGCCCGCCTGCAGTACTTTATTCTCCAGGTAAGCTGACTCGATCGCCGCCTCGGTGGATGGATCTACGAGATACCCGCTGTAGGTCTGCCCAATGTACGTGTCTACGTTGAAGTCGAGGCAAAAGAGATACACGGTGGAGGAGCCAAAGGATCCGCCCGTGAAAGTGCCGACGTACGGGCCGGTCGGCAGCGTGTACGAATTCTGGTTGGTAGCGGTATAGGAATACTCGTGGTAATCCGACCAGTTCGAATCCAGGGTGACCAGGATTGTGGTGGCGTGTGCGCCGACCACGCCAACCGTGGCAAGCGCTCCGAGGCATGCCAGACGGATGAGGAAGCGAGAGGTGGCTTTCGGTGATGTGTAAGTGTTATGCAAAGTGCTCTTGACCCGACTTTCATTGTCAGGTCGCACAGAAAGGTGCCACAAGGTTGTCCCGGGATAAGTAACGTACCAGCGGTACGGGTTCTATTACTGGCCGGACCTTAACTCCAACACGCCGCGAAGGTTAACGTTACTCCCGCGCTCGGTCCGCCACCACCTGGATCTCGATGCTCTTGAGTGTTTCCTTGACGGACACTGCGGCCGCCGGCTTGTCCGTCTTATGCTTCTGAGCGTCGAGAAAGGTAACATCGGTCTTCAGGACGATGACTAACTCCGTGGAGAGGCCGGACTGGCCGGCCTGCTTCAACCTCGCGTGAATCGTGTACGGCCCGATTCGCGTCCCGCTCAGTTCCGGGTTAACGGCCCTGCCGATCGTCGTTCCAATGGCACCCTTGTCCAGATTGAATCCGTCGCGGAGAGTTTGGACCAACTGGGGATTGGTCGGCCCCAGGCTCTGCAGGAGTTCGCTTGTGGACACAGATCCATCGGCCCAAGCAGCGGAAATCGCTAGCGCGGCCCCGAGAATCGCCTTTCGAATATATCTGCCCATTCTAATTGCCTAGATACTTCACCTTTGCACTATGAATGTTACCGCCGGCGGATTCCCAAGCCGTCATCTTATCCTTGCCGGCCCCGACGAAGTTATCGAAGTGAAAGCCCTTGATATCTGCACCCGTATCCATGCCTTTGCGCTCCCCCAAGGCTCGCGGCCCGATGATGTTGACTCGGTGTTTGGGTGGCAATATCGTCGGGTCAATGGCGATGGAGCTGTCGGCAGTCAATTTTCCGAAAGCGCCTTGAGGGGCGTCGACGAATTCAAACACAGCATCCTCGGAATTCTTAATTTCGGTGAAGCCAGATTTCCAGGTGAGATCCTTCGGATTCGAGAGTTGGATAAATTTGCCGTCCGACGCCAATCCGGTCCCCTCCATGGCCACACCCTTGCCGCTAAACAAAAAATCTTTCTTGTGTTTGCCCACGTTTTTGGCTTCCACCAGGTCGCTGGAGAAATCGTCTTCCTCGCAAACGTTGTAAGCCGTAATCTCGAATTTGCCTTCGTACCAGGCCTCGCTGATATCGACATCGAAGGTGCTGGCGGCGAATTCCGGGGCCGTTGGCGTGATCGTGTTCTTGCCGGTGTATCGGGTCTCCAGACGCAAGACCGCTTTGCCCGATGCGTCCGTAGGAGCCAGCAGACGGGCGTGGCTGTGCGTGCCCGTCACTTTGAATGCAACGTTCGCTTGCTTCGCAGGGGAGCCGCTACGGGTGACCACTACGTCGATATCGACGCGGAACAACAGCATTCCGCCGGAAACACGGGATTCCTTCGGAATCACCGGGAGCGTGTCGCCGAAAGCATTCTTCTTTACGGTATAGGTAATCGCGCCCTTCACGGCTGGAGGAGGCATAATTCAGTTTACGTGCCCGGAGTGGCCAATGGATGAATCCACGGTACCCGGGATGCTCGCGAGCTGACAACCGCAAATCGGCCCGCAGCGAACCCCTCCGCAGCCAACCCGGTCCCGACACCACATCGGCAGCGGCTCTTCAGCAGCGAGCAGCTTTCATGATCGTTTGGGGATTCTCCGATTTAAAAAGGTCATGAAGTCTGATTTGGCTTGCAAAACTGCGGTGCTTGCCGAAAATAGAGTGACCAGCTTGGTGTGACTTCCGTTGCCTTAGGCCCGCTGGACTGGAAGAGCAACCGCTGTCGTTACGAGATTCGCTTGTTACTAACCCTATCTATCAGTGAAAGATGTTTGTGAGTATTAGTCCTGTGCAAGTAGCTTGGCGGGCGTTGGTGGCGCCACCCGGTGAAGGCGTGCGCTGCCGGCCGGCGGGCCGGCGTTTGGAATCAGGAATAAGAAGCGCTTGCCGTCCCCTGGATGGAGGTTGCTGTAGGTGCCGCCTGGGCCGTCCATGTTGTGGCTGCTGGCCGAATAGAGGGAGAGCCGAGGGAGAGCCGCCCGGTTCAAGCTAACTTGATTCAGAGCCGTTCCGACTAACGCGCGGCTCATGTGTCGGAAGGCGAGGCCCCGACGGCTGATCGCCGGCCGTCTTTCTGACTATCCTGTTTTTCATCTCTCTAAGCCGGCGGGTGGTCTTAGCAGCGACCTGTCTCACAGCATCCGTACTCAACCTGCGAGCAGTAACTCGACGTTAGTCGCCGCCCGGTCCATGAATTCGAGTTCTGGATTGCGCCATCCTAAGACCTGGCGCGCTCCTCCTCCCTGAAAACGCCGAGGGAACGGATGCGTGCCGTCCTGCATCGAACTATCTAAGGAGGGTTCCGGCGTTGCGGATGGCGGTTTTTTTCTCGCCCTGATACTGATATCCTGCGCGTTTGCCCAGCAGTCGGCGGACACGTCTGTCCCCACCCAGACCGAACCGGCCCACAGCGAGTCCGCGGGGAGCCAACCCGGTCCTGGACACCAGATTGGCAGCGGCGTTGGAACCATTGGACTTGGCGCTGCGAAAGGCGCAGGTCACCTGGCATTAGGAACGGTGAAGGGGGTCGGCAAGCTGGTCACTTTGCACCCCGTTGGTGCAGGTGTCTCGGTCGCCAAGGGGGCTGCGTCCGCCGGAAAGGACGTTACGGTGGGTACGGTAAAAGGAACCGGCCGCGTCGGCAAAGGCGTCGGACGCGAGATCAAGAAGATTCATTAGCTTGGATGGAGTTTGTTTCGTCATTTTTGTGGAAGAAAGCCCGGCCTACGTACGTCCAACCGTTCTGTGGGGATTCTCTCAAAAACTCGACCATCGCCTTCGTGCGTCGCATTTCCCCCACACATGGGGGTATGTCGAGAAACACCGCAAAATAGGTCTAAAATGTCCTATTATCTCGGAATTGGTTCGAGCTATACTGTGATTTCAGAGGGATGGCAATGAAAAAATACGGCAAGTTCGCAGCTTTGGTCGTCGTTGTCCTGGGCACCCTGGCGTGGTTGGCGACCAGTGGGATGAAAGGCAACGAGAGCTACTACAAGACCATCACCGAACTCGGACAGATGGGCGACCGTGCGTACGGGCAGCGCATCCGAGTGGGTGGCGACGTAGCCGCGGGTTCCATCCGCAGAGTTGGCAACGAAGTGCAGTTCACGCTGGTGCAGGACAAAACCGAGCTGCGGGTCGCCTACACCGGGACCGAACCGCTACCGGACACTTTCAAGGACGGGGCGCAGGCGCTGGCAGATGGCAAGCTCGACAAGGACAACGTCTTCCGCACCTCCAAGGTTCAAGCCAAGTGCGCATCCAAGTATGAAGCCAAGCCGGGGCAACTGGCGCCCGGTTCCGCTCCCAACATCAACACCGGCAAAGGCACCATCTAACTCTTTCGCTCCCCGCGGGGGGCGTCGATTGTAACTAACCGAGGGGACGCTATGGAAAATCTGGGTTCAGCGGCCATCCTGTTGGCCTTTGCGGTAGCTCTCTACGCCGTCTTGGCCTCCATCGTAGGCCGCATCAAGAGTAAGCCTTTTCTGATCGTTAGCGGCGAGCGCGCGGTCTATTCGGTGTGGATCATGATGGCGCTCGCATCGGGCGTCCTGGTCCATGCCCTGATGACCGGCGATTTCCGTTTCGCCTACGTTGCCGAACATAGCAACAAGGCGATGCCCATCCTGTATAAGTTCGCCGCCTGGTGGGGCGGACAAGAAGGGTCGCTGCTCTTCTGGAGCTTCCTGCTCTCGACTTACTCCGCGATCGTGGTGATCGGCAATCGCCGCAAGCATCGCGACATGATGCCCTGGGTGGTAGGCGTGCTCGCCACCGTCCAGTCCTTCTTCCTGATCCTCAACAATTTCGTTGCGAATCCGTTCCAGATGCTGGCTACCGACAAGTTGATCGTCGCGGTGCCGGATGGCAACGGTCTCAGTCCCCTCCTGCAATATCCCGCGATGGCGATCCATCCCCCCATGTTGTATCTCGGATATGTCGGGTTCGCGGTTCCCTTCGCCTTCGCCATCGGCTCGCTGATTACCCGGCAGCCAGGCGACGCGTGGATCCACACGACACGGCGCTGGACGCTGATCACGTGGCTCTTCCAAAGCACCGGCGTCATGCTGGGCGCGGCCTGGGCGTATCACGTGCTCGGATGGGGCGGCTACTGGGGTTGGGATCCGGTCGAAAACGCCTCGCTGTTGCCCTGGCTCAGCGGTACGGCCTTCCTGCACTCCGTAATGATGCAAGAGAAGAAGGGCATGATGAAGGTCTGGAACATCGTGCTGGTCTCCTCCACCTTCTTCCTGTGCATCCTGGGGACGTTCCTCACGCGGTCGGGTGTAGTCCAATCGGTGCATGCCTTTGCCCGCTCTGAGATCGGAAAGTTCTTCGTCACCTTCCTTGCGGTGGGCATTGCCGCCACCATCTACCTCATCCTCGACCGGCTCGACTACCTCAAGAGCGAATCCCAACTGGAGAGCGTAATCTCTCGCGAGTCAAGCTTCCTTTTTAACAATCTGATCCTGCTGGCTAGCTGCTTCGCGGTGCTCTGGGGCACGCTTTTCCCCGTAATCTCTGAGGCTGTTACCGGCGATAAGATCTCGCTCGATGCCGACTGGTACAACCGTCTGATGGTCCCCATCGGACTGTTCCTGCTCCTGCTCACCGGCGTCGGGCCGCTGTTCGCCTGGCGCAAGACCTCCGCGGAGAGCCTGCGGCGCAACTTCCAATGGCCAGGCATCGCGTCGCTGCTGTTGGTGGCGGGATTGATCCTCGCGGGCATGCGCAACTTCTACGCGCTCATCTCCTTCGGCTTCTGCCTGTTCGTGGCCCTCACCGTGGCCATGGAGTTTTACAAGGGCGGGCGCTCGGTGGCTGCAAAGAACGACATGAACCTGCTCCACGCGATGGTGGAACTGACGCATCGCAACACCAGGCGCTACGGCGGGTACCTGGTCCACATGGGCATCGTGCTGATGTTCATCGGATTCACCGGCCACGCGTTCAATCAGAGCGAAGTCAAGGAACTCAATAACGGCGACACCATGCAAGTGGGCGCCTACACTCTGAAGATGATCGACCTGGAAGAGGGAGACAATTCCAACTACTCTTCGCACACCGCCACGATGCAGGTGTTTAAGGGCGGCAACGAACTGGGTGTGCTGAAGCCAGAGAAGCGGATGTACAAGGCGAGCCGGCAAAGCACCTCCGAGGTCGGCATCCGGCAGCGTCCCAATGAAGACCTCTATCTGAATTTTGGCGGGATGTCGGACGATAACAAGCGGGCCGTGATTCAGGCCTACGTCTTTCCCTTGGTGTCCTGGATTTGGATCGGCGGCCTGGTGCTGATTGGCGGCACCTTTGTCTGCCTGGTCCCGAGCAAGGTCAAGATGCAATACGCCCGCACGGAAGTGGTGGGCTATGCGAAAAAACATGCAACCGTTGAAAAAGCTAAGTAGCTTGTTGCTGCTGATCGGACTGCTGGCCGTTGCGGCACTGGCCCAGACCGCGTCCGAGAAACCCAATATCGATGTGCGGCGCGTAGGGGCGCGATTGGCGTGCACCTGCGGCTGCAAGGATTCGGTGGCGACCTGCGCCATGCTGGAGTGCGAGAGATCCAAGCCTGCCAAGGAGCGCATCGCCAAGATGCAGGCGCTGGGTTACTCCGATAAGCAGATCGTCGACGCATTCATACGGGACTACGGGATGGCGATTTATCTCGCCGAGCCCAATGCTTGGGGATGGATTGTGCCCTACGCGTCAGTCGGCGTCGGGTTGCTCATCATCTGGATGTTCGTGAAGAAGTACCGGAAGCCCAAGCCCCTCGCCGAGATCGGCAAGATGGAAGTGGACGATCCGGCGCTCGAGAAATACAAAGACCAGATCGAACGAGACCTGGCCAACATGGAGTAGCGTGGGCGTGGCGGACCTGGTCTGCAGCCGGCCGAAGCCGGCTTGGCCGTCCAACGCAATAGGTGCATAGTGATCATCGTCTTTACCTGTATCCTCGCGATCGCCGTTATCGCGTTCATCCTTGGCGTGAGGCCAAGGGACTTGCCGGCACCCGAACCGGTATCGCCGTTCCAGCACCTCGATGAGCGCAAGGCGGCGATTTACGAGAATCTGCGCGATCTCCAGTTTGAGTATCGACTGGGCAAGCTGTCGGACACGGATTATCAGGCGACCAAGCGGGATCTGCAAAAGGAGTTGGCCGGGGTTCTGGCGGAAGTGGACAAGATCAAGCTGCAGATGAACGGATCGAAGCCGACCGCGGCTCCTGGACCGGTGCCGCCGCCAAAGGTTGTGAAGACGAGCGGATTTGTCTGCGATTCCTGCGGCGCGAGCTTCGAGAAGCCGCTGAAGTTCTGCGGCGAATGCGGTAAGGCGATGAAGGTGGCGCAATGAGACCGGCTGTTGGCGTCGCGTCTCTTCTACTTGCCGTTGCGCCGATGTATGCTGCTGTCACCGGAACCGTCATCAATCAGAGCACCGGGAAACCACAACCGGGCGCGGTGGTGGGATTCAATAACCTGGGCCAGAACGGCATCGAGCTAATCGATCAGGCCACCTCCGACGCGCAGGGACACTTCACCATCAATCAGGAAGTGCGTGGGCCGCACCTGCTCCGCACCGCGTTCGACGGCGTGACATACAACCACATGCTGCCGCCCGGTTCGCCGACCACCGATCTCACGATCGAAGTCTATAACGCCTCCAAGAATCCGGGAGCTGCTAAAGTCTCGAAGCACATGCTCCTGTTCGAGCCGGCCAACGGCCAGATGGTAGTCAACGAGACCTACCTCTACAGCAATTCCGGCAAGATCGCGTGGAACGATCCCGATGGCGGCACGCTGCATTTCTACGCGCCGAAGGTGACGGGTAAGGTCAGCGTGACTGCGTCCGCCCCGGGTGGCATGCCGATTCCCGCGCCGGTAAATAAGACCGCCAAACCCGACGTGTATGCGGTGGACTTCTCCGTGAAGCCTGGCGAGACGCGGTTCGACGTCACCTACACGGTGCCGTACACGGCAGGCGCACCCTACGACGGCAAGATCCTCACACCGGACGACGACACGTATCTGATCGCCCCCAACGGTATTACCCTGGAAGGCCAGAACCTGAAGGACATGGGGACGGAACCGCGCACGCAGGCCCATATTTACGGGCTCGCCGGCACCTCGTACCGGATTCAGTTGACCGGGACGGAAGCTGCCGCGCCGGCCGACGCCGCACCGGGGCAAGCAGACCAGCCGGAGAACAGCGGTCCGCAGATCGAGCAGATCATGCCGCGCATCAACCGCGAAGCGCAGACCGGTATCCTGGTACTGGCGTTTGGAATTTTGGCATTGGGTTTCGCCTTGCTGTACCGCGCCAATCCGGCCGGTGCAGGGAAGGAGTCCCATGAGCGCGGTCGACGTTGACGGCGTCTGGAAGTTCTACGGCGATTATCCGGCGCTGCGAGACGTGAAACTGCAAGCCGAGAAGGGCGCGTGCCTGGCGCTGATCGGGCGCAATGGGGCAGGGAAGACCACACTGCTGCGCGTGGTCGCGGGGTTTTCGCGCGCCGGCCGCGGGCAGGTGAGGATCTTCGGCAAAGAGCCTCGCGAGACCGATACGCGGCGGCAGATGGGATTCATCGGTCACGGGATTTCGGTCTACGACGAGCTTTCGGCGCTCGAAAACCTGATGCTGTACGGCAGGCTCTACGGTCTGCCGGATCCGAAGAAGGCAGCCATGGATTGGCTGGAGCGAACCGGTCTGGCGCATGTCCGTAACGGCCTGGTCCGGGAGTTCTCGCGCGGCATGCGACAGCGCCTGGCAGTGGCGCGCGCCTTTCTCCACGAACCCAGTGTTCTGCTGCTCGATGAGCCGTTCACCGCACTCGACGATAAAGCCATTGCCGTGCTGCAGCGCCTGTTGCGCGAGGCACTCGTCGCGGGAAAAACGATTGTGATGTCGACCCACCAATTGCGGGAAGCTCTCGAGCTGGCCACGCATGTCGCGCTGTTGAACCGCGGGCAGGTGGCATTTCACGGCCAGCGCACGCCGGAAATGGTTTCCGATCCCGGGTACATCTACGCGCGATATGGTGAGGCCAATTGAGGCATGACGGCGTTCTTCAGGCAGGCGCTAGTTATCACATTCAAGGATCTTCGGGCCGAGATTCGCACTAAAGAGGCGGTCAACGCATCTTTCGCCTTCGCCCTCGTCATCCTGGTGATCTTCAGTTTTGCGTTCGATCCTTCGGAAGACACCACGCGAGACATGTCCGGCGGTCTTTTGTGGATTGTCTTCGCCTTCGCCGGCACGCTGCTGTTGAATCGCAGCTTCGCGCGCGAGTTGCCGAACGACACACTAGATGCGCTCATCGCGGCTCCGATCTCAGGCGCGGCGCTCTTTTTCGGAAAGGCGGTAGCGAACTATTTCCTCTTGCTGGCCGTAGAACTGGTCTCCTTGCCGGTATTCGGCATCTTTTATAACGTGCATTGGACCTCGCAGTTCTGGGAACTCATGCTGGTTCTGGCGCTGGGCACGTGGGGACTGACTCTGATTGGAACGTTCTGCAGCGCGCTCACCGTCAACATCCGTCTTCGCGAAGTCATGCTGCCGATGTTGACGTACCCGGCCCTGGTACCGGTGTTGATGGCCTCCATGGTATTAACGATGTCGTTGGTCGCAGGTAAGCCGATTGGAGAGGAGACGATCCCATGGTTGAAAATATTGGTGGGCTTCGACATAGTCTTCACCGCCGCCTCTCTGACACTGGTTGAGATTGTATTGGTTGGGTGAGGGACACGAGGATTCTTGACGTTGTCTTGGTTTTGGGAGGAACGATGAGAAACACAATCCTGTACTGCTTGGGCGCCGCAGTAATCCTGCTGCTGGTGCGCGATATCAACCTGATCGCCGGTTTTCCGGAGGAAAAGTCCCAAGGCGCCATCTTCAAGATCATCTTCTTTCACGTGCCCTTGGCGATCACTGCCATGCTCTGCTCCATGGTGTCGCTGGTGGCCAGCGTGATGTTTCTAAAAACCAAGAACTTCCGGTATGACGCTCTGGCTGTGGCGATCACCGAGGTCGGTTTGGCCTTCCTGCTGGGCAACCTGGTGACCGGCTCGATCTGGGCCAGAGTCATCTGGGGTGTCTGGTGGGTTTGGGACGTGCGGTTGACGTCGGCTCTGGTCTGCTGGCTTCTATACGCCGGCTATCTGATGCTGCGGCGTGCCATCGAAGAGCCCACGCAGCGGGCTACCTTCGCTGCGGCGTTTTCGATTTTCGCATTCATCGACTGGCCCATCGTTTACCTGTCCATCCGCCTGTTTCGCACGCAGCACCCCGGACCAGTGTTCCTCAGCAGCCAGGGTAGCTTTCCCCACGACTGGACGATGGCGATCTTTGGGCCTTTTGGGGTTCTGATGGCGATGATGATGCTCGCCACGGTGATGACGTTCGTCCGCCTGGGCCAGGAAGATTCGAAGCGCGAACTCGATTCTCTGCGCCGCATGGCGCACGCAATGTGATGGAGATTCTATGACTTTCCTTTCGAACACCCTGCTGCTGGCGCAAGTATCCGCCGAGGATGTGGCCCGCGAGATCGCGCGCCTGCAGCGCAATTACGCGTTTCTGAGCTACGGCCTCTGCGCAGCCTGGATCATCCTGGTTGGTTATGTGTTGATGATGGTGGGGCGCGAGCGCTCCTTGAAGCGCGAGATCGCGAATCTTAAGGCGATGTTGGAAGAGAAGCACAAATAGCGGCCACTGTAGGCGCAATCGCGGAACGGGAAAGAGATCGCCGAGCCTTTCTGAGTGGACCCAGGTTCCTTCGTGACACCACCACTCGGAAGGCTCGGCGATAATTGCAATTCTGTGCCAAATACTACTTGGGATTACCGAACGTAATGTTCGACTCCCCGGTGTACTTGTGGTAGTTCCGGAAATCGATCGTATTCCGGCTGCAATAGTTTGATCCGCGTTGGCAGCTCAACGTCTCCGCATGCACCGGAAGCAGATACTGCTTGGCATCTCCCAACCGCGTGTACTGATAATCCACCGCCGATTCCACGTGGTCAATCGGGAACGAGTCGGGGAAGCCCACCGCTTCCATCTCGATGCGCAGTACCCGCGCCGTGGCCGGATCGATCCAAACCGAGCCCCGGTACGCCGGCAGATACGACTGGGACTCCATGTGAATCTGCCAACTCGACCTCTCCTTGGATACCTCGAAATCGTACATCTTGGCGTTAATTCCGCCCGCGCGCGAATCGCGGCGATAATGCCAGTGGGCGTCCGTCCCCGGCGAGAACAGGTTGATGAGCACCGTCCCAAATTCGCCAGTCGACCACGCCCCGCCAGTCTCTTCCATGCTCTTCTTCGAACGGCCGTTCACTTGAATGTCCTTATACGCTTCCACGCCGTTCTCGTAAACCAGGTTGGCGGTCACCACATCCAGCGGCTGCCAACTCGCCGGTTTGCTGTCGCTCTGGAAACGCGCCATCATCTCCTGGCAGACGTAACTGGGGAGCTGCTCCGTAAAATCCAAGGCTGCGTCCGCCGCCTTGCGAATCAGGGCGTCCTCCTGCCGGACCACGACGGGAGCCGGATCTTCATCTCCCACGCGCCGGATCGAAGGTGCGGTGGGGGTCAACGTCTCCGGAGGTGTCGAACGTGGACTCTCGATCACCGGATTGTTGGCGGCGGTCGTGCTCGGAGGCGGATCCGTCGCACGCTCCCGCTTCGGGTCGGCTGGAGCGCCCCGCTTCAACGTCGGGGGGCCGGGGTCGTCGTCGGCATGCCGTGCCGGAGGCGGCGCCTTCTCGGTAGCTGATTCGAGTGGGGCCGTCGCACGATCTGCAGGAGCGGCAGTCCCCGCAGGTGGAGTACCGCCCTTTTCCGGAGCATCCTTCCAGGTGTCGACCACGCCGTCATTCTTGTCGCTTTTGGCGGTCTCGGGGCCATTGACGCCCCGTTCCCAGTAGACGTTCACAGCCGTCATAGTGTGATCCAGCGCTTCGGGACCCTCGATCGACAATTGGTCGCCGACAGCGAACTTCGGGTTCTTCACCTCGTCGCCGTTCTTAAAGAATTTGGTCTTGTCCGTACGCTTGAAATCCAGGATGCGGTCGTCGTTGAGCTGAAGGGAGATGAGCTTTGCATCCATCTGCTTCAACTTGCCGCGGAAATTCGGCATCGGCTGCCCCGCCGTGTTGGTATTCGGCGCGGGCGTCTTCTTCGAACGCGTGGGAATCGGGATTCCGCCGCCACCCGGGTACGGTTGGCCGCCTGGATATCCGCCGCCCGGAGGATATCCTCCACCGGGGTAACCGCCGGGAGGGTAGCCGCCGGGCGGGTAAACCTGCGCGGAGGCGAAGCCAGAGGTAAGCAACAAAAGGGCGCAAAGCCCTAGGCCGGCTCGATACACCATGACATGAGGTAGATGCTTTGGACCGCCCATAGGTTACTAGATATTAATGATACGGGTCTGGGTTAACACACGATCACTGAAACAACACTGATCGCCATGTTATTCTGATCGACGTCAACCTGAGAGTGGAGACCCTGTGAGAGCGCGCTGCCTGCTCCTAGTCGATTCCGATCCCGCCGTCCACGAATCGCTGCATGATCTGTTACATCGCGATGACCGGACTATTCAGGATGCTTACGATGGCAACGAAGCGCTTTCTCGCCTGAAAAGCGCGCATTTCGACCTGGTTGTGGCCGGCAACGGTACCAACGGCTTCGATGGTCTGAAACTGCTCCGCCGCGTCCGCGCCATGCGTCCCGATGCCAAGGTGATTGTCACCGGTGAGTTGGATCGGAAACGAGTGGTGGGAGCCATCCGCAATCGCGCCTACAGCTACTTCCACAAGCCTTTGCCCGATACGCCGCTTTCGGAAATGGTGCAGATGGCCTTGGACGACTCTTCCTGGAAGGACGATATTCGCGTTCTCTCCGCCCGTCCGGAATGGATCACCCTGGAAATCCGGTGCAAATTGGATGCGGCTGATCGCACTACCCATTTTCTGCGCGAAATTGAGGCCGACCTGGCTTCCCAAGTCCGCGAAGACATCGCCTCGGCATTTCGTGAGTTACTGATGAATGCGATCGAGCACGGCGGCAAGTCCGATCCGCGCAAACGGGTACGGGTTTCGCTGATTCGCACGGCGCGTTCCGTGATCGTCCACATCCACGACCCCGGCACCGGCTTCTCGCTCGATTTTCTGCCTCACGCCGCGATTTCCAATCCCGCAGACTCGCCCACCAAACACGTCGAAGTCCGCGCCGAACAGGGACAGAGACCTGGCGGATTCGGCATCCTGATGACGCGTCAGATGGCCGACGAACTCATTTATAATGAGCGCGGTAATGCCGTGTTGTTTATAAAATACTTGAAGTAATGCCGCTCTTCGGCTTTAATCCACTACTTCAACGTGTGTCGTAATTTCTTCCCGCGGAATCAATGCCGACCAGTAGGCCACAATCTCTCGCACCGGGGGGCGCCCCTCGCCGAATCCGGTTGCGCCCGGCGGGCCATTCAGCACCAGCGGAATGAGCTCTCGTGTGAATCGGTCTACTGCTTTCCGATCGGCGCCGCGCACCCCGATCCTTACCTGCACCTCGGGCGGGTCGGGGTTCGGAGGCGCCGCCGCGCCGTGGCAAGCGTTAACCCCGAAAAACTCCGTGTAAATCTCGTCGAAAGCCAGCCCGAGTGACTCCAATCGCTCGCGCACGATCCGATCCGCGGCACACGCCTTTTCGAGCGCCTGTGGCCAGGAGTACACCAAGGTTCCGATCGCCTTCCATCCCGCCGAATAACTGATCGAGAGCTTCAAGGTCGGCGGCCTGGGACCCCCGCGAATTCCTGTCACGCGCACGCGGTCCGGCCCACTGTCCTCTATGCGAATGGACGTGAAATCCGCGATGCAGTCCGGCGTGATGTACCGGGTCGGGTCGCCCAATTCGTAGAGTAGTTGCTCTTTGATGACGTGGGAGTTTACCCGCCCGCCCGCCACCGGATGCTTGGTGACCGAAAAATTTCCGTCCGAATCGGCCTCCACAATCGGATAGCCAATGTCGGCGAAATTGGGGATACTCTGCCAATCCACCTGGCAGTTTCCACCGGTCGACTGCGCGCCGCATTCGATGATGTGTCCGGCAATCGTGCCCGCGGCGAGCTTGTGATACTCATCAGGCTTCCAGCCGTATCGTTGAATCATCGGCGCCAGAGTCAGCGCTGTGTCCGTCGACCGTCCTGCGATTACCACGTCCGCACCAGTCGCCAATGCTTCCGCGAGCGGAAACGCTCCGATGTACGCATTTGCGCTCAGGATCTGGCCGCGAATCGTCGAGATCGGCTCGCCGGTATCCATATCGCGCATCTCGTAGCCCTTCTCCAGGAACTCGTCGAGCCGGGGAAACACGTCGTCGCCCGTGACCACCGCCACCTTCAAACCGGGAGCCAGCCGCACCACCTCACGTGCGCAGGCCAGTGGGTTGACGCCGCCCGCGTTGGCCACCACCTTCACCTCGCGCTCGCGAATTCTCTTCGCGATGCGCGCAATCAGCGGCGGAAAGTCGCGCGCATAACCCAGATTCGGGTCGGCCTGGCGCTGCTTCTGCAGAATCGACATCGTAATCTCGGCCAGGTAATCGAGCGCCAGATAATCGATTGGTCCCTGCTCCACCAGGCGTACTGGCGCTTCCAGCCAATCGCCCCAAAAACCCTGCCCGTTCGCGATTCGAATCATGAGCTACAGCTTACCCGATGTGCGCGCCAATTCCGATGACCTCGCGATTTCTTTACCATCCGCCAACACGCGCAGCCCCTTTCCTTTTGCAAATCGCGAGCCGTTCTTATCCCAGATCACCGTCAGCACGCGCCCGTGGTAAGGCACCTGATCCAGGCAGAACCAGTCCCACGTGGCCGCCGGAAGCAGAGGATTCATCTCCACCCGATCGTCTGCGCGGGGCCGCAATCCCACCAACCCGGTGATCACCAGGTCGGCATATCCCGAGTGATTGTAGTGATCTCCCCGCCCGTAGAAGGTCTTCTTGCGGATCTTCATCGCCCGCGCCAGCCATTCGCCGGTGAGAGGATTCAGGTCCTCATCGATCCACGGAACTGCGCGCCCGTCTTCCCGACGCAAGTGCTGGCTTCGTGTGTAGATCTGAAACGTCTGGTACCACGAATCCTTTCCCACCGACTTTTGATGGTCGCCGCTGAGCAGATTGGCCAGCGCGCGGAGAGTAATGGTGGTAGCGAACGGCCAACTCGGACCATTCCACTGGCAGTCGTCCCCCTCGTACGGAATCTGGAACCCCGAATTGCGGCGCTCCGCGGTAGTTGGACCGTAGGGCGCGAAGAAACCTTGCGGATCCATCAACTGCGTCCAGGACGTCTCAAAGCTGCCACGCTCGTCCGGCAACTCGAAATACCACGGCGTGAAACCGATCAGCTCGCGCACCGGCGCGAATTCGCCCGACTCCGTGCGGGTCTCGAAGAACTGCGCGTCCCTGTTCCACAAGCGACGCTGCACCATATCCTTCAACTGCGCAGCCTTGTCCAGGAACCCATGTGCCAGAGGCCCCTTGCCGGCCAGCTCGGCAATCGCCGCGATCGCCTTAGCGTTGCCGTACATGTAGCTATTGATGCTCGGGCGAATATTCTTCACCTTGCGCCCGCCGCTCACCGAGCTTTCCATGCCATCGGAGACATCGCGCTGCCAAAACAGGCCGCTCTCCGTCAGCCGTTCCTTCTCCCACGCGGAGTAGTCCAGAAGTAGCGGCGCCAGGTACCGGGTCAGCGCATCGCGATCGCCATCGGTCAGCCAGCGGTCATAGAGCGACGCTGCGGCCCACCCGCTGAACTGGTGAAAATTCTTGCGCGGCCCGCCATCCTCTCCCGTCGTCAGCCAGAATCGTGTGTCCTCTTCGATGTATCGCCGGTCGTGCAGCCAGCGCCCTTCCGCTACATGATGTCCATACGCGCAGCTCAGCGCGTTGTACTCGGCGGCGTGTTTCACGGGCTTCAGAAACTCGGTGACGATGATGCCTTCGGGTGTCTGCTTGAGGTGCTTGCGCCAGGTCCACCAGCGGAAATAGTAGATCTGCTCGACTTCGCGATCGGGACACGAGAACAGCGGAACGTATCGCTTCATCCACTCCCACGCCTGTGCATCGGGAACCAGATTGACGACCTCTTCGGGGTAGAGTCCGTTGAAGGTCTCTACGTGATGCCGAAACGATTCGGGATCGAGCACCGCCGGCCGCCGCGATTCGCCGCAAGCTGGCCACGCCAGCGAAGCAGCCGACATCCGCAGGAATGTCTTCCGCGTCATGGCACGACTTTCTGAAAGCGCACCGCCTGGAAAGGCTTGCCCGGTAGCTTCAGGTTGACCTTGCCGCTGAAGGTTCCAGGGATCGGCGTGATGGTCATCTCCCACGGGTCAATCAGCTCGGCCCGATATCGCGCGCTCGGAGCCAGATCGAATTCGTATTCCGCCGGCTGATTCACGTCGAAGTAGAACAGATAGTAGCGGCCCTCCTGACCAGCTCCCAGATAGTAGGTCGAGACGTTATTCAGTCCCTCCGCGGGCCCCTCTTCCACAATCTTGCGCAGAAACGCGATCCGCTTCGCACTCTCGCCATGCAGCACCCCACCCTTCGACCACCACAGGATGTCGTTGGGATCCAGGTAGGTCTCACCGTGACCCACGTAAGCGCCCGAGACCGTGCCCACCCAGAAGCGCCGCACCAGTTCCTGTGCGGAGATGTTGCCCCATCGCTTCGGGATGTTGCCCTCGTACTTGCATTCGTCGAAGATCACCGGCTTGCGCCACGCGGCCACATAATCACGAGCCTTCTCCAGGTCCGAGCCCTGGATGCTCACATGCGTCACCCACGGCTTCGAGTGGTCGTACATGGTCACGCTATGGTGAATCGATCGCAGGTGCTGATACGGGTCGCTCTCCACGACGATGCGGAAGAAGCGGTCCCAATCAGCCATGGTCTTGGTCTTAACCAAGTCATATTCATTTGCCAGAGACCACCACACATTGCGGTAGGCTGCCAGCCGCGCGACCACATACCGCAGGTAGCGGTCGTTCGCCTCGGCCGGCATCGAGGCGAAGCCCCAGCGGTCGTAAGGGTGAAACAGAATGAGATCCGCTTCGATGCCGAGCGATTCCAGATCACGAACGCGCTTCTCCAGATGTTGGAAAAATTGCGGATTGAAGCGCGTCAGATCGTTCGCGCCGCGGGCATCGCGTTCGAAGGGATAGTAGACCGGTTCGTTGGCGTTGTACTGGTAGCTCTTCGGAAAGACGCACATTCGCATCTTGTTAAACGGCGCGGTCCGCAGGGTTGCGAGCGTCTGCTCCTCCAGGCGATCGCCCTGATGGGTCCATGCATAGCAGGTTGTGCCGATCGGCGTGTAGGGAGTCCCGTCTTCGTATCCAAAGTGCGTTGCGTACCGCACTCGCACCGGACCGTGATTGCCTGCCGAGGGCGCGCTGACCGTGAACGTCCCGCTTTTTGCGTTGAGCGCCGCCGCATTGCTCGACGTCGTGTAGCTCCAAGTGCCCGTTTCATCCGGCATGAAGCGGATTCGAAAGGTGCCGCCGCCGTCGTAGAAGCCGTCCACGGCGACCACGCGGTTTTGATACCGGAATTGCGCGCCGAGCTGGACGTCGAGGAACGGATTCCCTTCCGATGGTCCTGCGAGCGCGATCTCGTAGACGCCCCACCGCTCTACTGTGGGTGTGGTCTGTGCCCAAACAGGTAACGAGAGAAGGCCCGCAAGCGCCAGCACGATCCTCATGGTTCAATAGTAGACCCGAAGGGACGTGCGCAAGCACTCCGGCTTGCGTATCGCAATGCTACCGATGGTTGATTCTGTTCGCGCGCGCTGCGACCCTGAGCATGTTTCGACGCCCATCCGCCAGCACGATTTCATTCCTGTCGCCTTCCACCTACGGCAACCGGAAGCCTCCAGCCATACCGCATCGCCAAAAAGCGGAGCGCAAAGCAGAGCAGCGCGCCAACCGTCATAGCCGCGGAGGGCGACACATGAAGCATCTGTCCGGTCACCACGACGGCAGCGCCAGCCAGGGCAGCAAGGGCGTAGAAGTCCGCGCGTAAAACCACCGGAACCTCGGCGATCAGGATGTCACGCATCATGCCGCCGCCAATTCCTGTCAGCATTCCGAGCAGCGCCGCCGCGACCGGACCAAGGTGATAGGCCAGAGCTTTGGTCGCGCCCGAAACCGCGAAAAGCGCGAGACCGGCAGCGTCGAAGATCAGGACGGAGCCGCTCAAACGGTCAATAAACGGATAACAATAGAACGTCAGCAGCCCCGCAGCCAGTGAAACAGCGACATATCGCCAATCGCTGAGTGCCGCGACCGGCGTCGCACCAATCATTACGTCGCGTGCGATTCCGCCGGCATTAGCCGCCGCGAACGACAACACCAGCACGCCAAAGATATCAAGCCTGTGCTTGACTCCGGCCACGCCCCCGCTGAGCGCGAAAACGAAGGTGCCGCCGAGGTCGAGGACGGCGTGAAACATGTCCATCCGTATCGCGAATTGAAAAGGCTCTGCCATCCGCCGCTTACACCTTACTCCCCAGCCAAGCCAGCGCCGCGACAACCAGCGTTTCAACGCCGGCCTCCAAAGTTGGATGGATGACCGGGGCGAAGTGTGGGCTGTGATTCGTCGGAAGTGCACCGATCGTGCCGTCTTTCTTCGCCTTGGCATACACATCACGATCCACGCCCCCTACGAACCAGAAGACCGATGGCACTCGCCACTCGGCTCCGAAAGAGCCGAAGTCCTCGCTCGCCATCGTCGGCTTGGTCTCTTGCACGCTGTCGGCAGGAAAATGCGCTCGAAGCGCATCCCGCACTCGCTGGGTCGCAGACGGATCGTTCGTCGTCAGTGAATAGTGGTCGAGTGGTGTAATCTCCGGCTTCCTCGGCGCACCGGAGGCTTCGGCTTCAGCATTCACAATCCGTTCGATGGCGGCAAGCACCAGCTTGCGCACCCCCTCATCGAAAGTGCGCACGTTCAGTTTGATGATTGCCTCGTCGGGGATGACGTTTTCTTTCGTCCCCGCCTGCAACACGCCGATTGTAAGCACAGCGGCCTCCGTCGGCGGTACCTCACGTGAGACGATGCCTTGCAGCCGCAACACGGTTGACGCTGCCATGACAACCGGATCGACGCTGGCCTCGGGCATGGAGCCGTGAGCGCCGCGCCCGAATAATTTGATTTGCAGGCTGTCTGCAGCCGAGGTAGTGACGCCGATGCGGCCGCCAATCACGCCGGCAGGCATGCACATCACGTGCTGGCCGAGGATGACATCGGGCTTCGGGAAACGCTTGAAAAGGCCATCGTCAATCATCGCCTGCGCGCCCTGCGCCGTCTCCTCAGCAGGTTGAAAGACGGCAATCAATGTCCCTCTCCAGGCATCACGGGACATCGCAAACAGTCTTGCCGCACCGGTCAGCCAGGTCACGTGCATGTCGTGACCACAGGCATGCATCACCGGTACGATCTTTCCGGTGCTGTCCGTTGCCGTGACCTTACTGGCATAGGGAACGCCGCTAGCTTCCTGAACCGGCAGCGCGTCCATGTCGGCGCGGAGCATTACGGTTGGTCCCTCGCCGTTATGCAGCAAACCGACAACGCCGGTCTTGCCAACGCCGGTAGTCACTTCATAGCCGGCGGCCCGCAAGTGCTCCGCAGCCACACCGGCCGTCCTCTCTTCCTGCATCGAGAGTTCGGGATGAGAGTGGATGTCCTTGTAGATCGTCTCCAATTCTGGAAGCAGAGCTGAGAGATTTGCAAGGACGGGCTCTGAAGGCGAAGATTTCACAGCCATTGCGCGGAACTCCTAAACGGGCGCGTGACGTCGAACGCTGTCATTATTGCACTACTTCGGGATCTACCAGGGTCGGCCGCCGATTTTGGCAATCATCACCTGCGACGGCCGCCGGCGTTTCTGGCCCTTTCCGCGATGGGGCAACTGGAAGCCTGCCTGCCGACACGGAATAGAAACTCGGGAGCAGGGAGCGCTTGCTTTTTTCAAACGGTTTCCCAGCCAGCGTCTCGTAAACAATCCATGCAAGTGATGATTGTGCAAATCGCCGAGTTTACCGGGACCATCGCGGGGCCGATGACAGCGGCCCACGGCACGGTCATGGGAACTGATTCCCGGAGTCTTTCTGGACACGGCAATCCCAAATCATTGCGGCCGCGCTATTCGTATCGCAGCGCTACCGAGGGGTGAATCCGAGTCGCCCGCAGCGAGGGAATCATCGAGGCCACCAAAGCCACCGCCATCAAAACCCCCGCCACCGCCGCGAAAACCTCGGGATCGGTTGCCGTGACTCCGAAAAGCATCGTCGTCATCAGTCGTGTTAACAGCAGCGCCCCGACAATCCCGATGCCCAGCCCGAGCGCCGCCAGCCGCAGCCCCTGCCCAATCACCATCCCGACCACCTCGCGGCCACTTGCTCCCAGAGCCAACCTTATGCCGAATTCGCGCGTCCTTTGCGTGACCGTGTATGCGAGCACCCCGTAAATGCCAATCGCCGAGAGCGTCAGTGCGAGGACCGCAAACACCAGGCAGATCGTCATCGCCGCGCGCCGATTGCGCATCGACGCCGACACCCGCTGCGGCATCGTCTTGACGTCGAATAGAGCCAGTTCCGGATCCGATCGCAGCAGTTCCTGCCGCAGCGCAGAGGTTACCTGCGCTTCCTCCGTCGACGTCTTGACCACCAGGTGCAGCGATCTCGGGACCGACTGCTGATACGGAAAGTAGATCGTGCCGACCGGATTCTGCTCCGCCAGATCGCCGACCTTCACGTTCCCCACCACGCCGACGATCCGCACCACCGGCAACTTCGGATCGACACCTTTCCGAATTCCCGCGCCCACCGCGTCGCCCTTCGGCCAATACTTCTTCGCCATAAACTGATCGACGATCGCCACCAGTTCCGTGTTGGCGCCGTCGCCATCGGTGAACAGCCGGCCCTGCTGCAACGGAATTCCCATGGTCTGAAAATACCCGGCATCCACGTTGTTCCAGCCGGGCACCGGCGGATTCTCGCCCGAGGCGCGCACATACCCATCGATCAGGATCAGGCCGGCATTGTGGCTGCTACTGAAAGGCAGATAGCTAGTGATTCCCACGTGCTGAGCGCCAGGCACGCTGCGCACCTTCTCCAGCAGACCCGTCAGCAGTGTGCGTGTTTTGGCATCGTCGTAATACCGCGAGTACGGCAGGTTCACTGCGGCTGTCGTGAGCTTTTCCGGCTGAAATCCGGGACTCACCGATAGCAGGCGCGCGAAGCTCACCGTCAGCAACCCCGACCCGATGAGCAGCACGAAAGCCAGCGACACCTGGCAAACTACCAGAGCAGAGCGCGTCCAAAGCGTTCTCCGCTCGGCGGTGCCTGTCCGCCCGGTGGATCGAAAGACGGCATTCAAATCGCGGCGCATCAAGTGGTACACCGGCACGCTCCCAAACACCAGGCCAGTCAAAACCGCGATCGCCGCGCTTACCGCGAGCACGGTGCCGTCCATTTCGATCGCGCTGCCGCGCGGCAGATCCTTCGTTCCAAGAAGTGCCAGCAGGCGAACGCCCGCCACTCCCGTGACGACTCCGAACAGCCCTCCCATTACCGCCAGCGTGACGCTCTCCACCAGCATCTGGCGCGCCAACCGCAACCGCCCCGCACCCAAACTGAAGCGGATGGCCAATTCCTTCAGACGTATATTCGACCGCACCAGCATCAAGTTAGCCACGTTGACGCAGCCGATCAGGAGCACGAAACCGACCGCCGCCTGCAGCAGGTAAAGCGTCGGCCGAATGTCGCGCACCATCTCGTCTTTCAAACCTCGCACCACCGTCGCGAAACGTGCGTCGATCAGCAGTTGCCGGAACTTCGGAAATCGGTCGAGATTCTGCCGGTTCAGTCCATCGATGCGCTGCTGTGCGTATGTCAGTGTCACTCCCCGCTTCAGCCGCGCGATCATCTCATAGTTGTTCGAATGGCGTGCATCTTCGGTTGTCTCTTGAGGCCTGAACGAGAGCGGTATCCAGATCCGCGCGTCCGATCCCGGAGACGCGAACGACTCCGGCATTACCCCGACGATCTGGCATTGAAACCCGCTCAGCCGGATGTCTTTGCCCAGAATGTTGGGATCGCGCGCGAACATCTCATTCCACAATCCGTAGCTCAGAATCGCGAAGTGGTCCTTTAGAAAAACCGCATCCTCTTCCGTAAACGCGCGGCCCATCATCGGCTGCACTCCCAGCACTCGGAAGGTCGACGGAGTGATCGCTTGCCCGGGTACTCTCACCGGCGACCCCTCCGCGCCCACGTCCCACCCCCCGTCCTTGGTCAGCGCGACCGCTTCGAACACATCAGTTAGTTGCTTGCGATCGAGGTAATCCGGCACCCCGTTTCCTCCACGATCGGTCACGCCGACCCCTGGATAGAGGTTGTACAGCGCGACCAACCGGCCGGACTCCGGGAATGCCAGCGGCTCCAGCACCACGGCATGCAGAACGGTAAATATCGCCGAATTGGCGCCGATGCACAACGCCAGCGTCAGCAGCCCGGTGATCGTAAACGCTTTGTCTTTCCAGAGCAGTTTCAAGCCGAATTGAAAATCTTGTAACATTTACAGACCAATACGTTCAGGATTCGCGCGAGTTCGCAGAATCTTGCATCCTGTGCGCGCATAATCGCATCCCCGGTGGAGTATGCGTAAACTGGTTGTGGCTGGTATATTGATGACCGCTTCTCTTTTTGGAGCCTCCAACGTGCTGGAGTTCACTCTCAATTCCATAGACGGCAAGCCCGCGCCCCTCTCGGAGTACAAAGGCAAGGTGGTGCTGATTGTCAACGTCGCGAGCAATTGCGGCTTCACTCCTCAGTACGAAGGACTGGAAGCCGTCTACCGCAAATACAAGGACCAAGGCTTCGTGGTGCTGGGCTTCCCAGCCAACAATTTCGGAGGCCAGGAGCCGGGAACCAACGAAGAGATCAAGACATTTTGCACTCGCAAATACAGCGTGACGTTCCCGATGTACTCCAAGATTTCGGTAAAGGGCGACGATAAGGCGCCGCTCTATCAGTTCCTCACCGACAAGCAGGCCCATCCCGAGACGGGTGGCGAGATCAAGTGGAACTTCACCAAGTTCCTGGTTGGCAAAGACGGTAAGGTGATTGCGCGCTTCGAATCGCCGGTAAAACCCGAATCCCCTGAGGTCACCGCGGCCATCGAGAAAGCATTGCACTAAAACGCCGGTGTCGACACCGCGCTATAGTATTGGTTTGCCTACCTGCATCTACTGCTCTGTTACGCCCGACGAAGCTTGGGTGATCACCCAGGATGCGGTTGCCGTTCCGCATTCCCAACCGTTGGCTAACTGTCACATGGTGGTGGCTCCCCGTCGCCATGTGACATCCTTTTATGACCTCGATGTGCAGGAGCAGCGCGTGGTCTGGGCGCTGGTCAGCGAGATTCAAAAACGCATCGAATCGGCCCTGAAGGTGGATGGCTTCGATGTCGGCTTTGCCGATGGCGATCAGGAAAATCCCATCCACGCTCACATTCACATCGTGCCTCGCTCTCCTGGCGACTTCCTCCACCTCCCCGAAGGCATCGAGTGGGTAAAGCCGTAGGGATATATTTCCCTGCTGAAGTTTATTGAAACTCTTCGCGGCCGCCGTGGCGCAAACACCCTGTTTGCCGCGACGAGGCTCTCTCGACGCTTTTCGCGCATCCACTGGGCCCGGCCCACGATTGCCCGCCTCTTTTCACCCACCGCGCACTCCCGGGAATAAATCCTTCCGTCTTCGAGTATGGAAACTCGAACGAACATTCTCGAGGAGACAGACTTGTCAAAAATCATCACTCACAACCATAACCGCGACGGCATTGACCGTCGCGGATTCCTGGAGTGCATGGCGTGGGCCGGCACCGGGGTACTGTGGACCATCGGCAGTGGCCTCCCAACCTCACAGGCATTCGCCCAGAACATGAAGAACACTGCCAAGGGATCGCTCCACTTCGTGCAAATCAGCGACAGTCACATGGGCTTCAACAAGCCCGCCAATCCCGATGTGACCGCCACCTTGCAAGCCACCATCGACAAGATCAATGGGCTTGCGCAGCAGCCCGACTTCATCATCCACACCGGAGATTTGAGCCACGGTTCGAAGGCCGCCGAGTTCGACACCCTCGATCAGGTGCTTATGAGCGCGCGCCAGAAGCAGGTCTACTTCGTGCCCGGCGAACACGATACCTCTGTCGACGATGGCAAGCTGTATATGGAGCGATACGGAAAGAACGCCAAGGGAAACGGCTGGTATAGCTTCAACCACAAGGATGTGCACTTCGTTGGACTCTCCAACGTCGCCGTGATCGAGGGACTTGGCAAACTGGGCCCCGAACAGATCAAATGGCTCGAGGCCGATCTCAAAGGCCAGCCCGCCAGCCGTCCGGTAGTCGTCTTCGCCCACATCCCTCTGTGGTCGGTCTATCCGGAATGGGGATGGGGAACCGAAGACAGCGCCCAGGCGCTTGCCCTGCTGAAGAGGTTCGGGTCGGTCACGGTATTAAATGGGCACATCCACCAGGTGATGCAGAAGGTGGAAGGAGCTGTCACGTTCCACACCGCGATGTCCACTGCCTTTCCGCAACCCGCACCTGGCACCGCCAAAGCGCCCGGACCGATGAAGGTGGCGGATGACAAGCTCCGCACAGTCCTCGGCATAACCGAGGTGAACTCGGTCATGAACCAGCACAGCCTCGCCGTGGTTGATTCCACCTTGGAGAAAGCGTAGTCATGGCCGCGCATCAGTTGGCCAAATTGGCCGGACTTGCATTCACGGGACTGGCCGCAATCACCGTCGCGTCGAGCCTGTCGCCGATGAATGCGCAGGGCAAGGCAGACGGCAAAGCGCTCTTCGACAAGCGCTGCGGTGGCTGCCACGCCTTGGACCGCGACAAAGAGGGTCCTCGCTTGGGCAAAGTGTACGGACGGATGGCCGGATCGATCGACTCCTTTCAATACTCCGATGCGCTCAAAAAGTCGAATGTGAAATGGACTGATCAGACGCTAGACCAGTGGCTCACCGATACAGAAAAACTCGTGCCCAACAACGACATGACGTTCCACGTCGAAAGCGCAGACGAGCGCAGCGCCATCATCGCGTTTCTGAAAAAGAACTAGTTCGGACGTGGCGCAAACACTCGTGTTTGCCGCGCCGAGACTCATCTCTCGGAGCTTTTCGGGAGTCCTGAGGAAAGGGGCAGATCGCCGATCTGCCCTTAAGCTCCCCCGCCTTATTCTTCCTCCCCGTTGATATCCTGGTAAGTCCAAGGACAACCATGCGTATCCTCGTCTTCTTCGCCGCGACTGCGGCCTTCGCCCAGCCCGCCGACCTCGTCCTCCGCAATGGCAAGATCGTCACAATGAATTCCGCCGCCCCTGCGGCCGAGGCCCTCGCGGTGCGCGGTGACAAGATCTCCGCTCTCGGCACCAATCGCGACGCCGAGCGATGGATTGGCCCCCAAACCAAAGTCATCGACCTCCACGGCATGCTCGCCATCCCTGGATTCATCGAAGGCCACGGTCACTTCACCGGTGTCGGCGAATTTCGCATGGGCCTCGATCTCCGCGAGGCGCGCACCTGGGACGACATCGTCGCGCAAGTCGCCCGCGCCGCAAAACAGGCCAAGCCCGGCGAGTGGATCGTCGGACGCGGATGGCACCAGTCGAAATGGGACCACGCCCCTGATCCGAACGTCGAAGGCTTTCCCCTCCATGGCTCGCTTGACAAAGTCTCGCCTAATAATCCCGTGCTGCTGACCCACGCCAGCGGCCACGCCGCATTCGTTAACGGCAAAGCCATGGAAGCCGCGGGCGTCACGCGCGACACCAAAGATCCTCAGGGCGGCGAGATCCTGAAGGACAGATCCGGCAATCCTACGGGCCTGCTCCGCGAGCGTGCCCAGCAACTCGCCGTCGCCGCTCACACCAATTGGGAGGCCAAGCGTACTGTTGAAGAGCGCGCCGCTACCCGCCGTAAAGCTATCGACCTCGCCATCGACGAATCGCTCTCCAAAGGCATCACTACCTTCGAAGATGCCGGCTCGCCCTTCACTACCGTCGACACCCTCAAGCGCATGGCCGACAGCCACGAACTGCGCATGCGCATCTGGATGATGCTCCGCATGCCCAACGAGGAACTCGCGCCGAAGCTCGATCAATACCGCATCATCGGCGCAGGCGGCAACTTCTTCACGGTCCGCGCCATCAAACGCCAGATCGACGGCGCCCTCGGTTCGCGCGGCGCCTGGCTGCTCGAACCCTACACCGACAAACCCGATAGCAGCGGCCTCAACACTGAGGATCCCGCAGACATTCGCCGGACTGCGGAGCTCGCGATCCAGCATGGCTATCAGCTCTGCGTGCACGCCATCGGCGACCGTGCCAATCGCGAAGTCCTCGACATCTACGAGCAGACCTTCCGGGCGCACCCAGAGCAGAAGGAGTTGCGCTGGCGCATCGAACACGCGCAGCACCTCAACGCCGCCGACATTCCGCGCTTCGGCAAGATGGGCGTCATCGCTGAAATGCAAGGTGTGCACTGCACCTCCGACGCACCGTATGTGCTCCTGCGCCTCGGTTCCAAACGCGCCGAAGAAGGCGCCTACGTCTGGCAGAAGCTCATGAAGTCCGGGGCCATCGTCGGCAACGGTACCGATGCGCCGGTGGAAGACGTCAGCCCGCTCGCATCGTTTTACGCTTCCGTCAGCCGCAAGCTCAAAGACGGCACGGTCTTCTACCCCGATCAGCGCATGAGCCGCGAAGAGGCGCTGCGCTCCTACACCTGGAACAACGCCTACGCCGCATTCGAAGAGAAACTGAAGGGCTCGCTCGAAGCCGGCAAGCTGGCCGATATCACCGTGCTCTCCCGTGACATCATGACCGTTCCGGAAGATCAGATTCTTTCTACGGATGTCGTGTATACCATCGTCGGCGGCAAAGTAGCCTTCGAGCAGCGTGCGCATGCTCGCCCCTGACGGCTGCCCGGCTTCGGTTACGAAGTGATTTCAGAGTGCACGTTCCCGGTTAACCAGTTGCTCCCGATACCCGCCTCCTGATATCCTTTGTATTAACGATCCCTCAACCTTCAGGAGAAATCATGGCTGTGAAAGTTGGTATCAACGGCTTCGGCCGCATTGGCCGGAATGTCGTTCGCGCCGGTCTGCATCGCGACGACATCGAGTTCGTGGCGGTAAACGATCTTACCGATACGAAGACTCTCGCCCATTTGTTGAAGTACGATTCCGTGCTCGGCATGCTGCACGAAGATGTCGTCTCGGACGCCGATTCCATTACGGTTGCCGGCAAGAAGATGAAGGTGTTCGCCACCAAGGATCCCGCCCAGCTCGACTGGCAGTCGGTCGGGGCCGAAGTCGTGATCGAATCCACCGGCTTCTTCACCGATGCGAAGGATGCCTCCAAGCATCTTCGCGGCTCAGTCAAGAAGGTCATCATCTCGGCGCCGGCGAAGAACGAGGACATCACCATCGTGTTGGGTGTCAACGACGGCATGTACGATCCCGCCCGCCACAACATCATCTCGAATGCGTCCTGCACCACCAATTGTCTGGCCCCCGTCGTGAAGGTCCTCCACGACAAGTTCGGTATCGAAAAAGGATCGATGACCACGATCCACAGCTACACTAACGACCAGAAGGTTCTCGATTTCCCGCATAAGGACCTGCGTCGCGCCCGCGCCGCCGCGCTCAACATGATCCCCACCACCACCGGTGCCGCCAAGGCGATCGGTCTCGTGATGCCGCAGTTGAAGGGCAAGCTCGATGGCTACTCCATGCGCGTCCCCACTCCCGATGTCTCGGTCGTGGATCTCGTCGCGGTGCTCAGCAAGCCCGCCACCAGCGCGGAGGTGAACGCCGCTCTCAAGGCCGCGGCCGAGGGCGAACTCAAAGGCATCCTGGCCTACACGGAAGATCCCGTGGTGTCGACCGACATGCTCCACAACTCCAACAGCTCGATCGTCGACTCGTTGCTTACCAAGGTACTCGACGGCAATCTGTTGAAGGTGGTCGCCTGGTACGACAACGAGTGGGGCTATTCCTGCCGCGTGGTCGATCTGGTGAAGTTCCTCGTGGACAAGGGTCTGTAATTCGCACTCAATTCGACTGATCCGCATCGGGCACCGGAAGCACATCCGGTGCCAACACTCTGGCATCCGCCCATCCCGCGTCGTGGAACAAGCGTGGCGATGGGGTGAAGACAATCTTGTAGCTGGTCTCCTCGATTGGCGGCTCCGGTCCATTCCCTGTCTGCGGGTAGACCAGCGCCAGGTATCGCAGAATCGCGTAGATGTCGCCTTCTTCCGGTTGGCGGAAATCGAAGCCCTGCGATCGGAAACAGATCGACGCGCCCTGGCTCGACAACCGCCACGCCAGGAATGCGCAGCAATTCACCGCGTGCTCGAACCAAGCATCCAGATGCGGCGGAATGTCCCGATCCAGAAAAACTTCCACCGTCTGCTCCTGTTCGCGCGCAAACTCCCGGACTTGCAGACTGCCCACGTGCGCCGACGCTTTCCAATCCACATGGCGCGAGCTTTCGAACGCCTCGTACGGGCGGATCCGGTAAAAGTCCTTACCCAGCCCGCGGTAATGCGTTTCGATCTCCCCCGAGATCCCCATCAGTAGGTCTTCGAATCCCGGATGAGCGTCGATCGAAGGATAGATCGTCATTTCGCGCCGCAGCGTCACGCGCGCGGTCTTCTCCAGAAATCCGAAGGGAAACGAAGTTGAGAACGCGAAGCTGTTCTGCCGATAGGCGCCTCGCCTCGGAAATCGCACCTCCACGATCTCTTCCAGCACCGCTCCCGCCGCGATCAGGGGAAAATACACGCCCGATTTCAGAGTGGGGCTGGTGGGCTCCGCAATCCCCTCCGTGCGGATCGAAAACGACGGCATCAGCCATTTCTGATTCCGCACCAGCAGCTTCCCCGGAACCTGACGCCCCGCGGCCACGTGCTCCGGCACGCGAAAGTCGAGCTCCAGTCCGGCCAGGCACAGCCGGCTGACCAGCCCCGAAACCAGCAGTGTCGCCAGCATCGTGGCCACAATCAGAAACAGAAGGTTGTTCGCGGAGATCACGGCTGCCAGTCCCACGATCAGGATGGCCATCGTAAACAGTAGTCCGCCGCGCGTCACCTTATATCGGATCCGGCCCGCCAACAGACTCTGGAGCTGCTCCCAGTACTTACGCATCTTCCGTCTTGATTGTACTCTTTCGACGGAGACGCGCCGGAGCTTGAGACTCAGCCGTAATCCTGTTACGTTGATGTTTCGAATCGGACTCTGCAGTCTGAATGCCAAAATGTACAATTACGACGCCGCTCTCAAAACACTACTTACCGAATCCGGCGCGGCCACGGTTCGGGCCGTCTCCGGACTGACCATTCAGCGATGGCACAACGTCGAGCTGACGGTGAAGCAGTGCCGCGTGGATCTATTAGGCGAGACAAATCGCAAACGCCTCTTGCACATCGAATTGCAGAGCCGTAATGACGCGGCGATCGCGCGGCGGATGTACCAATATGGGGGAGCCATCTGGGCAAAGCACGGGCGCTATCCCAAGCAGGTATTGCTGTATGTTGGCAGGGACCGCATGCGCATGCCCACCGGTCACGCGGCCAACGAGGATTTCACCTATCGGTATGCTGCCGTGGACATTCGGGATCTGGATGAAAAGCAGCTGATGGAGAGCGGTGGGATCGGGGATAATGTATTAGCGTTGCTCGCCGGTTCCCGCAATGAGCGCAAGACGGTGCGGGAGATTCTGGAACGAATCGCCGGTATGGACGAATCGAAAAGAGAGTCCACGCTGGAGCAGTTGACCGTGCTGGCGGGATTACGGCACTTGGTGCCGCTGGTGCAGGAAGAAGCGAATCGCATGCCGATTACGGAAAACATACTGGATCATGAGCTCATTGGGCCTGCCTACAAGAAGGGCCGGCGTGTCGGGCGCAAAGAGGGTGAGTTAGCCATGCTGCGGCGGCTGATCGAAAAGCGCTTCGGCGCGGTGCCGCCTTCGCTGGAGGAGCGACTGGAGAGTGCCTCCCGCGCTAAATTGGAAGAGATCGGCCTTCGCGTCCTCGATGCACAATCTGCGGAAGACTTGGTGAAGTAGGCAGGCGAATCAAAGGGACAGGGCAAGTCGGAAGACCTGCCCACACGAGTGCAGGCACGTTAACCCAGCATTTTCCAAGCCAGAAACAGCATCCCAGTTATAAAACCCACACCAGCTTGGTATTCTTTGTTGATCAGATACAAGGAAACTCGAAAAGGATTCGAGTTTTTTTGAGGAAATGGAGTTAACCGCGGAAAAAGTGCGGGAACCTGATCGGCATAGGCGGCATATTCGGGAAAAAGACGGCGCAGATGCTGCTCCTCGAGCTGTATCACGGGCAGATACACGAACAGAAAGACTGCTCCAAACAGGATCCCCAGCCCGATGCTGCGGCTTGCGACCACCAGTCCCGCCGCCACCAGCAGCGTGCCCAGGTAGAGCGGATTCCGCGCGTAAGCGTAAGGACCTCCCGTCGCGAGCTGCCGGTTCTTCGCGAGCGAACCGGCGGCCCATGCACGCAGCCCCAAGCCTAAAAGGGAAATCGGCAATCCCCACGCCAGCGAGTGCGGCGTGGGATGCGAGAACACCGCAAATACCAGCACGATCAGAAAGCCGCTCGGCACGCGGAGCTTCGCCACTACATCGGCATACCCTTTCGGAAAGACCACCATCAGACCAGACACCCGGCTCGACGCCGCCGTTCGTTCAGCACAGGGCGCAAAACCTCGAACACCGCGTCCGGCGTGATCTGCCGCATGCTCTCGTCGACTATCTTCCCGCGCTTGTAACTAGTCGACGCCGCTGGCGCGCGAAGTACCCGTAGCGAATCGCCGTAAGGGCCATTGCGCGACGGATCTGTAGGACCAAAGATGGCGGCTCCCGGTTTACCCAGCGCCGCCGCCAGGTGCAGAGGCCCGCTATCCACCCCGACCACCGCCACAGCGCATCGCGTCGCATGAATCAGTCCTGGTAGTCCGGAAGCATGTGCGCGCGCACTCGCCGCCTGCGGGAACGAGGCTCCCGGTGGCCCGTTCAGAACTAGCGGAATTCCTGACTCGCGCCTGAGCCGGTCCGCCAGCATGCCGTAGAACTCGATCGGCCACTGCTTCGACCGCCAGCCGGCAAGAGGGCATGCCAACACGAAATCGCCTTCGGGCAGTTCGCCCTCCGGGACCCCAGCCGGGATTGGAAACACCCGCAGCACGTTGCAGGCACCAGCCGCCGCGGCCAGGTCGAGATTGCGATCCACCACATGCGTCGAACGGCTCACCGTCTTGCTCGAATAGAAGAGTGCCGCCGCCCGCTCCCGCACCTGCGACTCGTGAAAACCGAAGATCTGATCGGCGCGTGCAACCGTGGCGGCGAGGGCCGATTTCATCAGCCCCTGAAAATCGATCGCGATATCGTACTCTTCCGCGCGCAGCGAACGCGCGCTCCGCCAGAGCCCTCCCGGACTGCGCCGGTCGACCAACACGACGCGATCGACGAACGGGTTGTCCGCCAGAAGCGCAGCCCATTGTGGTTCCAACGTCCAGGTGATCCGTGAGTTTGGGAAACTATGCCGCAAGGACGCGACCGCGGGCAGGGTGTGGAGGATGTCTCCCATGGCACCGAGCCTGATGACCAGGATCCGGGTGCGGGCGGGTGGGCCTGCGACCGCCATGCTCGTCAGCCGACCGGCTCCTGTGCGGAGGCCGTCCTACCAGATAAGTCTATGCAAACCAACATGTTCCTTTAGGTAGTCTAACATGTGCTACGCAGCAGGCTCCAGCGTAGTACTCTATACAACTATGGTCGCCGTTCAGGCTAATTGGAGCCGTATAGTTCACGAACTGGCGCTGCCGGCGTTGCCAGAGGCTGGTCTCTGGACAGCGGCCATCGAGTTCATCGCCGGGCCGCGCAAATACAAGATCGCGGCCGCTGGCCAATGGGAACTGGAGGAAGGCCGCGACTACGGACCCGATGGCGCCTGCTTCGGTGGGGACATCGTCGACAAGTGTCTGAACGCCAATGCGCCGCGCGGTTGCCTCATCGGGAAAATCGGTGGTGGCACGGCCGATCGCACCGGCTACATCTTCCCCGTGGGGCACCTCACCGTCATCGAGGTTCCCGAAACACCAGTAGCCGCAGGACCGGGACGCGGCACCCTGTTTCTCACCATGAATGACGAGCCCGCCCGCTTCCCGAACCATCGCGGCGAGTTGCGCATCAACATCTGGGAGGCGCCCTGAGTCCGCTGATTTCGAATGTCACTTGGGGACTCGAGGCGCTGCGCGGCGCCCGCCTGATCGGCAAAGGCGTGCGTCTCACCCTGGCCCTCGTGCTGTTGCTCGGCTGTCTGCAGGTGATGTTCGTCGTGCTCGACAACCCGCTCACGCAATTGCGCAACCAACTTGCGTTATACGAAGAGGCCAAACAGACTCTGAATCCGGTGATCGTCGATACCCTGTCCCAGCCGGTGAAAATCACGCGCGTCCTCATGACCGTGGCTGTTTCGCCGGCAACCATTCGCGCGCAATATGACCTGTACCTTCCAGCAGAGAGTCAGTTTGTTCGCGCCCTCAACGAACCCGATCTCGCAAACGACCTGCTCAGTGCCTTGCTGGGCCAATGGATGACCGGCGATCGATCCGATCTCACCTTCACCCTCTCCAGTATCGAATACGCGGCCCGCGACCAGGATGCTCATCTTGTCTTCAGAACTCAGCAGCTCAAAAGCAACGGTTTCTCTATGCTCGAATGGACCCGGCCGGAATTCGATCTCGGTCAAGAGATTCTCGTTTGGGACCTCGACTTCAACACCAACGGTGTTGGCGTCAGTTCGAGTCAGGCGACGGCCGAATCGATCAACGCGAACAAGAGTCACTTCAACCTGCTTGCCGCCCAGCGCAACCAAGTCGAATTCCGCATCGCGCAGCCCACGGAAAGAACGCCGGCGCCTCCTTTCAGTTTCGCTGTGCTGCTAGTGGAGCTTCCCTTATTCATCCCCTATGCCGCTGTGTTCCTCCTGAGCGCCGCGCCGCATCCCTTGCCGGCTCCCTTTGACCGATATTCGCGCGGCATCGGTATGTTCGTGGGAGTCCAGTTTCTCTATGTTCTTCTCGCGGCTGCGACGAGGACGCCAGTCTTACGGCTCTTTCCCTGGTCAGCGGTTGTGACGCTTCTGAAATTACAGCCGTGGTGGAAGATCGCAATTCCGGCGGTGCCCGATTTCTCCACCATTAGCCTGTTGATGCTTTTGCTCGGCGTAATCTTGCCCGACCTGGCCTTGGACACGGCCCGGGAGACAGGGTGGAGGGTGACGCGTTTGCGCCTCCCAATTCTGGTGGTTCTGGGGCTCGCAGGAGCGGTAGCTGTCGGGTTCTGTTTGCAGTTCGTGTATTTATGGGCGCTGATCGACCTGCTGATTATGGCGTCCCTGGTCATCGCCTGGATTCTCCATGAGTTGGGTGCTCGAGGCATCGGTCTGCTGTTCCGGTCGATGGTCTACGCCTCAATCCTGCCGTTGGGGATCGGACTGGTAGATTTCTCCAGCCACTGGATCGGTTCCAGCGCCAAACCGGTGGCTCACGAAGTCGTCGGCACCGTCCTCTTTCTCGCCTTCGGAAGTCTTTTTGTCCTGGGTACGCTACTCTATTTCTGGGTGCTTCTAGCCCCGGCCGGGCACCTGCGTCGCACAACCTGGCTTGGATTAACCATCGTTGTCGCTCTTACGCTGGCCTATCTATTCCAAGGCAGTTCGGGGATCGCCGAAATCTGGCAACTCTGGGATCTGGCGAATTTTATTTTCCGCGCTGGCCTGTTCGTTCTCCTGGCAGTCATGTTGCGATCGCTGGAAGCCGTGAGCCGCCGAAGAGCGTGGCCCGAATGCAGCGACTTCGCCATTGGCGCCGGGATGGTCCTCGCAACTTTCCCGTACTCGAATGGCTATTCGTGGACCGCAGTCGTGTCGGTACTTCTGCAATATGCTCTGCTGCGCCACTTTTTGTTAGTGAAACCCAACCCGATGGCGGTTCGCAGTACCTTGCGCAACCGCGGTGCAGTTCTCGGCAGTCTCATCGAATGGAACGATTCGGAAGGCGCTCTCCGCAAACTTCGACAAGGTCTGTTGGACAAACTCGCCAAGGGTGATATCAACTGGCTCTCCTTCGAATCGAAAGTAGCTCCGCTCGCCGCCGAGACCGAGCGGCAAAAGAAACGCTTTGCGATCGGGGGCCGCGACATCCGCGAGTTCGTGCTGCGCTTTGGCCCGGTCGGATCGGCGTGGTCCAATGGCATTCGCATGGCGGGCTTCGCGCTTCTGTTCTCAGTGCCCTGGATGGCCATCGGTTTTCACAATCTCCTGCTAAGCAGCCGTCCGTCCGCTCACCCGGCGCAGTTCGTGGTGTATGCGATCAACATACCCTTGCGCTGGGGCATCTATGGCTTTCTCTTCGGCTATTTCTTTGCGTATTGGCGAGGCCCCAATGGGGTTTGGAAAGGGATGAACTTCTTTCTCTGCGTGGCGATTCCGCAACTCATCGCAATCGCCCTCGAGAATCCGTCGTCGAACTGGAAGAACAATGCGTTTCCGGCAGGCGAACTCTTCATTCTTTTGGCAGCGCTCGGATTTTGCGCCGACCTTGTGGTGATCGTCAGGTCTCGCCGTCCATGGCGCGATGTGTTGCAAGTTCACGGCATGGCGGCGCTCAGCGCGTGGGCATCGGCGTTTCTGGTGGCGGTAGGCACGGCGATCACGGTGGCGGCCACCGGGCAAATACCGAACTTGATCAGCCTCGCTCTCAAGTACGCTGCCACAGTTCCACTGCCGACGAATTGATTCAATTCTCGCCCGGCTTCTGCGCCGAATCGACCACCAGCATCGAGACCGGCACCTTCTGCGCTTCCAGTCGGAGGCCCAGTTGCTCCGGCACTGCGGTCGTAAACGCCGGTCCATTCTCCTCGTCCCACGAGAGCTTCAGATCGTAAGCGCCGGTGAGCCCCGTCTTATCCAGAATCGTTCCATGCCCAGCGATCTGCGAAAGCAAGTTGGCCAACATCGCCATCGTGTACTTCCGTGCCGTGAGAGACACCGGCCTGCCGGGCACCGGCTTCGACGGGAACTCGCCACCGAACACGATCTTTTCCTCTTCGGCGGCGGACTCCTTGAACTTCGGGCCGTTCTTGCCCACCACCATCGCGAATCCCGGACCTTCCACCGTCTCGCGATGGAACTTCATTTGAAAGCGCTCCACCAGCAGTGCCCGGAGCATTTGCAGAAGCTGCTTTTCCGTCGTTTTGGTAGGGTCTTCAGTCTTCGCCTCCACGTTGTACCGCTCCACACCACGCGCGATCCAGTCTGGCCCGCTCTTGATCAACTGCATCGAGTTCAGTTCGAAAGCGATGTTGATCAGATGGCCGAGCCGTGCATTGGTGATCACGCAGCGCCCGAGTGGCGGAGGAGCCTTCTCGCTGGGGCCGAAGGTCGAATCGATGCCGTGGCATCCGCCCTCGACGCCGCCCGCTCCCGCCGTGGCAAGTTTGACCGACGCCACTTCGAATTCCTGCGATGCAGACTGTGCGCTCAGAAGTGTTGTCCCAGAGACGAGCGGAACGAGCGCGAGGAGCGAAACCATTCTCATCACATCAACCTCACTTTGACTATTTCTCCAGGATAACGTTCACCGAAGAGGAAACGTGACAAGCCGTGTGGCAGTGTGCTCCCAAGGTATGAACCGCGATACAATCTGCGGCAAAGGGCCAGCCCGCTTTCGAGGAGGTATTGCTCGGTTTGATGCACGGAGATGTGCCTCACGGGATTCCGGACAGCCGGTCCAGGTGGTGCACGGCTTACCGAGTTTCTGCTCCGGACAGACGTCGATCTTGTCCTATCCGTCGACAGAATGGTTTAGCACCCGACGTCCCAATCACTTCGAAAATCACTCCCTTACGGTCGTGGCTCGTAAGCTACCTTCGGGGCGAATACGTGCGCCGGCGAGCCGCGCGCGTGAGCAAGCGATGTCCGGATTTTTCAGAGCTTCTCGCGGTCGTGGCTCGTTGCGAGCCGCGTGTGTTAGCGGAGCCCTGGTAGTCAGCGAGTCGCGCTGGGCCTATTGAATGCTCAATTCCGCCCAGCCCGGTAGAGTCGCGGGACGATTGCCTAAGAACACAATCCGCCGTGTCTTGGGAAACGGCAGATTGGTCGACAACGCGCGATTGTAGATTGAGAACTGCTGCAGGATCTGGCGATAGTCGTCGTTCGTGGTATCGAGCCATGCGCTCTTGGTGAGCAGTCCGCCGCCCCACCCCAGCGTAATCACGCAGTTGCCTTTCTCGCGAGCTGCGGCCAGGCGTTGCTCCAGTTCTTCCAGGTTCTTGTCAAGCAGCCCCATGCCGGCCCACGAAGCATACTGCCGATTCAACGCCAGTAATCCGGCCGCATATACGTTCGCCGCATCGAAGAGCTTGGCTCGATTGAACGACTCGGGCCACCGTACCGCCCGCCGCACCTCCGGCTGCAGATAGAAGCCCTTCTCGTTCCAGTCGCCTTCAAACCACGTACCCGGCGTAGCCATCTCCGCAAAGGCAGGTGTGCTCTCTTCGGGACGCGCGCCATCCACAGAACCGCGCGGGCTCTGCTTCCAGCCGAGTGTGAAGCCGCTGCCCTTTTGCATTAGCGTGGAGGTCCGCAGCAGGTAGACTTTGAACTCCGTCACCGCAATCGGCTTCGAATCGCCCGCGCCCACGTAGCGCATGCGACTCGATCCCGCAGATCCCAGAGCCTGCTCCTCGACGATCTCGGCTGGACGGCGCGGCATCCGGTCGGCGCCTTCCACTCTCGCCCGGACGTCCTGCAGCATGCCGTCGCGCCAGTTCGCAAATACCATCCCGGTGCGCAATGCGCCCTTGATGGCGGTGCCCGGAATGTACGGTCCGGCCGCGCCCGACGCAAACGTCGGAATATGCAGACTATCCCCCATCGCGCGGTTCCAGTAGTTGGAATAAGCCGCGTTTTCGAAGGGAATGCGACGGCCGGCAAAGTTCTGCGCGAAGCCGCCCCAGGAAGCGAAGTCGAGTTTGTCCGCAGTCTTGAGCTGATTGAGATAGCCTTCCAGACGCGGCCCTTTGGCCAGCAGGCGGAAGATACGCCACTGATCGAGAACATTGACATGGTCTTTCCAGACCATGTAGTCGATCGGGCTCAACTTCCGGCCGTCACCGACCAGCGTAGGTGTCAGACATGTGAGGCGGTAGCGCATTAACTCACCTCGGGAAGCGGAATCGCCAATGCGAATCCGGCGCGAAATACCGGGTGTGGAAAGCCGTCGGGAGCCACGTCCGCGGCGGCGCCGCTTGGTCCTGACGGCGCGAAAATCACGGACCCCTCGGCGATCATCTGCACATGCTTTTTCAGTTCGCCCGATCCGGCCGGGCTGTCCACGCGCCCGCCACGCGCGAGCACCGTGTAGTTGCCCTTCCGCCAATCCACCGAATCGGCTGCCGCCGGCGTGAACAGAGAAAGGAGCCAATGGGCAGACACAGGGGCCTGCGCCTCAACCTCAGAGGTAACGGGCTTGGGGCCAGGAGCCGGGGCTTCAACTACAGGGGTTGAGGCTTCAACTGCAGGGGTCGGGGGTTGGGGGTTAGGGATTGGGGGCTGAACTTCCTCGGCTTGCGCCGAGGGGGCTTCCGCCGCCGCCGACTCTGCCTCCGGTGCCGTTGGCTCCGCTGCTGTTGGCTCGGCCGCCGCTTCCTCTGTCCCCACCGCTGTTGCCTCTCGGTCCGCAGTCACGGTTGGTTCTTCGATATGGCGCGGGATCTCAGCCTGCGGAGTCGATACTCCTGTCGACGCTTCCTCTTCCACCCCAGGTGCCTCTACAATCAAGGCCTCCAAATTCGACGCTGCTTTCACAGATGCCTCAACAGGTGGCTCCTCTGCTGGAGGCTCCTCAATCGGCGGTTCCTCTATCGGGGGTTGCTCCTGTGGAGGCTCCGTCACCGGTACGGGCTCTGGCTCCTCGGTCGAGGGAGACACTGCCTGGATAGGTGGCAAAATCATATCCGGCAGCATGCCGTCAATGAACTCCGGCGATTCCGCACGCCCCCATCCACGCGAGCGCTCGCCACCGAAGCCCGAATCGGCCAGCAGCCTAAATGCCGCCTTTACGGGATCCGCCCAGCGTGTGTGTGCCGCCTGATCCAGGAACGACACGATCGTCCACATGCCCGCGCCCGCACGAAACTCGAGGCACGCCGTCGAGTGCCGCTCGGCAGCGCCGGTCAGCCTGTCCACGGCCGCGCTCCATCGCACTGCCGTACGAAATGGACCCGGCCTGCCCGCCGGCACCAGGCATTCGCTAGCACCGTCTACCATCCAGTGATTGTCGTCAAGCTGCTGCCCGCTCAGCACCGCTTGCACGACACCCAGCGGCACAAAGCGCGCACTCTTCCAACGAACTCTCGCCGAAACCAGTGCACGACCAACGGGCGGCCACACGGTGCGTGGCGGCACAACGAAGCCGATCTCGTCCAGGAACGGAAAGCAGGAGCTGAAGCACACCTCAGGCGCCTGTGCCCGGCGCGCCGTCGCATCCAGCCAGGCATCCAGCGATCCCATACGTCCCATCGCGGCAGTGACTGCCGAATAGAGCGAGTCGCTGTGATAGATGTAGTCCACGCGGTTGCGGGCGCCCGAATCCGGTCCGATACGCCACGGCCCCACGGGACGGAGTTTAATCACCAGTCCCGGATTCATTACTCGTCACGCATGAACGCAAAACCCGAATCGGTAACCGCACTCTGAATCGCGGAGAGTTGATTGCCGGCGCCGAGTTCTTTCTCGGGAGCGCCCGAGGCGTAATAGCTCTTGCCGCGCCACACCAGCCGCAACTTCGAGAAGCTCACTCGTCCGCTGCCGCGAGAACCGCCGCCGCCCAGAGAGTCGTCTTCCAGGAGGCGCAACCCTTCGAGCACTCGCTGAAACAGCGGCGCATCCTCTTCGCACAGGACGTCCATCACGAAACGTGTCCGGAAGCGGGCGCCCATGGGCACGCGCTCTAGAGTCCGCGGATTCGCCTGCGAGGTGATGCGGTCAATCGCGTTCTCGCTCTTGACCTCGGTCAGTTCGTCATCCAGGTTCTCGCGCATTTGTGCGGTGATGCTCTCGGGATCGAGAGGAGCATCGAAAACCGCGAGGCGCGCCGGAGTCGCCTGAGTCGTGTCGAGCGTCTCGCCTTGCACGCGTTCCATGCGCCCCGGATTACGGCCGAACAGCAGGCAAATCTCGTCGTCCGGACGGTCGCTCTGGTGAATACGCACTTCCTGCCCCTTGCGGCGCGACAGAAAGACGAGCTCGGAGGGAACGGCCATACCGGAAGACTGCTCGAGCAACGAGCGGATCTTGCCGCGCAGCGAACTGCCAGGCACATAAGGACGGCCGAACGCGTCCTTCACCACAGGATTATCGGAACCGCCAATTTCGAGGGACCCCTTGCCTGCGCCGACGTGCAGTCCGGTCTCACAGGTCATTTCGCCTTCGAGGATCAGTTTACCGATCAGTTTCAACTCGGTTTGGGAGGTATGTGCGCTCATGCTTTACTCGTTGTAGGCCACAATGGCCTCGAAAAGATCCTTGAACCGCTCGTATCCGCGGTTATCGTTTTTGCGCGTCACCTGGAGGAGCAGCTTCTCAAGTTGATCGAGGCTGCGGAGCCCGTGGCGGGCAATGGTATAAGCCAAACGGGCGCGGAGCATGACGAATTCGTGCTGGCGCTCGCTTTCCGGCGCGCGCACGGCGCGCCTGACGGCGCTATAGAGACGCCGCAACTGGGTCTTCGTGCCCGAATCCATGTCGCGAATACGGCTGACAATGGAATGGGCCTGGTTGTCTAAATAGAGGCTGTCGCCAATCAGTTTCTCGAGCTCAATCTCGGGAGGCCCTTCCGGGCGTCCACGATCTCCACCCCGCCGGTCGCCGCGATCTCCACGATCGCCGCCCCTGTCGCCGCCGGGCCGGTCACCGCCGCCCGGACGGTCTCCCCGCGGCCCTCCCTGCGGCCGGCCCTCGCGTGGGGGACGGTTATCCTTGCGTTGCTCCTGCTCTTGTGCCATGTCCTAAACCTCTGTCACCAATCTGGCCCATTCGAGAGCCACTAAACCCGCGGGCCTCAGCTTCACTTCCGCGGACTTCCGCCCCACCAGTTCACTGATCAGGTGCGTGCGCAGCTTCTGAAACTCGCGGTCGCGCGTGCCGCTCAGGATGCGGTTGAACCGCCGCTGAAACCGCCACGTACGTTGCGTCTCTGTGATGCCGGCGTAGGCTTCGCGCCGGTAAAAGCTCCGCAACTGATAGAGAAACTGCCGCGACATCCGGAAGTCGTGAATCAGGCGCGTCACCACATCTTTCAGTTCGGCCGCATCCGCCAGATGCCGCCATTCCAGAATGCGCCCCAGGAGGTAAATGCAATCCTTATCGGCGGCCTTTGCCAAATCGAGATTGCGCCCCGCTTCTTCGTAAATCGCCGATAGCGGATAGTACATCTCGGGCGCCAGCGCAATCGCCATCGAAATCGTTTTGCCCTCTGCGCCGGGATAATCTTTCAGATTCTCTTCCGTGAAGCGATGGAACAGGCGCTGCACCTCGCGCGCCAGAGCGATCAGCGCATCCCACGAACCGTAAACCGCAAAATCGTCGCCGCCCGCATAGATGATGCTGACCTTGCGCCAAAACTCCGGCAGTGAACACAGAACCTCTAGTTCGCCGGCGAAGAACTGCTTGTATAGCACAGACAACGGAACGTGCTCTTCGATGCTGTTCACGCGCCGCAGACGCAGGCCGAAATTGTCGACATCGCCACGCAGCACTCCCCAAATCGAACGGCCCTGTGCGCGCCGCGCCAATGTCTGCACAGGCGCAGTCGACTTGCCGTCATCTGAGGGCGCCGCATGCCGGGCGACCATGATGCCGTCCGGTGAGAGGTTGGACGTCACGCTCCACGAGTGTTTGCCGCCCCCGGGAACGACTTTCCCCGGATTGTCTGGCGACCACCCGATGCGCGACACCTCGCGTACCTTGGCGCCGAGTTCGCGAGAGAAATACTGATCGGAATCCACCCGATTCGAACGCGCGAAGGGCTCAAAGGCCGCGGCGGCGATACCGGCAAGCGGAGCATTCCGGAACCCTTCGATCTGGTCGTTCAGGCGTTTGCGAATGATCGCCCAATCTCCCAGGTTGTCCGTGAGCGCCCAGACCAGTCTGACCACTCCACCGCTGAGTTCGGTAATCTGGCGGCCAGCCTCGGTGAGAAATGTCTCCGCCGCTCCCACCGCCTCGCCCGGCAGCACCAGCAAGAACTGGCCGCCGCCGCTCGAGCCCAGCAGAATGCGGGCCAGCCCCAACTCCGCGAGCAGGGCGCGCGGCAACACTTCACACAGGAGCGTAATCCACTGCGAGCGTCCCGCGATGAGATCTTCGCCTGCCGACCGCGCAGACCGTCCCTCCGCGGAACCCGCCAGGAGGAACTCTTCTGTCCCTAGGATTTTGCCTTGTAGCAGGATCTGTTCAGGCATCGAATGCAGAAAAGCTTTTGGAACCCCTAACTTTAGCACAGATTCCTGAGAACAAAAGGGACTCTGGCGAACTGTATTCCATGCGGACCATTCGAACCTTAGCCATTGCCTTTTGGATCGGAGGCGTACTTTGCGGCGCTGATACCCGCCCGGTAACCAGCCAACCGCCTGCGATTCCCCGCAAGACGACTCCTGCCAAAGCTGCGCCTCTTCGGCCAAAGTTGTCGGATGCGCAGTTGGAGGCCGCCATTCGCGCCAAATTTGCCAACTCGAAGGCTGGCGCTGACAAGTTCCAGGTACACGTGCAGGGCGGAGTAGCGACCATCGAGGGCCGTACTGATGTGATTCAACACAAGGGCTCGGCCACGCGGATGGCCAAGACTGCAGGCGCGGTAGCGGTGAACAACCACATTCAGGTGAGCGATGCCGCCAAACAGAAATCGGCGGCGAATCTGGCGCAAGGGCGGCGTAGGGTGCAAGTGAAGCGCGGCGATGCGCGTTCCGATCCGCGGTCTGACCCGCGCTCCGCGCCGCCGTCACCGAAGTCTTCCCACTGACGTTAGTACCGTAGGTTCCGCGGGTTCGGGGCGGGTCTCCGGACACGGAATGCCGCGTGATAAACTGAGGGAAACCTAAAGCCTGACATGAAAGTCCCGAGTATCCTTCTATTCGCCTGCCTGACCGTCTTACAGGCGCAGACTACACCAGCTCCGCCGCCGGTTGCCGCGCCCGCTTTTCCCAGTGTCCCGGACGAAACACTGGTCGCCGTCTTTGAAGACGGTACCAAGCTGACAATGGGCGATTTCAAGAAAATCTACGCGGCGCTACCCCCGGAAAACCAGCAACTGGCATTGCGCCAGCGGCAGGAGTTCGTGAAGCAATGGGGCCTCATGCGCAAGCTCGCGCAGATGGCGGAGAAGGATAAGCTGGACCAGCAGAGCCCGGTGAAGGAGACGCTCGACTATTACCGCATGATGATCCTCAGCCAGGCGAAGCTCGGCGATCAGTTGAATGCCCAGATGGTAGAGCCAACCGAAATCGTGCAGTATTACGAGGTGAACAAGGATAAGTTCAAACTCGTAAAAGTTAAGGCGATCTACATCTCGTACAGCGACGATCCGCCGGGCACCGAAGTCAACGGCAAGAAGCTGCTGACCGAAGCCCAGGCAAAGGCGAAGGCGTCCGCACTGCTGGCGAAGATCCGCGGAGGCGCCGATTTCGTGGCCTTGGTGAAAGAGAATTCCGACGACGAGACATCCCGCAACAAGGACGGCGACTTCATCACACTGCGTCCGAACGACAACGTCCCCGAAGCGGTAAGGACGGCGGTTTTTGCCCTGCAAAAGGGCGGGGTGAGTGAGCCCATCCGGCAGCAGAACGGCTTTTACCTATTGCGTGCGGACGACGTCAGTTATCAGCCGCTGTCCCAGGTCCGCGACGAGATCTTCGCCAGCCTCAAGCAGCAGCATTATGCACAGTGGATGGAGAAGACCAACAGGGACAACAAGGTAACCTTCACCAGCCCAGAGTTTCTGGGTCTGTCCCCAATGCCCACGCTCGGCAAATAGCGCACTGCGGGATTACTTCTCGGGGAAGAGCTGTCTCAGAAATTCTTTATCATCGAGAATCTGCCGCAGGCCCTGACCGCCGCGACCGCCTCCGCCTCCTCCACCCGCAGGTGCTTGTGCCTGCGTCGTGGAAGGCTGAAACCGATCCTTCAGCGAGGGATCGAGTTCGAATGCCCTACGGAGATCGGTAACCGCTGCCGGCTTATCTCCCAGGTTATAGTCGAGCAGCCCCAGCGTCATGAAGTTCGAGGCATCCGGCTTGTAGTGTGCGGCCTTTGCCGCGGCCTCGCGCGCCTCCCGAGTCTTGCCCGCGCTGCGTAGCGCGCCGACCTTGCCGCGATACAGCTCGTTCAGGTTGAGATCCAGCAGGCGCCGGAGTTCGGGAATCGGTTCGGGACTGTCGTCGACGTTGAGGTAGAGATACCGATCGTTGTTGATGTTGCGGCCGCCTCCTTTCCGCACGATCAGCATCGAGGCCGACTGCTTCCCGCGCGAATCGCCGCCGGCGGCGTCACCAGCCTTCAGCGCGGCATAGAGCTTTTCGGCGAGTTCGCCTTCGGTGGACTCAAATGCCTTCCCCATCGCTTCCACCACCTGCGGACCCGCGAGGATGTTGCCCTGTGCCGACCACGTCTTCCCTTGCTTGTCGCCGGCCCACTTCTGCGCCGCCGGTCCGGTGTATGCTGCGATGCCGCCGTTGCGATCGACGATCGCTACCTGCCGGCCATCGGTAGGCGGAAATTGATCCTCGGCCAGCAGCTTATCGAGCACTTGCTTCGCAGTCAGGCCCTGGCGCAGAAGCTCGAGCCCGCGCGGTCCGTAACCCACGTTCACGTTCGCTTGTGTGGCGACTGCGCCGACTCCCGCCTCGGCCCAGGGCACCACAGCGCCAACCGAGAAGTATCGCGATGCCACCGTGACGCCCCAGTCTCCGTTGACGGGATCGTAGGCCACGATGGAAAAGGTGTTCACGTCGGCCGCGAACAAGGGAAGCGCCGCCAACAGCAGCCACAGCATTCTCTTCATAGAGTTGTTATACCCCAGAAGTGGCGCGGAGACTCTGTGCTGCGGCGTCCCGACTCCTCGGTACGCTGTTTCGGGTGACTACTGGTTCAGGCGCGAAGCTCCATCAGCTCATTCACCCGGCGCATCACGGCGAAGGCGTCGGCCACATACAGCACATCCGCCTTTCCTCGCGCCCAGCCGCAGTTCGCGTCGAGATTAATCGCGCGGCGTTGCGTGATGAAGCGCCATCCGACCACGTGCGGCTCCTCGCCATGGCAGCACGTGGAGAGTCCCTTGTCATGCCGTGGCGTCGAGCCGGTTTGCCCGATCTGATTCAGATGCGTCATGCATCGCAAAACCGCCTCGCCTTCGCCGCCCATGTCGACCAGCGACTTGCTTCCCCCCAAAGACGCTTTCGACGCTCGCAGAAATCCCAGGATCAGAGACTCCGCATCGGCTCCATGGACTGCACCGTCTGCCTGTTTCTTGGTCCAGCCAGCGCCGGCCACGAAGAGGAGCTTGGCGTCAGGACGAATGGTCTGCTCGCCGGCCTTGGGTTCCCGCGTACCGGTGACGGTAGTCCTTGTGGGAGCTTCTACGGCGACGGCCTCCGCCTGCGCGGCACCGGCGGGCCCGGTCCATGTGGGGACGCAACCGGAATCCAGCAAGACTATCCACGGCCGTTGCGAGCGCGTGAGTACCGCCTCCATCCGTTGCCGATAGAACCAGCGCGTGACGGCGGGCACACCGTTTGTGATCGCGAGGCTCGTGGCGTGTGTGTCGACTCGTCCGCCCAAGCGCAGGGCGACTCCTGGCAATGCGCGCGACCAGCGACTCGTGGCGGGCGCCAGCACAATCGCGGCGCCGCTCGTCTTGGCGAGCGCTTCCGCCGCTGCGGCATCCGTGGCATAGCGGGCTTGCGCAAATGCTTCACCAGTGACCGCCAGGAAGCGGACCGCACCCGATCCCGCAATCTGATTGGCCGCAGCCGCTGTTTCCCCGCCTACGAGTCCGACCGTTACTTTGCCGCCCAATGCCAGTGCGGCGGCCAAAGATTCCAGGGCAGGCTTCGCGAGTGTACCGTCGGCTTCGGTATGCGCCAGTAGCAGTATGTTTTCCACGCTATTCCTCCCCGATCCACGCCACGATTTCGCGGGAAATCTCTTCGACGGGCATGTTCTTGACTACCCGCGTCTGCCGCTGCTGTTTGGGCAGGCTGACCGAACCATAACAGAGTCCGGTGTTGCGGATGGCCACGGGCTTGGCCCGCTGCAGCGACGGCATGATGGTCCGCATATTCACCATCCCGACTTGCGGATTGTTGCGCGGTTCGGGCAAGTGCCCCGTCGCCCAGCCGAGAACCGCGGGAGGCGCCGTGCAGACCGATACCTGGTGGCGGCCTCCTTCGATTCGCTCCAGCACTTCGAAGGTGCCGTCATCGCGAACCTCGATCTGGTCGACGCCCTGGAACTGCTCCGTGATTCCCAGCCGTTCGCCTACCATCTGCAAAGTGGATCCGGCGCCACGCGAAGCTGACTCCCATCCGCCGAACAACAGGAGGCGTGCCGGGTCGAGCGCCGGAATCGCTTGAACCGCGCCGGCCAGAGCTTCGGCGGTCTCGAAGGAATCGGCGAAGCCGGAGGCCGGTCCATCCAGCGCGATCAGTTCAAAGGGCACCTTCTGCGCCACGGTCATCATCACCTGCTGGAGCTTGGCCTTTGGCCCAAGGCTCACCAGCCACACCTTGCTACCGGCGGTCTGCTGCGCCAGGCGGGCTGCTTCGAACAGCGCGTGTGCCGCCCATGGGTCGAGAATCGCCGGCAGCATCATCTCGTTCTTGAGGGATGGTCCGGCGGGGCCGGTCACCGGCTCCAGGGTTTGTAGGGGGTCAGGGACGATACTGCCGCAGACCACGATTTGAAGCGGAGTTTTCATGTTCCAGAACTCCAGTATAATCAGGTTTGATTCTCTGATGCTAGTGTTCTGGTCGACTGGTGAGCTGGGCTCTGTGCAAATCACTCCCTCACGGTCGTGGCTCGCTAAGCGATCGCTGATCAGGGCAGAGACATTCCTCACGGTCGCGGCTCGTACCCTACCCCAGATACGTTCCCGGCGGTAGGTGTGCTTGCGAGCCGCGCGCGTGAGCAAGCGATGCCTCATCGTATGTGGGGCAGGCTCCCGGATTTTCCACAGCTTCTCACGGTCGCGGCTCGTACCCTGCCCGAATGCGTTCGCGCGATACGTGTGCTTGCGAGCCGCGCGCGTGAGCAAGCGATGCCTCATCGTATGTGGGGCAGGCGCTCCCGGAGTTTTCACAGCTTCTCACGGTCGTGGCTCGTAACCTACCCCAGATACGTTCCCGGCGGTAGGTGTGCTTGCGAGCCGGTAGAGTAGAGAGGTAGGTGATAGAGAGCGGCCTACCTCCCCCTCCCCGAACCGGACGTGCAGATTTCCCGCATCCGGCTCTCCCGAAAAGCTCTCGCCTCAGGCATT
>Ga0070734_10000524_pt1 | contig 77522 bp, 73 predicted proteins | sample Coa_R1_8_FD_66444 | JGI IMG/M metagenome (GOLD analysis project Ga0070734, IMG submission 66444) | Surface soil microbial communities from Centralia Pennsylvania, which are recovering from an underground coalmine fire - Coalmine... | ecosystem: Environmental > Terrestrial > Soil > Unclassified ...
CGAGAAACGGCGAGTCCGGATTCCGTAACAGGACCGGTCGATAAAGCAGCATTGCGACGGTTGGCATCGATTTGCGATTGAGTGGACATTGCAGTTTTATTCCTCAGCCACACAGTAGCAGGCGAGCAGGCGGAGGCAGGGAAAGATATCGGACAAGAAGAGCAATTTAAACGAAATATAAATTTCCTGCCGGCGTGACTGAGGAAATTCGGGGCCGGCAAAGGGGGGTGGGGGTGGCAGTAAGTAGAAGGAAACAGGATGGTTGCGGGCCGCGAAATTTCAGAGTGGACGAGAATGCGGGCGAGCGCGGGTAGTGGGGCGCCAAGCTGAAGCGCAGATATAACTAGCTAAGCTAGAGCCTGCATAGCCTGTAAGAATACTAAGTGCCACTTCAGAAGTTCATTAACGTATTTTGTTGATCAGCGCGGAGGGCCAGTTTGGCGAGGAGTTCCCGAGATTCTTGGCGGTGGGACCTCCATTCGAAAGGGCGTCCTGTTGTTTCCATTCAGTAAAACTAGCACTTACTAGATGCGTTTAGAGATTCGCCCACCTGTTCCGGAGCCCCGCTCCCTAGCGGTCGCGGCTCAGTAACGCATACCTACCGAGCCGCGACTGTTAGGGAGCGGTACAGCGGGCCAGCGAACGGCATCATCAAAAAGGGTCCTGGAACGGCTATTTGTTATACGAATACTTAGAGCCGCTTCAGTCTTGCTATCCTGTGGACCCTTCCGTCACCTATCTGGAAGGGGGATGGCTTTTGCAATATAGTAGTGAATGTCACTACAATGTAGAGGGTGAGCCTTGGACAGAACAATTCCCGCAGCGGAGGCAAATCGCCGGTTTTCAGAGCTCTTGAGAACTGTGAAGAAGGGGCGGAGCGTCGTGGTGACGAGTCATGGTAAGCCCGTGGCAAAGATCGCTCCCGTCGTGGAGGACGAGCGCCTCACGGCGGGTGCGCGCGCAGCCCTGTTCGCGCGTCTCCGAGGACAACGGGCTGTGAACCCCGGCCGCTGGAGTCGCGACGAGTTGTAGGACAACGCCGAATGACCGTTGCGTTGGACACCAATGTCCTGGCGTACGCCGAGGGCACGAACGGAGCAGCGAAACGGGACCAAGCACTGGAGTTGATTCAGCGGTTGCCGCCCGAGGTTATCGTCCTGCCGGTCCAAACGCCAGGCGAGCTATTCAACGTACTTGTCCGCAAAGCCAAGCGCCGGCCGGCTCAGGCACGTGCCGCCGTGATGTAGTTGGCGCGACGCGTATCTCACGGCCGAAACATCCTCCACAGTCATGGTCGCCGCCACGGATTTGGCGGCGGATCGCGGCCTCTCGATCTGGGACGCGGTGGTGCTGGCTGCGTCGGCAGAAGCCGAATGCCGGTTGCTTTTGTCGGAGGATCTTCAAACGGGGTTTACGTGGCGTGGAGTCACGGTGGTGAACCGTTCGTGCCGCCGCTTGATCCGCTGTTATCGGCATTGTTACCGAAAGCCGAGGGGTAATCGCCGGCAGGGGGGCTGGTCGGCAAGGGCTGACGCTCTCGGCGACACCACGTCGAGCCGCAGGCAGCGGATCAGTAACAGCTTCCGTTCGCTCGGGCCGAGGCACGGCCCCCTAATCCGGAAAATCCAAGCTGTACCGTTCTGCAAACGCTCGTGCGTGCTTCTCGCAAAGTCGGGCAGGGTGCTTCAACTCGATTTTCCCGCAGAGTGTCTTGAACTCTGTGAAGTAAATCGGAACGTTGCGACACGGCTTCTCATGGCAGGCCGGTGTCTCACCCCGGTTTCTGATATTGTGCAACTCCTGTGGCTCCAAACGCCGAATCTGAAAACCGTAAGCTAATGGTTGCATTGGTGGCAGTGCGGGGGGAGCGATTCCATATTCTGGGTATACCGATCAATCACCTCTCCCGTAGCAAATTAACTGCCATCGACCGGGGCCGCTGGAGGGTCGGCAGTTTATCCGATTGACTGGCTGGGTCATCCAGGGCATCATCACAAATGATGCAAAATGATTTGGCCGCGATTCAGATTGCCCTCCGCGTGCTGACGGCCATCAACGAAAGGCGGAGCCCCGAAGGTGATGATCTTCAAGAGCTATACCGCCTTGCGCCCCCTTTGCAAGATCGGCCAGCCGATGACCTAGCGTGTGAAGTAATCCATGACGCTATTGCAAGATGCCGGGCTCGGCGAAGGGTGCTGCAGGCATCGGCCTAGGAGCGCTCCGCCCAGGAGGCCCGTCCTACTGGGATTCGCCGAACATCCAGAAGCTATCGAAATCGGTTCCCGCCGCCTGGGCCGCGAGGCGTGACTGGATATGGCGCTTTGCCGGCTCGAAACGGAACTGGCGCTCGCCGCGCTGGATTTGCTGGAGGACTGACACCATATCGCCGGGGGGGAGGTCGGTCGAAAGGACGCCGTCAAGTCCGCATTGCATCGCCGCCTGGACCAGGCTCGGCGTCATCCCGTACGAACAGAGCACGAAGCGGCATGCCGGAGCATCCGCGCGCGCCTGGGCAATGATATCCCACGGCAGGATGCAGTGACCGTCGATGAATACCAGACTCGCCTGGTTCCGGGTGACTACGTCCGCGAGCTGCGCCGAACGAACTATGGTGGGAGCCTCATCGATTCCGAGCTTGCGCAGCACCGGCTCCAGCGGGGCGAGGCGCAACGGCTGCGTGGTCGCAAAGACGATCATTTGGTCCTCCATGCAATCGGCGCGGCAGCGCGGATATTGGGAACGTACAGCACGGAGCCACAGGCGGCGAACAGCAAAACGCAGACGATGTCAGTCCAAAAGGGGCGGCGTTTCATGCCGCTCTACGGTGCACGCCAGCGCCCATTTTGCGGGCTTGCAAGTGCTTGTTTTCTGGTACTCACAGAACTGCGGAAGGACATCTTGTCCGGCTGGCGCGGACAGTGTGTCACGCCATGGTTGGCAAGAAGCGAGGCTGGGGAATTGCGGAGAGGAGCCGGCGGGTGTAGGGATGTTTGGGCGCCGTAAACAGCGATTCCGGCGCGCCGGTTTCGACGATTTGGCCTTCGCGCAGGATGGACACCCGATCGCAGAACGAGGCCACCGAAAGCAGGTCATGGGAGATATAAAGGATGCTCATCCCCAACTGCTGCCTGAGGCGGGACAGCAGATTCAAGACTTCCTGCGCCGTGACGGCATCCAGGGCGCTGGATGGCTCGTCGGCAATCAGCAGCGCGGGACGGTGCAGGATGGCCATGGCGATCAGCACGCGCTGTGCCTGCCCGACGCTGAGTTGCCGCGGGTAGCGATTGAGGAATTCCGGTTCGCCCGGCAGATTCACCATGGCGAATAGTTCCAGCGGATCGGGACATTCGTCCGCCCGCCGGTTATGCGCGCGCCAGCACTCGCGAATTTGCGCGCCGATGCGCATGGCTGGATTGAGCGACGCCTGCGGGCTCTGCATGACCAGCGCGATTTCCTTGCCGCGGATGGCGCGCATCTCGCGCTGGGGCAGCGCCATCAAGTCGCGATCCCGGAACCACACATTGCCGCGGACGCGGCCGCCGCGATAATCGAGCAGCCGGAGTAGCGCCATTGCAACGGTGCTCTTCCCCGAGCCGCTTTCGCCCACCAGGCCGGCTATTTCGCCGGGTTCGATGGTCAATTCGAAATCGCGCAGCACATCGGGTCCGCCGGCGTATCCGGCGGAAATATTGGCAGCGAGTAGCGGCGCACTCATACCTGCGAACCTCCCCAAGGAGTAACCATCCGGAAACATAGCAGTGTAATGGCGATGGCCGCGGCGGGAGCGAACGCTTCGGGCCGCAGCAGGAGCGGATTTTGCAGCTCGCGCAGCAGGCTGCCCCAAGTGGGGAACGGCTCGCCCGCGCTTAAGCCGAGAAATCCCAGGTTCGCCTCGGAAAGAATGAACACCGGGACGGCGGTCCAGAACTGCGCGGTCAATACCGGCTTCAAATTGGGGAGCACATGGCGCAGCAGGACGCGGGCTTCGCCGCAGCCTTCCGCGCGGGCGCGCAATATAAATTCGGCGCTGCGCAAGTGCTGAACCCCCGCGCGGATCACGCGCGCGGGCGAAGCCCATCCCAGCGCGGCCAGCAGCGCGTAGGTCACTGCCAGCGTCAACGCGGGCGGGGTATTCAGGGGCAATAGCGCCCGGGCTGCCAGGAGGAGCAGCAGCCAGGGCACGGAGAGCATCAGGTCGATGGCGCGCACGATGCACCGGTCGCACCATCCGCCGTAATATCCCGCCGCGCCGCCCAGAAAGAACGCCAGCACCAGTGCACCGGCCGAGGCTGCGGCCGCCAACAATAAGGAGAAGCGCGTGGCCGAAAGGAGGCGGGCGAAGCGATCGCGGCCGAGGTCGTCCGTGCCCAAGGGGAAACGCAGGGATGCAGGGGCGCCAGTGGCTTCGCGATGCTGCCTGGCGTAGGACATTGCCGGAAAGAATCCGGCGGTGATGGACCCGGCCAGGATCAAAACCAGGATAACGGCCGCGATTTTGGAAGACAACGTCATGCGGGGCGCTCCGCGAAAGGGCTGGCCGGAGGAAATCCGGCCGGCAGGCTGGAAGCCTGCCCCACCAAAATCCTTGGAGCCTGAAAGGTGGAAATGGCATTCACGAGTTGGGCTGCCAACGCGATCATCAAGGTGAGAGCCAGCAGCAGGGGGAGATCGCGAGCGGTAGCGGCTTTCCAGGCAAGCTGGCCGAGGCCGGGCACATCGCACATGGTTTCGACCGGAATGGCAGCGCCGAAGGCCATGATCAGCGAAACGCCGGCCAGCGACAGTAACTCGGGCGCGCATACGGGTAAGGCGTGACGCAGCAGGATACCGGCGGGCGTTACTCCTTTGGCCCGCGCGGCCAGGATATGCGGACGGTCGTACGCCGCCTCCAGAAGGTTGCACACGGTTTCGAATAATCGCGGAAACAACACCAGCGGAATCACGAGGGCAACCGGGCCTCCCATGCTGAAAACCAAGATGGCCAACACCGCCGAGGGCAGGCAGAGAAAACAGGTGCCGGCAGCCTTGGCAAAATGGGCGAGGCTTTTTTTGCGCCGGGGCGCCACCGCTATCGCCATGGCCAATGCCGCCACCCACGCAGCCGCGGTTCCGGTACCGATCAAGCGCAGCGTTACCGGGGCGCGCTCCGCTATCAATTCCTGGACCGGCCGGTGCAGCGAGGGCGACATCCAAAAACCGCGGCTGAGTATCCGCCGGAGGTCGTGATTGGCGGCATGCTCGGCCTGAATCGCGGCGCGGCTGGCATCATCGAGCCGTGCGTCCAGAAGCCGTTCGTCGGAATCGAAACCGGGGCTATACCAGGCTAATAGCAGCGCCAGAATCGCACCCAAAAGGGCGGTCAGCAGCAGGCCGGCAAGGTGTCTGGCAAAGTTCATGGGGCCTACATGGCCAGCGCCAGGCGCGGACCCTCGCTCCGTTTCAACTTGGCGCCCTGCTTTGCGACGTACATGCGGCGATCGGCCTCGGCCAGAAGCTGCTCGGCGTCCGATCCGTCATGTGGGAAGACGGCTTCGCCGATGCTCATGGTCATCGGATTCACGCCGATCGCATCCGCTCCGGCGCGCGCTCCAATGGCCCGCAGGTCCTCAATACGGTGCTGCATGTTGTCGCAATCGCTCGCCGGCAGAATCAACACGAACTCGTCGCCGCCCATGCGCGCCACATAGTCGTACTCGCGGCAGCTCTCGCGCAGCGCTTTGCCGACGGCGCGCAGCATCTTGTTGCCGACGAGGTGGCCATGGCGATCGTTGACCTGCTTGAAGCCATCGAGGTCGCAGACCAGCACGGTGAGAGGCTCACCGGTCCGCTTGCAGCGCGCCAGTTCGCTATCCAATCTCAGGAAGAGCGACCGCGCATTGGGCAGATCGGTCACGAAGTCGGTAGAGGCGCCCGTCTCGGCCTGGCGGTATTTGAGAGCATTGTCCATGGCCAAGGAAACTTTCGCGCTGACCGCTTGCAGCACGCGCACATGATCGCTCGAAAAGGCATCGCGATCGGTCTGGTACAACGTCATCACACCCAGGGTGCCGTTCATACCGGGGAGCGGCACGGCAACCGCGGAGCGCAACGTGGTGAATTTAGTGGGGTCATCGAGGTAACCGGATTCCACGGCCGGATTGCCGTTGAGCACCGTCCGGCCTGTCTGCGCCACCCAACCCGAGAGGCCCTGTCCCACCGGAATCTGCAGGGAAGAGAGGAAGCGGAAGCCTTCGCCGTTGACGTATTCGGGAATGAGCCGTCCCTCGCGGCAAACCCAAACTGCGATGGCATCGTAGGGCACCAGCCGTTTCATGCGCGTGGCGACTACCGAGAGCGTTTCATCGAGGCTCAGCGAGGTGCCCAGTTCCTGGGTGAACTCGAAGAGCAACCGCGCCTCCTGGCGCGCCGCGCCGATAGAGTCGAGGAAATCGTATTCCCTGGGGGGAGCTTGGGTTGCGGGCTCGGAGACTTCGAAGCCGGCATCGGGCGCTTCTCCGCGTTCCACGCGCACATCCGTGGAGAGGCGCGCCATCGGCTTGCTTTGGCTCTTCGCTTTCTGTTCCAGCTCCGCGTAGCGTTTTTGTAAGAGCGCGACCACGGCGGGATCGAAGCTCTTGCCGGCCAGCCGGGCCACCTCCTGCATTGCCTGATCGAGCGGCATGGCGCGGCGATATTGGCGGTCGGATGCCAGCGCATCCAGGCAATCCACCGCGGAAAGAATGCGCGCGCCGATGGGAATCTCAGAGCCCTTCAGCCCGTCAGGATAGCCGCTGCCGTCCCACTTCTCGTGATGCGACCGGACGATCGGAACGACCGGGTACGGAAACTCGACCCGTTCGAGAATTTCCGCGCCTACTACGGGATGGATCTTCATCTTCTCGAACTCCTCGGGTGTCAGTTTGCCGGGTTTGGAGATGATATGTTCGGGCACGGCCAATTTGCCGATGTCGTGCAACAGCGCGGCGGCGCGCAGAGCTTCGAGCTCGTCATGAGAGAGCCCCATCTCCTGGCCCATCTCCACGGCATAAGTCCGCACGCGGCTCAGATGTTCGTGGGTGGTATGGTCTTTGGCGTCGATTGCGAGCGCCAGCGCCTCAATCGTTCGGAGGTGCAGGGAGGCCATCTCTTCGACGTGCTTCTTCTCATCCTCGAGATGCACCAGGTACATGCGATACGAGCGGTAGATCCCATAGATGACGGGGAGCAGTAGCAGAAGGTTGGATTTCTCGCTAATAGCGAGCTCGCTGAAGACCCACGCGATCGACGCTCCCACGAGATAGAACGGGAAGGACCAGAAATAGCAGTTGCGCCAGGTATCGATGACCGATTTGCGTTCGGTCAGCGCCACCACGCACGCTACCCCAGTGGTGTTGAGCACAAAGTAAGTGAGCGAACTGACAACCAGCAACACGGGAGTACCGGAGGTAAGCCGATAGCCCGCCAGCCAGTGATAAGCCTGGTAAGCGCCGAAAGTGGCCACCGCAATGTTCGCCACGCTGAACAGCGTCTGCACCGGCCGGATCTGTTGTTTGGACCTCCAGACACATTGCACCAGGGCGCCCACGCATCCCATGAGCAATGTCTGTCCGGCGCCTAAGTCGAGGATGCCGATCAGAATGAACAGGAAGTTCACGGACATGGTGCCGAGAATTCCCGGCAGATTCACCTTGAGCGCTGAAGCTATGATGCATACCGCCAGGTAGCAGGCAAAGCGCGCGGGATGGCGCATCTCCCAGTTAGCCGAAAGCAGGCAGAGCGCGCCCAGCGCGGTGATGCTCCAGATATACGATCGCGACCGCCAGGAAAGAAGGTTTTGGGTGTTCATCCTGCCATCTCCATGCATTCGGCCACGGCATGCTTGTCCACTTCGGGGCGGCCATAGATTTTGAGTTTTCGAATTAGGGTCCGCTGCGAGATGCCCAGGAGCCGCGCGGCGCGGTCCTGGCGGCCTCCGGTTTCGGAGAGCGCATCGAAAATGGCTTGCTGCTCGAGGGCATCGAGCGTGCGGCCGCCAATCGTCCGGACGGATGCTTGTGCGCGCAAACCCGCCGGTAAGTCGGCGGGACGGATTTCCGGACCCTCGGCCGCCAAGGCTGCTTTGACAACGGCATTGCGCAGTTCGCGGACGTTGCCGGGCCAGGTATGCGCCTGCAGCGCCAGCATGGCCTCCGCGGAGAAGTGGAACTGCGGCGCCTCCTTGCTGAGAAAATGGTTCGCGAGGGCCTCGATGTCTTCCAGGCGCGCGCGTAGCGGCGGAACTTCCAGCCGTGCCTGGTCCAGCCGGTGATAGAGGTCGCGGCGGAAGGTTCCATTTTCGACCGCTTGCCGCAGATCCACGTTGGTAGCAGCGATGATCCGCACATCTACCGTCACTTTTCGGGTCCCACCCAGCCGGTAATACGGCGTCCCATCCAGTACTCGCAGCAGTTTCACCTGCATCTTGAGGTCGAGTTCGCCGATCTCGTCCAGAAACAAGGTGCCGCCGTTGGCTACTTCGAACAGGCCCTGTTTCATGGAATCGGCGCCGCTAAATGCGCCCTTCTCGTGACCGAATAACTCGCTCTCCAGCAGGTGATCGGGAAGAGCGGCGCAGTTCACGTCAATCCAGGGCCGCGTGCAGCGCATGGAGTGGTGATGGATGGCGCGGGCTACTACTTCCTTGCCACTCCCCGTCTCTCCCGTGATTAACACGGCTGCATTGCTCTTGGCGATTCGCTCGACGGAGCGCATTAACTGCCGCATGGGGCCGCTGCTGATGACGGCGGTCATTCCCAGGAAGGAATTGGCATTGGCTTCTTGATTTCCGTGGATCATAGTACCTGATGCCAATATGCGGCCGCCCGGAAAAATCTTCAAGCTAAGCCCATACTACGCGAGTACCGCCGCCAATCAGTACGTGAAAGACGACTTATAGCAAAACTAGGTTAACCAAATATAGGGGAAGATTAACTAAGTGACCGCTCCTTAGCAGCCGCGGCTCAGTAACACATACCTGTCGAGCGCGACCGGCGCGAATTTCAATCGCATGTACTAAGTAACCGCTCCTTAGCAGTCACGGCTCGGTAACGCTGCGAGTCTGAGGCGGGACCGCCAGGGAGCGGTCGCGTTGTAAACGGTGGATAACTTGCGGAACGTTGTCTTAAGTTAATTGTGGGGAACTCGGTGAAGGACTGAAGAGTTCCCCACACTACGGAAGCTTCCCAGACGGGGTTCGATTGGTAGGGCTGAATCATGACTCAGTTCTCGCCGGTTCCAACCGTGCTGCCCCAGACCGCCGAGCTACCCCAAACCGCGGAACTACCCCAGACCGCCGAGCTACCCCAGACGGCGGAGCTGCCCCAAACCGCTGAGCTTCCCCAAACGGCGGAACTGCCCCAAACAGCCGAGCTGCCCCAGACTGCGGAACTGCCCCAAACGGCCGAACTTGGCGCTGGGCCGAGCACTGTGGATCCCCAAACCGCGGACGTGGACATGCCACCGCTCCACCAGGCTGTGGAATAGTTTGGCATCAGTAGCGCTGTCCCGTAGAACGGGTAGTAGGCGACGCTCGGAGAGGCCGCCGAACCATATGCGGCGGCGGTGTTCTTGAGGGCTGCCTCGGCATCCAGGTAACCGGCGCCCACGGTAAAGATGTCATAAGTATCCGTGTAAGTTGCACCGGTCGTGGGATCATACACGGAACTGGTTAGAGGAAAAGTCTTAGTGGCGGACTCCATCAGCCGCGCCTTGATGGTGTTATTACTCAGATTCGGGTTCTGCTGGAGCATGAGCACGGCCGCGCCGGATACCACTGGGGTGGCCATGCTCGTGCCGCTCAGTTGGAAGTAAGCGGGCGGCACCACGTTGGCGGGATACATGGTTTCGAGTGTCGAACCGGGGGCTAGCAGAGAGTCCACCAGGTTGCCGGGCGCCACGAGGTCGGGCTTGGCGGTCAGGTCGATATTGGTCGGTCCTCGGGAGCTGTAGCTGGCAATCAGGTCATCGCTGCGAGTGGCAGTTTGCATACTCTTCATGCAGCCGACGGTGATAATGCTCGGACTGTTGCCGGGCGAAAGGATGGTGGAATAGCCGTTCCGGCCCAGGTTCCCCGCGGCGGCCACCACTACGAGACCGCTCCGCCAAGCGGCTTCCACGGCCTGGCACAACGGATCGTGCGCGCAGCTTTCATAAATCGGCCTTCCCAGCGACAGGTTGATTACCTTGATGTTGTATTTGCTCTTGAGCGCCACGGCTTGTTGAATGGCGGCGATGACGGCGCTATCGCTGCTCCGGCCGTTGGCGTCCAGCACCCGGAGGTCAATGATATTGGCTCCAGGCGCGATTCCTTTGATGACTGGGGAGGAGCCAGCCGCGATCGAAGCCGACCCATTGCCGGCCAGGATTCCAGCGACATGCGTTCCATGGCCGAAGTCATCCGGCTTCGTTCCGCCGACGAAGCTCTGGCTATAGACGATGCGTCCTTGCAGATCCTGGTGCGGATAGACGCCGCTATCAATCACGGCGACGCCAATTCCGGCGCCGGTCAGCCCCAGGTTCCAGGCATAAGGGGCATTCACGGTAGCGCTAGTGTAGTCATATGACGCAATTACTGTTCGATCCACTGAAATGTAGGCGACATTGGATTGATTGGAGAGCGTCAGGATATCGGCCCCGTTCATGGTGCCGGTGACGGCGGGGATAATGGAGAAAACTAACTTCAACACTCCACCGAGGAGATTGACGACGGGGCAGAGCAATGGGGCCAGGAGGCCCGTGCAAGGTTGCGACGTGTACTGCACAATGACGTTCGCAGTGGCCGACGAATTCCCCAGGATTGGCTGCAGATCGGGGGAGACCTTGGAAGTGTCGGCGAAAGCGGTTGAGGCCACAACCAGCAGAAGAAGCAGTGTGGCGATGCGAGTGAGTTTGGTCCGTTTGGGTCTGATGCTGGGCATGTCGGGCTTGGGAAAGGCAACTATCCGGCCAATCCCGTAGTGGCGGTAAACACTTGAAACAACTAGGCGGGCGAGCGGCGCTGCGGGGCTGACATGCCACTTTGTCAAAGCGCCAGAGTGACGTGGTGTCACTTGCCCCGTTGGGAGGGGCTGGCATACCACTGTTATGAGCTACTTCCCGCAGGCGAGACTGGACCTCGCCGTGCTAATATCCGGCTCGTGACTGTCCTCCAGCCAGCGGTAGACCTCATGGAATCCTCGCGCACCCTGATTGACGAGCACTCTAAGAGAAGCGACCGCCGTTTCATCGTCAATCAGCCGGCGCAGCTTACGGCCCCTGGCGTTCCGGGAGAAGTCTGGCAGGCCCGCATTCGGGACATATCACGGCGCGGCATGCAGTTTATTGTCGATCGTCCGGTGGCGACCGCCGGCGCCGTACGCATCGATTGGCGCAACCGGCAGATCCACGGGACGGTGCGCTACCAGCAGCAGTACGGCTCCGAGTACCGGCTGGGAGTGGAGCTGTCGTCCTCTTGGGATTCCCTGGTGAGCGACGTACTGGCGCAGCAGGCGGAAGAGCTGCAAGCTTCCAATGACGCGTTGCAGCGCACACAGGCGGCGCTGAGGAAGTCCAACGACGAGCTGGCGCTGGCGCTGGAGTTGGCGAACCAGGCCAGCCAGGCCAAGAGCCGTTTCCTGGCCAGCATATCCCACGAACTGCGCACGCCCATGAACGGCATTATCGGGCTGACTCAGCTCTTATACGATGAGGTAGTTGGTCCCATCTCGGAGGATCAGAAGGAGTCTCTCAAGGATGTGCTGGACTGCTCCGACCACTTACTCTCGTTAATCAACCAGGTACTCGACCTGACCACTATCGAGTCCGGCAAGATGGAGTTCCGTTACGAGACCGTGCGGCTGGACGAGTTGGCCTCGAGCGCCATCGATGCGGTGAAAGCGTTGGCCGCGGCCAAACGCATCTCGGTCCGCTTGAGCGTAGATGAGCGGCTTGGACCTGTGGAAGCGGATCCTGCGCGAATCCGCCAGGTGATCTTCAATTATTTATCCAACGCCCTGAAGTTCACGCCGGAAGGCGGCTACGTTTGCGTGGAGCTGACAGCGGAGCCGGAGGGACACCGCATCGCAGTCAAAGACAATGGAATCGGCATTCGGGCCGCCGACCTGCCGCGGCTCTTCACCGAATTTGGCCAGCTCGGAGCTGCCGAGAAAGCCCAGGAGGGGACCGGCCTGGGACTCGCGATCACCAAGAGAATCGTGGAGGCCCAAGGCGGCCGCGTGGGTGTGGAGAGCGAATTCGGAAGGGGCAGCCGGTTTTGGGCAGTGCTGCCGGGTCGGCGCTAAATCTGGATTGATTGACCAACGGCGAGGAGAGCCGGGAGGAGGCAAGCCGGCCAGGGGGCGGCCGCAGACGAAGCGCCTAGCCGGCGACCGCGAGCTGCGGCGCCATGGCTTCCACGCGATTCCGCCCGTTTTTCTTGGCTGCATAGAGAGCGCTATCCGCTTCCCGCAGTAACTGGTTCGCGTCCGCACCATCGATGCAGGCGGTCCACGCCAGTCCGAAGCTGCAGGTAATCCGGCAAGTGCTTTCGCCGATCCGAAATGGCTGGCCGCCGACGGCCTCGCGCAAGCGTTCGGCCACCACCAGGCTGTCACGAAAGTGGCATCCCGGTATCACCACCAGAAATTCCTCGCCGCCATAGCGGCCGATGGAATCGTAGCTGCGCAGGGAGGAACTCATGCGCGCCGCCGCTTCGCGCAGCAGCGCGTCTCCCGAGAGGTGGCCGTGCGTGTCGTTGACCTCTTTAAAATGATCGAGGTCAGCCATGATCACCGCGACGGAAGTTTTCGAGCGCGTGGCGCGCGCAATCTCGCGCTCCAGGATCTGCATGGCAGCCACGCGATTCCATAACCCTGTGAGGCTGTCGCGCGTAGCCTGTTCATAGAGACGCTCGTGGGCGCACAGCAAGCGGTCCTGCAGCTTCACGATGCGGCACCCGGCCTCGAGGCGCGCCCGGAACTCCATGGAATGAAAGGGGCGCGTGATGTAGTCATCGGCGCCGGCATCCAGGCCAGCTACCAGCTCTTCGATCGGTCCCTTTTCGGCAAGCAGGAGCAGGTAGGGCTGGCTCAGGCGATTTTCGGCACGCATCGCGCGGCAGAGATCCGTGGCGCCAATGCCGGTAAGGTGCGCATCCAAGATCGCCAACCGCGGACCCTCTTCGGCGTGCAGGATCTCCCAAGCTTCCGCTCCATCCGCCGCCAGCACCGGTTCATAGCCCCACCCGGACAGCATCTTTTCGAGCACTTCGCGGGTTGCCGGACTGTGGTCCGCAATGAGAACTTTGGTCGCATGCATCATGTGCCAATGGTGCTATGGCACGTTTCGCGCCAGGAATAAGATTCGAAAACACAAAAGGTTACGCATCAAACGGCCGGCCCGATGGACAGTCTGTCAGGCGGCGTGTGACGACTTGGCCGCCGGGCCTTAGTCCGATCCGAAGCATTGGCGGGGGCGAGTGTATAATCCCCAAATGCAAGGAATACGTTGGAGCACAATTACGTTCGGCTCGGTGATGCTCATCTCGGTCTGCTCAACGGGAGGACAGGAAGTCCAATCTCCGCAACCTGACAAGTCGAAGCCTCCGGTCAAAACGGAACAGAGGGGGCGCATCCTTGGGATCGGCGGGATCTTCTTCAAATCCGCGAATCGCGACCAGACGCGCGAATGGTATTCGAAGCACCTTGGACTCGCCGACAAAGGCCAAGGGGCGACGCTTCCGTGGCGGGAACACGACGATCCCCAAAAGGAACACGTTACGGTTTGGACTGTCTTTCCGGCCAACACTCACTATTTCGATCCCAGCGACGCACCGTTCATGGTCAACTACATCGTGGACGATATGGATGCTCTACTCGACCGGCTAAAACAAGAGGGAGTCAAGATTGACGCAAAGCGAATCAATGAATCCTACGGCCGCTTTGCCTGGATCTATGACTTGGAGGGGAATAAGATTGAGCTCTGGCAGCCGGCGGCTGCGAAGCCTTAAGGGCCTTGCCCGGTCAGCTCCGAGCCGCCAGAGTGCCGGCCCCTTCAGCGCCAGCCGAGCGCAGGGGCGACCTCCGTTAGAATCGCCTCCATGACATGCGCATTATAGGCGACGCCCAGTTGGTTCGGGATGGTGAGCAAGAGAGAGCCCCGAGACGCTTATCCAGGACGTTGGAACGGTACAGGGTGACCTCGATAGCATAGGCCTCTCGATCAGCGACCTTGGAGACGTCGGGGGCATATCCTTCCCTCCGGGATCTCTTCTGGCGGTGCCAACAGCGGCGCCGCGCGCGTTTATTCGGCCGGAAGGAGGGGCGACGGTGGATTTGAATTCGTTGACACCGGATTCGCCGTTATACCTGTTCTCTGCCTGTTCCATCAACTCCCGCGGGGAGATCATCGGCCTGGCATTCGATGCCGATGGCAACATCCACGGATACCTGGCGACTCCGAAGGGCGGAGGCGGAGGCTTTTTAGACGAGTCACCGGCTGCGGCCAAGTCGGCGCGATTTGGCTTTGCATGGAGTCTCGCCAGCCAACGGATGGCTTCGGTGCTCCGAGGCCGGCATTGACCTGGCGTCGTCAACCAGGGCGCTCTCGTCGAGGCGGGATTCTTTCGAAGAATCCCGCCTTCTTCGTCATCGGATCTCGTCATTCAGGCTCGAGCGCGTCAAAAACGACCCGCCCAACCCAAATAGCCGGCCTATCAAAGCGGCTCCGGTGGGTTGTCAATCAACGTGCCCGCCAGAATTTGAGTAATTTCCGAACATCTTCGTTGAGGACGGTGGTCGCATCGCTTTTCGGGCTGCCATCGCTCCGGCTAACATCCTCATCCTGGGCACGCGTCGCCAGAAACGCGTGCGTCTCGCCAGTGCTGGTTACCCCATAGCCCGCAATCTGCCCAGCATCATTAATGGATAGTGCCTGCTGAAGATACAACGGCGATCCCGGGGCAAGAACATTGAGGTCAAGTAGGTCTTTACCTTGCCAGAGAAAGGCTCGGCACATACCCATTGGACCGGGGCAGGAAAATCCAACCACTTCGCGTCTATTGTTGATGGTGTGACAACACGGAGCCGCACTCGCAAAATCACCTGGAACCGTGCCGAGATCCTGCATACCCGTTTCCTTGGTCCACAGGAAGGCGTGGGGTGCTCCGCTGGATGACTGCGAACCGCCGGCCACTTCACCGCGTTCATTAATGCCACCAGGAATGTTGATGGCCCCGCCTTTGATTAGACTGCCGAGATCACGAGGGGTGCCATCCTTCTCCCAAAGCACCGCATGGGCGGCCAGCGGCCCGTTCGGGAAAGGGGGCAGCGCAACGTTCGAACATAAGCCCGATGAGCCGACAACCTGACCTTTGTCGTTGATCCCGAAGCCGAAGGCCACCGTGTCACCCTTTAGAGGAGAGAGCGGGTTTATGTCGCCGTTTGGTCCCCACACGACCGCTTGAAAACGGAGAGCCTGAGAAGGTGTCGCGGTTGCGCACGTCGAATCGGCAAAACCGTTTTCCGAAACTCCGGCCACTTGCCCTCGACTGTTGATCCATAAAGCCTGGGCGTTGTTGCCACCTTGCAGCGTGGGAAGAGCCTTTAGCACACCGTCCTTCCAAGTGGCCGCTAGGCATTGGCGGTTCGTGCCGAATCCGCAAAAGTTTTCGTTATTTTTATCGAAAGTGGCAGTCTCGGAAATAACTGCCGATACACCGTTCGCGTTCGGTCCGCCAGCTTCACTATTGCAGTTGGGACAACCCGGACCACCCAGAGTGCCGAGATTGATCAGGTGTCCGTCATCCCAAAGAAAAGCAGTTTGGAATAAGCCCCCGATTTGGCTCGGAGTCGCAGCCCCGCCCGCAACTATGCCGGCATTGTTCAGTCCATAAGCATAGCTGTGGGTCCCGCCCAGGGTACCGAGATCGATAACCGTGTAGCGCGGCGGCTGAGGCGTGCCGTCATCCGCGCCTTGCTGCGCGTGCGCGGCCAACCCGGCGAACAAAACGATTGCATATGCCGATTGAATCGTTCTCACTGGTAATTTCCTCCTTGATCTCTCGTGGAATCGCGTCAGAACGGGGTTGGGACTTGTTCTCCAACCCGTTCACTTCAGCGCCTCCATCCCAAGTAGGCGCAGAATGGACCGCGGGCGGGATCATTGCAGCGCGAGAATTTGGCCCGAGCGGTATAATCGCCCCAATAGGCGATGTCAAAGGCTGGACAACCTGCTGAATCTGCTACCTATAGCGTTAGCCTGCTACTCCGAGCCTGGAGCGAGGGCGACCAGACCGCGCTGGAGAAGCTGGCTCCCATCGTTTACGATGAGCTCCACGCACTGGCTCAGCGCTATATGAGGCGCGAGCGTCCCGGCCACAGCCTCCAGACCACTGCGCTGGTGAACGAAGCTTACATGCGCCTGGTCGATTACAAACGAATGCAGTGGCAGGATCGCGCTCACTTTTTCGCCGTGTCGGCGCAGGTGATGCGTCGGATTCTCGTCGAGCATGCGCGGCGGCACAACCTGAAACGGGGAGGCGGTGTCCAACACATCTCCCTGGACGAAGCCGGCATGGTAGGCGGCAACGAAGACTGCGACCTGGTGGCGCTGGATGACGCGATGGACTCGCTGGCGCGGATCGATCCCCGCAAAGTGCGTGTCGTTGAGATGCGCTTCTTTGGCGGGCTCAGCGTAGAAGAGACCGCCGAGGTGCTCAAGATCTCGACCATCACTGTGAAGCGCGACTGGAGAGCCGCCAAGGCGTGGCTTTATCGCGAACTGGCTGGCGGAACTGCCGATGGATTCCCAACGATGGAAACAAATTGAGGGCGTTCTTCAGTCTATCCTGGATCGGCCATCCGAAGAGCGCGAATCGTTTCTGAGGGCAGCCTGCGCAGGCGACAAGGAGATGGAGCGCGAAGTCCGCTCCCTACTGACATCGGAGCGAAAGGCTGGTGGTTTCCTCGAAAATCCGGCTATCGCAGTTGCCGCGAGAGCCGCAGCCCGGCGGCAGGTACCCGAAACGAGCGATGACACCCAGAATCAGATCTATTCGTTGATCGGCCAAACCGTCTCGCACTATCGCATCGTTGATAAGCTCGGCGGCGGCGGTATGGGCGTGGTCTACAAAGCTGAGGACCCTCGACTCCACCGCTTTGTCGCTCTCAAGTTTCTGTCCGATGAATTCGCCCGCGACTCCCAGGCCCTGGACCGTTTCCGGCGAGAGGCTCGCGCGGCGTCCGCCCTGAATCATCCGAACATCTGCACGATTTACGACATCGGGGAGCAGGATGGTCGCCCGTTCATCATCATGGAGTTTCTCGAGGGAACCACTCTGAAGCATCGGATCGGGAACCAGCCGTTGGAAACCGAGACTCTCGTGGCTCTGGGCATCGAGATCGCCGACGCATTGGATGCAGCGCATTCAGCGGGGATCATTCATCGCGACATCAAACCAGCAAATATTTTCGTTACTGAGCGTGGCCACGCCAAGATACTGGATTTCGGCCTGGCGAAAGTCGGGCGGGCGACCGACGCGCGGGTAGAGTCTATGGCGGCAGATGCGGCAACCGTCACCATTGATGATCACCTAACGCGTGCTGGAGCAGTGGTTGGGACAGTATCGTACATGTCGCCCGAGCAAGTCCGCAGCGAACGCTTGGACACGCGGACGGATTTGTTTTCGCTAGGCGTGGTGTTGTATGAAATGGGCACCGGAGCGCTGCCATTTCATGGCGAGACGTCGGCTGGGATTTTCGATTCGATCCTGAATCGCGCACCTGTGCCGCCAGAACAACTGAATCCAGGTCTAGCGTTTGAGCTGGCCCAAATCATCCAGAAATGCCTCGAAAAGGATCGCAACTTACGGTACCAGCATTCCTCGGAAGTCCGTGCTGATCTCCAGCGCCTCAAGGAAGAGGCCGATTCGGCGCGGGTACTGGCCGGAGCGAAGCTTGCCCCTGGCTCTAGCAAACGGCGGAAAGTTATTGCTTCGGCAGTCACCGGTGTGCTTGCTTTGTCCGCGGTGGGCTACTTGTACCTTCAGCGCACGCCGAAACTTACGGAACGGGATACGATCGTCCTCGCCGACTTCAGTAACAAGACGGGTGACTCCGACTTTGACCAGACACTTCGCCAGGGCTTGGCAGTCGAGCTGGGACAATCGCCTTTCCTGAGCCTCGTCCCGGACCAACGTATACGCGGAATGCTGCAATTGATGGGTCGCCCTCAGAGCACGCCGGTAACCGATGACATCGCACGCGAGGTTTGTGAGCGCACCTTTAGTGCTGCCGTCGTGCAAGGCTCGGTCGGCAAGCTAGGCAGCCAATACGTATTGGGATTCCGTGCAACGAATTGCCGCACAGGAGAAATCCTTGACGACCAACAACTCCACGTGCCCCGGAAAGAAGATGTTCTAAACGCGCTGAATCAGGTAGCCACGAAATTCAGAACCAAGGCTGGTGAGCCCCTCTCCACGCTCAAGGCGCACTCGACACCCCTTGTAGAGGCTACTACACCCTCGCTCGAAGCGTGGAAACTGTACAGCGCCGCCTGGAACATCGGCTTCTCAGAAAACACATCCGGAGCGGTCTCACTTCTTCAGCGCGCTATTCAAATTGATCCTAATTTTGCCATGGCGTACGCATTCCTGGGACGCATCTACGGCGACACTGGGCAGCCTGCGTTAGCGGCTGGAAGCATACGCAAAGCCTACGAACTCCGTGACCGCGCGACGGACCAGGAACGCTTCTTCATCGAGTTTTCCTATCAATCACAAGTGACGGGAAATCTCGAAGAAGCACAGCGAGCCGGCGAATCGTGGGTACAGACATATCCTCGTGTGATACAGGCTGCGACGCTGCTGTCAGCGGCATACCAGACTTTCGGAAAATACGAGCGATCCGCTGAGCTGGCAAAACGAGCGATTGAGATCAATCCCGATTTTCCCTTCGGATATCCGAATCTTGCCTGGTCTTACCTCTTTCTCGAACGTTATCGCGATGCGGAAAGCACGGTGCAGCGAGCTTCCGAACGAAAACTCTCGACTCCCGACCTGCTAATCTTGCCTTATGTCATTGCGTTCTATAAGAACGACGGTGCAGGTATGAAACGGGCCGCGGCGGCGGCCAAGGACAGCCCCGAAGCGGCAGACTGGATGACCAATATCGAGGGCTCTGTCCTGGCGTATCACGGTCATTTGCAAGAGGCCAGAGCGAAGACACGCCAGGGGATGAGTTTATCGCAGGAAGGACATCAGCAGGAAAAAGCCGCCCTGTTTGCAGCCGGTGCCGCAGTACGGGAAGCGTTCTTCGAGAATTACAGCGAAGCGCGGAAAAGCGCAAAGGCGGCGATCGAGCTCTTGAAGAGCCGAGATGTGGAATACGGCGCCGCCCTTGCGTTGGCTGTTTCAGGCGACAATGCGGGCTCGCAAGCGCTTGCGCGTGATCTGGGAAAGCGCTTCCCGGAGGATACGTGCGTGCGATTCACCTACGTGCCGGTTCTTGATGCTCTCGTTGCTCTGAATAGGGGCAATGCTTCCAGCGTCATCGAACAACTACAGGTGACGGCACCCTACGATCTCGCCATCCCATGCAGTTGGTACGGTTTCTTTGGGAACCTGTATGCGCCTTATGTCCGCGGTGAAGCTTACCTGACCGCGCACCGTTACGGCGAAGCCGCCACGGAATTCCAGAAGGTTCTCGATCACCCCGGAATCGTTGCCAGTGATCCCGTCGGCCTGATAGCGCGCTTGCAGCTTGGGCGGACGCTGGCATTATCAGGAGATAAGACCAAGGCCAAGGCGGCCTACCAAGATTTTCTCACGCTCTGGAAGGAAGCCGACGGCGAGATCCCGATCTTGAAACAAGCGAAAAATGAATACGCTAGGCTTTAGAGCTCAACTTCCTGGCGGACGAGGCAGGTTCGGGATGCGCTGTGTTGCTTGCGCGTCGTGAAATCCTTGCGATTCGCCGCATTGGTTTCCCAATGCCGCTTCCTTGGCCAACCGGAACCGCGCCCAGCGTTTTCTCCGATCAGCGACGATGCGGCGTTCTGCTGCCTGCCTCAGCGTCTTGCGGCTGGGGATATGAACCTGACATGCAACATCCCTACGGAGGAAATATGCGTGACGCGAGCCTATCTCCGGCAATGGGATTGACAGAAGCGGAGTGCCCGATTCCTTCAAGTAGCGCATAAGCGCAACCGTGTTGAGACTGGATTGTCCCGAGCCGCCAGAGTGCCGGCCCCTTCAGCGCCAGCCGAGCGCAGGGGCGACCTCCGTTAGAATCGCCTCCATGACGTGCGCGTTATAGGCGACGCCCAGTTGGTTCGGGATGGTGAGCAAGAGAGTGTCGGCCTCCGCGATGGCCTCGTCCTTCTTAAGCTGTTCGATCAAAACATGCGGCTCATCCGCGTAGCCGCGGCCGAAGATCGCTCGTGTGTTGTCAAGGATGCCGATCTGGTCCTCTTCCTGGCCTCCTCGCCCGAAATAGAAACGATCGGTGTCGTTCATCAAGGGGAAAATGCTGCGGCTGACGGAAGTTCGCGGCGTACGAGCGTGGCCAGCCTCTTTCCAGGCTGCATGAAAGGCGCGAATCTGGGCGGCTTGTTGAATGTGGAAGGGCTCACCGGTCTCATCCCATTTGAGCGTGGAAGATTGCATGTTCATGCCGAGCTTGGCGGCCCAGACGGCGGTCGCATTGGTCGCCGCCCCCCACCAGATACGATCGCGCAATCCTTCGGAGTAGGGCTCCACGCGCAGCAGCCCGGGTGGATTGGGAAACATCGGGCGCGGGTTTGGCTGGGCAAAGCCCTTGCCGCTCAGTAGGCCCAGAAATTCTTCGGCGTGCCGGCGGCCCATGGCGGCATCGTCCTCGCCTTCCCGCGGCAGGTGGCCGAAATGGCGCCAACCATCGATCACCTGCTCGGGGGAACCGCGGCTGATTCCCAACTGCAGCCGTCCACCGGCGATGAGATCCGCGGCGCCAGCGTCCTCCGCCATGTAGTGAGGGTTCTCATAACGCATGTCGATGACTGCGGTGCCGATTTCAATCCGTCGGGTGCGGGCTCCGATCGCGGCAAGCAGTGGGAACGGCGACGCCAGTTGGCGCGCAAAATGATGAACGCGAAAGTAGGCGCCGTCCATTCCCAGGCGCTCTGCCTCTACGGCGAGGTCAATGGATTGGAGCAATGCGTCCGCTGCCGACTGCGTTCGCGATTGCGGAGAGGGCGTCCAATGACCGAAGGAGAGAAAGCCAATTTTCTTCACAACATAAGTCTACTGGCTGCCGAAAACGCCTCGGCTTTCACCGCTCCATCTGCGGTCGAGCGGTCACCAGCGGCTTGGTGACTCGCCGGCAAATACGCGGCGGTTATATGAATTCCGCATTCCTGGTTATACTCTCTCCAGTGCCGTTTCAGGCAAACGTCGAACTGCTGCGACTGTACCTGGCGCATCGCGAAGAGATCGTCGAGAGCATAGAGGCCGTTCTCAACGCCCAGCGAAAACCGGCCGGATACCTGCAGGACCATTCTCTTCTATCCCGGCATTTCGAGGATTGCTTCTTCCGGCGCGCGGGAGTGACTGCCGAGCAAGCTCGTGTCAGAGGCCAACTGGAAGAAGCGCATTGGGCCTCCGGATTCAGACCTCGCCCGGTTCAGGGTTTGCATAACGACCTGATCCATCCGGCGGAGATGATGATTCGCGCATTCTATTGCTGGCAGCAGACGCGGTGGCCCGGCCGCAACGGCCGTATGCACTACGCGCACACGCTGTTCAACCTGTATGTGCTCCGGTATCTCCAGTTTTTGAGTATGCGGCTCTGGGATGAGCGCGCGAACAGCGCGAGCGGGCGGCTCGCGGAAACTCAAGGCGTGCTCGATGAGCTTTGGAAGAGCTCACCCGGCGGCCAGCCCGCGCTGCTGCGCGATGCACGCTGGCTGATTCCTTTGGCGCAGAGCCTCATAACCGATGAGTTGGCGCCCTATTTCGAGGCCGCCCGGCAGGTCACAGAGACGCTTCCCGAAGCGGACGTGCTGGAAATCCAAAGGGCCCATGTTCGCATGATTGGCGGGCATTTGACCTCACAGATTCGTTACTACTGCACGAAAGAAGGCGTGCCAATTGACGAGCATAGCGTGGTTCTTCGCACCCGCACATCGAATGCGCTCGATTTCGCATTGCTGGTTCAAGGACTGGTGTGGCTGCTCAACGCGTATGAGCGCGCATTGGAGAGCGGCGATATGCGAACGCGGCTCGGCCTGGCAGGAGCCATCTGGCAGGGCATATCTGCCGATCCCGAGCTGTTTCTGAACCGCCTAGAACTGTTGAGCGCATACAGCATGATCGAGCATGTTTTCATCGCAACCGATGGCGAAGGCGAAGCCGTGTATTCGCCACCGGGGCAGCGGCACGTGCGGCTTCTAAAAGAGTACGGCGCGCTCATCGACCGATTGATGCAGCCGTTGCGCGACGATTTTCGACGTTTCCGGCCGGTTGCAGGCGGCTATTCTCCATACGGAGTGATCTTCGGGTTGCCGTCCCATCTCATCGAGCACATGGCGCTCAAAGCCCTCGAGCACGATGCCGAAACGCGATTCAGCCTGGAAGATGTTTTCGACGAAGGTGACGCCGATGGGGAAACGCAATCAGCAAAGCTCGCCTGGGTGAACGGCTGGCGGAGATTGCCTCACATCCCCGACGAAGTACAGCGGTTGTACGACTATCCGCAACAGTTCGCAGAAGAAGTTTACGGACGGATGGAGAGCGAACTGTCAAAACACGCCGACCGCAAGATCCTCTACGCGACCGGCCGGCTGCATATCGATTCGGATGCGCCGGAAATTCCGGAACTGCCGGCGCGGTATTTCGCCGTTTCGGGCGCGTACGACCGGGCGCAACTGCTGGCGGGGCGGCGGGAAGGACATTTCCTGGTCAGTTACGAAACGCCAGGCGGATGGATTGGCCTCAAGAAGGAGTTGCTCACGGAGGTGCTTGGCGCCGGTCAGGATGCCAGGATTGCCGGGTTGCCGCCCGGCGCGGCTCGAGTGTTGCAGCTCATGTGCACCGATCTGGCGACCCGGCGTTCCGCTACTTGATCAGCGCGCCTTCGCGGAGTTCGTCGGTTCCCAGGCGCACGACGCGGTCGCCGGGATGAAGGTCACCCTGGACTTCGGTCAAATTGTCTTCGGTGGGCCCCTTCTTCACGTCGACCCACTCCGCGCGGCCGTTCTGATCGCGGATCACGAAGGTGCGTTCGGTGGTAGTGACCACGCTGGTTCTCGGGACGTAAAGAGCCGGGCGGCTTTGCCGTACGGGCCAGCGCACGCTCGGATACATGCCGGGCGCGAGCGATCCATCCGGATTGTTCACATCCAGTTCCACAGGCATGCTGCGCGTCTTCGGATCGAGGACGTGGGAAATGCGTGCCACCGTTCCGGAATAGGTCCGTTCCGGGTAGGCCGGCACGTGGAAGGAAACAGGCGCGCCGCGCACGATGGCGCCCGCATCTTCTTCCGGCACCGGCACGACGAGCCGCAAGCGCGAGATTTGCTGCAAGAGGAGGAGCGGCATATCGGCGCCTGGCCCGACCAGAGCGCCGGGGTGAACCATGCGCTCCGTGATGACTCCTTCGAAGGGCGCCGTGATGCGCAGGTAAGCCTGCAGATCCTTTTGCGCCTGCACGGCGGCCTGGGCCGCGCGGCTGGCTTCCTGGCGCGAGCGCACCAAAGCTTGGGCCGCTTCTACCTGCTTTTGAGCCTGAATCAATTCATTACCGGCGATGGCCCCGGGTGTTTCGGAGGCCTGTTTGAGCCGGTCATAGGTCGCTTGGGCGGCGGCCAACTGGGCTTCGGCCTGGAGCCGTTCGGATTCCGCTGCCTGTACCTTCGATTCCGCTTCCGCGATGTGAGACTGCATTTCCGGGGCGTTCATTTCTACCAGGAGATCGCCCGGACGCACCACGCTGCCGCGATCTACCAGCACGCGCTCCACGTAGCCTGCGACCTTGGCGTGCAGCGACACGCTCAGGAACGGCAGGAATTCGCCGGGCAATTCGATATTGCGCGACACGGGTTTGGAGATTACCGCGGCTAGCGGGCCGTTATCCGGCGCGGCGGCGCATGCCAGGGCCGCACATAGGAGCAAACCGATTTCAGCGCGTTTCATAGTAACGGCTCGATGGGTCCATAGGATTGAGCGAAGGCGACGTGGGCCGGGCGCGGTCCTGCACGATGGCGTAGATAGAAGGCAGCACAGTCAGCGTCGTGAAGGTGGCGGCGATCAGCCCGCCGATGACGGCACGTCCCAGCGGCGCCGCCTGGGCACCACTCTCGCCGATACCCAGGGCCATGGGAATCATGCCGCAGATCATCGCCGCGGCCGTCATGAGGATGGCGCGCAAACGGCTGGCGGCGCCGGAACGCGCAGCATCGGCCACGGGCTGCCCCTCGCGGCGGAAGCGTTCGGCAAAGGTAATCAGCAGAATCGAATTCGCCACCGCGATGCCGATGGCCATAATCGCGCCCATGAACGATTGGATGTTGAGCGTGGTACGGGTGGCGAGCAGCATGAGGATCACGCCGCAAAGCACTGCCGGGATGGTCAGCAGGATGGCCAATGCCAGCCGGCCCGATTGGAAATTGGCCGCCAGCAGCAGGAAGATCGCGATCACCGCGATGGCCAAGCCAATTTGCAATCCGGAGATGGTGCCTTCCAGAGCAGGAATCTCGCCGCGCGTCCGGACTGTTACGCCCTTGGGCGGCGTACCGGCGGATGCAAGCGAATCACGGAGGCGGGCCGCCGCCTGTCCCAGCGTCAGGTCGTGAACGTTCGCCGTGACGCTGACCACGCGCTGCCCGTTGTACCGCTCGATCAGACCCGGCATCGTCCCGAGCTTGAGCGCGGCAATATCGGTGAGCTGCGGCTCGCGGCGGCCATTCGGCATGACGGGCAAATCTCCGATTTCTTCCACGCTTTGCAACCGGTTCTGCGGCAACTCGACTTGTATCTGGAACGCGTTGCCCGAGGCCGGGTCGCGCCAGTAGTTGGGCGCGATGAACCGGGAAGAGGATGTGGCCGGTACTACCGAGCGGACCACATCGGACATGGTAAGCCCGAACTGGCCGGCACGATCGCGGTCGATATCGATATCCAGCGTGGGATAGTTCAGCTCCTGCGCGAACTGAACGTCGCGGAGGAAATCCAGCTTCATCATGCAGTCGCGGACTTTCCGCGCATAGGCGTAGTTGTCGGCGAGATTGGAGCCCATGACGGCCACTTCAATGGGCGTTGGGGAACCGAAGCTCATTACCTGGCTGACGATGTCGCCGGCCTCGAAAGAAATCTCGGTGCCCGGCAATTCCCGCTCGACATCGTGGCGCACGCGCTCGCGGAAAGCTTCGCCCCGCAGCGCATCCGGCTGAAGGGAAATTTGGATCAATGCTTCCTGCGGCCCGGCGGTGAACAAATGAATCAGGTTTACCGGATAGCTGGAGGGCTGCACGCCCATAAAATCGCTGGTGATTGCGACTTTGCCGGGACCGCCGGCCTCGCGATGGATGATGTCGAGCGCATGTAAGACGGTTCGTTCGGTCTCCTCGATGCGCGTTCCGACCGGCGCGCGCAGACGGATGCGATAGAGGGATGGATTGGTGTCGGGGAAGATCTCGGTTCCGATGCGCGGCAGAAGGACGATCAGCAAAGCCACCGTAGCGCCGAGATAGACGATGACCAGCGGCCAACGCAGCCGCAGCACACCGCGCAAATATCGCTCATAAACCGATCGCAGCCAGGCTTCCTCGCCGCGGTGCGCCTCGCGCATCAGCCAGGTGGAAAATACCGGCACGAGGCTGCTGGATAGCAGATAAGACGCGATCATGGCGAAGCCGACGGCCAGCGACAGCGGCACGAAGAGCTGCCTGCCGACACCCACCAAAAAGAAGGACGGCACAAATACCGCCAGAATGGCGAACATGGAGAGCAGCCGGGCGAGCGCGGTGCGGCTGCACGCTTCCACCACAGCGCGGGCGCGGGAGACGCCCGGCAGCATTTGCGTATGGATATTTTCGATCTCGACCGTGGCTTCATCCACCAGCACACCCACCGCGAGCGCCAGACCCCCGAGAGTCATGATGTTGATGGTTTGGCCGGTGGCCCATAGCAGCACCACGGCGGCCAGCAGCGCAAACGGGATATTGGCGACCACGATGAGCGCGCTGCGCCAATCGCGCAGAAAGATAAGAACCATCAAGCCGGTGAGTAGAGCGCCGGCGAGCCCCTCGCGGAGCAGCGCCTGCAGCGAATTCCGCACATAAGAGGACTGGTCGAACTCCAGGCGCACGTCGATATCATCGGGTACGATCTTCTTGAAATCCGGCAGCGCCGCTTTGACCTGGTTCAATACCGCCACCGTGGAAGCATCGGCACGCTTGGTGACCGGGATGTACACGGTGCGCCGGCCATTCACGTGCGCATAGGCCGTGACCAGGTCCGTGCCGTTTTCGATGGTGCCGATATCGCGCAAGTAAACGGTGGCGCCCGAGACCGGGCGGATAGGTGTGCTGAGCAATTCCGGGAGATTGCCGCCCAGGGTGGCGTTGGTCCGCGCAATGCGCTCGATTTTGCCCGTGTACATGTTGCCGGAGGGCATGACCACGCTGGATTTGCTGACGGCCTCGATGGCCTCTTGGGGCGAGATCTGGTACTGCTGCAGCTTATCGGGATCGAGGGTGATTACGATGGTCCGCTGGCTGCCTCCAAACGGCGGCGGAGCGGAAACTCCGGGCAATGTGGCGAACAGGGGGCGCACGCGGTTGAGGGCGAGATCCTGCATTTCGCCCAGCGTGCGCGTCTTGCTGCTGAAAACCAGTTGGCCCACGGCCACGCTGCCGGCGTCGAAGCGCGTGATGAACGGTTCCACCGTACCCGGCGGCATGAACGCTTTGGCGCGGTTCACGTAGCCGACGGTTTGGGCCATCGCCTGGGCCATGTCGGTGCCTTCGTGGAACCCGAGTTTCAACAAGGCGGCGCCCTGGATGCTCTTGCTCTGTACGTAATCGATGCCGGTGATGTAGAGGAAGTGATACTCGTAGTAGTAGGTGAGGAAGGCCTCCATTTGCGCCGGGTCCATCCCGCCGTAAGGCTGGGCCACGTAAATCGCCGGGTCACCGACCTCCGGGAAGATATCGACCGGCATGCGCTCGATGGCGAGCACGGAGCAGAGCGCCACCGCGAGGAGCGCGACGATAACAGTGACCGGGCGGGTTAAGGCCGCCAAGACCAGTTTCATGGGCTCACCTCCGCCAGGAACGGTTGCAGGTCTCCGGCCGCGACCGCGATCCCCAACAAACCGCGCCAGACGCCTAGGCGCGCCAGCGCGTCATCGATTTCCGCCTGCGTGAGCAAACGCTGGGCCTCCGCGACATCGTCAATAATGCCCAGACCCGATTGATAGCGCGCCGTGGCCTGGCTCACGGCCGCCCGCGCGGAGGAAATCTCCACGGGCATGTTGGCGGCCACTTGGCGCGCCCCGCGCAACGTAGCGACCGCCTGGTTCCACTTCGCCTGCAACTCGACCGCGATCTGCTGCGCGCGGGCAGTCTCGGCGCGAATGGTAGCCGATTGCTCGGCCTCGCGCGCCCGTATGGATGGCAGATCGAACACGGGGAACGTCACACTGAAGCCCAGCGCGTAATCCTGAACGGTGGGAGCCAGGCCGTTCAGCCCGCCCAGCCGCCGCCCATCAATTTCCGCGCCCGTGCCGCGAGCGTAGGCACTTGCCTGGAGAAAGAAGCGCGGGAAATACTGGCGCTCGAGCGCGCGAAGTTGCGCCCGGGCCTGCCCGACGACGGCATTCTGCTCCACCGCGAGCGGGTTGGCCGCGGCATTCAGCGGGGCGACACTCGCCTCGGGAGGCAATTCGACCAGTTTCGGCGCGGCGAGCGCGACCTGTTCCGGAGCCACGCCGGTGAACTGCGCCACCGTGGCGCGCGCGACGTCGATCGCCTGCTGCGCTTGGGAGAGTTGCGTCCGGGCGGCAGCCAGTTCAGCCTCGGCGCGCGAAGCATCTGCGCCGGGCCGCAGTTGCGCGTTTACCTGGGCATTGATGGTGCGGAGAATCGTCTCGGCACGGTCCACGCCTGCTTGCGCGGCGCGCGCGGTTTCCTGGGCTGCTACCAACGTAAGGCAAGCATCCGCCGTCGTGGACGCCACCTCGTACTGCGTGCGCTTGAGCGCCGCTTCCGATTGCGCGCGCGTGGCTGATGCGGTCGCTATGTTGGCGGACCGCAGGCCGAAATCGAACGGCTCCCAACTGACCATCGCCCCCAGGGCGCTTCCCCAGGCGGTTCCCAGGTTGTTGGTTCCCAGCACCGGGCCGGAAATGGAAGGAATCACGCTCTGCGGCAGCAGTAATCCAAAAATGTTGTTGCGGGTGGCGCGGTTCGCCTGCGCCAGCGCATCCACGCGCGGCAGGTAGGCAGTACGTGCGAACTGAATCCGCGCCGCCGCGCCCTGAATCTGCTCCTCAGAGACATGCACCGACGGGTAATTGCGGACCGCGTTCCCAACTGCCTGCGCAATCGTCAGTTGGGCCTTCAAACTGACGCCGGCCATCAACATGAGCAACACTCTATTCGCCTTCAATCAGCTCTCCGAACAGTTCCCGCACTTTGTTTTTAGCCGCCTCCAGCGCTTTCTTTCCCAGAGGAGTAGCGCGATACACGGTGCGCCGCGATTTCCCGTTGCTGTGCTGCGATGCGCGCAAGTACCCCTTTTTCTCGAGCCCATGCAGCAAGGGATACAGCGTTCCGGGGCTGATGCGATACCCGTGGCGCGCCAGTTCCTCGGCCATACCGAGCCCGAAGATGGGCTCTTCGGCGGCATGATGCAGGATATGCAGCCGCATCAATCCGGAATAAAGGTCCCGATCCGCCGAATAGTCGCTTTTCGTTTTCGACATTCGATTACGAACGACCGATCATATCACACCAGGCGCAGATGTATTTTCGGCGCGGCCTGGCAGAAGGTGGGTGGCGCCATTTTCCTGGCGTGCTTCGTGCCATCGCAGCACAGCCGGAGGTGGAAGCCGCGTTCGCCCGGCCGAGTGGTTCAGCGGGAGGAGTAAGTCTTGCTGAAATTATTGCGGCTGTTGGTGATCGTGAACTTGCCGTCCTTCGAAACGGACGCTTTAATCCAGTGACCCTGGCAATCAGCGGTTTCTTCGAAATTGGCGATCTGGGCTTCTACCGTGTTGTGCTCCGCATCGTTTTTGAGCGCGCGATGAGATTGCCAAATGTCCTCGATGCCGGCGATTTTGGCGATGGTTTCGTAAGCGTTGCCCTCGAGGCCCTTGCGCGGCCCGTCATTCACTACGACCACCTGCGGCCGGATGGCCCACACCAGCGCGGGGGCGCCCGAGAAGCCGTTTACGAAGCCGTGGTGCGTGGCCTGGAAAAGAGTCACCGTGCCGACTTTATTGACGGGGCAGGCCAGCATCATTTCGCGGTCCCAGGTCAGGTCGCCCACATCCAGGAACTTAAACTTGCCATAGGTGAGCAGGAACCCGGTGCTGCGGCCGTTCTCGGTTTTGTCGGTGTCTTTATTCTGCGCATCCTTGCAGAAATCGTTGGGCCCGCCGCCATTGATTGGTTTGGCAATCACTTCGCCGTTGGCGCTCACCACCGTAACGGCCGCATCCTTCAAAGGGATCTGGTCGCCGGGCTTGACGATGACGCGCTTCCCCTCGGAGATGCCCTTATAGTCTTCCCACAATTTCGCAGTTTGCGGGCTGTTGCCGGCTTCGATGGAATCGCCGTGATCGTAGAACTTGTCAATGGGGATCATCTTGGCCAGAGCAGGGGCGCCTCCGACGTGATCCACGTGGTAGTGGGTCATTACCAGCATGTCGATCCGCTTCAGCCCGGCCATCTGGGCTACGGAGAAGATGCGCTTCGGGTCGCGGTCGTTGGGGCCCGGGTTGCCGGTATCCACCAGCATCGACTGGCCGGACGGAGTGACAATCAAGGTCGCCGCGCCGCCCTCGGCATCGATCCAGTAAATGTCCAGGGTGCGGGACTGCGCGGCAAGCACCGCCGCGGCCGCTAGACATAGAAACAGGTAACGCAGAGTTGCCATTTGGCCGGGATTCTATCACAGGCATCCGACGAAAGCCCAAGCTGGATGGGTCCCGCTCAAAATTTGCGTCCAGCGATCCTGCCGGCTTGATCCATCCGCCACCCGACGGGGCCGAGCTTGGGGCAAACCTACGTAGTGCCGGACTAAAATTTCGGTAGTGCGGGGCAACCGTTCGGCCGGACGTGGCCGAGTTGCACAGTCAATTGGCCATTTATGAAAACCAGAGTTGCCTCTTCATCGATGGACGGATGACGCGATCCCTGGGGGGTTTGCACGGTGTACTCGTTCCCATATTGTCCCGTGGGCGGGACAATCAGGAAGACGACGGAATAGCCCTGTCTGGAGACGTTACGGAAGTGATCGCGGCATACCGTGCAGGGCCATTCGTTTTGCACGAACAGCACCCAGTTGGTGTGGAAGGAAAATGTGGCGGTGGCCCAAGCGGTTTGCTCTGCGTGGCGGTTGGTGGTTGGCCGCACCGCATCGCCCTTGCGGCCATCTCCTGCTTGGCGAGCTTGAACTTTCCGTCACTGGAGGTGTACAGGGTCGACCACAGGCTTACCTTGTGAATGGGGGCGGATGACGATGGCTTCTCTTCTTGCGCTTTCTTCGTCTGGAGCTCCGGCGATGACTCCACTTTCAGTTCTTCCTTCGCGCCGGCCCTCCCTTGTGATACTCTTCCTGGCAATCCCAGCAAATCAACACCGCGCCATACAATGGTTCGGTGCAACCGCATGGGCAAGTACAGACCCCTTTCTCACAGTCGTAACAAGCCCTCCTACCTGTTGCGCCAGGCTTCTGCCGCAATCCTGGCAAGGGTATCCCTCCATGCGCTGTACGGTTCGGAAGGGAAAGAGGGTTTTGACCGGTTGGCGAGGACCCACAGGTAGCGCGGGAGAGGCGGCGGAGCGATTCACCTTTGCGGGACCTCGCGCCGGGGAGGCTTGGGCTATCGAGGGAGGCGTAACAGCCGCTGGCGCTGGGGCGGCGCTCCGGTTCGGACGATACAGGGGTGGGGCGCCCAATCCCTGCCGGGGCCGCAACTGCGCTGTGCCCGAACGGGGCAGGGCCAGGTTGGGACTGTATACCGGAGCACCGGGGCGGATGCGAGGCCGCAACCGGGCCGTGCCGGTTCCAACCGGGGCCATTTTCGGACGGTATAGCGGCGGAGCGGCGCGCGGCATCTGGACCGGTCTTGGGGCTGATGGCTTGTGGGGGGCTGGCATCCGCTTCTGTTCCGGTAGGGACTCACACAGTATATCGAACCGAGATCGGCCAAAACGAAAGACGCCGAAAGCGCTCCGCTCGACAGAGTGGCATCCAATTTGCTACCATATCCTGTAGAATTGTGGTACTTTGCCCGACATCTCTTGTATTTCCTTTCAATTGCAGTACCCACCGCACAATCCGGTAAGGACGAAAAGCTAGGAATCTATGGCCAATATGTATTCGCAAGGCGCCCAGGTCGAGCACCAGAAGTTTGGCTTGGGGACGGTTATGTCCAGCAGTGAAGAGCGCATCGTGATCAAGTTCGACGATCACGGCGAAAAGAAGTTCGTCACCAATATGGTGATGGGCAGTTTGAAGAAGAGCGACCGGCAGCCTCCCGCCGAAAAGAAGGGCTCCCGCCGCAAGAAGACCGCCCCGGCAACGGTTTAGCACACCGGGAATTCGAGGATTTTTCGTTTGAACGCACGCCAGAAACGGTTGTTTGAAGAGGCCCGGAAGCGCAATCCTGACCTTAAAATCCCTTCTGAAAACCAACCCACCGACTGGACCGAAGCCGATCTTGCTTTGATCAAGCAAGGGGTTGGCGATAAGTCTAGCCGACCTGCCTCCGCCGAGACCGGCGAGTCCGGCGGCGAAATGCCTTCGGGCGAACAGGCCGGCTCCGTAGTCACCTATTTTGAACAAAAAGGGTTCGGGTTCCTCCGTCCGGACGATGGAGGCCGGGATATCTTCTTCCATGTGTCCCGGCTGGCCGAAGGCTTGGCCACCGATCTCCGCCCCGGCACGCGGGTGCTCTACGAATTGGGCATGGACCGCACGGGCAAGATGGCCGCCAGCAGTATCCGCATCGCCCCGGCCGCGGAGTAACGGTTATAATAGGAAAACCGCACTGTTGCACACGGGCAGGATGCGTGTGCCATCCATATGTTTGACAATTTATCGGAAAAACTGCAGCGCGTTTTTAAGAACCTGCGCGGCGAAGGCAAGCTGAGTGCGGAGAACATGGAGAGTGCCCTGCGCGAAATCCGCATGGCGCTGCTCGAAGCCGACGTCAATTTCCGGGTAGTCAAACAGCTCATCGAAAATATTAAAGAAAAGGCCATGGGCGAGGAAGTGCTCACGGCCCTTTCCCCGGCCCAGCAGGTCGTCAAGATCGTCAACGAGGAGCTGATCAAGGTCCTCGGCAGCCACGAATCCAAACTGCGCTTCGCTAATGAGCCGCCTTCGGTTTACTTGATTGTCGGTCTGCAAGGTTCGGGCAAGACCACATCAACCGGCAAGTTGGCGCGTTGGCTTTCCAAGAACGGCCACCGGCCGATGCTGGTTTCCGTGGACGTCTACCGCCCCGCCGCCCGCGAGCAGTTGAAGGTGATCGCGCGCGAGGTCAACCAAACCATTTACGAAGGCGCTCCAGAGGAAAAGCAGCCCTTGGAACTGGCCACCGGAGCGCGGCGCGAAGCGGTGCAGACCGGGCGCGACGTGGTCCTGGTGGATACCGCGGGGCGGCTGCATATCGACGACCAATTGATGGTCGAGCTGCAGCAGCTCAAAGATCAGCTCAATCCCGTAGAAATCCTGTTCGTGGCGGATGCCATGACCGGCCAGGACGCGGTGAAATCGGCGGATGAATTTCACAAGCGGCTGGGGATTACCGGCGTGATCCTGACCAAGATGGATGGCGATGCGCGCGGTGGCGCCGCCCTTTCCATCCGCAGCGTGACCGGCCAGCCGCTCAAGTTCGTGGGTGTAGGCGAAAAGTTCGACGCGCTCGAACCGTTCCATCCCGATCGCGCCGCCAACCGCATTCTCGGCATGGGCGACATCCTTTCGCTCATTGAAAAGGCCAGCGCCGAAATCGATCAGAAAAAAGCGGTCGAGATGCAGCGCAAACTGATCGAGAACGATTTCACGCTGGAAGATTTCCGCGACCAGTTGCGCCAGGTGCGCAAGCTCGGTCCCATCGGGTCGCTGCTCGATATGATGCCGAAGGTCGGCATGCTGAAAGAACTGAAGGACGTCAAGATCGATGAGAAAGAGATCAACCACGTAGTGGCCATCATCGATTCCATGACGCCGCACGAGCGCGCCAATCACATGATTATCAACGGCAGCCGCCGCCGGCGCATCGCCAAGGGCAGCGGCACCTCGGTGCAGGAAGTCAACCAGTTGTTGAAGCAATACGCGCAGGCCAGGAAAATGATGAAAACCTTCTCCGGCGGAATGATGGGGAAGAAATTTGGAAAAATGAAATTGCCGCCCGGCTTCCCGTTCGGGCAAATGCCGGGAATGTAAAACGAGCCGTCAGTAATCAGTAATCAGTCTTCAGTACACCCACGGGACCGCTGATTACTGATCACTGATTACTGAATACTGAAAGCTGAGATCTCTATGCTAATGATTCGTCTGGCGCGGTTTGGCGCCAAAAAGAAGCCGTTTTATCGCGTCGTCGTGATCGAAAAGGAGCGGGCCCGCAACGGCCGCAGCCTCGAGGTGGTGGGGCATTACGATCCGCTCGCCTCGCCGGCGGCGGTGGTGCTGAAACATGACCGGGTGCAGTATTGGACCGGCAAGGGCGCGCTCATGTCCGATACCGTCAAGCGCCTGGTGGAGAAGCACCCAGCCGAAGCCGCCCAGCCGGTGGCCTGATTCGAACCGGACGGGCCCTCTAACTGTAACGAACAGAACGACTAGGCAGCTTGTAACGAAGTGTTTCCACTCATGCCTCACGGCAGGTTCGCGCTACCATGTGCTGTAGGGAGGCGGGGTGCATGAAACAGTTGATTGAAGACATTGCGAAAGCTCTGGTTGACATCCCGGACGAAGTAGCAGTCAGAGTAGTGGAAGGTGAGCAGGTTACGGTTTTGGAGTTGAAAGTTGCGCCCAGCGACCTCGGAAAGGTTATCGGCAAACAGGGCCGCACGGCCCGGTCCATCCGAACGATTTTGGGGGCAGCCGGAATGAAACTAAACCGCCGCTTTACGCTGGAAATCCTCGAGTGAACCTACCCATAGCCGAATGGGTCACGGTTGCCGTGCTCGGTAAGACGCGCGGCAACCGTGGTGAAATTTCGGCGGTCCCCTTCAGCAGCAAACCGGAACGATTTCAACAGTTACACGACGTCTACCTGTTCGGCGAGGGCGAACGGTACGAGGTGGAATCCACGTGGTTCCACGATGCGACCTTGATCTTCAAATTCCGCGGCGTGGATAGCATCACCGCGGCGGAGAAGCTGCGGGGCGTGGAGGTCCGCATTCCGCGCAGCGAGCGGATGCCGCTGGAACCGGGCGAATTTTTTCAATCCGACCTGATCGGCTGCGAAGTGGTCCACCAGCGTACGGGCGAATCGCTGGGGCGTGTGTCCGGTTGGGATGATGGCGGCGGGACCGGCTTACTGGTGCTGGAAAGCGGTATGCTCATCCCGTTTGCCCGGTCCATTTGTGTCGAAATCGACCTGGATAAGCGCCGCATCGGGGTGCAACTGCCGGATGGGCTGAAGGATCTAAACCGTTCGTGATCTTTCATTTGCTCACGATTTTCCCGGAGTTTTTTGAAGGCCCGTTCGCGCATGGGGTGGTGAGGCGCGCACATGCGGCCGGACGGCTCGACATCCGCATCCACAACCTTCGCGATTGGACCTCCGACCGGCACAAGACTGTGGATGACCGGCCATTCGGGGGAGAGGAAGGAATGGTCCTGAAACCCGAGCCGATCTTCCAGGCAGTGGAGTCCATTTGGCCGGAGCGGCAAGCCGGGCAACGAATCGTCTTGCTTTCCGCCCAAGGCCGGCTCTTCGACCAGGCGGCGGCCAATCGCCTCGCGGGAGAACAGGAACTGCTCCTGATTTGCGGCCGCTACGAAGGCGTGGACGAGCGCGTGGCCGAACATCTCGCCGACGAGGAGATCTCCATCGGCAACTACGTGCTCAGCGGCGGCGAGTTGGCCGCGGCGGTGCTGGTGGATTGCGTGGCTCGGCTGTTGCCTGGCGTTCTCGGCAACGAGAGTTCCACGGCCTTCGAATCGTTCCAGGATACCGGCCACGGCGAAGGACTCCTCGATTGCCCGCACTGGACCCGCCCCGCCGAGTTTCGCGGCTGGAAGGTGCCGGAGGTGCTGCTCAACGGCAACCACGAAGAGATCCGCCGTTTCCGGCGCCGCGCGGCGCGGGAAAAGACGGCAAGGTTGCGGCCGGATCTGATGCCCGAAACAGAACCGTGAGCATGAGGAAGGGGTCCCTACGGTAAGATAGAGGATTAAGGAAATTGTCATGCAGAACGCATTGTTGACGAAGTTTATTCAGAAGAACCAGCGCACCGACCTCCCCGCGTTTCGCCCGGGCGATACGATTCGGGTCCACGTGAAGATCAAGGAAGGCGACAAGGAGCGCATCCAGGCCTTTGAAGGCACCGTCATCGCCAAGAACAATACCGGGATGGGCCAAAGCGTCACGGTCCGGAAGGTCAGCTTCGGACAAGGTGTGGAGAGGATCTTTCCGGTGCACGCCAAGGTGATCGATCATATCGACGTGGTGCGTACCGGCCGCGTACGGCGCGCCAAGCTGTATTACCTCCGTGGCCTGAAAGGCAAGGCCGCCCGCCTCCGCGAACGCGAATAACCGCGGGTCTACGTTTCATGCGACCCGAAATGGCGGGTGGCAAATTCCGGTGCGAATCGCTGCTCGAGCGCGAACTACGGGCCCGCGGCTTTCATGCCGTGGCGGGCATCGATGAGGTCGGCCGCGGCGCGCTCTTCGGACCTGTCTTTGCCGGCGCGGTGATCCTTTCTCCCGACCGGCCCATTCGCGGGCTGAACGATAGCAAACTGCTGGAGCCCGAGCGCCGCGAAGTACTGGCGGAGCGCATCCGCGAACGCGCGGTCTCCTGGGCTGTGGCCGCCGTGGATTCCGCCACCATCGACTACGTCAATATCTACCAGGCCTCGCGCATGGCCATGCGGCAGGCGGTCTCGCGCTTGAACCCGCCGCCGGATTTCCTCCTCATCGATGCCGTCCCCCTGGAACTGCCGATTCCGCAGCGGCCCCTCATCAAGGGGGACATGCGCTGCCATGCCATCGCGGCTGCATCCATCGTGGCCAAGGTTCACCGCGATGCCTGCATGCGCGTTTGGGACGAGGTTTTTCCGCAGTACGGGCTGGCCTCCCACAAAGGCTACTCGACCCCCGAACATAAAAAAGCCATTCGCCAATATGGCCCCACTCCGTTGCACCGGTTGAGTTTCGAACCAGTTCGCGCGCATGCGCTTTTTCCTGTCGCGTGCGACTGCCAGATGGATCTGTTCGATACGGCAGGCGCCGCGTGATGCCCAATGAATCCAGTCCGGGAGCGCCTCCCGATTCGCAGGAGGTCAGCCAGGCCACCCTTCCCGGCCCCGTTCCCGCCGAACCCGTGGTCTATCGCTGGTATCACAAGTTCTCCGCGGTGTTGCTGATCACCTTGTGCCTGGAAATTGGACTCTTCCTGCTGGTCTTCCCTTGGACTGATTACTGGGAGAACAATTATTTCTCCACGCTCATCCCTGCTTGGCGGCAATATTGGACCAACACCTATTTTCGGGGCGCGATCAGCGGCTTGGGAGTGGTGAATTTGTACGTTTCCTTCATCGAGATCTTTCGCCTGCGGCGTTTCGCCAAGAAGCGCCCGTGACGGGTTTGCTGTTACTGACGATCGCCCTGATCGTCTACGGCTCGTTATATCCCTGGCAATTCGATTTCGATCGCACCGGCATAAACCCGCTCGCATTTCTCCTTGCGGCGTGGCCGGACAGCTTTGACCGGTGGACCCTCCGTGACATCGCCGTCAACGTGCTGTTATACCTGCCGCTGGGGTTGACCGCCTTTGTGGTGACCGCACGGCGGTATGGGCGCGCTCTGGCGTTTGGAGCGGCAGTAGTGCTCGGTGTGGCGCTTTCGTCTTGCATGGAGCTTTTGCAAATCTACGACGATCACAGGGTTTGCAACCTGCTCGATGTCTGCTCCAATTCCCTGGGGGCTTTTGGAGGCGCCGCCATGGCGCTGGTGTTTCAGCCGCAACTGGCGCGATTCGGGCATAGGCAGGAGCACCCTCATGCGCGATCGGCGCTTCTGTTGGTATTCGCATGGCTGGGCTACCAACTGTACCCGCTCTTTCCGGCCCTCACCCGGACGCATCTGCGCGCCGGCGTGCACGCGCTGCTGCAAACGGCGCGCTTCTCGCCCGCGGAAGCTTGGGTCGTGGCAGCCGGATGGTTCGCCGCCGCGCTCGCTCTGGAGGCCCTCATGCCACGCCTGAGCTTTCCCTGGCTCGCCGTTCTGGCGGCGGCAGTATGTCTGCCCGGGCAGCTCTTAATCGCGGATCGTGAGCCCCGTCTTCACGAACTCGCCGGCGCCACTCTCGCCTCGCTTTTGTGGCGTGTACTTCCGAGCCGGATGCGTCCCGCCGTCGCGCTCTGGCTCCTGGTTTCGGCGATTCTCGTGCGTGAGCTCGAACCTTTTCGCTTCACCGCGGCCGCGGCGCCGTTCTCTTGGATCCCATTCGCCGCTTCTTTCGCCTCGGACCGGGAACCGGCCACCGTTGTCCTGTTTGGAAAGGCTTTCTACTATGGGGCCGCCATCTGGCTGATGAGTGCTCGCGGCTGGCCTTACGCGCACTCCACGGCCCTTGTTGCCGCAGCGTTGGCCTTGCTGGAAGCGGCGCAACGGTACCAGCCCGGACGTACGCCGGAAATCACCGATGCGGTTTTGGCACTGTTGATGGGATTGATACTTTGGGTTTTGCGGGACCGCGAAACCAAAAAAAGCGGCCGATCTCTCAGGAGGGATATTGCACCGATTTAAGAGACCAGCCGCACAAGTTTACGACGTGCAATCTTGCACGCCAGACGACCAGCCCTATCGTAAAACCGCCGATGCTCTCAAGTCGAACTATCTTTCGTCCATCGAACTGTAATCGATCGCACACCGAGGTCGAACCGGGCTCTTCCACGCGCCGCGCCGTGCTGACTGTGTATTTGCAGGCCGTCTCGGCTGCATTGTATCCTCAGACCAAGAATCCCAGGAGCCTCGGAAGCCCATGCAGTCAGTGCCCAAAAGCCTGTTGTCCGTATTCTGCGCAGCGGCCATGGCCGCGGCGCAAACTGGCGCCATTCCGGCAACTTACCAAACGGCGTACAGCGATATGCAAACCGCGGTTACGGCCTTCAGCAGCACCGTAACGTCTCAGTGGAACGGCAAGCCCGCCAACGTTCTATGGTCGGGCGATTTGCTCTATGCGAACTCGAACCAGGGGCTTGCGCTGCTGACCGCGCAGAAGTATGCCGGGATTTTGGCCGACCTGAACGCCCTGCAGTCCTTGGGAGTGAAGGCGGTCACGGTCACCATGGGGCTTCCCATTTTGGATCAGAACTTTTATGCCTTTAACGGCGATCCCCAGGATTACGCCTCCATGGTGGCGGTGTTCTCCAAACTGCAGGGAGCCATTCACCAGCGCGGTATGAAGATGATCGTGGAAAGCGCCGTCCTGTTCATCGGAAGTTTTTCGTCCGGTTCCGGCTTCAACCTGACGGGATATTACAGCTCGCTTTCCGATTCGCAATTCATCGCGGCGCGCGTCCGCAATGTCCTCGCCATTGCCCAACAGGTACAGCCCGATTACATCAATCTCAATTCCGAGCCGGATACGGACCTGGCGCTTTCCGGTAAGTCAGGCGTTTACGGCCCCGCAAAAACATACACCAACTACATCGCCAGTGTTCAAACCATTGTCCAACAAGTGAAGGCGGCCGGCGTTACCATCCCGCTGGGCGCGGGTGTGGGCACCTGGCTGAACGACGGCAATGCGAACAGCGTAGTTGCCGGGTTGTTGGCCAGCGGAATCGATTACCTCGATCTGCATGTATATCCCGTCAATCGCAGCTATCTTCCCGCGCTTATCACCTATGCCAACATGGCGCAGCAGGCGGGCAAGAGGGTGGCCATCAGCGAGTGCTGGGATCTGAAGGTCAGTGATCAGGAGGTTGTCAGTACCGCCGGCGGCTTTGCCACCTCCGCGCAAACTTACGCGCGCGATCCCTTCAGTTTCTGGGCTCCACTGGATCAGGCCTTCCTGCAGTCCTTAGTCAATTTCTCGAACTGGAAGAACCTGCTTTACTTCTCGCCGTTCTGGTCCGGATATTTCTTCGCCTACCTGGACTACAACACTTACGGTAGCGCGCCCTACACGCAAGTGAGCGCCGATGCTGTGGTGGCGGCCCAGACCGCCATTACCACCACGCCTCCCACCTTATCCAGCACCGGCAAGTTCTATAGCGCGTTAATCGGCGGACAAAGCGGCGCTCCTCTAGCAATCACTCTCTCCGCCGCCAGTTACGCGTCCGGTAATCTCGCGCCGGATTCCATTGTCAGTATCTTCGGCGCGAATCTGGCGACCGGAACCGCTCAGGCTACCACTCTTCCGCTACCGGCTCAGTTGTCTGGTACGAGCGCCAGTATCACTGATAGCGGCGGCAATCAGCAGCCGCTTTTGCTATTTTATGTTTCGCCCACCCAGATCAACGCCACTCTTCCCCCGGGCTTGGCAAGCGGCCCCGCCGTGATCAACATAACCAGCAATGGCGCGGTCGTGGCGCAGAGCAATATCACGCTGGCTCGCGAAGCTCCTGGAATCTTTACCGCGAACCAGACCGGCCAGGGGGTCCCGATCGCTCAGGTGGTAACGGTCCATTCCGACGGGTCTAGAGCCACGACTGTCACCTTCCAGGGAAACTCGGTCGGCAATTACACGCCTCTGCCGATTAACCTGGGGACTTCCACCGATCAATCGGTGTTGGTTCTCTACGGCACCGGCATCCGCGGTGTCAGTTCGCTGGCTAACGCTTCGGTTACGATTGGAACCACCAATGCATCCGTCTTGTACGCCGGTCCGAGCGATCCCACTCACTATGTTTCGTTCGACCAGGTCAACATCTCTCTGCCGCACAGTTTGGCGGCAGCGGGCCAGGTGAATCTCGTTTTGACGCTCGATGGCGTCAATTCGAACACCGTCACACTCGCATTCCAGTGAGTGAGGCCGGAGCTTCTCTACCGCGCCTTCAATTGCTCCGGCAGCACCGCGTAGCCTTCGGGTGGCGGAAACATAGAAATCAGCAGTTCCAGCCGCCGGCGCAGATAGCGGCTGGGCATCTGCCGCGGGCCGGTCTCGATATCGATATCGCAGCAGGTCCCGTGCAGGTAGAGCGTCATGGTATCTTCGAACGCCTGCCGTGCATATTCGCGGAACAGCTTGGTCTCTCTGCGCACGTTGGTTTGCCGCCGCAGTAAGGCCTGCTTCAGGTGCCAACTCTTCTCATCTACTTCGCCGTGTACTTCCGCGCTCAGTTCTTCCCGGATGGTGCGGTGGAACCTCTCCTGCATCTCCAAGGGCCATCGTTCCGCCACCAGGCAAGCCAGCGCGTTATAGAACTGGTAATGGTAGTCGGCTACCTCGATTTCCTTTACTCCCAGCGCCAGAACCACCGAATCATCTTCGTCGAGGCGCGCGGAAGGGACGTAGCGGGCCTCTGTAGGACGCTCAAAACTAACCGTGTCCCCCGATTTTCCATTCCCTTTTTCCAGGTAGGGAGCCAGGATAATGTGCAGCGCGGGCAGCATCGAGACCACTGCCGGCGAGAGGGCCGCGATGGGGTCGTGCAGGTACTGCCGCAGATCGTCCTCCGGCATCGGAAACGTCGAGAAGTACGAAATTTTCGCCGTGATAGGAATCATCTCGCCGCGGAAGCGCGTGGCGAAGTCCTCGACCGGCAGCCGGGACTGGTCTGAGTCACTGGTCATATCCGTGGTCGATTGTAACAGGGCGTTAAACTCGTATGGCGTTACACTCGTATTCAGATGGCCCCGAGAATTCTGGTCTCCGCGGGGGAGGCGTCTGGCGATTTGTACGCGGCCCTGCTCGTGGAGGAATTGCGCCGCCTCTGGCCGGAGGCGGAGTTCTTCGGGTGCACTGGCCCCCGGCTGCGCGCTGCGGGGGTCCGGACGGTGGTCGATGCTGCCAGCCTCGCGGTTGTGGGGTTGCTGGAAGTGGTGCGCGATATTCCGCGGATCTACGGCGAATACCGTACCATGCTGGACGCCGCTCGGACGGAACGGCCGGATTTCGCGCTCCTGACCGATTCTCCCGATTTTCACCTGCGCCTGGCGCGCCGCCTCCGCCGCGCCGGAATTCCGGTGTTCTACCTGGTGGCCCCGCAAGTGTGGGCATGGCGCAGCTACCGCTTGCGGGCTATGCGCCGTGATCTCAAGCACTTGCTCTGCATCTTCCCATTCGAAGAGCCGTATTTTCGCGGACATGGCCTGGCGGCAACGTATGTGGGCCACCCGTTGTCCGGCCTGGTGCGGCCCTCGCTGAGCCGGGATGCGTTTTTTCAGAAACATGCGCTCGATCCCAGCCGTCCATTAATAACGGTACTGCCCGGTAGCCGCCGCGGCGAGGCCGCGCGTCATCTGCCCGCGCTGCTCGACGCCGTTCGGCGGTTATACCGGGAGCGCGCCACCAATTTCGTGCTGCCGTCGTCGTCCACCACCGGGGCCGCGTTTTTTGAAGGAAGCTTGGGCGGGGCGCCCATTCGGGTGATAGAAGGGGAGAGTTGGGATGCCATGGCTCACGCGGATTTGGCCTTAGCCGCCAGCGGGACTGTCACAATTGAATCCGCACTGCTGGGTACCCCCATGGTCACCTTCTATAAGGTAAGCGCGCCCAGTTGGATCGCCGGTAAACTGCTGGTTCGTGTCCCGTTCTATTCGATGGTGAATCTGATCGCCGGCCGGGCCATCGTGCCCGAATTGATGCAGAGCCATTTCACTGGCGCCCATGTTGCCGAGCACGCCCAGCGCCTGCTTCAGGACGATACCGCCCGCGCCGAGATGTGCGCCGGCTTGGCCGAAGTGCGCCATCGCTTGTCCGCTTCCGGCAGCGCTCCGCAACGCGCCGCCCGCATGATTCAAGAATTATTGGAAGGAAAAACCGCTCATGTTTCGTGATCTCCTCCCAGCCCGGCAGAGCCTCGCACCGTTCTTGGTGCTGGCTTGCGCGCTGGCTGCCCCCGCGCAGGAGCGCCGTAACCGGATCGACGTGGATGCTTATGCCATCGACGCCGAGGTGTCGCCGAACACCCAAACTCTCACTGCGAAAGCTACCGTTCGGTTTCTGCCTCTGGACGACAACACGACTTCGGTCAGCTTCGAGCTGAACAATGCGCTGAACGTTTCCCGTGTCGTCGATGACAAAGGCCAGCAGATTCCCGCCTCGCGCAACCAGCAGGATTTCACGGTGCGGTTGAACTTCAATTCCGCGCTGCCCAAAGGCCAGCCGGTCACCGTCACGTTCTATTACGATGGCCGGCTGACCGGTCAGGAAGATTCGCCGGTATACGGGATTAAATTTGCCGCCATTCACCCCGATTTCGCCTATCTCCTGTATCCTTCGCGTTGGTTCCCCGTCAGCGGCTATACCACCGATCGCTTCGCTGCCAACATGCGGGTCACCGTTCCCACGGGCTATTCCGTGGTCGCCAGTGGTCTCGAGTCGCATACCTCCGCCGGCGATAAAAACGCTTACGAATTCAAATTCGAGCGGCCGTCCTTTCCCGCTAACTTCGCGGTAGTGAAGGGCGACCCGGTCAAAGTGCAATCCGAAGGCGTCACCACGGCCGTCTATTTTCGCGGGGCCGAAGCCGATATGGCCAAAGCTTACGGCGAGGAGACGGGTAAGGTCATGTCGTACTTCACCGGCATGTACGGCCTGCCCCCCTATGCCGATCTGACCGTCGTTGAAACCGAAGCGGGCGCGCCCAACGGGTTCGCAGCCCCGGGGATGGTATTTCTAGCGCCGCGCGGCATCGGGCGCGAGCCGAATGGCAAGCTTCTGGCCAACCAGGTTTCCCGGCAATGGTTTGAGGACTTGGTTTCCCCGGCCACGCGCAATCACCTGTGGCTGACGAATGGTTTGGCCACTTATTCCGAACTGCTGTGGGCCGAGCACGTTAGCGGTCCTGGCGCCATGGAGACGCAGGCTCGGGACACCATGGTCGAGGCTCTTACGGTGGACAACGTTCCGATCATTCAGTCCGCCCGCCTCGAAGACTACTCCCCCGAGCTTTGGGCGCTCACCGGCAGCAAGGGCGCGGCCGTTTTGAACATGCTCCGCTACGTCATGGGCGATGACAACTTTTTCAAAACGCTCAAAACCTACGCCCAGCAATACGCCTGGAAATCCGCCACCACCGATGATTTTAAGAAGGTGGCTGAAACGGTTGGTGGCCAGGACTTGGGCTACTTCTTCATCCAGTGGATCGAATCCAGCGGCGCTCCCGAGTTCAAGCTCGAATGGACCATCTATCGCACCCAGAAAGGGTTCCGCGTTATGGGCAAGATCGCTCAGGATCTCGATACTTTCCGCATGCCCGTGGATCTCAAAATCGAGACAGAGGGGAATCCGGAGGAAAAACGCGTCGAAGTGGTGGGTACCTCCTCGGAGTTTAGCGTCGATACGTTTGGGAAGCCGAAAAGCGTGGTCATCGACCCCAACAATCGCGTCCTGCGGTACGCCAACGACATCCGCGTGGCGGTCGCCATCCGCCGGGGCGAGGAATTCGCCGAACTGAGCGAATTCGGCGAGGCCTTGCAGGAATACCAAAAGGCTTTGGGCACAAACCGTACCAGTTCCCTGGCACATTACCGCATCGCCGAGGTCTATTTCCTACAGAACAACTACCAGTCCGCGGCCAACGAGTTCCGGGAGGCCCTGAACGGCGATCTGGAGCCCAAATGGACCGAAGTCTGGGCGCACATCAACCTGGGGAAGATTTTCGATATCACCGGCCAGCGGGAACGCGCCGTCAATGAGTACAACCTGGCGGTCCGTACGAAGGACGACACGCAAGGTGCTCAGGCGGAAGCCGGTAAATACCTGAAAACACCCTACGAGCGCCAGCGCCGCGCAGAGCAGTAGGGCGTCTACAGTACTAGAACCAGCCTGATTTGTGGGCTGTTGAATCCGCTGCCTTTAGAGCGACACTATCTTCAGTTGGTTAGTATTGTTACCTCAAATTTACTGTGCGATAAACCTTGCTTAGTTTCGCTCTTCAGTCATAAACTGTACACTTGGCTGGGAAGAGGGGCGGATGACTCGGGTACTCCCAATATCGGCGCTGACGGTCGGGTTCGCTGCAGTTTTGAATGCGGGCAGCCTCACCTGTAGTCTGAACACCATTGCCACACAATGCAGTACCCAGGCCCAGATCCTTTCCAACGATCCGCTGAACTGGCAAACCGCCTTCGGCGAGGCGACCAATCCGCCGAGTGCCGGTCCCTGGCAGACTTCGAACAATGCGGTCAACGTTACGCTGACCTCGCCGGGTCTCCTGCAACGCGCAGATAATACGGTATTTGCCTGGAACGGCACGCAGTGGACATTTCCCGATTTCATCGCCGGCGAGAACATCACAACATACCAAGGCCAATTCGGAGCGCCCAGTCTACCGACCTCCACGCCTCCGTTTGGCGACCCATTGCTGGGCGTCCTCGGGTCGAATCCCCTGACCATCTCGTTCAGTTCACCGGTGCTGAGCGCCGGCTTCCTGATTTCGTCCCGTTCGCTGGCTAATTTCCAGGCCAACTTGGCAGCGTATGATTCCCAAAACAACCTGTTGGGAGTCTATTCGATTTTGGCGAACGGATTGGGCGGCGTTTGCGCCGGCTTGGGCACATTGAACCCCAATCCCACTCCGTGCAATGACGCCCCGTTGGTGGCTTTTCTCGAATCAACTCCGATCATCAGTAAGCTCCAGGTTTATACGGCGCAGACCAACGGTGGATCGGATACGAATGGGTTTTTTATCGACACTCTCTATGTCCATGACGTCCCCGAGCCGTCGATCATCCTAATGCTAGGTAGCGGGCTGTGCGCCATCGGCATACTGTTGCGAAAACGCGCGCTCCTGAAGCGCGCCATCTCGTAGTCCCTCGCGGTAGAGCATCAACCTTGATCCGATCAGTTAAGAGTTACAAGAGATATTATCTTTAAACCTCTTGACAGCATGAATGATGTCGGTGTGTTCTAAGAGAGTCGCTGGGAGGATCTGTGCAACGCCGCCTCACTTATTCAACCGCTGGTTTCCTGCTCTCGCTCATAGCTGCTGCTCCCCTGTTCGGCGGCGCTAACCCGGTAACGGTCTCGATTGTTCCAAGCGCATCTCCCGCGCCCCCGCCATCCAACAGCCAGCCTCTGAATATTGTGGTCACGCTGAGTGGGACGGCTGGAACTCCCACTGGCACGGTGAAACTATGGGTGGATGGTGTCGGCGATGGAGGATTCACGGCCCTGGATGGCACGGGCAGCCATACCTTCACCATAACGGATGCGAGCATCTTCAATCCCGGCAATCACCAGGTGGGAATCGACTATAGCGGCGACAGCAACTACGCTGCTGCCACTCCAAACATTCTGGTAGGCCCGCCGAATCCCATCACGGTCGCAATTGCGTCACCGATAACTGTGTTATCCAATCTATCTCTTGCCCTCTTTGGCCAACCGATTACTTACACCGCTACTCTTACTCCGGGTGCCTTTCCGATTACCGGTACCGTCACGTTTTTTGACTCAGGCGTGCAAATCGGTTCACCCGTGTCCGTCGCTTCCAACCAGGCATCTTCACCAGCCTTGACGCCCACACCCGGACTCCATTCCATTACGGCGAGTTATAGCGGTGATGCGCATTATCCTCCCGCGACCAGCCCCAGTTTCATGGAGCAAATCACGAAAGACGTGACTACGATCAGCACGCCCGTACTGAGTGGAACACCGACGGCTGGAAATCCGCTTTCTTTCACGGCTACCGTGACCGTAACTGCTCCAGGCGTAAGCATTCCGACCGGGACAGTCACTTTCAAGGACGGGAGCACTACCGTTGGAGCGGGCCAATTGAGCGCCGGCGGAACGGCTTCGATTACAACCTCCACCCTGGCTGCAGGCGTGCACGGCATCAATGCTACCTACAGTGGGGACGCGGATAACTTTGGAGTCGGCCCCTCCGCCACGCTCTTCTTCACGGTGGCCGCGGCGCCTCCGCCGAATAACCCGCCACCGTCCACGCCCCCCACGCCTCCGGTCGCCTATGTATCTCTGACGAGCAACTCTAATCCGGTACCCGTAGGCCAACAAGTTACATTTACGGCCAATGTCACTTGGGACGGCGGCTCCGGCACTCCTGCCAGCGGCACCGTGCAATTCTTGGACGGCAGTAATGCTCTGGGCACTAGTGCTGTCAACCCTTCCACCGGACTGGTCACCTTCAGCACCTCCACGCTGACCGCCGGCATTCACACCATCACCGCGAAATACAGCGGCGATAATACCTTCCCCGCGGCGCAGGCCACATTGCGCGAAAACGTCTCGGGACCGGCGACGACCACAGGTCTAACTGTCTTGCCCGCTAGTGCGGTATTCGGACAGGCAGTCACCCTGACCGCCAGCATCGGCCCCAATCCGCCGCCCTCTGGAAGCAGCGCGCCAACCGGAACGGTCACTTTCCTGGATGGCTCCAATTCCCTTGGGAACGGCACGGTATCTTCGGGCGCCGCGATGCTGAGCGTGAATACGCTAGGTGTCGGCCCTCACACTCTCACCGCCAGGTACGGCGGCGACAGCAATTGGGCACCCTCACAGGGCACGGCATCCGTCACCGTTTCCCAGGCTTCTACCGCAACCGCCATTTCGCTGGTGATGGCTTCCGGACAACTCACTCTCACGGCTGCGGTCGCACCGGTTGCGCCGGGAGCCGGCACGCCTACAGGAAGCGTGCAATTCGTGGACACTGCGAACAACAACGCCGTCGTGGCAACCGGGACTTTGTCGAACGGCACGGTCACGGCCACCGCGCCCACAAATGCCGCATCGCGGCCGCTCGCCGCCGTATACACGGGCGACGCCAATTTCAAAGCAAGCACCTCGGCCGCGCTTCTGCGGGCGATCAGTGCTGCCGCGAATCAGTCCGCCAGCTTCGCTCCCGATCAGGCGGTCAGCCTCTTCAATGTCAGCGGGCTGACCGGAGACACGCCCGCTACGTTCCCGCTCACCACCACATTGGGCGGCGCTTCTGTCAATGTGACCGATAGCGGCGGCACGAGCCGGCTGGCGCAGCTCTACGGCGTATTCGCATCCGCCAGCCAAATCAATTTCGTGGTTCCTTCCGCTACTGCCTTCGGGCCGGCTTCGTTCACAGTAACCTTGCCCGGCGGAGCCATGCTATCCACGGTAGTCACGATTGCCCCAACCGCGCCTTCCATCTTCACCGCCAATATGAACGGCACGGGCGTCTATGCGGGCCAAATCGTAAACGCGCACGCGGATGGCACGCAAACCACGCAGAGCTCTGCCACCTTCAATTCGGCGACGAACACCTGGGTGGCCACGCCGGTCAACTTCGGTCCCGCCACGGATCAGGTTTACCTGGTGCTCTACGGCACCGGAATCCGGCACGCCGCTTCGGGAGCAGTCACGGCTACGGTGAACGGCACCAATGCCCCCGTCGCATTCGCGGCACAAGGCCAATATCCTGCGCTCGACCAGGTGAACCTGCAGGTCCCCCGTAGCCTTGCCGGATCCGGAACGGTGAACATCGTCCTCTCGGCGGCCGGTCAGACAGCCAATACCGTAACCGCCACGTTCCAGTAGGGGCTTTCAGCCTGCGGGCCGAATTTCCACCATGCCGGAGGCCGGTGTGTTTTCCGGGCTCAGACAGCGGAGCCGTAAGTTCGCTTTTCGCCCTCTTAGCCCCCGTATATAATCATGTGGGAGCACACGAAGAAAAATGGAGCTACGTCCGCTACACGATCGGGTTATGGTGAGGCGCCTGGAACAGGGCGAACAGATGCGCGGCGGGATCATTATTCCGGACACCGCTAAAGAGAAACCGCAGCAGGCCGAAGTGGTCGCCGTCGGCAGCGGCAAGTTGCTCGATTCCGGCGAACGCACCGCCGTCGAAGTGAAAGCGGGCGATCGCATTCTGTTCGGCAAATACTCCGGCTCCGATATCAAGATCGACGGTCAGGAGTACCTGATCCTGCGCGAAGACGAGATCCTCGGCGTGCTGGAGTAGGGTAAACTGGAAAGTTAAAACACTTATCAGGAGTTGTTTCATGTTGTTACGTATGGGGCTGCGTCTGGCCTCCGCCGCGTTTGCCCTGTTCACATTGACCCAGGTGGCCTCCGCGCAATTGAAAGTCGGGGTCATCAACCTGCAGCAAGCCGTGCTCGGGTCTGCCGAGATCAAGAAAGCTTCCGCCGAGATGGAAGCCAAGTACAAGCCGCGTACGCAGCAACTGGATCAGTTGCAAAAGGACCTGGCGAACATCCAGAGCCAATTGCAGAGCACCACCATCAAACTCACCGCGCAGCAGGAAGCCGATCTGCAGGCGCAGGGCCAGCGCAAGCAGCGCGACGCGCAGCGCATTCAGCAGGATCTGCAGGATGATGTGGACCGCGAGCGCAACGACATCCTGGCCAGGAGTTCGCAGAAGATGGGCGAGGTCGTGAAGAAGATCGCGGAAGAGAAGGGCTTGGACCTGGTGGTCGATTCCGCCAATACGGTCTTTTTCAAGCCCACGCTCGACATCACCGCCGACGCCATCGCCGCGTACGATAAGGCATACCCGGCAAAGTAATCGACGCCTGAGGAGTAATGGCCGGCTATCTCGATCAATACGGGGCGGGCGATGAGCGCAAGGAGAAGATCACCAAAAGAGTGATCCTCGCGATCGTGATCGTATTGGTTGTTGGCGGGCTCGGCTACGCCTTCTTTCACGATTTTCCGGAGGAACGGCAAGTCGGCCGCTTCTTCGACCTGCTCCAAAAACACGACTATCAGGCAGCCTATGCCATGTGGGGCTGCACCCAGCCCACCGACCGGGCCTGCAACGATTACCCCTTTGCCGAATTTATGAAGGATTGGGGCCCCGAGGCTAGCCCGGTCACCAGCGCCGATGTGCTGGATGGCGAATCCTGCGGCTCCGGGGTGATCGTCGAGGTGGATGCCGGCAAAGCCGGCGACAAGAAGCTTTGGGTGGAACGCGCGAACCACATTTTGGCCTTCCCCCCGTTCGACCGCTGCCCGCAGGGCAATCGAATTCACGACTGGTGGCGGGATGTCCGGTTCCGCTTGCATGGACGTCCGGTCCCACCACCGGGATCTTGAGATTTTTTCTAATAGAATCGAGGCGCGAAGAGAATCAATGGGAACAACAATCGCAGGTCTGGAAGGCGTGATCGCGGGCGAGTCCGAGATCTGTTACATCGACGGCTATTCCGGAATCCTCAGCTACCGCGGCTATAACATACACGTCCTGGCGGACAACGCTACTTTTGAAGAAGTCATTTTCCTTTTGTGGAACGGGTGGCTCCCCAAGCGGGCCGAGCTCGATCAATTGAAGAAGAACTTGGTCGCCGAACGCAGCCTGCCCGCGCCGGTCACCGATTTTCTGAAGAATAACGGAAAATCCAATGGCATGGACGTGCTGCGCACGGCCGTATCGATGCTCAGCTTGTACGATGCCGAAGCGCAGGACATGTCCCCGGACGCGAATCACCGGAAAGCGGTCCGGCTGATGGCCAAGACCGCGACGATCGTCACTACCTTCGACCGGCTGCGCAACGGGAAACCGGTGCTCGAGGGCGACCCCAACCTGAGTTTCGCGGCGAATTTTCTCTATACGCTCACCGGCAAGAGACCGGATGACGTCATGGAGCGAGCGTTCGACGTTGCTTTGACTCTGCATGCCGATCACGAATTGAACGCCTCCACCTTTGCCGCGCGGGTGACGGCGGCGACCCTCTCGGATATCTACTCTTCCATCACCTCCGGCATCGGAGCGCTGAAAGGCCCCCTGCACGGCGGCGCCAACCAGGAAGTGATCCACTGGCTGCTGGAACTGGGTGACGAGGAGGCCGCTGTAGATCGGGTTCAGAATTCGCTCGCTCGCAAGGTGAAAATTCCGGGCTTCGGACATCGCGTCTATCGCACCGAAGATCCGCGAGCCACGCACCTGCGCGTTATGTCAGAGGAACTGGGCAAACGCACCGGTCACGAAAAGTTGTACCAGATGTCCAAGCGCATGGAAGAAACCGTAAAGACGGTAAAGGGCCTGAATCCGAATGTGGATTTCTATTCGGCTTCCACCTACTACTCTCTGGGAATCCCCATCGACCTGTTCACCCCCATCTTCGCGGTGAGCCGGATGTCCGGCTGGACGGCTCACGTCCTGGAACAGTACCGGAACAATCGTCTGATCCGGCCGCGCGCCGAATACAAGGGCAATCCCGACGGGCAGACCTGGATTCCGATCGAGCAGCGATAGGGCCTCGGAATGGACGAGCGGGCCTTTTACAGCGAATCCCCGACCACCAAGCCGGTCAGTCTGAACTGTCCGTTTTGCCATAGTTCCGAGACCTATGACCTGCGCTGGATGGTGCGCAAGAAGAAGGAGCGCATTCCGCAGGGCGCCGATGAGCGCGACCGCGCGCGCTTTCAGAAGGCGCAGAGCTACATGGTCCTGATGGACGACAAGGTGGCGTGCAAGAATCTCCGCTGCCGCAAGCGCTTCGACATTTCGGGGATTAAAACCATGGCGTTTCTATAAAGGTGAATCAAAAATGTCGAGCTCTGCTCCAGGACCTCGTTCGTCCGTAACCATTCGTATTGCGCGGCCGGAAGACGCCGAGGCATGCGGCCCCATCTGTTATCGGGCTTTTTACACCATCAACACGAATCACAACTTCACTCCCGATATTCCTTCTCCGGAGAGAGCCACGGGGCTTCTGAAGATGTTGTTCGCGCATCCGCGCTTCTACTGCGTGTTGGCGGAAGTGGATGGCCGCATTGTAGGCAGCAACTGCCTGGACGAACGCTCGTCCATCGCCGGAGTTGGTCCGATCACCGTCGATCCCGACGCGCAGAACGCGGGCGCCGGCCGGATGCTGATGCGAGCCGTGATGGATCGGGCGCGCGACCGAGGCAGCGCGGGAATCCGCCTGGTCCAGGCGGCCTTTCATAACCGCTCCCTGTCGCTCTACACCAAGCTCGGTTTCGATCCGCGCGAGCCGCTGTCCTGCATGAATGGGCCCGCCCTCCACAAACAGATCCCTGGCTGCTCGGTGCGGCCGGCGGTCACCGCCGACCTGGACGATTGCGACCGTGTCTGCCAATTAGTGCACGGCCACGAGCGCCATTGGGAACTGGTGGACGCCATCAACGAAGGCTCCGCGACAGTGGTCGAGCGCGGCGGCCGCATTACCGGCTATGCCACCGGGCTGGCGTTCTTCTCGCACGCCGTTACCGAAAGCCTTCCCGACCTGCAAGCCCTGATCGGCGCCGCGGAATCGTTCGGCGGTCCAGGCATGTTGGTGCCCACCCGCAACGCCCGGCTGCTCCGCTGGTGCCTGGAAAACGGGCTTCGCGTCACGCAGCCTATGACCTTGATGTCTACAGGGCTGTACAACGAACCCGCAGGCGCCTGGCTGCCTTCGATCACGTTTTAACAGGTCTGAACTTGATCCCGCGAAATCCAAGCTTTACCATGACGGCATGCGCTGGCTTGTCTTGGCCCTTCTGTTGCTCCTGCCTCTCAGCGCCGCCGAGAACTGGGGCGCTCTCCAACCCCTGATCGGCCGCTGGGTCGGCGAAGGTGTTGGTGATCCGGGTCAGGGCTCGGGAGGATTCTCCTTCGAGCCCGACCTGCAAGGCAAAATTTTAGTCCGCAAGAATTTCGCGGAATACGCCGCCGCTGCCGGCAAGCCCGCCTCCCGGCACGATGACCTCATGATCGTGTTCCGCGAGGATCCGGCGGAATCGCTCCGCGCGATGTACTTCGATAACGAGGGGCACGTGATCCGCTACACCGTTCGCGAAGCCCGTGGCAGCGTCATTTTCGAAAGCGACGGGCCGGGCACCGTCACGCGATACCGGATGACGTATAAGACACAGGGCACGGATCGCCTGACGCTCCAATTCGAAATCGCCCCGCCAGGCAAGGATTTCGCGCCGTACATTCAAGCCACAGCCCGCCGCGCACCGTGAACCGGCCTGATGGGTGGGGCGGACGACCTTATCGCAGTTGGCGGCTGTTCTGAGTTACTTAGTACATGCGTTCAGAAATTCGCCCACGTATTCCGGAGCACCGCTCCCTAGGAAGCTGTGAAATATTCGCCCGAGACATTTTTGCGCTCGAATGTTTTCAATGTGTTGCCCTGTGCAAAACTCGGCAAAAATCGAATATTTCACAGCTTCTAGCGGTCGCGGCTCAGCAACGCATACCTACCGAGCCGCGACCGTTAAGGGAGCGGTCCAGCCGGCCAGCGATTACTAAAGGGTGTACTTAGCGACAATAACGGCGCGGCGCGCGGGGGAGCCTCCGCTCTCCCTCCCGCCAACGCCTCACGGCGTGCTGCCGCGCCTATTCAACTCATCGGTAAAACCAGGCATCACTCTAGCCAAAAATCGCGGGGGAATAACCGGAAGAGCCGCGTCTCCGGTCCCTCGGTTTTCTTCAGATATTGCTCGTAGGCGTCCAATTGCTTCTCCGGGCCAATCACGAAGTAAACGCCGCCGGCCACGTCTTTGGGCCGCACCCCCATCCCCGGCAGAACACGGTCGTAAACATGCGGCATCCGCCGGAACAACTCTCCGGTAAAGTCCTTGCCTTGGCGCAACTCCAGGATGGTCCGGTGGAAGCGCCGCACCACGTCCGGCGTCAGGCCGTCGGCCAGATCGTCCGACATGGCTTCCCCGCGCGCTTCATACGGGAGCGCCGAGCGCGTCCCGTCAAACGCCTGGGCAATCGCGTAATCGCCCAGAGAAGGGTCCGGTTTGGCTTTCTTCAGTTCGTCGATCACGAACTGCAGCGTCTGCGGCAGCAACGGCGTGCGCTCTGCATAGTAATTCAGCGTGCCATCCGTCGGCCGCACGCGGAGGCCATTGCTATAGGCCAGGCCTGCGCCCCACGTCTTCATGAAAATGCCGTGCGCCCCGTGTCCGGCGTACAAATTCGACGCCAAATAATCCAGCAGCTTGTCGCTGCTGGTGTCCCGATAGCTCGCCGCCGGCGCCGAATTCAGAAAAACGCCGCCCTGCGAATTCGCATTCAGCAGCCCGACAAACACCGGGTCGCCGGCCTGCGATTCGCGCCCATCGAGCCGCTGGTCGATGCGCCGCACCGGGCGATAGGTCGCCTTGGCGAGTTTGGCATCGTCGAGCATCCCCGAGAATTCCTGCATGTGAGCCGTCAGCGTCTGCTGCGTGGCCGGCGAAGCGATCAGAAACATCCGCGCGCCGCCGGTAATCAGCAGCGAACGCCGCAGTTGTTCCAGCGCTGCCAAAGTCTTCTCTGGACTTCGGTCCAGATCGCGTCGCATTTCCGCGCAGATCGCGCGCCAGTCGGCATCCAGGCTGAAATCCGGGATCTCCGCAAGCAGCGTATCCAAGTCTCGCGCCGCCACGCCCGCCAATTTCTTGGCAGCGGGTGAGAGTTTTTCCAGCGCGGCGTACCGGCCGGTTTCGATGTCCGCGAGAATCGTCTTTCGTTCCGCGCGCGAGCCACTCACCTTGCCTAGCTCATCCAAAAATTGATCGATATCCGCCGCGCCGCCACCCTGCAGCATCCAGTGCAGCCGGAAAACGTTATGCTCGCGTGTCATGAATGACGAGGTGGTGAGCAGCAGCGGATTGCTTTGCCAGCGGAAGGCGCGCGCCGGGTCGTCCACCCAACGCTCCTCCGGCGCTTGCGTGGTCGTCCGTAGCGTCCCCAGGGTCTGGTCCACCAAATCGCGCAGCCGCGGCAGGTTCTCCGGCCGCCAGTCGGGATGGAACAGAACCAGCTTCATCCATTCCAGCGCGCGCTCCGATTCGGCCGTATTATTACCCGCCCCGCGCACCACCAGTTCATACCTTCCGGCCGCCGGGTTGATGCTGAAATTGGCATTCAGGCTGAGAATCTCGTTGCGCAACCGTCCCGCCATCTCCTGGTAGGGAACCGGCTGGCCGTTTTCGATCACGCCCGCCCGCGTCAGTAATTGCGGCAGCATCGAGAGATACACCAGTTGGTCTTCCGGCACGCTGTCCAGCCGCAGCGCGATTCCCGCCGTCGCGCTGGTCATACTTTCGAAGGTCGAAGCCACTAACGGCACGCCTCGCGGCAGCGCCTGAGACTTGTATTCCAACTGTTCATCGAGTGTCAGCGGTGGGTTGGAGATAAACGTTGGAGGCGTGATCTCTCGCGCCGCTGCCTCGATTACCTGGGTGGCCTTGTCTTCGTCCGCCTGGAAGCGCCGCAGGGCTTCTTGATCGCTCGCGGCCCCGTATTGCTTTTTCAGCCGCTCGGTTTCGGCGGCCACGCGTTCCACTCGCTCCGATTCTTCCTGACGCACCAGGCCGGGATCGGGTTTAGCGGCTTCAATCCACGGCGTGACGCCCGTCAGCTTCCATTGCGCCAGGTAGTCGCGCCAGATATTGTGCGTGCCGTCCGCCAGTTTCTCAATCGCGTCCAGGTCTGTTTTTTCGGTCAGCGATTTGCGGAAGCCCGGCTCCTTATTGAGGGTGTACAGGTGCGTCACCCAGCCCGAACCAACATTGCGAAATCCGAATTGAGGAGGCGAATTTACGAATTTCGCCAGAGCCCGACGCCGTTCCAGAATCCGGCTTTTCAGTCGCCCGTTGAATGCTTTCAACTCGGCCGACCCGTCCGCATACGCCGCTACCCGGGTCAACTCCTGCAGCACCTTGGTCCGGATCGCGCCCAAATCGGCATCGTTCATGCGCGCAGCCGGCACATCGCGGAACATGATGTACACAGGGTTGCCCTCGTCTGTATCCGCGAAGGAATCTACGCCCTGCATGCCGAAATCGGCCTCGCGCGTGCCGCTGTTGATCAGCAGGCGATAGAGATTCGTATCCGAATCGCCGCCGAAATTATCCAGGAACAGGCTCAGCAATTCGAAATCGCGGTTGTTCAATTTGCGGTCCGCGGGCCAAAGCAGGATCACCGATCCCGGCTGCTGATCGTTGCGAAACGGGTACCGCACGTACTCGATCCGGCCGGCCGTCGCCGGTTTCGGTGCCGGTAGCTTGTCTTCGGACATGATCGGCAGTACGGGGTGGCGCGGCTCCACGCGGTCGAGTGCGGCGTCGATCTTCGCCAGCGTCGTCTCCAGCGTCATGTCCTTGGGCAGCGCGGCAATCATCCCCATGTTGCCGCCGAAATAATGTTGCGCATGGAACCGTCGGATGTCCGACGGCTGAATCACCCGCAGCGCTTCCGGCAAACCTCCCGACGAGAGCGCCAGCGGATGCTTGGGGCCATACGCCGTCACCGCCGCGGCGCGGAACAGCCGGTAAGCGGGCTGATCCATCGAGGTCGTCATTTCGTTGTAGACCGTGCCCTTCTCTTCCAGCCGGAGCGATCCGTCGGGCGCCGTGCTCACCCCGAAATTCCGCACCTCGCGCCGGATCTCCTCGTCCGTATAGTCGGGATGAATCAGCGCGTCGATCACCCGCTCGAAATGTTCGTAAAACACATCCGCGCCGGCCGGCGTGTAGAAATGAAAGCATGTCATCCACTGCATGGTGAACGCGCTCGAATCCACTAGCGCCATGGGCTCCTGGCTGGCCAGCGCCCGCCCCTTGTTGCCCTTGCCCAGCAGGAGGTGTTCCTGCGTGTGCGGCTCGCCCATGTTGGAAGTGGGATAAGTAGTCACCCAAATGAACGCCTGCGGCACCGACTGAATCCCCAGCAGGTCGAGCGTAAATCCGCTGCGTACTTGTTTGAAGCGTGCCCCCATGGGACGCCCCGCATCGTCGGTGTACACCGCCACCGCGCGGAATCCGTTGATGGTTTGGCCTTCGCGCAAATCCGCATAAGTAATGGGGCCTGCTTGTGGCGGGCGGGGCTGCGCCCACGCCGCCGCGAGCGCCAGCAGCACGAGAAAGTAAATTCGGGTCACAATGCCTTCACTATAACAACCGGGGGTAGTACGATATTTCATAAGCCGTTCCGATCGGATTTACAAATGAAAATGCTGTACTGGGCGCTCCTCAGCGCCGCTACGCTATCCGCGCAGCAGAATGCTCCGCAGCCGCGCGTCCGCGAAATAGTGGATGGCGTTTCGGAGCAGAACATTGAGGCCACCATCCACAAACTCGTGAGTTTCGGCACCCGGAACACTCTGTCTTCGCAGGGCGTGGTTGCCGCCCGGCAGTGGATCTTCGAGCAGATGAAGAGTTATAGCCCGCGCCTTCAGGTGAGCCTCGAACATTTCAAGGTCAAGAAGCAAGGTGAGCGTGTGATCCGCGATGTGGATCTCTATAACGTTGTGGCTGTCCTCCCCGGCTCTCTCACCCCCGAGACGCAGATTCTCATCACGGGGCACTACGATTCGTTAAACCTCGTACCGCTGCCCGGTGAGCCCGATGGGGAAACACTGGATAACGTCGCCGAGCGCACGGTCAAATATGACTGGACCAAGGTGGATGTGCCAGCACCCGGCGCCAACGACGATGGCAGCGGCACCGCCACCGTCATGGAACTGGCCCGCGTGATGAGCCAATACGAGTTCGGCAAGACGCTGGTATTTATCGCCTTCGCGGGCGAGGAACAGGCTTTGTTGGGCAGCAGCCTGCACGCTGCCGAAGCTCACAAGCAGGGCGTCGCCATTGAAGCCGTGTTCAACAACGACATCATCGGCGGGGAAGTCTCCGGCAACGGGCGCGTGGGCAACGGCTCCGTGAGCCTCTACAGCGACGAGATCATGGATTCCCCCTCCCAGAGCCTCGCGCGCTATGCCCGAACCATCGGCGAACGCTACATTCCGTCCATGAAGGTGAATACGGTGCTGATGCAGGACCGCCTCGGCCGCGGCGGCGATCACACGCCCTTCCAGTGGGAGGGCTACGCCGCCGTGCGCTTCTCCACGCCGAACGAAAACTACGCGCACGAACACTCGGCCACTGACCTGCCCGAGTTCATGTCCGTGCCGTATACCGCGCGCGTGGCGCGCATCAACGCCGCGGCGGCTGCCAGTCTGGCTATGGCGCCCAAACCGCCGGTGGTTATGACCGAAGCGAAAACCGGAAACTTCAAAGGCCGGCTGGTTCCCCAGATCTCCCGCGGCAAGTCCCGCTACGACGCCCAGCTTAAGTGGAAAGGGGCCGGACCCGAAACGAACTTGAAGGGATACGCCATTGTGATGCGCCCCACCACGGCCATCGAATGGGAGCAGGAAATTTTCGTCGGCAATGTTGACGAATACCTGCTCAAAGATGTCTCGATCGACGAGTATCGCTTCGGTGTGAAGGCCATCGATAACGACGGCAATGAGAGCTTGGTTTCGCCGTATGTCTATCCTCCGCGCCCCAAGCGCGAAGTCCCGGTGTACTAGATTTTCTACTTCGTGGGGCCGGCCCTTCCGGGCTGCCGTCGGCCTTCCGGCCGGCGCCCGCATTCGGCGCGATAATTGCCCCATGAAAGCTTGCCTCTTGGCCGCAGTTCTAGCTGCCACTGGATTGGCGCAGACGGAGACCACCCTCCTCCGCCCCGCGCGCGTCTTTGACGGCGAAGCTATCCACGAAGGCTGGGCCGTACGCGTCAAAGGCGAGCGCATCGAAGCCGCCGGACCCACTGCCAGCATCGACGCTACCGGTGCGAAGGTTATCGACCTCCCCGGCCTGACCCTTCTGCCGGGGCTGGTCGAAGGCCACTCCCACATCCTGTTGCACCCCTATAACGAAACCTCCTGGGACGATCAGGTCGCCCGCGAAGGCTTGGCCCTGCGCGCGGCGCGTGCCGTAAACCACCTCCGCGCAACGCTCATGGCCGGCTTCACCACGGTTCGCGACCTCGGCACCGAAGGCGCCGGATACGCCGACGTCGAACTGAAGCAGGCCGTCAACCAAGGCATCATTCCCGGCCCTCGGGTTCTGGCCTCGACCCGCGCCATCGTCGCTACCGGCGCCTATGGACCCAAGGGGTTCGCCCCGGAATGGCGTGTGCCCCAGGGCGGCGAGGAAGCCGACGGCGTTGACAGCCTTACCCGCGTGGTGCGCGACCAGATCGGCCATGGCGCCGACTGGGTCAAGCTCTATGGCGACTATCGCTGGGGACCCCAGGCCGGAGCGCACACCACCTTTTCATTGGAAGAGATGAAACTGGCCGTGGAGACCGCCCGCAGCGCTGGGGTGCCTGTCGCCGTACATGCGACCACTGCCGAAGGCATGCGCCGCGCCATTCTCGCCGGTGCCGAAACCGTTGAGCATGGCGACGAGGGAACGCCCGAAGTCTTCAAGCTGATGGTGGAGCATCACGTCGCCCTCTGCCCCACTCTCGCTGCTGGCGATGCCACCAGCCAGTACGCCGGATGGAAAAAGGGCCAGCAGCCCGAGCCCGCCAATATCGTGCGGAAGCGCGCGAGTTTCAGAGCTGCCCTCGACGCCGGCGTGACTATCTTGAGCGGCAGCGATGTGGGCGTGTTCCCGCACGGCGACAACGCGCGCGAATTGGAAATGATGGTGGCCTACGGCATGCCGCCGCTCGCCGTGCTGAAAGCGGCGACCTCCGTCGCCGGCCGGGTGCTGCACATGGACATCGGACAAGTGAAGCCCGGCATTTTCGCCGACCTGATCGCTGTAGATGGCGACCCCTCAAAAGATATCAGCGCCGTGCGCCACGTCAAATTCGTCATGAAAGGCGGCGTAGTTTACAAGCAGTAAGTGGCGCATGGCTCTGCCTTGCGCAGCGCGAGGCAGAGCCTCACTCCACTACTCTCCGAACGCCAGCAGCACATTCCCCGGCATCCCCGCCTGCCGCGCATACCCCGAATTGACGTACACCATCCCGTTCACCACGACAGGTCCCGGCCCGTCGATCGATCCGCCGTGCCCTTTCGCGCCATTCACGGTTTCGAAATCGCGCGCGGTATCGAAATCCCAGAGGACTTTGCCATCTTCGGCGGAATAGGCGCGCAGGTGGCCATCCACCGAGCCCGAGAAAACGACGCCGGGAATGCCCGTGACCGCTGACGGTTGAGCGGGGCTGCAGCCGGGCTTCGGAGGATCGCAGGGCTGCGGCGCTGCATACCAGGCTTTGCTGCCATCCGCGATGCGCAAAGCGGTCAGGCCGCCGCCCTGTGTCGGATCCACATCCCGGTCGCGCAGGTCGGCCGGATCGCGATCCTTTCGGTTGACGCGCACGACATCGGAAACGGCCGCGTAGACGTTCTGGCCATCCGAGGCCATGCCCCATTGAATGCCGCCGTTGGTGCTGCCCTTGCCAATCCGCGTCTGCCACACGATTTCCCCGCGGCGGTCTGGATCGAGCGCGTAGACCACCCCGGATTTCTGCCCGGCCAGCAGCAGCGATTTACCACCGGAATGCACCAGCACTGCCGAGGAACCAAAATCGAAATCGGGGCCGCACTTAAGGTTGCGCGTCGCGCAGCCGCCGCTGAAAATGTCCTCCGCCGTGAACTGGCGCGACCACGCGATGCGGCCGGTCTTTAGTTCCAGCGCCACCACGGCATCGCTGGTCGCCGTGGCGGGTGCGGAGTAATTATCACCGGTGGTGACATAGAGCAGCCCGCGGTCCACGTCGAGTGTCGGGGCAGACCAGATGCCCGCGCCCGAAGGCCCCCACTGCGCAACGCCGGCGGCCGTCTTGCCGGTCTCCTTCGGCGTATCCACCATGTAGCTCTTCCAAACCTGCGCGCCGTCGCGCACGCGCAGCGCCACCACGCTGCCCCGCGCCGTACAGCAAGGATAATCCGCGCTGCTGGCGCGGTTCTCTTCCCAGGAAGCCACGGGTACGTAAACCACGCCATTATGCGCCACGGGAGTGCCGGTCAACCGCGCGGCATCGTGCTCGTCCACGCTCTTCTTCCACAGCAAACTGCCCTTGGCCGCATCAATCGCGTAGAATTTCCCGCTCTGATCGCCAAACACCACAGCGACCCGGCTCCCCGCGGGCACAGCTAGGGGAGACGTGCGCACCGGACCATCCGCCTGATACGTCCAGCGAATGCACCCCGTAGCAGCATCCAGGGCGTACACCATTCCGCTGGCGCTGCCGGTGAAGAGATTGCCGCCCAGGATCGCAGGCTGCGAAAAAGCCGTCAGGTCGCCATCGAAGGCAAATGCCCATTTGAGTTGCAGGTGGCGTACCCCATCGAGCGTGAGTCCTGCCGCCTCGCTCGGTTGAAACCGCGCATTATCGGTCGATGGGCTCCATCCATTCCACTCCGCCGTACCACCGCCGGTCTTGCCGGCGGCCAGCCGCACACTCCGCTCCGCGCAGAAAGCCTTCGCTGGAGGCGCCGCCACCGCGCCGGGCTTTCCCAAATATGCCGCCACCGCCTCCCGCTCCGCATGCGTCATCGTATAGGCGACGCTGATCATGGCCCCATAATCGAGCGCGCGCAGGATCCGCGCCGCGGGCATCTGTTCCAGCACATCGCGTCGCGGAATGCGCGCGTTGTCCTGCCCATGGCACATAAAACAACGCTGCCGGTAAACCTGCTCGCCCGATACCGCGGGCGCCGCGCGCAGCAGCCCTCCGGCCAACCCCAGCAGAAGCAATAAGCGATTTGGTCTCACAAGCGTGAGCCAGTATACTCCATCCATGGCCTCACGATCCCTTCTAGCCTTGGCTGCGGTTCTGGCGGCACCGCTCCTTGCGGCCGCCCAGGACCGCTGCGCCGGCGCGCGCGACCTCCGGCTCATGAACGGCAAGATCGTCACCCTGGATCAACGCAACTCCATGGTTTCCGAGGTGACCATTCAGAACGGCCGCTTCGAAACCATCGGGAAGGGCGGCAAGGTCACGCCGTGCACCAAGACTATCGACCTCCGCGGGCGCACGGCCGTGCCCGGTCTGATCGACAATCACAACCACATCGTTCTGCTGGGGCTGCGGCCGGGCCACGATACGCGCCTGGAGACGGCCGGCTCCATCGAAGAGGTGCAGGGCAAGATTCGCGCGCGCGCCAAGGGCGTGCCGGCCGGCGAATTCATCACCGCCATGGGCGGCTGGAACCCTTCGCAGTTCGCTGAAAAGCGCCTGCCCACGTTGGCCGAGTTGGATGCCGCGGCCCCCGATCACCCCGTCATCCTCTATCAGGCCTTCACCGGCCCCGCCGCCACCAACACCCGCGGCAAGGCCTTTTTCGAGAGCAAAGGGATCGCTGTGAGCCCTGCCGGTGCCATCGCCGCCAATGCACCGTCAGTCGCCGCCCTGGACGCGCTCCGCGCCGCCCAGACCTTCGCCGATCAGAAGCGCGGAACTCTCGACGCCATGGCCTACGCTGCCAGTATGGGGATCACCACCAGCGCGGATATGGGCGCATTCATCATTCCGGGCTTGCCCGATATTCAGGATTCCTTCACATTCGATACGCTGGCCAGCGCCGACCCCTTCCACATGTATGACGCCTTCCTCGCTCTGCATCGCGAAGACAAGATGTCCATGCGCCTGCGCATCTTCTTCCTCAGCATGGATACGCAGCCAAACATCCCGATGCTCGCCGATCGCCTGCGCAACAGCTTCCTGGGCGTCGGCGACGATATGCTGCGCATCTCCGGCATCGGCGAGTTCGCTACGCAATGGCCGTTGTTCGGGCAGGTCACTCCGCCGGCCAACTATACCGCCGCGCTGCAACTGATCGCCAAACAAGGTTGGCCCTATCAGCAGCACAGCCTGTCGCTTGCGGAAGATCAACTGGTCGCCGGGACGTTCGAGACCGTGAATAAGACGGCTCCCATTGCCAACCTGCACTGGTCCATCGCGCACGTGCCGCGCATCGATCAGACCACCGTCAACCGTCTAAAGGCCGTGGGCGCGGGAATCGCGGTCCATCCATTCGCCTACCTCAACCCGATGGGTGGCGGGCCGCCGCTCCGCATGATCCTCGATAGCGGGATCCACACCGGCGCCGGCTCCGATTCCGCCCAAATTTCCACCCTCGACCCCTGGCTCATGATCTATTACATGGTCACCGGCAAGAACGCATCGGGCGTGTTGGTGAACGATAAGCAACAGATCACGCGCGCCGAAGCCCTCCGCTTGTACACCGCCAACAACGGCTGGTTTTTCCAGGAAGAGGACAAGCTGGGAACGATCGAGCCGGGCAAACTGGGGGACATCGCCGTGTTGAGCGACGATTTCATTGATCCCAAGAAGGTTTCGGACGAGGGCATAAAGAAGTTGCATTCCGTGCTGACTGTGGTAGACGGCAAAGTGGTCTACGACCAGATCAGGTAAATACCTGAATTGAAATGCCCTAACCATCAGCCCTTGACAGCAGCCTTCAACTCCCTATAAACTCGATCGAGAATTAGATCAACTGGGCTGAGGAGGGTGGATGCCGTTTCTGGTTGGGTTCCTGATCGCGACCGCCGTAGGTTTGACCGGCGTAGGCGCGGGCTCCATCACCGCTCCGCTGCTCATCCTCATCTTCGCCATTTCCCCGTCCGAGGCCGTGGGAACTTCGCTCATCTATGGGGCCATCATTAAGCTTGTGGTCGCCCCTATGTACCTGTTCCGCAAACAGGTTAACCGCAGAATTATGATGCTGCTCTGCCTCGGCGGCCTACCCGGCGTTCTGGCCGGTGTGTATTTGATCGGAGCGCTCGACGTCCGGCATTACCAGAATACGTTGTTCATCCTGCTCGGACTCACGATCGCGATCACCGCTCTCTATAGCCTTTACCGCACTCTGTGGAAGCACGGTCCCGCGAAGCGCGCGGACCGCCTGGGTTGGCTGCCCATCATCGGCGCTGGAATCGGCACCGAAGTCGGTTTCTCGTCCGCGGGCGCGGGCGCGCTCGGTTCGCTTGCGCTTCTCAACCTGACTTCTCTCAGCCCCGGTGAAGTGGTCGGCACCGACATGCTGTTCGGCCTGATCCTCTCGCTCATCGGTGGTGGCTTCAATCTGACGGCTGGACACTACGATGCCGCCCTGCTCTGGAAGCTCACGGCCGGCGGCGTGGTCGGCGTGCTGATTGGCGCGAACCTCACCGCCGTTCTGCCGGCCCGTCCCTTGCGGGTGGGGCTTTCATTGTGGCTGTCGCTCGTCGGTGCGCAGCTAGCCTGGAAGGGGCTGTTCTAGTATTCTCCGCTGCAGAAATATAGAATCAGCGTTTATTCCAGATCCGGGGGCGTAACCCGCGCAATCCACGTATCGTAATCGGCTGTATACCCCGCCCGCTCCTGTAGGCTGCGAATCCGTTCCTCAATCGCGGCAATCTGGCTCTCCGAAAGGGGTGGCAGGGCTTCGATCTTTTCCTCGACGGCCCGTGCCTGGGCCGCCCCGCGAGCTTCGGCAGCGGCATACATCGCGACATAATCCGCGTTGCCGCTCCCCACGCCGATATAGTTCTCCACCAGCCGATTGGTCACTTCCTGGCTGTGCACCAGCGACGCGCGGATGTTCCCTTGCCCCGTCACCACATTGCCGACGCCGAAGACACGGTCGGAACCGAGGTATTGCGGCAGCGCCTCATCTTTGAACGTGTAATACTCACCACGCATCTGAATGCCAGGGATCACTTCCGGAACCGAGCCGATCGAGGAAACCACCAGTGGCGCCCGCAGTTCCTGCTCGGTGCCGGGGATGGCTTCGGCGCGCTTGCCTTCTACCTTGGTCTCCACCACCTTCAGGCCGGCCAGACGGCCGTTCTCAACGATCAGGCCCACGGGCATGCGCCGGTCCTGCACGCGGAAGAGATATTTGTCCCGCGCCAGCCGCAGCATCTTCTGGCGCACGCCTTCGGTTCTCGCAATCTGTTCGGACGTGGCATTGTCGGGCGGTTGCGCCAGCGGCATATCCTGTTCGCGCCGCCGGTAAATCAGCAGGCATCCCTTCACGCCCAATTGATCCGGCTGCACTCCCAGGGTCTTGCACGTCGCGGGGATGCCTTTCCGTTCCATTTCGTGCATGCCCACATCGAATCCGCGTGCTTTCAAAGCGCGTTCGTAATTCTCGAGCTGCAGCACCTTCACCACATCGATCGAGGCCAACCCTCCGCCGACTACCAGGGCTTCATCCGGCGCTTCGTACTGCGGCCCCGTGTAGCCCTTTTCGCTGTGATGGTTGTACCAGTAGATAAACGGGTTCTGGTAAACCAGCCCCTTGCCAACATACTGCTCCGCGCCTGGGATGCCCAGTTCGCGGTCGCGCCACGCACCGTTGGCCAGGATCACCGCGGAAAATCCCCAGTTCTCGCAAAGGTCGTGAAACTCGATGTCGCGCCCCAGCCGGGTGCAAGGCAGATAAGCGACCCCCGGTTTCTTGAGGCGAGCGTCGATGCGCCCGTATTCCTGCTTGCGCTGTTCCACGTGCCAGCGCGGCAGGCCATCTTCGATCTTGCCGTAAGGCCGTGTATTCTGTTCGATGACCACCACGCGAGTGCCGCGATCCGCCAGGATTTCCGCGGCTACCGAGCCCGCAATGGCTCCTCCCACGATGGCCACAAAGTGTTGTCCGTTCTGGGGCATCTATAAGAGTCTACTTGCATTTCGGACATTCGTGGGACAGGTTCGGACCCGCCCTCAGTGCCGCAGCAAATGACCCTCTCCACGCGTCCGCAGCGGATGCACCGCCTCTTTCGCCAGCGATGCCAGAAAATGTCCGCCCAATAGCCCAATCGCCAGCAAGCCTCCGAACAGCAAGACCGCGTCGATACTGGCCCTCCCCTGCCGTTCCCAGTAGACATCGCTGAGATTCAGCCACAGCGCGAACTCGTCCAGAGTCAAAGCCGCGCCCACACCGTACAGGAACGACATGGTCCGGCCGGGCCAGCGTGAGCGGCTGCGAATATCGGTGCCGAATTGCAGCAGCCAGCCGTATCCCACAGTCAGCAGCAGCAGGATTCCCCATACCAGGTGGTGGATGTGACGGCCGCCGACTTCCACGTTGTGAAAAGGACCCCGCCCCGCGCGAATGCTGTGCGTCAGCAAACGCACAACCGCGAACGAGAGATAGAACGCAATCGCGGCCACCAATTGCCGCTCGCGGTGGGGCTTCGAGAAGTGCTCCCGGTACAATTCGTACACTCGCCGCCAGCCGCCCCGAATGACGAGGGAAAATACCGCCAGCGCCAGCACCAGGCCGGCGAACACAAACAGAGCGATATGTGCCGGATGGAAAGCACCCATCGCCCGGAAGATTGCATTCCAGGTTCCACAGTGGCGCAAGGCTCTGCCTTGCGCTCAGCCGGCTTTCAGCCGGCCGGACTCGCCCCGGACACGCGGAAGCCGCGTCCTGGTACGCTATACCGCCACGCCCTCCATCGCCCGCAATTCGTCTTCGAGCAGCGCGACGTGCTCATCCTCTTCCGCCGCCAGTTCGGCGCACAGCTTCTGTTCATTGCCCGCCGGTAGGGCCGCTTCCAACTTGCGAAGCTGGTCGCGGGTGTGACACTCCAACCCGAGCGCCGCATCGTAGAGGTCTTTGACCCCGGAATGCTCGCTTAAACAGATGCCCCGGAACAGGCTTTGCGCCAGCCGGTTCTGCTCCTCCAGCGAAAGCTCGATCACGCGCTCCTCGAGGTGCGCGTGGCACTTCTGTTCGAGTGCGTGCAGAATTTTCAGCTCGGCATCATATAGCCGTTCGAGCACCGCCCGCTGCTCCCAATGCCGCGCCTGGTCCCGCGCGAGTTTGTAGAAGTGAAACGAATCCAGCTCCAACTGGATGTCCTGCCGCACCGCGCGCGCCTGCGCCGAGTCGGCCTCTCCCCCCGCCGGAATGATCTGCATTTCGCCACCGCAAATCAGGCATTTCTGGTAGGGAACAGCCAGCCCGGTGGTCAATTTGAAGCATCTCCGGCACCGCCACATGTACCGAACTTCCGCGCAGCAAATAGCATCGGCCGGCAGAGATTTCTTGCAGTGGGGACAGAACGGCATATCGGAAATCCAATGTTAGCAGATTTTCAGCTAAAAAGGTTTTGAAGACTTATATACCGTGACGCGATGGCGCCCCGCCGGCTGATTGCCCCCACCCGTCCCAAAAAGAATATACTGCTCTCAATTCGCCACTGCGGTCCGGGCGAAATCGCCCGGATCGTGAGTGCGAAATCTCTGCGTCTGAGGAGGAAGTGCACGTGATCAAAACGAAGGAAGTGCTCCCGCTGTCTTTAGCCGCCTTCACGGCGACTCTCCTGTCCATCCCCGGCCTGGCCCAGCAAGGCCAGGCCGTAGCCGGCTACAAGCTGCTGACTACCATCGCCACCCCCGGCAATCTCGCCGGCGGGAACGATATCAGTTGGGTAGATCCCTCCGGTGCCCGATACTATCTCGCCGATCGCGGCGTTGCCACGGCCACGCCCCCAATCGCCGCGCATATCGACGTGATCGATACGCAGAACGTTCAGTTTCTCGCCTCCATCCCCTTAACCGCTGCGCCCAACGGCGTGGTCGCCGTCCCCAGGGCGCACGAACTGTGGGCCGGCTTAAGTGATAGCACGGTCGCTGTGATTAACACGGACAATTACACCGTCACCCACGTCGTCAATACAGGAGGAAAAATGCGGGCCGATGAGCTCGCGTATGATCCGGTCGACCGCGTCATTTTGATCGCCAACGATCGTGATTCTCCACCGTTCGTCAGTTTCATTTCGGCCCAAAACTACACCGTTCTGAAGACCCTCAACTACGATGGCGCCGCGGCGCCGCAATCCACGGGCGGCCTGGAACAGCCGGTTTGGGACGGTGTGACCGGCAAGTTCTATATGTCGATTCCGGCGACCAGCAAGAACCCGAATGGCGAAGTCGACGAACTCGATCCCATAGCTCTTACCGTCACCAGAAGCATGCCAACCGTGTGCAAGGGGCCTGCCGGGCTTGTGCTGGTTCCCAACCAGCGCCTGGTGACCAGTTGCGGCGACGTGATCGATATCGTCAGCGGCGCAGTGGTGACGACCATCCAGGGCGTGAGCGGCGACGAGATCTATTACAGTGCCGGCGACCAGCGCGTCTACTTCGCAGGCGGCACCGATCGAATCAGCGTCAACGTCGTCGATGCCAATACATATGCCGTGCTCACCAGCCTCACCGTGGGACAAATCGTTCCCTCGCCTGGCGTGTCGCAAACCACTCACTCGGTGGCTGTAGATGCCGACAGCAACCTGGTATTTGTGCCAGTCACGGGCGCCGGAGTGGAGGTGTGGAGAAACGGCGCTTCGCTCACTGCCACGCCCAACCCGATTACCGTTACCAGCGGAACCGTCTATACCTCCGCGCTAATCAGTTGGAATGCGCCGAACGCCAAACTCATCGAGGTACATGTCGGCAGTCCCACGGGCCCGCTCTTTACGCAGAATGGCAGTCGAGGGGCGATGGCCACGGGGGTTTGGGTCGCGGATGGTACCGCGTTCTACCTGCAGGATGTCACCGGAGGCGTGCCCGCCAGCGCGGCGAATACCATCGCCACGGCCGTCGTACGCTTCCAATCCAAGATGTGATTGCTGGATCGATTCAGTAAAGCTCCGGGTAAGCCTGCCGCATCTCGCGGGCTTGCCCGGCCGCTGCTTCGATTTGAATCAACGGCCCTTGGCCCATTCCCGGACAGTAATGAGCAGTCTTGTTCCATTCCCGGCGGCTCTCCACCAACTCGGGCCAGAACGGAAAAATGCGGCACTGGGTAGGCTTGGCGGGATGGATGGAGCAGCCATCTTCCCGCAGAAAATGGCACGTGCCGGAGCGCGGCGTTCGCAGCCGCCGCCGCTTGCTGGTGCGGTAAACGTACCGCCGCTCGAAGGCTTCGGGGGTCAATTCCAGAAACTCCGCCATCCGCTGGATGTCTCCCTCCGTCAAGTAGACGAAACCTTGCTGCCGGCAACAGGCCGTGCATCCCGGCTGGCATTCGAACCGCAAACCTTGGGCCATCGGTTCATTGTCTCTTGGATGGGCGCGCACCGAGCACCCGTCATCCTTTCCTGTAAAATCGATCCATGGCTTTCGGTAAAAGAAGGGAACTGCTGGCTGCCGGCGCTCGCGTATCCGATTTCCGCTTGCCCCTCCTGGAGGGTGGCGACACTGCTTTGCGCGACATTGCTGCTCAAGGCCCTGCCCTGCTGGCGTTCTTCAAGGTGAATTGTCCCGTCTGCCAGCTCACCTTCCCTTACCTGGAGCGCATCCATACCCCCGGGCGCCTCCCGGTCTACGGCATCTCCCAGAACGATTCTGCCGATACCCGCGATTTCAACCGGCGCTTCGGCGTCACCTTCCCCATGCTGCTCGACGAGGAATCGGCCAACTTCCCGGTCAGCAATGCTTTCGGCATCTCCACCGTGCCCACCCTGTTCCTCATTGAGCGCGATGGCACCGTTTCGCGCGCCATTGAGGGCTGGCGCAAAAGCGACATCGAAGCCTTGGGCGCGCAGGCCGGCGTCCAGCCCTTTCGCCCCGGCGATTCCGTGCCGGAAGCCAAGGCCGGTTGAGGCTCCCGCAATTAGGCTCCCGTGCGGAGTCTTGTAGAATAGGAGCAACAGGGATGGCCAACAATAAAATCGGTATTCTGGATGCTGCCGCGGCAATCGCCAAGGGAATGAGCGTCACCTTCAAGGAGATGATGTCTCCTACTGTGACCGAGTTCTATCCCGAAGAGCCGCCCAAATTCGAAGAGCGCTTTCGCGGAGTCCACGTCCTGCAGCGCGACGAAAACGGCCTGGAAAAGTGCGTCGCCTGCTTCCTGTGCGCGGCCGCTTGTCCCGCCAATTGTATTTATATCGAGGCGGCCGAGAACACCGAGACGGTGCGGATCTCGGGCGGCGAGCGCTACGCCAAAGTCTACAACATCGATTACAACCGCTGCATTTTCTGTGGGTATTGCGTCGAGGCCTGCCCCACCGACGCCATCACCCATGGGCATGGCTTTGAAGCCGCCAGCTACAACACCTCCACGTTGATCAAACGCAAGGAGGATATGCTCGCGCCCATCCCGCCCGGAGCCAAGCCGCCCACGGTCGCCACCGAGACCGCTCCCGCGCACTAGATGTATTTGGTGGGGCGGGCTTTCAGCCCGCAGGCCGGATTTCCAACCGGCCGAAGGCCGGCGGGTTTTCCGGCTCTCGCAGCCCTCCAGAAGCACCCTGGATGGCACCAGCCTCCAAAACCGGTTACCATAGTCGGAAAGCGAAACTCTTGGCTGCTCGCGCCATCCAATCAGTCACGGTATGTTTGGAGCCATTCGGGAACAATTCGAGACTATCTTCCGCGAAGATCCCGCCGCCAAATCGGTCGTCGAGATCTTTTTCTGCTACCCCGGCTTCCATGCCATTCTGGCGCACCGTTTTGCCCATAAATTGTATGGCTGGGGTGTTCCCCTGCTGCCTCGCTTCATTTCCCAGGTAAGCCGTTTCTTCACCGGCATCGAAATTCACCCGGGGGCCACCATTGGCCGCCGGTTCTTTATCGACCATGGAATGGGCGTAGTGATCGGGGAAACCACCGAGATCGGTGACGATGTCCTGCTCTATCAGGGGGTCACCCTGGGCGGCACCGGTAATGAAACCGGCAAGCGCCACCCTACCTTGGGCAACCGCGTAGTAGTCGGCACGGGCGCCAAAGTACTGGGCAATATCAAGATCGGCGACAACGTCCGGATCGGCGCCGGTTCCGTGGTGGTCCATCCGGTCCCGGACAACTCAACCGTCGTGGGCGTCCCCGGCCGCGTAGTGCGGATGCGCGGCGATGGCGTCCTGGAGCACGGCAAGTTGCCCGATCCCGAAGGCCAGGCTTTAGAGGACCTTTCGCAACGAGTCGCGGAACTCGAAGCCATGCTGCGCCAGGTCATCGCCGAGCACGAACTCGACAGGCAACCCAAGAACCTGCGCTGAGTGCTTAATACCGCGCCGAAGCCATTGCGGCCGTGCCCGCCTTAAAACTCACGCCGCGGCTGCGGAGCACATCTTCCATCGCGTCGCAATACACGTCGATGTTCTTCCGGGTGTAGCGCACCAGCCCCAACTGACGCAGCCGGCTCATCTGCGAGCTTACGATTTCCCGCGACGTCCCCACGTGTTCGGCAATCAAGTGATGGGTGAGACCAGGCATCTGCAGGGACCCATCGTTGGTTTCGCGTCCCAGGCGCTGCGCAAGCTGTACCAGAGAGAGCATCACGCGCTCCGGCGTTTTGAAGCTGGCCATCGCCTGAATGCGTTCCTGCATCTCCATCGCCGCGAGCACCAGTTCTTCGATCAGCGCCAGTCCCAACCGCGGCTCCCGCTCGATCTGCGGCTCGATTTCGTCCCGCCGCCAAGCCATCAATTGCACCCGGTCGATGGCCACCGCGCGCTCCCGCACCGGCGCACCCACCAGGCACGACTCGCCGAACAAGCCCTCGGGCGGCACGATCTTGATAACGGCTTCACAGCCGTCCGATGCCATGCTCGATAGCTTGACACGCCCCGCCGCCACCAGGTATAGACATTGACAATCTCCCGAATAGATCACCCGGCCTTTGGCGTATTCCACCAATGGGCGCCTCGGAAGATAGTTCAGAGGGTCATTTCTCATCTCAAAAGGTCTTCGGTTCATTTGAACGGATCTCCAGTTGTGTCCAGTTGTTTCGGCCGGCGAGGGACGCTCATTGCACTCCCTCCGGCGGTTTTCCGTCGATTACGAGTTCCGTGAATCTTTTGAGCGCTGTGGCGTAGCGCTCGTAGGCGGCCTGCCGGGCCTCCTGCGCGATCTCCAGAGAAGAACGCCAGGTGGTGGTGTTTCCGCCCGATGGCATCCGAGCTAACGCCTTGTAAGCTTCCGCCGCGCGATCGAATTCCCTCCGGGCAGCTAGCATCTCTTCGTGAAGGCGCTTTTCGACTTCATGCCGCTGCTGGCGGGGGTCGAAAGCAGTTGCGCCGGTGGGCCCGGAAGGCATAGGAAAACCCAGTGTTTACACATATTTTCTGACTTCTCTATTACCAGAGAGAACTCGGGCTTTCCCGAGTTGCCCGCCCCGGACGTGTGTTATCGCACAATAACTTTCCTCTTCAGCGACCGCGTTCCTCACTTCCGGAGCCATGCGGCATTCGGGCACACGTTCTCTTCGTAAGTGTTTCCGCGGGGGCAGGCTTTCAGTGAATCTGAGGTAGTCTGTCAAGCTTCCGCTATCAAAGATTTCAAGATCGCGCCGATACTTTTCAACTGGGAATTCTCTCTTTCCCACGGACCGGTGCGGGCGGGCGGCTGCCAGGTGTCGGCACAGCGGGAGCTGTCGGGAGAGGACAAGCTCGAACGGTGCGCGCCGCCAGGTTTAGGGACTCGTCGTAGGCTTCGTGGGACTGCCAGCAACGGAACCGAATGCGAATCCACTTGAAGGCAAGAGCGCGCACGCGGTTCTGGGCCGATGCCCGAACGGAAAAGCCCAAAACTGAGGCGCCGGGCAGGCGGAGATCGCGGAGCTAAAACCGGTTTCCATTTCTCTGCGCCTCTGCGCCTCCGCGGTGAAAACTTCTTTCATTGCCAGGAGGGATTTTCGATTTAGCCCAGTCTCGGGCGCTTCTTGGTTGGCGGCTCAGGCGTGTGGGCCTGGGCGGCTTTGGTTTCGGCGTCCTCTTTGATGCGCAGCAGGTGGCTGGCCCACAGCTCTTCGAAGCGCCCTACCCACCGCTCGTAGATCTGGCGGATGGGGACCACGTTCAAAGAGTTGATGCGCTGCCGGCGATCCTCACGGGTGTGAATCAGACCGGCCTCGCGGAGCACGTCGATGTGCTTCATAACGCCGAACCGGGTCAGGTGCGGAAAGGCCTCCACGATCTCCGTAGTGGTGCGAGGGCCTTGCCGCAACAGGTCGAGAATCGAGCGGCGGGTGCTGTCGGATAAGGCCTTCCACACTGGGTCGAGATCGTCGTCGGGCATTAGCTTCGTTGCGCGGTGGCGCGCCCTCCACAATCCTCCGCAATGTACTCCAGAATCTGCCGCCAGCCGGTGGTCACACCTTCGCGGTGCGCCGGATCAATGAGGCCGATGGCGCGGTGCCGCAGATCCACATGGGTGCCGCCAGCGCGCTGTTCGAGCTTCACTTCGAGATGATTCAAGGCCGGGTAGGACATGAACATGGGACCGCTCAGCTCCAGCAGCACCGGAGGCTCAATCACCTGGACGTGCCCCCACAGGTGCCCGATCCCATTGCCGCGGTCCCGGAACCAGCGGCCGCCCGGCCACTGCTCCAATATCATCTGCATGGATTCACCTTGCGGCGGCTTCGTGAACCCCTCCCCGAGCCGGTGCAGCACGCTTCGATATACGTCGCCAATATCGGCCCTAATATCGATGCTCTGGGTGGTGTCCATCGTCAGATCATTAATCGTCATTTTAGGTTCTCTCCTCCACGTGACTCTATAGTAACGTGACTATTTGGTCACGTCAAGAGAATTTTTCAAACGCGGCAAAATTCCCAGCCGCTTTCCGCCTTACAACTTAGGGCGGAGCTAGCCGCCTGCGAAAAGTCTCGGAGGAAACATGAAAATCGCAAAGATGTTAACGACTGGCACCGGAGGGGCCTTGGCGCTCCTCCTGGCTGCTTCATTCCTGGCGCCCAAGGCGGTTCGGGCGGTCACAGCTGCCTTGGTCCAGGTAGTGAATACGCGCTCGACTCCCGTCCCGAACCAGGACGTGGATCAACCCGCGCGCAACCCGTACCACGCCTTTTGCAACACTCTATACGACGGTTTTGGGAATGCTCAGTGCAATGTGAACACGCCGGTTCCACTTAATATGGAACTCGTGATCCAGACCGTCACCGTCAAAGGCGACGGCGCGCCTGCCAACCAAGGCGCATCCGTGGGAGTGCTCGGCGGTTTCGGCATGTTCATTCCAGTGGTTCCCCAGGGCGCCTATTGGGGGAACACGCTCAGCGCCATCATGTATGCCGACCCGGGGACTTCGCCTGTCTGCTCGAGCGGTGGAGGACAGACCAACGCCTTCTTCGATTGCGCGATCAGTGGATACCTGGTCTCTTTGCCGTAGCATACGTGCCCGGCAAAATATGCAGTCAATCTTGGCTGCAGCCCCTTAGGTGGAGCAGACGGTCTTGCCGTCTGCTCTCCGCAAGAAAGCCGGTCCGCACCGGACGGTGTGCCACGCCCGCACGAGAACATGCGGACGGAGCAGGTCGCCGGCCACTGTTACGGCAGCAGCGGATGCGGAATCTTCTGTCCCGTGAGCGCGCCGGACCCGCCGCTAACCACGTGGCCCGTCGGGTCCGTCAACTCAAAACTGTAACTGCCGCTGAAATTATTGCCGGTGGAATCCAGCGTTCCGGTAATCGTAACCATTTTGGTGGCGTGCAACGTTCCATTCGCGTTTACTTCCAGGTTGAAGAACTGGATGAACAGCGTGCCAATGGCCGGACCGGGCTGCCAGATGCCGTGCCCCGGCGTCCCGAAAACAGCGGGAGTCGGCGAGACCACGATCGGAACCGCTTCCGTGCCATCCGTCTCCACCACGGTGCCATCCGACGTGAACGTCGCCAGACCCGGTACTGGCGCCACGGGCGGAGTTGCCGGAGTCTTCGGCGTAAACGTCAGGTGCCAGGACCCGACCAGCTCATTTGGATTGATCTGCGCATTCAAGAGTGCTGGCGTCAGTGCCATCACCGCCATCAGCCCCGGGAAAAGGCATGCCATTGTGAGTTTCTGTCTCATGTTTCCTCCTGAACATGGTTTCTATGCGGTCTTTGTAACGAACCCGCACCTCCCTTGAATGTTGCGGGCGGCGCGTTGCGCTCTACCAGAATAGGAACACAAGATTACAAGACGATGGCTATATACTCGAAAACCGGAGGAAACTCTATGCGCCATCGCACCCTTCTTCTGTCCCTCGCTGCCGTGCTCGCATTCTCGGCATTCCTGTTCCATAGAGCCGGCTCGGCGGCGGAGCCATCGAACAAACCTCTGATCGACAACCTGGTTGCCGCCAATCGCGTGCTGGCCCACGAAATCTCTGTTCTGGATGCGTATGGGCACGTATCGGTACGGGATTCGCGTAATCCGAACCACTATTACTTATCCCGGGCGATCTCGGCCGGCATGGTAACGGCGGCCGATTGCATCGAGTACGACTTGGATAGCAAGCCCATCGGCGCGCCCCGATCCGATGGTTACCTGGAGCGTTTCATTCATGGCGAAATCTACAAGGCGCGGCCCGATGTCATGGCCGTGATTCACGCCCACTCCCCCGATCTCATCGCTTTCGCGTCGAGTTCGGTGCCTTTGCGCAATATGATTCACACCGGCGCTTTCATCAATGACGGCATTCCCATCTTTGATGTCCGCAAATTCGGCGGGAACGCCGACGATATGTTAATCCGGAATCCCGCGCTCGGAAAGTCGCTCGCCCAGGTGCTTGGCAACAAGACTGCCGCTTTGATGTTCGGCCACGGAGTGGTGGTTACCGGCCCCACCCTGGCAACGGCCGTAAGCAACGCCTACTTCCTGATCATGAACGCTCGCATAGAGCAACAAGCCATTGCCCTCGGCGGAACTGTATCCTATCTGGAGCGCACGCCCGGCGCGCGCCCCGCCCCCAACACCACCCCCGCCGGCGCCGCCGCCAATAACCGCGCTTGGGAATACTGGAAGCACCAGGTGACCTCAGCGAAGCGATAACGGTTCCAAGCAGACTGCGACCGAGGGTGCCTCTTACTTCAGAGTTTGTATTCGGCTTTGCGTTCCCGCAGGTCCGCTTCAAACTGCTGCGCCATCGTAAAGGTGTAGATCCGTGTAATATCTCCGGCGTTCTGGAATTCAACAATCTTTCGCAAATCGCTCTGGCGCTGCTTCCAGGTCAGGCCATCAGTAAAGAACAGAAATGCCGTGTCGGGCCGTTTAGCGGCAATGATGGTCCTAATGTCGCCGAGGATGTCCGTCATCTTTGAGCCGGTGGCGCCGTAACCTTTGGACTCGATCAGAATACGCGCCGCGCTTTTCGAAGGGATCGCGAAATCGCACTTCGCTTCCTGGCCTCGGGGTCCTTTAAACGTGCACCGCACCTGGAAATCATCTCCGAAAACTTTTTTGACAATTGCTTCCGCGAAATCCCGAAATAGCGCTGCCGCGCCCGCTGCGAAGCCGCTCAACCAAAACATCCGTCCAGTGGACCTTTCGGCTCGCTTCCTCGGCCATTGCTTCCAAGACACCAGTGGCGAGAAGGTCGTCAATGAAAGCCTTGCGATCCGCTTTATACGACTTAACCCCGATGCCGGAGCCCACCCGGATGCTCTGAAGCACCGAAACAAATTGATCTTTGGAAAGTTCCAGGAAGAGGCGGCAGATCAAAATTCCGTCCTCAAAATTCTCGTCCAGGAGTTCCCTCAAGTCCTCAGCCGCGTAGACCTTCTTCACATGCAAACTTCTTAGCCGCTCAATCACCCGGTTTGCGGTCTCGTCTTTCCAATCAACCGTGAGCGGTCTTAGGCTGTTTAGGATATCCGAGAGCTTCTGAGCAATGACCTCCACTCATCTCCCTACGATCAGGTACTCGTGCACTTCCGCGCGCTCGACAGCGTCGTGGGTTCCGAAGTGGTACCGGTGTGGTTTTTCAAAAGCAGTCACGTTCGTCTTGTACTGTCTCAGCAATCTTTCCAGAATCTCTCGATCAGGAAAACCGTTCGAGCTATACGAAAGCACGATCATACTGTCACGGTAAAGCTGAAAGAGCCGGTCGAAAGCCTCGATTGCAGTCTTGCGGTAGCTGAACGCCGTATAAGGCTTTTCGATTTTCTTGACGCGCGTCTCCTCCATGATCCGAACGCCAGTCCAGTAGCAGGAAAGGCCCTCAAGGAAGTGGTACCGCTTCATGTAGCAGTTGTCGTCCGACCGCGGCACGTAAGGCGGGTCCAAATAGACCAGGTCGACACCCTTCGGTTTCAGGCTGAACACGTCTGCGCGCTTAACCTCTAAGGAAAGCCGGAGGTCCCGCCGGCCATCGTCGTAACGGGAAAGATTACCGGAAACTGTAAAGACGCCGCGCGGCTGCTCTTTCAAACATGAGCGGATCAGTGCCGCCCGGGCGAGCGCACGCTGTTCGGGTATCGCTAGATTGTGGAGATTTGCAGAAACGCGGTCCAGAAAACGCAGGTCTTCGCTGGTGTAAAAAATACCTTCAAATGTACGCTCGATGAAATGCGGGCCGTTATTTCGAGGCTGGAGCAGCGTCTTGACCGCCGGGCCGTCGAGCTTATATTTGCTGTTGCCGACTGTAGCGGCAGCCAGGACGGTAGGAAAATTCAGAAAGTCGGACGCGATTACTCGCTTGCCCATAGCTTTGAGCAAATAGGCGACGCAACGGCTTCCAACGAATGGGTCCGCCGCCGTCTCGAAACTCAAATTGCGCAAAACACCATGAATCCAAGGCAAAAGCCGGTGCTTAGAGCCCATATACCGGAGCTCCGGATACTCGGCCACCCGCGCCGGCAATGGAATATTCGCGAAATCCTCACGGCTATACGCGAGTTTCATGCGGGGTGCTGAATCTGAGAGGGTCGCGGCCAACCTGGGCATTTCGGCAAACCTTAGAAGATCCATTATGAGTCCGCTTCGGTTCAACACAACAGCCGAAAATTGTTGCGCGCCTAATCCGGTGCCATTGCCCCTTGAGGCTCTCCTTTGCGATTCATGGAGTGTTCGCGCGAGTCTGCTACTACAGCTAATCGGCGGATCCAAGCGGGCCATTAGTCCCCGCGCCGGCCGTTCCTACGAAAAATAGCGCCGCTAACACGCTTGTGCCTCAGCGAATTACCAATTCCACACGCCACCAAATCTTCGCCCCCGCTGGTATTTTTCATCCGCTAGGATGCGGGTCCCGTACGGGCCCGCATATCCGGTCAAGCTGAAGAAACCTTTCTCAGTGACACGACTTGCCCGAAAATCCGTTCTTTTAGATTCAACTATTTACAGCTAACCAGCTCCGGTTACCCGATATCCCCATGCTACACGTGGTCTTGGGAGAGGACCTGCGGCGAAAGCCGCGGCTCGTTCCCAATTTCACCAAAGGATCATTACAGTGCCACACATCGAGACAACACCATCAGACACAACTCCCGCCGAAGGCGCCCCTAATTACAAAGGAGGACCTCGTACCGAAGCTGGAAAA
>Ga0070734_10000530_pt1 | contig 76936 bp, 65 predicted proteins | sample Coa_R1_8_FD_66444 | JGI IMG/M metagenome (GOLD analysis project Ga0070734, IMG submission 66444) | Surface soil microbial communities from Centralia Pennsylvania, which are recovering from an underground coalmine fire - Coalmine... | ecosystem: Environmental > Terrestrial > Soil > Unclassified ...
ATTCCCAAGGAAATGATTGCGAGCCTACTTCTGTCTGACGTGAAGGTTCTTCTGGAGGAAACGCTGATGGATACCATCCAAGCGAAGTTCGGAGGTGAAGTCGGGGCTCGCGGTGATGCGTCGGAGTCGCTGCGCTGGCTGTGTGTGCACGGAGTCGACGAGGTCGGACCATGGGTGCTCTGGCTGGAGAGCGGCGAGATAGATGGACCGTACATTGGTGGGTTTCAATGGCGGCGCCTGTCAGGTGCTGCAACGTTTGACATGCGATGCGCCTCCTTACCTGACACAGCTAAGGTCGTTTTGCCGATCAATTTGAGATTGGGAACTTCCCGAGAAGAAGTACTGAACGTGCTTGGCAAACCGACGTGGCAGACGGCGAACATCTTCCTTTACGAACACGAGCACGAAGAAACGATTCGGGGTGAACCGTATGACTCATGGAATTCGGTGATCATCGCCATACGTAACGGCGTAATAGAGGCAATCGACGTGACGAAAACAACGAGCAACTAACTTCAGGATCAGAGCTTTCCATATCTCTCGCGAATGAACTCAGCGATACCCGCGTACGCTTTCGTTAGCGTCTCTTCATTCGGCAGGAAAACAATGCGGAAATGCTGCGTGCCAGGTTTCTGTCCGAAGCCGGAGCCGTGCACGACCATGACATGCTTCTGTCGGATCAATTCCTTCACGAAGACTTCGTCGCTCTCGGGGATGTCGATGCGCGGGAAGGCATAGAACGCGCCACGCGGGGCGACGCAACTAACACGTGGCGTGGCCTCGCACCACTTTTGCGTGAGATCGCGGCGGGAACGCAGCTTGCGCTTTACTTCGGCCAGATGATCCTGCGGGCCTTCGAGCGCCGGCTTGATCGCGTACTGCTCCGGATGATTGGCGCACAAACGGGCGCGCAGCAACCGGTTAACTCCATCGACATACGTTTTGACACCGGCAGCCTCGCCGGAAACGATGCCCCAGCCAACGCGCCATCCCGGGACGAGATAATTCTTCGACATGCCGCCGAAGGTCACGCAAGGCACATCCGGCGCGACGGAAGCGAAGGCGAGGTGTGGAGTGTCTTCGAGGATCAGCTTGTCGTAAATCTCATCCGAAAAGACGATTAGATTGTGACGCCGAGCGAGATCAGCGATCTGCTCCAGCATCTTCCGCGTACACAACGAACCCGTCGGATTATTCGGATTAATCAGCACAATGCCACGCGTCCGTGGTGTGATCTTGCGCTCGATGTCGGCCAACTCCGGCTGCCAGCCATCGTCTTCATTCAGATCGTAAGCATTCAGCCGAATCCCGAGTTTGCACAGCACCGCAGAATAGAGAGGATAGTCGGGACTGGGAGTCAGGATGTCTTCACCGGGATTGACCAGCGCCGTGAGGCAGAGGTCAACCGTTTCGCTCACGCCCGACGTGACAAACGCGTCCTGCACGTTGGAAATGCCTTTCCGCGCAGCCTCGCCTCGAATCGCTTCGAGAGCCTCCGGAATACCCGATGACGGTGCATATCCATTCTTACCATCGCGCATCGCCTGGTGAACGGCTTCGATGATGTGCGCCGGCGTCTGGAAATCGAAATTGAGTGGATCACCGACGTTGAGGGGCAGAACTTTGTGGCCGTGCTGGACGACCTCGTCGGCGACGCACGCCAGATCCCTGATAGCGTAGCGGACATTTTCGAGACGGGAGGCGGCGGCGATTTCGCGGGTTTGAGTCAGCGGCATGAGGAAATTCTACCCGCAGAAGAGCGGAAATCCTAACGGCTGAGGATGGTGTCAAACGGAAAGACTAGTGGCCGCCGGGGTTGAAGTTGAACACTACTTCTTCGATGGTCTGTGCAGGGCCTGGTGCATACTTCCAGTTCTTTACTGCCGCTTCGGCAAATTGCGAGAGCATGGGATTGCCCCCAAGCGTTTCAACCTTGGAAACGCTGCCGTTGGCCAGAACCGTGGCTGCGAGGCGAACCTGCCCCTCGAATCGACCCTCCCGAAGGACTGCCGGATACTGCGGTTGAACAGACACAAGCACCTTCCGCTTGCTCTTTGCAGCAGGTTCCGCATTCTGTGCAAGCGCACGAAGCGAAGCGGCACACATTAGACAGAGCGCGATAAGACAGCCCAAAGCGGTCGCCTTTGCGATACACAGGCGTCGGCTGTTGTCGCGAGCATATGAATTCGAAATCATGGATGAATCGACCTTCGGAGGGAGTAACGCTGAAAATCTTACGGGATCAGATCAAGATTGCAACGTTACCAATGTAAGTGTTGAAAGAAGCAGTCGGACCAGTTCTTATGTTGCAAATTAAGAAACATGTTGTAAGCCAAGAAACGTTGTCATTCCGACGCGCGGTTTTGGCGCGAGGAATCTGCTTTGCCGCTGCCGGCAGACAGCAGATTCCTCGCTGCGCTCGGAATGACAAAAGGACATGAAAGCCGAAAGCCGAAAGCCGAAAGCCTGATCTTAGTCTTCGCGGTCGATCTGCGCCTTCTGCAACTTGTCGGAATAATCAACGTAGACCGATTTCCACTCGGTATAGAAATCGATTGCCCCGATGCCACCCTCGCGGTGGCCGTTGCCGGTGGCTTTGGTTCCCCCAAAGGGCAGATGCACCTCAGCGCCGATCGTCGGAGCATTGATGTACGTGATCCCGGCATACAAATCGCGAATCGCAGAGAACGCCTTGTTCACGTCCTTCGTATAGAGCGCCGAGGAGAGCCCGTACTCAATACCATTGGCGATTTCGATGGCATCCTCAAGGCCGTCGCAAGGAATCACTCCGACCACCGGGCCGAAGATTTCTTCCTGCGCAATGCGCATCTTCGGATCGACATCGCTAAACACCGTCGGTTCCATAAACCAGCCGTGCTGATACTCACCCTTGTCGAGGCGATGGCCGCCGCAGAGCATTTTCGCTCCTTCGTTCTTGCCAATGTCGACATAGTTGAGATCGGTCTCGAGTTGCTTCTCGTTGATAGCCGGCCCCATCTGTACAGTTTCGTCGAGACCGTTGCCAACCTTGAGCTTCTTGGCGCGATCTACCAGGCGCTCAAGGAATTCACGGTAGACACCCTTCTGAACGATCATCCGACTGGTCGCGGTGCAACGCTGGCCGGTGGTACCGAAAGCTCCCCACAGCCCGCCCTCGATGGCGAGATCGAGGTTGGCGTCGTCGAGCACGATCATGGGATTCTTGCCGCCGAGTTCGAGGGAACAGTGTTTGAAGCTTTTCGCCGCGATGGTGCCCACGATGCGGCCCACAGCCGATGACCCGGTCAGCGAGATCGCGCGAACATCGGGATGCTCGGCCAGAGGCGTGCCGACCTCCGGGCCGTATCCAGTCACAATGTTGATGACACCTTTCGGCAGGCCAGCATCGTAAAGAGCGCGAACCAGGTTGAACGTTGACAGCGGAGTATCCTGCGCAGGCTTGATCACGCAGGTGTTGCCGCAGACGACGGCCGGCAGCAGCTTCCACGACGAGATCGCCATCGGGAAATTCCACGGCGTGATCATGCCGCACACACCGAGCGGCTGGCGGACAGCCATCGCGAATTTGTTCGGCATCTCCGAAGGAACGGTAGGACCGAAGAGCCGGCGGCCTTCGCCCGCGTTGTAATAAGCGGCGTCGATGGCTTCCTGCACGTCGCCGCGAGTTTCGGCAAGCACCTTGCCCATCTCGCGCGTCATGTCGCGGGCATAGTCTTCTTTGCGCTCGATCAGAATCTCAGCCGCGCGAAACACAATCTCGGCGCGCCGAGGTGCCGGAACCAGACGCCATTTAGCGAATGCCCGCTTGGCCGCTTCGACGGCAGCGTTGACGTCGTCTTTATTCGATTTCTGGAAGATTCCGACGAGATCGCGAGTGTCAGCAGGATTACGATTTTCAAAAGTGTCTCCGGTCGAGGAATCGACCCACTCGCCGTCGATGAAATTTTTGAATACACGGGCCTGGCTGTCGCTGAGGCCGGCGGGGGTGGCTAAGGTATCGGTTGCCATGAGGTCTCCTTACTCAAATACGATGAATGCCCAAACCTTTTGATGCTACAACTTGCCCAGAGGCACCGGCAAGCTGAGTGCGATGTTTGATTTTCTCTGCGATCTCTGCGGCCGTTCTCGGCGTCCTCTGCGATAAGAGCTTTTACCGCAGAGATCGCCGAGGCATTCCGCCGAGAGCGCAGAGAACGGCTTACCTCACGGCATTGAATGGTAGAGTTTCTTAAGACGAGGTACGCATGCAGCAGTTTGCAGGAATCAAGATCCCGGGATCACTAGAAGAAGTCATCAGCCCGCAAAACACGGCTCTGATCGTGTATGACATGCAGGCTGGCATCACCAAGCAGATCGCGAATGGCCAGGAGATCCTCGGTAGAGTAGCAAGACTACTCGAAGCGGCACGATCGGCCGGAATCCGCACATTCTTTACCCGCCACATGTCACTGCCAAAAGAACTGATGGGCGCCTTTCAGTACAGAACGGCGATGGCGTGGCAGCGCGTCGATTCTCCGGAGAAAGTGAAACCCATTTTCGTCAGAGATAGTCCGGCATTTCAGATCACTTCAGAACTTGCACCCCGGCCAAGCGAAGGGATCGTCGACAAGATCGCGATGTCGGCATTCGAGGGGACGTATCTAGAAATGGCGCTACGCGATTGTGGCATTCGGAGCTTCGTCATTGCCGGAATTGCGCTGGAGATCGGCATTGATCCGACCTGCCGGCAGGGCGCCGATCTTGGCTTCTGGCCAATTCTGGTTCAGGACGCCTGCGGCTTTGGGAGTGAAGAAGCAGCGAATCACTCGCTTGCTTCGCTGAAGCACATGGGCGACACCATCATCACAGATGTGGAGACTGTATGCGGTTTGCTGGCAAAGACTGCGCCGACAAGCTCCTAGCGCCAGTGCTTCAATTGCGGCCAAAGGTCGCGCAGCGTGCCGAACTTTGGTTTCCTGCAGATGTTCACGCTGATTTCTGATTCCAGCGCCCATGGATTGTCGGCGGACGTCCCCACAAATTCCACCTTGCCAAATAGATCTTCGAGACGATCTTTGCGGTCGCCGAGGATGATCATGCAGTTGCCGGAATATCCGCGCGGTCCCCAGATCCAATAAGTGCGGTCGCCGCTGAGTGCGCCGGGCAGTCCCCGCTTGCGCCCGAAGAAGTCGATGGCGCCCGCCTGGCCGTAGTCCTGCGCGAAGATGGCGCAGTCGGCGCGCTCTGCCTGCGGGATGCGGTTCCAGGCAACCTCGGTTTCGTCGGCAATTTCCTTCCATCCAAACTGATCGGCGTACCACTGCGGCAACGCAGCTCGGGCGTGAGCGTATTCATTCACTGGCAGCTTGAAGGGTAGCGTTTTCGCATAGGCGAGAAAGTGCTCGGGCGAGAGAACGGGAACTACGATCGGAATCAGGTAGATGCCGTTGATGAAGATCACCACGGCAAGAGCAGATTTGATCCACGCTATGCGGCGCGAGCGTTCAAGCCAGGAGTCCAGCGCGACCGCTCCCGCGGCGAACAACATCGGATAAACCGGTGCCAGGTAGTAGTTCTTTCCGTGCTGCAGAAAGATCACGATGTAGCTCACGAGGTAGGCCCAGCCCAGGACGCGATACGGGCGCAAGGGTTTCCAGAACAGCAGGGCGAACAAACCTGCAAGCCAAACCGGAGCAGCGACCGGGCTGACAACGAGTAACTGGTGCAAGAGCCACTCGGCGGGACCTAGGATCACGTCTCGGCCTTCCGCACGAATTGCCCGAATCAGCTGCACGAAGGGCCAGTCGTAGTGAATATTCCAGAGCAGGTTCGGAAGGAATACGAGAAGCGCGACGAGCCCTCCCATCCAGATCCATTTGTTGAGGAATGCCCGCCGTTGTTCTGTGAGTAGCAGGCCGACCACAATGCCGAGGCCAAATACGGCGATCGTATATTTTTCCTCCATACCCAGCCCGGCGACGAGGCCAAATCCAAGCCAATAGCGGGGATCGTTGCGCTGGATCGCCAGGATCACGAACTGTGCGCATCCCAGCCAGAGATTCGGCTCAAGGATGTTGGTGCCGTACAGACCTCCGTTCGACAAATACTGCGGCGCAAGAGCGACACAGATCGCGGTGAGCACAAGGGAGTAGCGGCGTCCGCCGAACTGGCGGGCAGTGGCCGCAGCCTGTACGACCAGCAGAGAAGACGCGATTGCGGGGACAAGGCGAATCGCACGCAGGGAGTCGCCGAACAGCGCGCGGCTGATGTGGAGGAGAAAAGGAATCAGCGGAGGCTGATCAACGTATCCCCACTGCAAGTGATCACCGCACGACATGTAATCGAACTCATCGCGGAAGTAGCCGTATCGGTTGTTGAAATAGAGATGGAGGACGAATTTCGCGAAGGCGATAGCCCAAACGATCGCAACGCCAGATTCCCAGACCGAAGGTTTCTGAACAGGAACCCGAGCGGTTGCCGTCGTGCTAGCCATATGGCCATCTAGATTAGCCGAACGGCGCGATTCCGTGTCTGTGGTCGATCACGTGGGCTTTTTCGACCTAGAGCCTCTCAATCGAGGTTGCCAGGGACCACATGGAGACGCTTATCCTTTGGTTTGGTCACTTCGGTAACCCTCGAAACCGATTCCTTCGTTTTTCCTCTCTTTTCCTTGTGCTACTTTTTTCCTTAGCCGCACATTCACTGAGGTTTTCAGGGACCTGTGTCTTCCGACGATCGCAAACCGGGAATCCACGTTGCGTGGACGACCGTCACATATCGCAGTGTAGCGCTGCTGATTTTCGCCGTGGCCGCTGCCTTCTTCATTGCGATGCATTTCGCCTTCCCGCAATTTACTGACAACGGCGTCAAGAAAGCTGGCGACGTCGCGAGCAGAATGCTGGAAAAGGTCGCCGGCATGGCTCCTGCGACTGGCACGGGAGTTGTTACCGCACAACAGGCTCACTTCACCGCGCTCGATGGAACCGTCCGTGTGAAGAAAGGGAATGGCAATGCCTGGGTCACGGCCGGCTATCAGATCCCGCTCGAGAAAGGCGACGTCGTTCAGACTGGCTCTGAGGGAATGGCCAAGGTTGTCTTCAATGACGGGACCAGTTACACCGTCAAGCAAGATTCCCTTATCGTGATCGAAGAGAACTCGGCCAACGATCAGCAGCAGACAAGTGTCACCGTTGCGGTCAGCACGGGAACGGTTGATCTCTCCACTGCAACGTACAGCCAAGGGTCGAAATCGGAGGTCATCGTGGCCGGGGCAACGGCTTCGCTGGCTCCTGAATCTGCCGCGCAGGTCCACAACGATCCGACTGCTGACCAGCATGAGATCTTGATGAAGAAAGGTACCGGCGAGGTCACGCGCAATGGCGAGACGGTCCAATTAGCCAACTGGGAAAAGGTAAGTTTCCAGGGACAGCAGTCGCACATGGAGAAGAACAAGGAGATTGGGCCTCCCACGCCGATCGCTCCCGCCAACATGGCGCCTCTGTTCTCCACCGCCGAGAACACGAAGGATGTGGAGTTTTCCTGGACCCCGATGGCAAACGCAGTCGGGTACCGGCTTCGTCTCTCCCGTAACCCTTATTTTTCTTCTACACTCGTTGACAAAAAGGTGACTACGGCAGCGGTGACAGTTACAAACCTGGGTGAAGGAGCGTATTACTGGGCAGTGCAGTCGTATGATGCCGCCGGAAAAGAGTCGGTAGAAAGCGAGAAAAACCGCTTCACGATTATTCCCAAGGATAAAGATACTGAAGCAATTGAACTGGATCTGGATCCATTCGTCCAGCATGGTCACGTGATCGAGGTTACGGGCAAGACGCAGACCGGGGCTCGCGTAATGGTGAACGGCAGCGAGGTCCCAATGGTGACCTCAGAGGGGAAGTTCCATTACTTCACGCCACCCTTGCCTACAGGCGAAGCGGTGATTACGGTAACGGCGCAAACTGCAGCGGGCGGTGTGAATACGCAGCAGAAGAAGATTGTGATTCAGTGAAGTTTCGAGTTTCTAGTTCAAGTTTCGTGTGCCAGTATTTCGAAACCTGAAACTCAAAACTTGAAACTGGTCTTAGGCAGGTTTGGCTGCTATCACGTAGAATAGTGAACAGCCATCCCTTAAAAGATAAGGTGTCGCCGGGGCTTCCCTGGGCAGGCAGCATTGTGAGATACGGACTAATTCGTCATGTCAACTAACGGTTTCCATTCCGCCGCGACGCGCAACCACAACCTCCGATCGCTCTTCAGCATCTTCTCGAGCGATCTGGCGATCGACCTTGGCACTGCCAATACGCTCGTTTATGCGCGCGGAAAGGGGATCGTCGTCAATGAGCCATCGATCGTAGCCATTAACAAAAACACCGGCGAAGTCGAAGCCGTGGGCAAGGAAGCGAAAGAAATGCTGGGCCGCACGCCTGGCAACATCGTCGCCATCAAGCCCATGAAAGACGGTGTTATCGCGGATTTTAAAGTCACCGAGAAGATGTTGAATTACTTCATCCAGAAGGCCCATAACCGCAAGATGCTGGTGCATCCGCGGATCGTCATCGGCGTGCCTTCCGAGATTACCCAAGTAGAAAAGCGTGCGGTCATGGACTCCGCCTACCGCGCGAAGGCCAGCGAAGTGCACCTTGTTGAGCAGGCCATGGTGGCGGCAATCGGAGCAGGCCTTCCCATCACTGAGCCGAGTGGCAACATGGTCGTCGACATCGGCGGCGGTACCACTGACATCGCTGTGATTTCGTTGAGCGGCATCGTTTATTCGCGTTCCGTGCGTATGGCTGGCAACCAGATGGACGAAGCCGTGATGAATTACCTGAAGCGCAAGTACAACTTGCTCATCGGTGAGCGCACGGCGGAGCAGATCAAGATGGAAATCGGCTCAGCGCATCAACTCGACAAGCCGATGACGATGGAAATCAAGGGCCGCAACCTGATCGAAGGCGTGCCAAAGACGATCACCGTCGACGATGGCGAGATCCGTGAAGCCTTGAGCGAATGCGTTTCCACGATCATGAACGCGATCCGCGTCGCACTGGAGCGGACACCACCCGAGCTTTCTGCCGACATCAGCGACCGCGGCATCGTACTGACTGGCGGCGGCGCACTGCTGAAAAATCTGGACAAACGTATCCGCGAAGAAACCGGGCTGCCGGTCTCCATCGCCGACGACCCACTGTGCAGCGTGGTGCTCGGCACCGGCAAGATGCTCTCCGACTTCAAGCTGCTCAGGAAGATTTCGATCGAATAGCCAAAACCAGTGGTCAGTGGCCAGTGATCAGTGGCCAGCAAAAACCGTTGAGCGACGCTGACCACTGACCACTGATCACTGACCACTGGTTTTATGGAATCCGTCCTCGGCCGCTATCGCAACCTGATCATCCTTGTAGGCGTGTTGTTTCTGCAGGTGCTCGGGCTGGCGGTGCAAGTCAAACGCGGCAACAGTGCCAACGAAGAAAAGGACACGCGCCTGATCCGGATATGGGCCGTCGGAGCGGTCTCACCTTTCGAGCGAGGCCTCGTCTGGCTTCAGACCAGCACCGCCAACATCTGGCATAACTACTTCTATCTCCGCGGAGTGCGAGCGGAAAATCGCCAGCTCAAAGAGCAGATCGAGCAAATGCGGCTCGAGCAAGTCCGCCTGACCGAGGATGCCACCCAGGCGCATCGCCTGCAAGTCCTGCTCGCTTTCAAGGAACAATACATCTCGAAGACCGTAGCAGCACAGGTCATCGGTTCAAGTGGAAGCGATCTCTCCCGTGTCATCTACATCGACAAAGGCGAGAATTCCGGCATCAAGCGCGACATGGCCGTGATCACCGCTGAGGGAGTCGTGGGTAAGGTGCTGCTGGTGTATCCGAATGAGTCGCAAGTTCTGTTGATCAGCGACCAGAGCAGCGGAGTGGGAGCGATTCTCGAAAAATCGCGCCTTCAGGGAGTGATTCGCGGAACTGCGAATGGCGAAGTCGTCCTCGAGAAAGTGATGAGCGACGAGCAAGTACCCTCGGGAGAAGCCGTGCTGACCAGCGGAGGTGACCGGATCTTTCCCAAAGGCATGCCGATCGGGACAGTCACTAAAGTTGGACCGGGAAAAGATCTGTTCCTGAACATCAAGGTTAAACCGGCGGCAGATCTCAGCCGGCTTGAAGAGGTTTTGGTATTACTCGAGAAGCAGGATCGGCAACCCGTCGCGGACGACAATGTTCGCATTCGTGCCGCCGACATCCTCGCACAGCGGTTGCCATCCGTGCCCGACAGACCTGCTGTCGATCCGAACGCGCCGCCATCAGCAGTTCCGGGAGCGACCAAGCCTGGGTCAGCGACGACCACCGGAACGAATGGTGTACCCGCGCAGAAAACTTTGCCAACCACCGGAACGACTGTTGCGCCCACCCAGAAAACTTCGGCTACTGGGACTCCCGCAATTAAACCTGCCAACGCCTCACCACAGCAGGGAGTCAACCGCGGCACCACTCCTGTGCCCTTACGGCCTCCCGTTGCTTCAGGTACGGCCACAACACCGGTGACCACGCCGAAACCCAAGATCCTGGAAGACCCGCTGGCGCCGAAACCGGAAGGCGCGCAACCTGAGCCGCCGGTCATCGAGCAGAAGCCGGCGACACCGCCCACAACTCCACCCAACACCCAGCCGCCGAATGAGGAGAACAGCCCTCAATAACGTGCCCATCACCTACACATCGAACGAGCAGGTTGAAGTCTATCGTTTCAGTATTCCGGTTACGATCGGGGTGCCGCTGCTCGCGTTGTTTCTGCAGGCGTTTGTCCCACTTCGCTTTCCGCGATTCGCCGTTTACGTGGATTTGCCCCTGCTGATCACGATCTTCTTCGCCATGGCGCGCAGGAGCCCGATCGCAGGCCTGTTTACCGGCGCTTTCATCGGTCTGGCACAGGACATGCTGGGGCACAATCCGATTGGTATCTACGGAATTTCCAAGACCATTGTCGGCTATGGAGCTTCGTCGCTAGGGGTAAAGCTTGACGTGGAGAACGCCGGCGCCCGCTTCCTGGTAACGCTAGGCTTTTACCTGATACATTCCGCAGTTTACTTCACGGTGGCGCGCGGTATGGTCAATATGACGCAGACCTGGAGTTGGCTGCATGGGCTCCTGGCAGGATTGGCGAACGCGGTTATCGGTGTGTTCCTGTACTTCATCCTCGACAGGTTCAAACAGAGGACGTAAGAAACAGTGGTCAGTTGCCAGTGGTCAACGTGCCACTAAACTGCGTCAGCCCGTGACTTCCGTTACCCTTCGGATCAACAGTCCAGCCCCACAAGGCTTTACAATATTAGTAATCCGATTTCATTCCAGCGAGGATAGTGACACGTTGCGGACCGGAGCGCGCAAAGCGCATTACTGGCAACTGGCAACTGGCCACTGAGAACTGATGTTTGGCCGCGACGAAAAACTTTCTGCGATCCGCCTCACGGCGGCGCAATATATCATCCTCGGAATCTTCCTGGTCCTTGCCTATGGATTGTGGCGCCTGCAAGTAATGCAGAGCGACTACTACGCGCTTGCAGCCGAAAAAAATCGTATCCGCAATATCCCCGTCCTTGCCCCGCGCGGAAAAATTTTCGATCGCGAAGGCCGCATCATCGTCGATAACTATCCTTCGTTCTCTGCGCTGCTGCTGCGCGATTCCACGCGTGACCTGAATGCCGATGCCGACCTGATCGCTCAGGGGCTGCATCTCGATCCGGACGAAGTGCGTGCGCGCATTCACCGCTTTTCGTTGTTACCGCAATACCAGCCGATTTTTCTTAAGGAAGACATCACTCCTGACGAGTTGCAATTCATCGAAGCTCACCGCAACGAGCTGCCGGAACTCGACACCATCATGGCGCATCGCCGCCTGTATCCGCGGAACGGATTCATGGCGCACCTGATCGGTTATGTCGGTGAAGTCACCGAAGACATGCTCAATCAGCCGCAGTTCGAGCTTTACGATCCCGGCGATGTGGTTGGAATCTCAGGCGTCGAGCGGCAATACAACAATCTGCTGATGGGCAAGAATGGATCGCGGCAGGCACTCGTTGACAGCCACGGCCGCGAAGTTGGACGCCTCGGCGAAACGGACGCAGTCCCTGGCAAACAACTCAAGCTCACGATTGATATCGACTTGCAGATCGCGGCGGAAGAAGCCTTGGCCGACAGGAACGGAGCTATCGTCGCGATGGATCCGCGGACGGGCGAAATTCTCGCGATGGTGAGCAAGCCCTCGTTTGATCCCAACGATTTTTCTGTACGCATCTCGCGCGATGACTGGAGCAAGCTGGTCAACGACCCTGACAAGCCGCTGTTGAACAAGGCAATTCAGGCGCAGCTCGCCCCCGGTTCCACCTTCAAGATCATTATGGCCACCGCAGGATTGCAGGAAGGCATTGCGCAGACCTTGCATGTGAACTGCGGCGGCGGAGCGGAATTTTACGGACGATACTTCAAGTGCTGGGTTGTCGCCGAACACAGGGTGCACGGTCCAGTCGAAATCAGCAAGGCGATCTATCAGTCCTGCGACGTTTTCTTCTACACGCTGGCCGAGAAGTTGGGCATCGAGCGCATCGCGAAGTGGGCCACCATGCTCGGATTGGGACAGAAGACCGGAATTGATTTGCCTCAGGAAGTCAGCGGCGTCATGCCATCGGAAGAATGGAAGATCAAGAACTTCAAGCAGAAATGGTTTGCCGGTGAAACGATCTCCGTTGGCATCGGGCAGGGCGCGGTCGCGGCGACTCCCATTCAGATGGCACGCGCGATTGGCGCAATTGCCAGCGGTGGGCGTCTCGTTCGCCCTCATGTGGCCAACCCAACGGACTTGCCACCGGGCGTGGTACAGACATCGAACGTTCCCGATCAAACTATGGTTCCGATCGATCCCCAAAACTGGCAGATCATTACCGACGCAATGGCCGCCGTAGTCAACCCGGGTGGAACCGCGGCCCTCTCGCACCTCCAGGATATTGATTTCGCCGGAAAGACAGGCAGCGCCCAGACGATCAGTAACGCCCTGAAGGCTCGGCTGGGAGCGGAAGGCAAGAAGTTCAAAGACAACGGCTGGTTCGTCGGCGTCGAACCACGCCGCAATCCCGAGATCGTGGTTTGCGCATTACTGGAAGAAGGCGAGCACGGTTACCTGGCTGCACGTACCGCCGCCAAGGTGATTAAGGCTTACGTCGACAAAGAGCGGAGAAACCCACCGCCTAAAGTCGCCGGCAAGCCGACCAGCGGTGGAAAAGTTGAGATTGGCGCAGTCTGGACTGAGACTGACCCTGATGGCGGTAAGGACCATCTGCAGGGTGGACGCTTCTTCATCGAGAAAGCAGCCAAGAAGCCAGTATTGGCCAGCGCAGCGCCAGGGATGCAGTAGATACTCTAGAAGTGATGTCATCCTGAACCCGGCGTCAAGCCGGGTGAGGGACCGTACGAGAGCTTGCAGTAACGATGCTGGCGAAGGGGCGATAAACACTGTCCGCAGCTAGAACAGGACTTCTCGACCGCAACATAGATTCCAACTGCCGTGCGGTCGTTCGCCTCGGTTTCACCGCCGCTCACGATGACAAGCTGTTAAGCGAGAACTGAGTTTAAATGTCACGTTACGTTTCATATCGCGATTTCGACTGGCTCCTGCTGGGCTTCGTGCTCCTCATCTGCGGGCTCGGTGTCATGGAGATCCGCAGCGCCACAGTGCACACCAAGTTTGCGGGCTCCCAGATAAAGCAGGTTTATTGGATCATGGGCGGCTTGGGAGGGATGTTTCTCATCAGCCTCGTGAACTATCAGGCCCTGCTCGACAAGATCCACTGGTTCTACGTTGCTTCCATTGCCTCGTTAATGGCCGTCTTGGTTTTCGGAACCAAGGCTCTCGGAGCGAAGCGCTGGATCAAGATGCCCGGTGGGAACCACTTCCAGCCTTCCGAGTGGGTAAAGCTGATCTTGATTTTGGCCGTTGCCAAGTTCTTTGCCGACATGCGGCAGCGGGAGCTTTCTTGGCCTGATTTCGTCAAAGCCGGTGCCATCGTTGGCATCCCGATGCTTCTTGTTCTGAAGCAACCCGACTTGGGCACCGCCCTGACCTATCTACCAATCGCTGCCATGGGAATGTTCCTTGGCGGGCTGCAGTGGCGGCAGGGGCTGACAGTCGCTCTCCTCGCCGTAATCGGCATTGGCGTAGTTTTCTATGTTCCCAAGGTTCACATTTTGAAGGGCTACCAGAAGCAGCGGCTGACCAGCTATCAGGACCCGGACTCCGATCCTCAAGGGGCCGGGTATCAAGTTAAGCAATCCATGATTGCGGTCGGTTCTGGAGGTCTGTGGGGCGGTAAAGGCTCGCAAACACATGGGGCCTTCCTGCCTGTTCCACAGACGGACTTCATTTTTGCCGCGTTTTCCGAAGAACACGGATTCGTAGGCGCTCTCGGGGTTCTGCTGTTATACTTCATTGTGCTGATGCGTTTGACCCAGAACGCGCAAACAGCGCCCGACCGCGCTGGCACGTTCGTGGTGATGGGTGTGGTCGCTGTGCTTAGCTTCCATATCCTGGTCAATGTCGGCATGGTGGTTGGCTTTATGCCGGTCACTGGAATACCCCTGCCGCTGATGAGTTATGGTGGGTCTTCCGTGTTGTTTATGTTCCTGGCGCTGGGGATGGTTATGAATGTTCGTATGCGCCGCTTTGTAAATTGAGCCAACGAGCTGGGTGAGCCGGCTGGACAAGCTCAGGGAACAAAAGGTTTTAACAGGGAAGACGGCAGGGATGCAGTTGCTGAATCGCTCGGAAAATCCGGGCGCAGCCCAAAAATATCGATCGCCCTCGCGTAAAGGGGGCACATCACCGGCAGTCGAGCAGTAAGTGCCGGGCAGGATTGAAGCGGATAGCCGGGCAGGGAACGGCCCCCCGACCAAAATGGTCTGAGAGTGCGGTCACAACCCCGGCGGAAGTTAAAGCGATTACGTGCAAAAGATTCCTAAGCTTAAGCGGCGGATTCAGCATGAGGAACAATCCTCAGGCACACACTTCCCCATCTGGGATGAAGATCGCCCGTTTCCCCTCCCGAATACTTTCTGACTGCGCTCCGGTGAACTAGTCCGCCTTCCTCAGTGAAGACGGTCGAAGCGGAGTGTTCAATGAACAAAGAATTGTTTGTCTCTTCCACGCCACACGAAACCAAAGTGGGGCTGGTGGAAGACGATCTGCTCGCGGAAGTTTATCTTGAGCGCGAGAACGAGTACACCTTAGCGGGATCCATCTACAAGGGACGTGTCACCCGCGTATTGCCCGGCATGCAGTCGGCATTCGTCGACATCGGGCTGGAGCGCGATGCGTTCCTCTATGTCTCCGATTTCATGGATCTGGAGGAGCACGACGACGATCTGACTGATGTCATACCGGCGAATCGCGGCGTGCAGGATATGCGCCCGCAGCCGGTTCGGAGTGAGGCTGCTCCGGTGAGTGCTGAGCCCATTCAGGCAATCGGCGCAGAGTCGAATCTGGCAGCTGAGACAGAAGAAAGTTCCGAGGTTGCAAGTTCCGACGAAGCACAGCCTGTGGCCTCTGAGTCTGCCGAGCCTTCGAATGGAAGTGATACCACCCGTGACCGTGGTGCATGGCGCGGTGGACGACGCCGGCGGCGCGGCGGACGTCGCGAGCGCAGCAATGATCGCGGAAGCGACCGAGGATCCGAGCGCTCCTTCAGCCGCCCAGCAGAGACGACGCCATCGCGGCCTTCCGGGCCTCCCGCCGGATATGAACCGATCCTGTTGCCTGGAGAGTCGATTTCAAAGTACCGGCGTTATTCGCAAGCACAGGTTCAAGAAGCCCACCCAGCCGAGGCAACAACCGAGACTTCACCCGCAACTACCACTGAAGCTGTGGCTCCGGTCGCTGCGGCTTTTCCGGAAGACGAACCGATCTTCGCCGCTGGCACAGCGAATACCGAGCCTCTCCACGAAGAACATGAAGAAGTCGAGCACGAAGAAGCTCGCGCCGTGGCAGAAGAGCCAGCCGACTCGGCGGCGACTTCGATCAGTTGGAATCGCGAATTCCGGCGTTCCGAGCCGGAAACTGCCGTGGCTCCCGCATGGATAGCAGAAGAGCACGCTCCTGTAGAAACGACTCCGTCAATCGGACACGAGGATGTGACCGAGCAGAGCGAAGTCGAACAGGAGCACGAGCCGCAGTTCGATCAGGCCCTTTCCAGTTCTGAGTCTGAACGTCTGTCTCGGGCCTTCCGCGATGAGGCTCCAGTGTTCGCCGCTCCCGGCACGATGGAAGAAGAAACCATCGACGACGAAGAGGCCGATACCCTTCACTACGAGACCTCATCCGACGACAGTTTCGACGAGTTCGAGGAAGAGACTCGCGCCGCGGATCAGCCGGAGCATCTGAATGGCGATGCCCGCGAGGCGGTCTCTGAGATTCACATGGCTTCGATCACTGAGTCCGGCGAGCACGCAGCAGAAGCTGCTCCAGCCGAAGCCGAAGAAGACGCCGAAGACATGGAGCTCGAAGAGGCGCAGGCCCAGGCCGAAGCCCTGCTCGATGCCGAGGCTCGCGGAAACGGTACGGTCGATGCCCGTGCCGAAGTTCGCGCTCCGGCCGCAACTGCTGGTTACACGCAACGTTCCTCACGCCGTTTCGACCGGCAATATGAGCGCCGCGGAGGTGACCGTGGCCGGCGAGGTGGTGGTGGACGCCGTTTCCGCCGCCGCGAAGCAGCGCCAGTTCCGTTGATCAGCGATCTGCTCAAGGAAGGCCAGGAAATTCTGGTTCAGATTGCCAAGGAACCGATCGGCAAAAAGGGCGCCCGCATTACGAGTCACATCGCGTTGCCGGGACGCTTCCTGGTTTATATGCCAACGGTGAATCACACCGGCGTATCTCGCAAGATCTCATCCGAGGAAGAGCGGCAGCGCCTGAAGAGGATCATCCTCAGCGAACGCGAGAATGGGCATGGCGGCTTCATCGTGCGCACCGCCGCGCAGAGCGCCACTGAAGACGAGTTGCGCGCGGATATCCGCTTCCTCAAAGGCCTGTGGCAGGACATCAAGAACCGCGCGGAAAGCTCAAAGTCTCCGGCGCTGATCTATCACGATCTGAACGTTGTCGAACGCGTCCTTCGCGATCAGGTAACTGCCGACTTCAACGTGATCTGGGTCGACACGGAAGCCGAATACGAGCGCATTCTGCGCTTCTTCAACCGCTTCCAGCCCGGGATGGTCAAGCGGGTCAAGCTCTACACCAAAGAGACGCCTCTGTTCGAGCAATTCGGCCTGGCCGAAGAGATGAACAAGGCGCTCAAGTCGAAAGTCTGGCTGAAGAGCGGAGGCTACATCGTCATCAACCAGACCGAGGCATTGGTTGCGATCGACATCAACACCGGCAAGTATGTCGGCAAGACGCAGCGGCTGGAAGACACGATCGTTAAAACGAACATTGACGCAATCAGAGAGATCGTCCGGCAGATTCGGCTGCGCGATCTGGGCGGCATCATCATCATCGACTTCATCGATATGGACGAGCGCCGCAACCGCCAGCGCGTGATGCAGGCTCTGGAAGAGGAACTCCGGCACGATCGTGCTCCGTCGAAGACGCTGCAGTTCAACGATTTCGGCCTGGTGGCGATCACGCGTAAGCGCGTGAAGCAATCACTCGAACGCACGATTGGCGCGCCGTGTCCATATTGCCAGTCGACTGGATACGTGAAGTCGGTCTCGACAATCTGCAACGAGATCTACGTCGAGATGCGCAAGATCGCCAAGCACCTGGAGCATGAAGACGTCATGCTGCGCGTGCATCCGGATGTCGCGAAAGAATTGAAAGCCAACAACGCCCGCCTGCTGAACGAAATGGAAGAAATGACCAAGCGGACGATCATTGTGAAGAGCGATCCGGCGGTGCATCAGGAGCAGTTCGATATCAACTAGTCGCGAGTCCTGAGTCGCGAGTTACGAGAAGACGGGCGCCTGTCGCCCGTCTTTTTCTGCGCATGAATGCGGGACGGATCGAAGGTCATTTCGATGAGTGATATGGGGATGTAAGCCACCGCTTGATCAGGGCGTGCCGATTTTGCCGTACATCATTTCGGAGTGGAAAGCATCGTCTTTCCCGGCCCTTCAATCTTGTCGTCTGGACCGTCATGTTCCTGCTATCTCTGAAGGGGCTGGTAACAAGCCTCAGATCGTCAGTTCCAATTCCCCGCAGCGATTTCCCGGTTCGCTACAAAATCCTGTGAGCTTTGTTCATGCCGGCTAAGTGGCCTTGAGTGGATCGCCACGATGTCTTCGCACTTCGTAACGAAGCCCCACCGTGGCGCTCTTATAGGCTTTGACCTCCGTCAGATGAAGCGATACGTCCCGATTCAACCTTTCAAAAAACGGTATCCCATCGCCAATCAGGATTGGAAGGATCGAATAACGAACTTCGTCGGCTAGCCCGAGACGGAGACATTCGCCTGAAACTACTCCACCTCCCACAATCCAGATGTTTTGAAACACTGGACGCAGATGCCCGTTTACGAACTCCACCAGGTCGCCCGAATGGAACTTGACGGTCTCGCGGGTTCGCGGCAGCTCGCGGCTGGTGAGGACGAATGTAGGTTTGTCGCCATACGCCCACCCGAGCCCTTTTGCTTCAAACCTCAGCGCAGTCTCGTAGGTTCGCGAACCCATTACGTAGCAGTCGATCTCCTTGAGGAAAGCCTCGACGAAAGCCGGGTCTAGAGTGTCCCCCGCTGCAAATTCGTCCGACGTTTCCATCCAGTCAACCCGTCCATCCTTTCGAGCGATAAAACCATCGAGACTCGCTGCCATGTGAATCGTTACGCGAGATTCAGTGTTTAACATCATGCATCTAAGCTCCTAGTGTGTTGGCGTTGGGCGAGCAGACGGTTAAAGGTACTTAACAATTTGCTGTTATCCTCATGCGTCGATCAAGCTTGGAAAGGCCAATAGACCGCGGTCTTCCAGTCCCGGGGATCCGGATGATCCGCCGGATCATTCAAGTATGCCTCCCATGGCGCGCCGTTCTGGCGAAATCCGTTCATAGAAATCCACTCTTCGACTGCGGCGTAGGCGTCCTGGAGTTGATCGTATGGTCCGAGATGAATCGTCGTAGCGGCAAGCCCGCCAGGCAAGGCCTCGGCCAAAACGTCGCCTTGGCCGTCTGTTACGGTCCAGTCACCGCTACCCGCTGTTACGCGCATCCCAGTCTCGAACGTTACCAATCCGACGCTGGTTTCCAGGTAGCGGGTAATCGGGTAGCCAGCGATCGCCAGGCCGCGCTGTTGAGCATGAAGGAACACCTTGGGCAGTGCCGCCCCGATTGTCGCTGCAATCTCAGCACGGCGTACACGCCGCCGAACTACCAAGACCGGCTGAGCCGCTAGCTCCTGTCTCGTAATTGTGTATTCCATGGATCCCTCCGAACGCCTTTCTCTTAAGCCGACATGGTAAAGCCCTACACAAGGCCCAATTTCGTCCACTGAGTCCGCGTGCGACTGGATGCTGGGTCCTGTTAGCCCACTTAGTCCACGTTTTCGGTAGGAGCTAGGGCTCAGGCCAAAGCGCCGGCGAAATGCGCGGCAGAAAGCCTCGTGACTGTCGAATCCGCACTCCAGCGCGATGTCGAGGATCGAGGCCCGCGAACTGACCAAAGCGGCGGCGCCGTGATCAATACGCAGCCGCAGCGTGAACTGCTTGGGCGTTTCTCCCAGCAGGCCCCGAAGGGTTCGATGAGCGTGAAATAGGGACTGTCTCGTGTTGGCAGCCAATTCTATGAGCGTGACATTCTTGTCAAGATTTTGCCTCGCGAAGTTAAGTGCTGGCTGGACCTTTTTCCAATCCCTCATTGAGTTTTCTTTCCCCCGTAGAGAAATCCACCCGCCAGAGCAGCGGGTATGCTAAGGATAGCGGTCGTGACCCATTGCATTCGTGAAGCATGGTTTGCTTCCGGGGAAAGCATCGCTGCGATGGTCAAACCAGCTTGAAGAATCCCCATCGCAGCCGCGTGCTTGATTGGTAAGCGCTGTGCGATTCGCGCGGCGACGTATCCTCCGACGGCCACACATGCAAGACCATACGCAAACGTTAGGATCCTAATCCATTTGTTCGATGAAAGCGCTGCAGGGCTCGGCAGGGCTTCCGGGAATGCTCGAAGTAACAGAGGGTTCACAGCCGCCTCAATGGCGAAGGATGCCGCCGTTAGGATAGCGATTCCAGCCAGTACCGACAAAACACTGCGGAGCATACGGATAATCTAATCACGGACCTGCAAAGTGGCTTGATCTTTCTTGCTAACTTTTAGAGCCCTCAGTCACTCAAATCGCGCCAGCCGGTTGTATTTGGCCAGTCTAGCAATGATCGATGGCCGACTCGTAAACACGACCAACCGCAGGGTGCCCCATCCTTGCGTTCCTCGCAAGGGTGGGTACCACGGACGCGTCTTTTATCTTGGCGTCGAACCAGGGCTTTTGCATAAGCCTGCGCGGTTAGCTCGCCGTTGCATCGCGGTTCCTTGTGGAGCGAATTCTAATCGTGCAATCGCGATCGGATGAACCGCGGCTCACTGGAGCCCGCCGGGAGGTAAGCCCGGGTGATAGAACCCGCTGGGGGCGTCGGACTTCTGGCTGCCTTTTCCGCCCCAGGTCCAGTACATGCCGACATACGCGTAGTTTTCGCTCTGTCCGGCGACAGAGTGTCCGTAGCAGAACAGAAACTGCTCGTTGGGGTTGTGTTTGAAATGGTAGTATCCCCCAAAGTCGATCATCGTAGCGGAGCGAGTCTGGGGCGCAGCAATTCCTTCTGCGCCATGTGAGAATACTTCGCCACCAAGCTCAAGGCGCTCGCTGAGGGAATATTTTAGAAGAAATCCGCCGTAGGAAAAGTCGCGGTATCCGGTTTGCGGCACAACTGCATAACCAGCGCCGCCGTCGAGGAGCCACTTGCCGATATTTTTCTGCGCCCATAAAGGCAGCCGGTACCAGACTTTTCCCACTCCCAGTCCCTTGGAGTAACTTCCGGTCGGCATCTCGAACATCGTGAAACTACCGATCTGGGGAAGGTGCTTCGTTTCCTTGAAGTATGCGATTTTCGCACCCAATTCCATATCGGTAAGCCCAAACTCAGTCGGACCGGTTCCAGATGGAAGATAGGCAGGATCATTCGACGGAGCCACGACTCCCCATGGAAGGATGGCGTGAAGCTGCACGCGTGGAATTGCGCCCCAATTAAACTCAAACGCCGGACCTTGAGAATCCGTCTCGACGGGAGTGCCGGCGGCTGAGCCGAAGATGTAGAACTCGTAATGATGCAAGTCGACCGGCACTGGGTCGTCAATTTGATAGGGAGGGCCCTGTGCCCAGAGATGTGAAACAGAGAGAAGAAAAAGCAGGCCCAATCCAAGAAGGAACTTTGCAATGGCGTGTGAAGAATCAGACATTTCTAAGAGCCTGCGAATCATCGCAGCCGAAACGGCATGAGTCAATGCGGGAGAATCTGGAGATGTGTCGTGCCCGGTAAAAGCTTTCTGAATTGAGCCGGAATGTAGACGTTAGCTGACGTTGGCGAGGGTTTTACCGCACCGTTGGACTGGGCGCCGGGTGCCTCATCCTTGCGTTCTTTGCAAGGGTGGGTACCACGGACGCGTGAGCCTGGAGTGGTTGAATTCCAACTTTCTCTATCGACCCATGGATGGACCGCGCGGCTGAAGGGAACCACGTCGCGTTCGGCCTGCAACCCGACAGGCGCATGTTTTCCACACCCCATTGTGACATCTGACCTTGCGCACACCCTCCGAATCGCGCGATCATGACCCCGGCAGGCGGACTGCGGCCAACTCCAGGACCGCACCGGTAAGTCCCGTGTTTTCTAGATTTTGACTGCTAAGCTCTTTGGCATCAATATTTTGCAGACACATTTTGCGAAACCCGCTCCCAGCAAGGCTTTCAGAGGGATGGGGGGAGGGGGGGTATCCCCGAAATCGCCCCATTTCCCAGAATGGGAAAACGATGCCCCGCACGATTATTTGCGCAGACGAATTTATTTTGGCCGGTGCGTCAACCTGTGCCACGGATGCGTGAGCAGTTGAAATCCAACTCTGGAAGCCATCACTCACGCGCCTAGAGCAACCCGTAACTTATACGTTGTCATTCCGAGCGTAGCGAGGAATCCCTACCGCCATGACTGCATCGTGAGTGTACGGATACTTCGACTCCGAACGAGTTCGCTACCGCGACCTCGTTCTCCGCTCAGCATGACATTGTTGACGATTTGTTCTAGCTCACGTTGGCAAGGGTCTTTACCGCGATGTCCGATTGGGTGCGCAGCTTCTGCACGGATTCGTGAATGGAGCGACCTGCTGGACCGGAGCCGCTCTGCTCGGCCGTTTTGGCGACGCTGCCGGCTTCCTCCGTTGAGGTGCTGGCCATATCGAGAAGCACGACGATGGAATCGGCGTGCAGCTTCCATAGTGATGACATCTTCTGGCTGCGCTTGAGTTCCTCGAGTTCCGTGCTAATACGCGCCGAGATCGACACCATGCGGATCAGCGTACGAGCCACGTCGGCTCGCAAACTCTTTTCTTCCAGGAATGCCGCGCCATAAGCGTCGGCTTCCGAGGCAGTGAGTGTCAGGTTGAAGAAGCGCATAGGGACAACCTGCCGATACTTGGGATCGGCCACGCGCACAAAGACACGAATCGATTCCTCGACGCGGCGAAGTTTGCCTTCTTCCGCGGAGAGTTGCTGCGCGGTAATCGCCGGTGGTTGAAAGACCGCAGGAGGCGGAGTCGCCTTCGCTTTGCCTGCCGCTGCTCTGGCCGCTTTGGGCGCCGCAGCCGCGCCGGATGCAGTCCGCGGGGTCTGCGCTGCCGGAGTCAGCAGGGAACGCCGAATCGGTGGACGCCGGTCCAATTCTTTTTTCAACTTCGAGACACGGCGGAATTTTTCGAACGTGCTGCCGTAATCCGCCTGCAGCAACTGTTGCTCTTCGATCGCGGCTACGTGCTCGACGGTGACTTCGACGCCGTCGACCGTTGTCAGAATCGTTCCGCCCATCTCTTCAAGAGCCTGGCCGAAGTTCTTGATCTCGCCCAGCGCCTTCATGAACAGTTCGTCAAATTTCTTACCGAACGACGCGTTGTAGGCCGCAACCGTGGCCAGAACGCCGGGATGGTGAAATGATGAGTCGAGCCACTGTTTCAGTTCACGTACGCGCCCGATCATTCCGGAATCCATGAGTGCATTGAAATCCCGGAAGCGTGAAACTTCTTCCAGAAATGGATCGAAGCGCCGTAACAGCTGCACATGTTCTTCAGGGAGTGAGGGAACATCGCTATCGGCCAGAATTTCGATGAGTGCGATTTCAAATGGCGAAAGCGGCAGCGCACCGTCGAGCCCGTACCCGCTCTGCTCCCACTGCCCCGGCACTCGCGGGTGTCGATAGAGGAAAGTCGCGACCAGATCCGTCTTATCTCGACTTATATCGTTGGCTTCCCGCCTGCGGACGAAATATCGCAGCAGAGCCTCGGCGACTTCGGAATCGGTGTCGTGAGTGAGCCCCTGCCGCAGCATGGCAGGCGTGATCGCCATATCGAGCAAGTGCAGCCAGCGGTACATCCGCGAGAGCGTATTGGGCAGTTCGCGCTCAGAATGGCGTAAAGCGTCCTCGTCGAGATCTTTCGGAATCGGCACGTCGCCGCCGAGCGTATCTCGCAGAAGCTTCTGATAGAAGCCCTGGACAGTCGCCAAAATAGCGAGTTCAAACCGAAGATCTTCGGCCAAAAAGTGCCCCCGCAACTGCGTGTGTACTCTCTAAAACTGTACTTACCCACAAGTAAAGCCGAAAGGTTACCAACGGTGCAAGTTACTACTGGAGTGTGTTCTGGCGGGGAAACGAGTGAGAAGTAATCGGAGGTGCATGTACTTCTGCGGCCTCTTTAGGATGCGATCGCCACTGACGGATGTCATCCTGAGCGGCGAAGCCGGCGCGAGGGACCGTACGTCGGTCCGCGGTGTTGATGCGGTGGAAAAGGCTATCCCAAGCTGTTGGCAGCGGACTGGTCCCGTCTACGGTGTCGTTATGATCGACTCTCGTACGGTCCCTCACCCGGCTTGACGCCGGGTTCAGGATGACAAGTCGGTGGAGTGTGTTTAGAACACAACCGTCTTATTTCCGTACACAAGCACCCGATTCTCGACATGCGATCGCACGGCGCGCGAGAGCACGACTTTTTCCAGATCGCGGCCCTTGCGGATCAGGTCTTCTACCGTGTCCCGGTGCGACACACGGACCACATCCTGCTCGATGATCGGCCCGTCGTCGAGAACTTCAGTGACGTAGTGGCTGGTCGCTCCGATGAGCTTGACTCCGCGCTCGAATGCCTGGTGATAAGGGCGAGCGCCGACGAAGGCGGGAAGAAAGGAGTGGTGAATATTGATAATGCGCTGCGGATACCGGTTCACGAAGTCGTTCGACAGAATCTGCATGTAGCGGGCCAGCACCATGAAATCGGGCCGGTGCTCGTCGATCAGGTTCTGAATCTTGTTTTCGGCGGTCTGCTTGTTCTCTTTCGTGACCGCGACCACTTGGTAAGGAATTTTGTAGAACTCGGCGACCGCCCGATTATCCGGATGGTTTGAGATGATCAGCGGAATCTCGCAGGCCAGTTCGCCGCTCTGATGCCGATAGAGCAGATCGACCAGGCAGTGGTCGTATTTCGAAACCAGAATGATCATGCGCAGCCGATGGGAAGATTGCGCGAGCCGCCACTTCATCGAGAATTTGGTGGCGATCGGGGCAAAGTGTAGCCCGAAATCGCCCAGATCGTCTTGCGTAAGATCGATGTCGAAATCCTTCGGATCGAATTCCACCCGCATCAGGAAGAGTCCCGACTCTTCGTCGGCATGCTCGTCCGCGTGCAGAATGTTGCCGCCGTGCCGATAGACGAAGTCCGCGATGCTTGCGACTTCGCCTTTGGAGTCAGGGCAACTGACGAGCAGGATGGCGGAAGGTTTCATGGCTTATTGGGGCCAGTTGCTGCCGAGGGCGCGTCGTCGAAGAATACCTTCGTAGCCTTGAGGACATTCATCTCCGAATCATTGGCAGCTACAAATAGCCAGACCACCCAGTAGTCTTTCGACTGCATCGCGGAGATGGACAGTTGTAGATTTTGGTTAGTCGTTGTGCTGGTGTCGTGCACAGAGACGGACATGGACTGAGAAATCTGTAGGATTATCCGTCCAGCGTATTCGACCGGACGAACTCTAGGGCGGGTTGCGTTGGTCGGAGGAGGCGTGTCGAGATGGGACTCAATGAGGTTGACAAATCGCTCAACTGCAGCGCGATCTGCAACCGACTTCGGAAACGTGACGTTGGATGTGCACTCGGGATCAACAACGAAAAGCGATGCCATCGGAACAAAACCGTCGGGCCGCATTCCTTCTGGGTGCTGCGTCACAAAGAGTAAGTGTTTCGAGCATCGGGGAGTCTCGCGGGTTGATGCTCTTGTGCCTGAGTCGTCCTTCCACCTGAAATTATGCTCAGGCACGGTTGCTTTGCCTACAGTCCACCCAGCGAGATACTCGTAAGAGAACCCGAGTTGTTGGTTGCGGTAAGTGTTGCCTGAAATCTCGCCGTCACTGACCCGACCCAGTCGATTATTCTCCTGCGCTAGACATGGTGTTAGAGAGTTGTACAACGGCAACGCGAATAGTGCCGCCCAAAACAACGCGCGAGTCATGGTTGTTGTCATCGTTCGGCCTACAGAGCACAAGAGACAGCAGATTCTAACTTCGAAGGGCTCTAATTATCTCTTTTGCTGCGTTCGCTCCCGATCCCCCCGTCAACCCCACTCCGGGATGCGTGCCGCTGCCGCACAAGTAGAGATTGTCGATTGGAGTGCGGTAGCGCGCCCAATCCAGCAGCGGACGCATGGTGAAGAACTGATCAAGCGCAAGCTCACCGTGGAAGATCTGCCCGCCGGTGAGGCCGTATTTCTCTTCCAGATCCAGCGGCGTGATGATTTGGTGCGTCAGAATCAGCTCGGGCAGATTCGGCGCATATTGCGACAGCGTTTGCACGACCGTCTGTCCCAGGGCTTTCCGCTGCTGCTCCCAGTCTCCCTTCAGCTTGTACGGCGCATACTGCATGTACACCGACATGACATGCTTGCCCTCGGGGGCAAGCGTCGAGTCCGTCAGAGAGGGAATGGTGGCTTCGAGATACGGCTGGCGCGAGAAGTTGCCGTACTTCGATTCGTCGAATGCCCGCTCGAGATAATCGATCTCGTTGCCAATGTGAATGCGACCGCGGAGTGCGGACGAGTCGCCGTTGGGAAGCGCGGTGAACTTCGGCAATCCAGAGAGCGCGAGATTCACCTTCGCCACCGTTCCGTTTCCGCGATAGTGTTGCAACTTCTGCACGAAGTCCGGCGAGAGATGAACCGGGTCGGTGAGTTTCAACAGAGTGCGCTTCGGATCAGCATTTGAGATCACGGCCTTCGCGTTAATCTCTTCTCCATTAGAGAGCAGCACACCAGTCGCCGCTCCGGTGCGGATCGAGATTTGGATGACCTCCGCTCCGGTTCGAATCTCCACGCCAGCGGCTTTCGCAGCAGACGCCATCGCTTGCGTGACTGCCCCCATACCGCCAACAGCAAGCGATGCACTGCCCGCGGGATGAGAGTCGCCGGCGGCGCGAATCAGCAGAACCAGCGTGCTACCGGCCGACCACGGGCCGAGAAATGTACCGAAGACACCGCGCGCGGCAATTACGGCGCGCAGAAGTTCCGTCTCGAAATATTCGGAAGCAAGATCGGCCACCGCCATCGGCCCCCAGCGCAGCAGGCGGAACATATCTTTCTTGCCCAGTTTGCGGATGGCACGCCCGGTTTGCAACATGCTCCATAAATCTCCGCGGCTCGGGTTGTCGATGTCCGGAGGCGGGGTCGCGAGCGCATCTGCGATGACCTTGCTGATTTTGCCGAGCGACTGCTGAAACTCTGGATACTTCGCTGCATCCTTTTGCGAGAACGCGGCGATTGATTCAGACGATTTCTTGGTGTCTTGATACAGCGAAAGCGCGCGTCCGTCCGGTGAGAGCGCGGTCACGCAGACATCGGGCGTGATCATTTTCAGGCCATGCTTTTCGAGTTGCATGTCACGCACGACGTCGGGACGGATCGGTCCGGCGGTGTGGGCGAGCGTCGAGCAGCGAAAGCCGGGGTGAAATTCGTCGGTAACCGCCGCACCGCCAACTTGTGCACTGCGCTCCAGGACAAGCGGCTTGTAGCCGGCCTTGGCAAGGTAAAACGCAGTGACGAGTCCGTTGTGGCCGCCGCCGATGATGATTACGTCTCTTTTGTCCGCCATAGTGTTCGGTTCTGCGTTTCAGTTACATTGCCAGGCGCTTACTGCAAAAAGCTCTTACCGCCGAGAGCGCTGAGAAAGGCCGCCGAGATCGCGGAGTGACGATGCACTTCAGGCCGCTCCCTTAACGTCTTTCAGAATCTCGAGAGCCGCAAGGCGGCCATTCGCGCCCATGATGCCGCCTCCGGGATGCGTGGCCGATCCGCACATGTAGAGATTCTTGATCGGAGTACGGTATTGCGCCCATCCTGGTACTGGCCGCAGGAAGAAGAGTTGCTCGAGCGAAAGCTCACCCTGGAAAATATTGCCTTCGCTCAATCCCCACTCACGCTCAAGATCAAGCGGCGTGACCACCATCTTGTCGATGATGATGTCTTTCAAGTTCGGCGCGTATTCGGAAATCGTGTCGATGACGGTGTTCCCAAACTTTTCTTTCTCGGTGTCCCAACTGAGTCCAGGTGCAAGCTTGTAAGGCGCGTACTGCACAAAACACGACATCACGTGCTTTCCCGGAGGCGCCACTGAAGGATCAGTCAGCGACGGAATGACCATATCGATGTACGGCCGCTTCGAGAAATGGCCGTACTTCGCGTCATCGTAGGCGCGCTCCATATATTCGACCGATGGCGAAATCGAAATCGCGCCGCGCAGATGTGCACCGGGTCCGGGCATGCATTTGAAGTTTGGCAGGGCATCGAGCGCGATGTTTACTTTGCCGGAGGAACCGCGGAATTTATAGCGATTGACCTCTTCGAGGAAGTCTCCCGGTAGATGCTCGGCTTCGATGAACTTGGTGAAAGTCAATCGCGGATCGACACTCGACGAAATCACATCGGCGTAGACCTCATCGCCGTTGGAGAGCACTACGCCCTTTGCCTTGCCGTTCTGGACGATGATCTGCGAAATCCCTGACTTCGTGCGGATCTCGACTCCCGCCTCGCGAGCCGCGTCGGCAATAGCATTTGAGATGGCACCCGTGCCTCCGCGCGCAAATCCCCAGGCGCGGAATGCACCATCGATCTCGCCCATGTAGTGATGCAGCAGAACGTAAGCCGTGCCGGGAGAGCGCACACCGAGAAACGTTCCGATGATTCCCGAAGCCGACATGGTGGCCTTGAGCACATCGGTCTCAAACCACTGATCAAGAAAATCAATGGCGCTCATCGTCATGAGCTGGACCTGGTTGTATTTGTCGTAGCTTGACATGCCTTGGAAGCGGCGTCCGATGAAGAGAAGCTTCATCAATTCGCGCGGATTCAGCGTAGTCGGATCAGGAGGCACCATGCTCAAGATGGGCTTCACGAAGCGGCACATGGCCTGCATCGCCTTGCCAAATTCGTCGTAGGCCTCGGCGTCAACGCGCGAGTGGCGCGCAATTTCGCGATGCGTTTTCCCGTGATCATTCACGCGCCACAAGTAATCGCCACTCGGCATCGGAGTGAACGTTCCGTCGAGCGGAAGGATTTCCAGCCCATGCCGAGGCAGATCGAGATCACGAATGATTTCCGGCCGCAGCAGAGAAACGACGTAAGAGCAAACCGAGAACTTGAAGCCAGGGACGATCTCCTCCGTACAGGCGGCGCCTCCGAGCACATGCCGCCGCTCGAGCACCAGCACTTTTTTTCCGGCGCGTGCGAGATAGGCCGAATTCACCAGCCCATTGTGACCGCCGCCGATCACGATGACGTCGTATTGGTTGGAACCAGCCATTCGCTTATGAGCTCCTAGCAGCTAGCTTCTAGCCGCCAGCTTGCATGCTGAGATTGCAGGAAACGCAATAATACTCGTGCCGAGGAAAGGCGGAAATGGAGATTAGAGCCCGCTGGGAAGGACGGTCCAGCTACGAAGAAGTCCGCACGAAATTGGCAGGATGGTGCGCATCAGTGTCCAAGTCGAATCGGTATTCTATCGGGAAAGTCAGGTTTTGTCTGCCGATTGTTGCTACGAATTTCTCAGCGTCTTCTGCGGCAGTTCTCGGCGAACTCTGCGGTCAAAAAGCATTAACCGCTGAGAGCGCAAAGGGATCGCAGAGGACGCGGAGAGAATCAAATCCAAGAATGCATGGGGCCACCGAATAGCGGTTGCCGTGCGCTCTTGCACGTGAATATAATCCACCATTCTGGATTCCTTTGTGTTCCTTCGTGACCTTTGTGGTTAGAAAAAGCTTTAACCACGAAGGACACCAAGTGACACGAAGGACAACTTGAGGACCTTACCTTGCCCATCGGAACCGCATTCCACGAGAGAACGTTCCCTCTTTGCCACAGCCTGAATTACCGCGAGTGGTCGGGATACTACACCGTCAGCGTCTACGAAGTGCATCATGAGCACGAGTACAATGCGATCCGCAATGCGTGCGCGCTCATCGACATTTCGCCGCTCTATAAGTATCTGATCACCGGCAAAGACGCGACCCGCCTCGTGAATCGCGTGATCACGCGCGACATCAACAAGGTGAAGGTCGGACAGGTTATCTATTGCTGCTGGTGCGATGAAGAGGGCAAGGTCATCGATGACGGTACAATCTCGCGCCTCGAAGAAAACGTCTATCGCTGGACGGCTGCCGACCCCAGCCTGCGCTGGTTCCGGCAAAACGGCCTCAATATGGACGTTCAGATCGAAGACATTTCTGAGAAAGTGGCAGCTCTTGCGCTGCAGGGACCGACCTCGGCAAAGCTGCTGAAGGCCGTCGCCGAGGCCGATATTGTCAATCTGAAGTATTTCCGCGTGACCCGCGGCAAGATCGCGGGCATTCCAGTTGACATCTCGCGCACTGGCTACACGGGCGATCTCGGATATGAAATCTGGATGCCGTGGAACGACGCCGTCAAAGTGTGGGACGCCTTGTCAGAAAAGGGCAAGCAGTTCGACTTGCACGCCGCCGGGATGCTTGCGCTCGATGTTGCCCGCGTCGAGGCGGGCTTGCTATTAATTGAAGTCGATTACATCAGCTCGAAGAAGGCGCTGATTTCGTCGCAGAAATATTCGCCATACGAACTCGGCTTCTCGAAGATGGTGCACCTAGACAAGGAGAATTTCATTGGCAAGCGTGCCTTAGAGCGCGATGCGAAAAACGGCGTCCCACGCCAACTCGTAGGTCTCGAAGTTGACTGGACCGACGTTGAACGCCTCTACGAGCGCTACGGCCTGACTCCCGCCGCTCCGGCACAGGCATCGCGCGTCGCGGTCCCCGTGTATTCCGGAGAGAAGCAAGTGGGCAAAGCCACCACCACCTCGTGGTCGCCAACGCTCAAAAAGATGATTGCGCTTGCGAGCCTTGAGACGGAATACTCAAAACCGGGAACCTCGCTGCAGATGGAGATCACAATCGAGGCGATCCGTCTTAAGAGCAATGTGAAGGTGACCACGCTGCCGTTTTTTAATCCTGCGAGAAAAACGGCGACTCCGGTCTAGTCTGTGTAATGGTGGACGCCTTCGTCCGCTCGCGACCGCAACCCCGGACGAGTGTGTCCTGGGCCCCACTCTCCGGACTACGCGAGCTTTGCTCGGCGTTTGCCGGATAAGTAGATCCAAACTCCGATCAGCAGCAACGCTCCGCAGCTGCCGACCACCTTAAATACGGCAAGAGGCTTATTAGGCTCGTCTGGTTGCGGAATCAGAGAGAGCACAATGGTGAGCGCGGTCGTGCAGAATCCGACGCTTGCGACCAGTTTCGCCATGATCGTGCCACCTGGTACGCGGATCACATCGGGGCCCGCTGGTTCTCGCTGCAGCTTGATCATCGCCGCGAACAGATACAAGTAGGGAATGAAGTAGGTGATGACGCCCATGCTGACCAGCACGTCGTACGCGCCTTTGACACTGGTGCCTGCCTGGCCCAGAAAAATAAACACCACTCCCAGTACGAACTGCGTGAGAAGCGCAACCCATGGTGTTTTCCATCTTGGGTGCAGCGATCCGAAGGCTTTTGGCAGGAAGCGATCCAGGCCTGCCACGAAGGGAAGTCGCGCCACAGCGGCAAGGTAAGCTCCCGCTGCGCCAATGTTGCTGAGTGCAATCAGGAATGCCGCAAGTGGCAGAACTCCTGGAAATCCCACGCGAGTCGCCGTCGCAGACACCGCCTGGACCAACCCCTGCAGGCTGTTAACTTGCGTCGAGGGCATTGCCAGCAGAACGCAGACCGTGCCGAGGATGTAGCAGAGGGTCACCGTCACCCCGGCAAAGAGCAACGCAAACGGAATCGTTCGCCGTGCATTCTTGATCTCTTCGCCCATGAACGATGCTGCCTCGGAGCCGCCGAACGCGAATGTCAAGACCGACCAGAAGATGATGTCGTTGAGATGCGTGCTCGGCGTCATCGAATGCACCGTGAACGACGTTGCTGATCCATAACGATGCCAGGCTACGAATCCCATGACGATCACGATACCCACCGGGATCCACATCGAAATCGCGCCGACATTGTGCAGCCATTTGCCGACATCGAGGCCAACGATATTCAGCAGCGTGGCCGCGCTCAGCGTCAGCAGCGCAAAGGTGATGTAGAACGTCGCATTGCCCGAAAGATGCTGCCAACTCGCTTGCCGCATAAAGAGAACATTGCTGGCAGCGAAATAGAGCACTGCAGGGAAGTACGGCAGGTTGCTGGTCCAGTACGTCCACGCCGACATGAAACCGGAAAAATCGCCAAAGGCGCGCTTGCTCCAGACGTAGAGACCGCCCTGGTTGGGATAACGCGACGACAGTTCCAGCACTGAGAGCGCCAGCGGCGTGTAGAAGCAGAACCATGCGCCGACCCAAATGACAATCGAACTGGGGCCTGCCGCGGCAGCCGACGCGATCCAGCGCAGGCTGATTCCCGTGATCACGTAGAACAACACTAGATCGCGGAATCCCAGGACTTGCTTCGGACGGTTATGATCTTCGGCTTCAGCGATCGAAACGCCGGGTGTGAGAAAACCGGCATTCTCGGATTGGCGCTTCGGATTCGGTTCCGCCAAACGCGTGTCCCTGGGTCAGGCTACGGAAAGTAAGAAAGAGAGGAATATCACCGCCCAGACCGCTCGGCAAGTGAAAGCGCTCGGGATCAGGTGAGATCGGAATATGCGCCTGAAAGAAAATCTGGGCGCTGCCAGAACTTTTCGAAGCATTCCTCGCAGACCCATTGAGCCCCGTTGGTATATCCCGTGCCGTGAGGGTCTTCCGATTCATAGAGTTCCCAGGTGCAAACGGCGCAGTGATCCTTCTGCCAACCTCCCGTGAGGCGTTCGAAGTTGTCCGGATCAGCGAGCAAAGACAGGTCGAGCGAAATCTTTCCAGTCCCGCGATGTACGACCACATCACGCGGTTTCCACAAGGCTTTTTGCCAGTGCCAATTCCGTCTTCGGCAGCGCTTCACTCCGTCGCGAATATAGCCCGAATTCCACCACAATCCGTGGATTTGCACTGACTCGGCACCAACCCAAGGTCGGGGGCCACTCGGCGACATCTCTTTGTGTTCGGGCCCTCGCTCGAAGCAAGCACGAAGTTTGTCGAGATCTGCGCCGTTTTCGAAGAGAATCCTCGCCGCTAGTGTGTCTTCGTGAAGCAGCCCTAACAGCAGATGTTCGGTTCCAATCTGCCTGCTGTTCATTCGGTCAGCTTCATCCTTGGCATGAAGCAAAACTGCCCTGCCAGTTAAACTCAGCGGAAGATCGACACTCGTGGGAGTTGCTGGACGGCGCTCGAAAGAGCGGTCGATCTTTTGCCGGATCGAATCCGGCTGGGCGTTTGGAAGCCACTGCCCACACAGCAATCGTTCTTCATGCACTAGCCCTAGCAGCAGATGTTCGGGTTCGATCTGCGGTGACCCGTATTGGCTCGCCTCGTAGCGTGCGAAGAAGACCACGCGTCGCGCCTTCTCGGTATACCGCTCGAACATCGCTTTTACCCCACAGCGGCCGGACGTCGATTGCTGCGCTTCCAATATAAATACCCGGGAACTCCGACCAACACAATCGTGGTTCCCCAAAATGCCTCTGTCGGCCGCGTGATGATTGTGTTCAGCGTCCAGGCGCCGCCAATCAGTACGTAGATCGCTGGCAGCCACGGATAACCCGTGCAGCGATATGGACGGGGAATGTCCGGCCGCTTCCACCGAAGCCAGAACAGCGCGATGACCGTCAGCGTGTAAGAGAGCACCATGCCGTAGATCACGTAGGTGTAAAGCTGATCGTAGCGTCCGCTGACTGTCAATGCGGCAGCCCAGATTCCTTGACCGATCAGGCTGAAGGCCGGCGTTCTCCACTTTGGATGAATCTCGGCCATACGTTTGAAGAAGACGCCGTCCTGCGCCATCGCCATGTAGACGCGCGCTCCAGAGAGCGTGCAGGTCGCGGCGCCGCTGAAGCAGGATACAGCGATCATCAGCGAGAGCCATCCCGCCGCCCGTGTCGAGAACAGAACGGCTGCCGCCGCATGCGCGATCGTTTCGTGAGTTGCAATGTCTTTGAGCGGCAGAGCGTATATATAAGTGACGTTCATCGCCACATAAATGACACCTACAGCAAGGACTCCCAGCACCATTGCGCGTGGTACGTTGCGCCTGGGGTCTTTCACTTCGCCTGCGACCCAGGTGATGTACACCCATCCGTCGTAGGCCCAGAAGACGGCGATCAAGCCCACACCAAGAGCCGATATCAAGGAGGCAGGATTCAGACCAAGGCTTAACGGAACTCCGTTGGCGGAGAAGTTAGACCAGTGGCCCTTCCCGAGGGCGAAGCCCAGCACGACGAACGCGGCCATCGCCGTGAACTTTGTCCAGGTTGAGACGTTCTGTAGCAGCGCGCCCCAACGCAGCCCGACAACGTTGACGAACGTAAGAATCGCAATCAGCAAAAGGCCGAAGAGATGAGCCCGGGTGAATGCCATTCCGGCAATGGTGAACAGGACATGGGCCTGCGAAACGAAAGGCACAACCTGGCCAACATATGCCGCCGCGGCAACCGAGAGCGCCGCGATTGTACCGCCGTTAGCTACCGTGAATAACATCCAGCCGTAGAGAAACGCGATGAGGTCGCCGTAGGCCTCGCGCAGGAAAATATATTGCCCGCCGGAGTCGGGGAACATCGAACCAAGCTCGGCAAATGCGAAGCAAGCGCAGAGCGAAATCAGTGCTCCCAGAACCCAGACGAGCAAGAACAAAACTGGCTGCGGAAGCGGCGTGGCGATATCTTTCGCCGTGAGAAAAATCGATGACCCGATGATTCCGCTTACCAGCAACAGCACGGAATCGAGCAGCCCGAGTCCCCGCCACAGTGTGGGTTTGTTTTCAGGGGAGGCTGGTTCTGCCTGTATGTGCGGAGCCGGCAAAACGGTGGGGGATTCCATTTATCCGATTCCGAGTTCGTCGGGCGATTCGAGTGGCGTGCCGCAGCGTCTGCAAATCACAGCGGAGCAGTCACCGCAGGTCAGCGGGTCAGTGACCTCTTCGGCGCAATTCGGGCAATAGAGCGGACCCGGCTCCGGCGCAGGGATCTGAGGATTTGTCGCCATGAGGAAGAAACTCTAGCACAGTGGCCCCACCGCCGTCGCTCGCCAAATGGGAGCTACAATTAATGGGTATGCCCGAAAAACCACAAACTCCCGACGAAAAGCTGCAGGAAGAATTTAACCGCTGGGCCGCTGCCGGCGAGGGCGAGAAGATGCGGAATCATCATCTCGACATTACCGAGAAAACGATCCGACTCATGAATCTTCGGCCCGGTGAGCGAGTGCTCGACCTTGGATGTGGTTCGGGATGGGCGACTCGCTTGCTTGCACGGTTGGTTGGCGATGGTCCTGAAGGTTTCGGGCAGGTGGTCGGGCTCGACGTTTCCGATGAGATGATCCGCCAGGCCCGCGAGGAATCGAAAGATTTTGAGAACATCTTGTATGTTTGGGGATCCGCGCAACAGATTCCTTGGGAGGAGAACTTCTTCGACAAGGTGCTCTCCGTCGAGTCGTTCTACTATTATCCCGACCAGGATCGCGCCCTGATGGAGCTATTCCGTGTGATGGCGCCGCGAGGCAGGCTGTTCACTCTGATTAATCTCTACAAGGATAACCAGTACTCGCTCCAGTGGGTGGACAAGTTGAAAGTGCCGGTACACGTGCGCTCAGCCGCAGAATATGTCGAACTATTGAAGAAGCACGCTTTCGAAAATGTGGAAGCCCGCCGAATCCCCGACGACACACCGACTCCCGACGATTACAAAACAAAGTCGTTCAAGAGTCTCGACGACTTACGCGCTTTCAAGCGGGAAGGGGCACTGCTTCTGATGGCCTCCAAGCCCGACCTGCGCACACCGGCACCGGGATACACCATCTACTAGAAGAAGCACACCGTCAGCCGGAGACCGATGAGGTCACTGTGTCTAAATTGTGCTGTCGTCGTCATCATCGCTGTCGTGGTGACCGCGATCCTTCACCGGGCTCATCGCCCGTCCATCTTGCGCGTGGCGGATCTCGATCCTTCCATTCACATTGTTGAGTTTGATATGAGTTCCACCGTTGCCTAATTCACCACGCAGGTCATGTCCGACCACGCTGTGATGATTTACGTGCAGTCCGAAATCATTGACGATGTTCCCGGAAACGGTATTTGCCTCGAGTTCTGCATTCGAGTCCGAGGGAATCGTCAGCGACAGCGACCCGTTCACCGAATTTAAGTCGACCGACTGTCCCGCAAGCTGCTCGAATTTCGCCTCCAGCCGTCCGTTTACGGTTGAGAGTTCCGCGCGGCCAGACAGGTTTTGCGCTTCAAGCCTTCCGTTGATGCATGATGCTCTGACCTCGCCGGCCATGCCTGTAATATCGAGCGCGCCATTGATTAGCTTGATCTCATCCAGGTGGACGGTGCGGGGCACGGTCAACGTGTACTCCACGCTGGCGGGATTATTGTGCGAACCCCAGTTCCAGTTATTGTTGTGGTCCGGATACTTGGTCCGGATTGAGAGATAATCTTTGCCGGAATCAATTTCGATCTTGGCTTCTTCCAGCCGCTCTTTTGTGTCGGCGTATTTCACGGCATCGACCTTCACTTCGTTGCGGTCCCAGCTCGAAATGTGGACGTCACCGTTGATATTGTCCAGTTCAACGCGGCCGTCGGCGCTGATCGTGTAGGTCTGATGGAATTCTTCGGTGAGCGAGCCGTGGCGATCGGCAGCGTGCGCTCCCAGGGCAAAGGTCAACAGGGCGCAGAGTGTTCCTAGCGCGGCTCCCAACCAAGTAGCCGACTTACGTTGGTGGTTCATCTCTCTTCCTCCGTTTCAACGCGTTAGACGTTAGGGTCCTGGAATAGTGAGGCTCAGCCTCAACAAAAAGTCAGTCCGGTTGTCTTGTTGATACAAAGTTACCTCGGTGACGTTCCCCCGGTTCCCGCCCTGAACGACAATCTTCCCAAGAACTTACGCGGGGTTCATCTTGTCGTATCTGTCTGCAAAAACTGTGCGGATCGATCTGCACAAGTCTGCTCGCCACACTGCGGGGACGTTCCTCGCCGTGATCATGCTCGCGTGCGCCGCGTTATCTCAAACTGTTGAAGCCGATAAGCCTGTCCCCATCCTCACCGGAAACGTTGGTACGTTCAGTTTTGTCACCGGCGGCCATAACCTGATCGATACGCAGATTAATCCAGTGCTGCTGGTTCCGCTAGGGGATCATTGGCTAATCGAATCCCGGGCCGAGTTCGAGGGCCAGTTTCAGCGCCCACCGGACGGAGGTCCTTACGGCGGCCCGGTCACCAAGCATGTCGATTATGCTCAGCTCGATTACATCGCGAATCGCTATGTCACGATCACGGCCGGGCGCTTCCTGACCCCATTCGGGATCTTCAATGAACGCCTCTATCCCGTCTGGATCCGTTTTCTTCAACCGGACCCACTGACTCTTCCACTGCGCACTGCTCCCAGCGACGGTGCCATGCTGCGTGGAGGATTCTCCGTGAGCCCGCAAGCGAACGTGAACTACGCCCTATATGTTTCCGCGACGAGCATCGGAATCGGCAGCGTCGACTCCGAACGCCACGTCGGTGGACGAATGGGCTTCTTCTTCCCTGGGCCCCGGCTGGAAGTTGGCGGTTCCTGGCAGCGAACTCTCCAGGATTACCGGAAAAACGCTTTCGGATTTCACATGGGATGGCAGCCCACGAAGGCACCGTTAAGCATACGCGCCGAGTACGCCAATGCCTTCGAGGGCAGCGGGTACTGGGCCGAGGGAGCTTACCGGCTCAGCCAGGCCCGTTTCTGGCGCAAAGCCGTGCGCCGGACCGAGCTTGTCGCCCGAGGGCAACAGTTCTTCGTCGGGGCAATCGGAGCAGATGCCGATGCTAATTTAGGTCTCCCTGCAGCGGAAACTCGAGAAGCAGACTTTGGCGTCAATTACTTCCTTCGCGATGGATTGAAGGCCATCGCCAGCTACGGTCGGCAGTTCAGTTCGGCAGGCAACTTCAACCAGTGGAGCTTCGGATTGGCTTACCGATTCCTGGTTCCGCTTGGCCGCGTTGCAGAACCTCGGGAGGCACAATGAAAGCCGGTACCTCCATCACAGTCTTGCTGTTCAGTCTCGCGCTGGCCTCTTCCGTTCTCGCTGGATCTCACTCCGCCAACAAAGAAGCTACCCCGGCGCCCGTCGTCCGCGAGCAGGATGCTGACTCGATGCGGATCGAAGGAGAGAAGCGATATCACGCGAACTGCGGCCGTTGTCATGCCGCGCCACAGAAATTTCCACCGCGCATGATGGCAACTGTGCTGCGCCACATGCGTGTTCGGGCAACCGTTACCGAAGATGACCAGCGGTTGATCTTGTTCTACATGACTCAATAACCAAACGAAACGCGATCCGTATGAACATGACAAACTTACAGGCCATTCGTCGTATGTTTTTTGCACTTGCGGTCCTCGGCCTCTTTGTCGCAGTGCCTTGCGCCCGAGCCCAGCACATCATTGATGTGACCGCTGACAGCGACAGCCGATACAAAATGACAGGTCAACGCACGCCGGAAATCACGGTGAAGGCGGGCGAACAGATTCTGTTGCGAGTGACCGCCCGTCGTGGGAAGTCTTGGAACCGCGACGGCACAATCCACGGCTTCACTCTTTTGCGAGCCAAGGATCACACACGGGTCGAAGGGTGGGACCTGCTATTCAAACCGGGTAAGCAAGAGTTTCAACTGACGGCGCCAAGTGAGCCCGGTGCGTATGAAGTCGTTTGTACAGTGATCTGCAGTGAAGACCATGAAGGCATGCACATGAAATTCACGGTGCTGCCGTAATTGAGGTAATGAAATGACGACCAACCGATTCGCTATTCTGCTTGCTGCTGCAGTTCTGCTATTTGCCTGCGCCACATTCGGTCAGAATGCGCAGATTTTTCACGGCGAGGTCTCCGACAGCCAGTGCGCGCTCAATGTGCATTCCCTCACGCGCTCGCATCAGGAAATGCTTAAGTCCAAATCCATGGGGGGTACTTCAAATACCTGCGCCGTCTATTGCATCGAACGTCTCGGCGGCTATCTCGTGCTGTCGTCAGGCAAGAACGTCTATCGGCTGGACCGCGCCGACCTGGTTCATGGGTTCGAGGGGCAGCGTGTCGTTATCAGCGGCGTACTAGATACCAAGCTCAACCAGATTCATGTGATCAAGATTGATTTGGAAGAGGAGAAGCAGTAGATCGTTTGCCCGCTTCCGTTACCAGGAATACACACAGAATCGTCATCACGGGTTCAATCGGCACGCGGTAGCGCTGTCCCGGATAAACAAAGTAGTAGATCGCCGGATACAACAGAATCAGCCAGAACAGGAGCCAAGCTCCCGGTTTTCGTAGCCGCAAAGCCCGGCCTAATCCCCAAAATGTGAGAATCGAAGAAGCGAAGAAGAAAGCATTCTTCACCTCGCTCATCCAAGGTGGCTCCGTTGCCTTCGGCGTGCCCGCCCAGAAATAGATAAATCGCTTGAGCGAGAGTCGGGCGAATCTAGCGTAGTCAGCTTTGATGTAATCGACCGCTTGCTGTTTCCGCATCGCGACATATGGAAGTTCTCCCATCTCCTGAAACTGCCGCATTGCGCGTGGATCATGTGGAGGATCCAGGTAGAGCATCAGGGTTCCGTCGGCGCCATTTCCATTCCCCAGTCGCAGTTCGGCTCCGAAGTTGTCGCGAATGAAAATGAATTTCCCGAAAACGTGATAATTCCGGATCAGCCAAGGTGAGATGCAAGCAAAAAATATGACGGACGAGAGAGCCACTCCGACCAACGAGCGCTTTCTGGCCTTTGCACGACGATACCAGGCCCATAACCCCGCGGCGGGCAAGAACGACAAGAGGGAAGCGCTGTTCAGCGTGAGAATTCCCCACAGCAGCCCAAACTCAACCCATGGCCAAAGGCCGTCGCGATCCTCCATTGTCAAGGCCAGCCACAGGATCACAGATAGCAAGAGGGCAGACAGCGTCGTTTCCCATATCCAGCGTGTGGACCAGAACATCACATTCGGCAACAGGGCCCACGCCCAGGCCGAGCCCACCGCAACTTTTTCAGAAAAGGTTCTCCGCGCGATTTTGAAGATCGGCACACACGTCAAAGCTGAGAACGCGCTGTTCAGCGTGAGCAGAACAAATGCGGAGGTCTTGGAATAGGTCCCAAAAAGCAAAAACGCGCCCGCAGTCAGATAGGGGTACAGCGGCGGCTCCCACCCGGTGGGACCAGTTGGAGGTCCAAATTGATTAGCGAAGCCATGGCCAGAAGCGATGGACGCGGCGATCCGGCCCATCTCCCAGCCGAAGCCAAAGTTCTCGTCCGTCGGCTTGATTTTGTAGGTGTGGCCGATGATGATCCAGGCGAGACGCAGAAAAAACGCGACGCCGACGATCCAGACTTGCGATGTTCGAATCCGGAGCCAAACGCTGCGGAGCCAAGAAGAATTCACGGGCGCCGCATCGACGCCTGACCTGGATTCCATGCTGCGTCTATTTGTAACTGAGGTATTCCAGAACAGCAAGCTGAGAGCCAGACAGAAACAAACGCCCCACTTCTCTCAGCAGAAGTGAGGCGCTCTGGCTCTGTTTGATCGGGACTTACTGACTAGTCACAGTGCTGTAGACGTAGCTGGTAATCGACTGATCGTACCCGATGCACCAGACCTGATGACCGGTCTTGAGTTTCTTCTCATCGCAGGCATCCATCTCCGCATTGGTGGTGACGTCGACCGACCACGTGTTTCCGCCGTCGCTGGTGAAATAGATTCCCCCGACGCCGCTGTAGAAATTCCCACCGGCAGCCCATCCATTTTTCGCTGTGGTGAACAGGAGTTCACGGATCGGCCACGGTCCGTCCAGTGTGCGACCGCTCCAGGTCTTGCCGCCGTTGGTCGTGATGTGGACCCAGCCTTCAACGTTCGGAGCAATCTCGCCACCGCCAACCGCGCCTAGCATGTCATTTCCAAAAAACACTGGCCCGTCAAAGACCTGGTCGACAGATGGACCGCATTTCCACTGCGCGCCACCATCCGGGCTGCCGCAGAAGTTGATACCAGAGGCGCGTGCGTGCAGATTCGGAAGGAAACTGAACTGGAAGCCAAACCAACCTTGCGTGGGATTTGCGATTTCGGTAGTCCAGTCCGAGGAAGTCGCACCGCCGTCGGTGGTGTATTGCACGGTTCCGTTCCCTAAATCGAACATGAGCCCGTCCATTGAGTTCGCAAATCGCACACGCTGCAAGCTCATCGACGGAAAGGTTACGTCGCTGCTCCACGTCTGGCCGCCATCCTCGGTCCACCGCAGCACGCCCGCCTGCTCGGTAGCGGAATCAATGAAGCCGGAGATCACCAGAGTTTTTGTGTTCAACGCAGCCACTCCGTAAAAGTAATACGGATATCCAAGGTTCAACACCTCAGTCCAAGCTTTGCCGCCGTTGGTCGTCTTCCACACCTGTCCACCTTCGGCAACGGCGTAGCCAATCGTGCTAGTCACGAAGACCATGTCATGCACGATTGCGCCCGGCAGAGTTGCCAGTAGTTGCCAGGTGTTCGCCCCGGGATTCGCAGTGCGCGGCCGTGGTCTCACGGCAAGATTCGGAGCCACGGTCTCACGTTCCGCCGACAGCGTATGGGCGGCAGTCTGCACGGGATACACCTGCGAAATGTGAGGAACGGTTGTTGCGGAATCTTGCGCAAGCGCACAAACAGCGAGAAACAACAGGGAATAGGCGACATGGCTGGGCTTCACAATCAATCTCCATCTGCAAAATTGTGGCAGCCATAGTAGCACCAAACATTGTTAAAGGCAGATGAATGCAGGCTGAGAACGGCAGTGCATGAATCACAATGCTCCTCTACAATGCCACACCACGGAGGTGCGAGATGATTCTGGGGTTAACTACATCGACATTCACTCAATTGCACGTTCTGATCAGTCTTGTGGGGATCGGTTCAGGACTTGTCGTGATGTATGGACTGCTGACTGCAATTCGGTTGAATCGTTGGACGATGCTCTTTCTCGTGAGTACCGCATTGACTAGCATTACCGGATTCTTCTTTCCGAACGAACACATCACGCCGGGTATCGTGGTCGGCGTGCTGTCGTTAATCGTGCTGACGGTAGCCGTCGTCGGCCGATACGCTCTTCGACTGAGCGGCGCGTGGCGTTCGATCTATGTCATCAGCGCGTCCGTTGCGTTGTACTTCAACGTGTTCGTGCTGGTGGTGCAATCGTTCGAAAAAGTGCCAGCTCTGAGAGCGCTCGCGCCTACGCAGAAGGAACCACCATTCGCTATTACGCAGTTGTTGGTGCTGGCGGCATTTGCAGTTGCGACGGCGCGTGCTGTTAAGCGTTTCCATCCAGACGCCGGAGCAGGTAATTCAGGAACTGCTTCCTCCACAGGTATCCGAAACCGAGCGGCCTGATCCACCTCCGAGAGTTAAGACCCCGAAGCCAGGATGTTTTTGGCCGAGGGGTTTTCTCGCTCCGTTCCTCATTTGCTTCATCGTTGTCGCCCCAGAGCAATGTCATGGTGAGCGCAGCCGGAGTGCAGCGAAGCGAAACTCTGGCGAAGTCGAAGCATCTCTATCCAGGGACAACTGCCGCGGGGCAGGGACTCCTCTCCCCGCTCAGAATGGCACTTGAGTAGGGGGCAACCAGCCTTGGACCACTCCGATTTCTAAATCGCCTCGATAATTGCAATTGTTACAATTACTTAGAAGGATATTCACAGCCCAATCCGAGATTTCCCTTGACACGCATGAACGCTTAGCAGTAAGTTAACGGTGTTAAGTTAACACTGTTAAACAAGAGACCATTGTTATGGGAGTCAAAGAAAGACGCGAGCGCGAGAAGTCCGAGACCCGAGACAAGATCCTCGACGCCGCCCGCGAATTGTTCGTCACAGAAGGCTATGAAGGCGTCTCGATGCGGAAGGTCGCCGAGAAAATCGAGTATTCGCCCACCGCCATCTACGTTCATTTTGCCGACAAGAACGAACTTTTCCAAGAACTCTGCCATCAGGACTACGCCCGCCTCGCCGAAGTCTTCCAAAGTTCCGTGATTTCGACCGATCCGTTGGAGCGACTCAAGCAGATCGGAGCGATCTACATCGACTTCGGGACGCGTTATCCCAATCACTACAAGTTCATGTTCATGACGCCGCATCCGACGCATCAGCTCGATGAAGTCGACCGCGAGATGAAGGGCAATCCAGAAATGGATGCCTACGCCTTCCTCAAATGGGCGGTTCAGCAGGCGATCGAGGCTGGCTGTTTCCGGGAAGACATGCAGGATGCCGAATTGATTTCCCAAACCCTCTGGGCCTCGGTCCACGGCGTGATTTCCCTGAGCATCGCGAAAGGGGATGACGAGTGGGTCGAGTGGCGCCCCGTACGTGATCGCGCCGAAATCATGCTCGACATCACTCTTCGTGGACTGAGCCGCGAAGCCAGCACCGGAAAGGACGAGTAGTATGCCACCGCTAGCGCGACGAAATCTGTTTCACGACAAAGTGCGGCTCACAGTCACGCTGACGGGAATCGTCTTCTCGGTCGTCCTGATCGTTGTACAGCTGGGGCTCTTCCTCGGATTCACCACTGCCACCTCGAATCTGATCGATCACTCGAACGCAGATCTCTGGATCACATCGAAGAACGTTCCGTACGTCGAACAGGGTGTCCCTTTCAGCGAGCGCAAGCTGAACCAAGTACGCGCCGTGACAGGCGTCGGAGATGCGCAAAAGCTCATCTCGCGTTGGACTCAGTGGAAGCGTCACGACGGCGGCCAGGATTCGGTGCAGATCGTCGGCATCAACGTTGACGATTTTATGGAGCGCCCCTGGAACCTGATCGAAGGCAACGTTGCGGATCTCAAGTCTCCCGACGCGGTGATTCTCGATGAGCTCTATAAGCAGAAACTTGGAGTCTCGCGAGTAGGCGAGGTTTTCGAGATCGGCGGCCATCGCGCCCGGGTCGTCGGCTTCACGCGAGGCATTCGATCCTTCACCACTTCGCCATACGTATTCACGACCTTCAAGAACGCGCAGAACTTCGCCAGCATTCCCGAAGATCAGACGATGTTCATTCTGGTGAAACTCGCTCCGGGAGCGAATCTGGAACAAGTGCGGCACGACCTGCTCGACCACGTGAAAGATGTAGAGGTTCGTACGAGCTCTGAGTTCAGCCGTATGACGACCTTCTACTGGATGTTCACGACCGGAGCGGGCGTGGCAGTTCTAATCGCCGCAGTTCTCGGCCTGGTCGTCGGATTCGTTGTGGTGGCGCAGACCATCTATGCGACCACGGTCGATCATATTCGCGAGTTCGGCACCCTGAAAGCCATGGGCGCACCGAATAGCTACGTCTACAAAGTCATCATGAATCAGGCCGCGATCAGCGCCGTCATCGGTTATGTGCTGGGGATGATCGTCAGCATCTTCGTAGTTCATGGCAGCCAGAAAGGCGGCGCCGCCATCTTGATGCCGCCGTCGATGGCCGCAGGAATGTTCTTCCTTACGCTGCTGATGTGTGTGGGAGCAGCTCTGGTTTCGATCAACAAGGTGACGAGAATCGATCCAGCCATGGTGTTCAAGGGATAGAAAACGGAGCGTTACCGGAGTTCAACGGTTCGTATCAGGGCACGCCTTCAGGCGTGCCGTACGGAGAATGACTAGAGAGGCGCCTTTAGGCGCTGGGGATGGGGAAGATGCAATCCGCAATCGCAGTCCGACAGCTCACCAAGAAATACGAAGAAGGCGCAACCGGCACGCTCGCCCTTCGCGGCGTAGATCTCGATGTCCACCCGGGCGAATTGCTTCTGCTCATGGGCCCGTCTGGCAGCGGCAAAACCACGCTGCTCTCGATCATGGGATGCATCCTGACCGCAACCTCTGGCAGCGTTCGCGTTGGCGGCAGGGAAGTGGTTGGACTCAGCGAGAAGCAATTGCCGGCGTTGCGCCTCGAAAATATCGGCTTCGTATTCCAGGGATTCAATCTCTTCCCGACGCTGAGCGCCGGCGAAAATGTCGAGCTCATGCTCGACCTGAAAGGGATTTCTAAGGCCAAAGCGAAAAAGCGCGCGCAAGAGTTGCTCGATCAGGTCGGTCTCGCAGAGAAGTACGATAGTTTTCCAGCCGATCTCAGCGGAGGCCAGAAGCAGCGCATTGCGATCGCCCGTGCCTTGGCCGGAGATCCCGGGATCATCCTTGCCGACGAGCCGACCGCGGCCCTCGATTCGCACACTGGCCGAACCGTGATGGAAATGATGAGCGATCTCGCGCATAAGCGCGGACGGGCAGTCGTCATCGTGACTCACGACTCACGGGTCCTCAGCTTCGGCGATCGCATTGTCACGATCGAAGACGGAGCAGTTTCCAGCAGAAACGAGGCGGATGTTGTCCCGCCCTCGCTATTAGCGCATCAATTGGTCCACGCCGCACCCGGCTTGGCTTAACGATTAACGTTCGAACCGCAGTTCCACGGGACTGAGGGAAGTGGAGAAGTTTATGAGCACGAAATTCTCACTGGGAGTCTTGAAGAGCCGCACGACATTGGCTGTCGGACTCGGCGTTTTCCTGCTAACGGCAACGCTAGTACTTGCTTCGCGGCGAGCGCATGAATCTGCGGTTGCTTCAAACACTGCATCAGCGAATCAGAAGCCACTTCCGATTGCAGGTCCCGGCCGCGTCGAGCCTTCTTCTGAAGACATCAAGATCGGCTCCGAGCTAAGCGGACGTTTGAAGATCGTCAATGTTGAAGAGGGCGATGCGATCCATCGCGGCGAAGTGCTGGCCGAGCTAGAGAACGCTGATTACCGCGCACAGGTCGAGTCCTCAAGCGCCAACGTAGTCGCGAAAGAAGCGACGCTCCGTAAGGTGATCAACGGCGCACGTCACCAGGAGCGCGCCGAGGCGTGGTCCTCAGTAAACGAAGCGAAAGCGGTCATGGAGAACGCCCAAGCGGAGCTGCATCGCCGCCAGGAGTTGTTCGCCGCCGGTGTGGTCTCCCGTGAAGAACTTGATCGCTACGCCCGCGAAGCCGACGTCGCCAAGGCCAAATATGATGCTGCGGTCCAGCAACACGCCTTGGTGGACGACCATGCGCGCGAGGAAGACCAGTCCTTCGCCGAGGCTGATGTAAAGCTGGCGCAAGCCCAATTCGAAGAAGCCGAAGCTCGCTACGAAAAGACGTTCATCCGTTCGCCCATCGACGGTACGGTCCTGCGGAAGCATCATCGCAGCGGCGAGAGCGTTTCCAATTCCTCGACTGTTCCCGACCCCATCCTGACCATTGGTGATCGCAAGACTCTGCGCGTGCGCGTCGATGTCGACGAGACGGATGTAAGCAAAGTCAGCATCGGTCAGCGCGCCTATGTCACTGCGGACGCCTACGGCAAACAGAAATTCTGGGGACACGTTGTTCGCGTGGGACAGCAACTGGGGCCAAAGAATGTCCGCACAGACGAACCAACCGAGAAGGTCGATACCAAGATTCTCGAGACTCTCGTCGAACTCGATCCCGGCTCTACCTTGCCCGACGGCCTGCGGGTTGACGCTTTCATCATGCCCGATCGTGGTGAAGTAGCCGACAACCGCTAAACTCAATCAACAACCGAATCCCGCCCTCCTGCCAGGGGTGCAGCGAGGGTGTGTCTGGAGGATCCTATGACTCGAGAAGCACGCTTGATGGCGGGAGTCATCCTGCTCACCATTCCCACAATCCAGTATGGTGGATATTTCTTGCTCACTTCACTCGCCGATCGCAGCAGCGGGTACATGGACAATGCTCTGCGGCAGAACTTCTTCCGCGCCGGCCACGCCCATGCCGGAGTTTTCGTGATTCTGTCTCTGGTATGCCAGATCCTGGCCGACTCCGCGGCCCTGCCAACACCGTGGCTTTGGCTGGCCAGGGTGGGTGTGCCGGTTGCCGCGATCCTGATTCCTGCGGGATTTTTCTTTTCGATGGCCTCTCCGGTGGCTACGAAGCCGAACGGCTTTATCTCGCTGATTTATCTGGGGATTCCGTTTCTCGCCGCGGGAGTTTTGACGCTTGCGATCGGTTTGCTGCGCCGTCCTGCAATGTGAACGTAGGAATCCGGTAAAATGGTTCGTTCCGCGGATTGCTCAATTGATCGCTAACGTAACTCTAGCTGCGCTTTTCGCAGATTTGGCCGGGCCCAAGGGGATTGGGCCCTACATTCGCCAGCATTTTCTGGATACCACGTTTCGCGGTATTTATCGTGTAAACGGCTTCGATCTCGCGCTGTTGGTTCCCTATTTTATTGTCCTGATTTTGCTAGCCGGCTACGGGGCCCACCGCTACGTCCTGGTGTATCTGTACTACAAGCACCAGAGGAAGCGTACAACGGAGCCGGCGGCACGTTTTGCGGACCTTCCTCGAATTACGGTCCAGTTGCCGATCTTCAACGAGCAATACGTGGTCGAGCGCCTGCTCGATGCCGTCTGCAAAATCGACTATCCACGGGAAAAGCTAGATATCCAGGTGCTCGACGATTCAACGGACGAGACCGTCGAGGTTGCCCGTAGCTTGGTCGATCGTTACGCAGCCCTTGGAAATCCGATTACCTATCATCACCGCACGAACCGCCACGGCTTCAAGGCGGGTGCACTCGCTGCCGGACTGGAATCCGCTAAAGGGGATTTCGTCGCTATCTTTGACGCGGATTTTACTCCTCCCGAAGACTTCCTGCTGCGCACGATTCATCATTTTGCCGATCCACAGATTGGCATGGTGCAGACTCGCTGGACGCACCTTAATCGCAACTATTCCTTCCTGACCGAAGTGGAGGCCATTCTGCTAGACGGTCACTTTGTTCTCGAACATTCCGGCCGTGCCCGCACCGGATTGTTTTTCAACTTCAACGGAACTGCCGGCATGTGGCGCCGCGCCGCGATCGACGAGGCCGGAGGCTGGCAGCACGACACGCTGACCGAGGACACAGACCTTTCCTATCGCGCACAACTCAAAGGCTGGAAGTTCATCTACCTGCAGGATGTCGAATGCCCCGCGGAACTCCCCGTCGAGATGACGGCATTCAAGACCCAGCAAGCGCGTTGGGCCAAAGGCCTTATCCAAACGGGAAAGAAGATTCTGCCTCGCGTTCTGCGCAGCGACGCCCCGCTGCATACCAAGATCGAGGCCTGGTACCACCTGACGGCGAACATCAGCTACCCGCTGATGATCATGCTTTCTGTGCTTCTGCTGCCGGCCATGATTATTCGCTTCTATCAGGGCTGGTTCCAGATGCTCTACATCGACCTGCCACTGTTCATGGCTTCGACGTTCTCCATCTCGAGTTTCTATTTGGTGTCACAGCGCGAGCTCTTTCCGCGAAGCTGGCCTCGCGCCTTGCTGTATCTGCCATTTCTAATGGCGCTGGGTATCGGCCTCACGATCACCAACACAAAGGCAGTCATTGAAGCCCTCATCGGAAGACAGACAGCGTTCGCTCGTACGCCGAAATACAGTGTCGTTTCGAAGCAGGACAAAGTCGGCGCCACCAAGTACCGCAAGCGCCTGGGATGGGTTCCGTGGGTCGAACTCCTCATCGGCGCTTATTTCGCGATGACGATCTACTACGCGGTCGAAAACGAGAACTTCATCACAGTGCCGTTCCTGATGCTGTTCGTTGTTGGATACTGGTACACCGGGCTGATGTCTTTGTTGCAAGGCCGCTTTGCCGGAGCTTCGCGCAGAACCACTTCGCATACCAAACCGTTCCCCGTTGGCGTATAGATTCTGCTGCCGCCGATCATTGGTCTTGATTTGACCGCTGATTTACAATCCAGTCGCTCAGAAGAATGCTGTGTGGAATCGAACGAATACGAGGAGGATGCGATGCTCCGCTTGCATAGAATTCTCCACTCCGCTGCCGCGATCGCGGTCTCCGTTGTGCTTCTCAGCTGCGCTAGCGCTCATGACTCTGACGAATACTTCGTATTCGTCTCCACCAACCTGCAGATTCCTTATTGGAAGACGGCGGGTAATGGGTTTGCTCATGCTGCGTCAGAGTTCAAAGTACGTTCGGATTTCACCGGACCGCAGACCTACGATCCAAAAGCCGAGCGAGACGCTCTGGATCAGGCTGTGGAGAAGAAGGCCACTGGCATCCTCGTGGCAGCAACCGATTCCAGCGTACTTAAGGACAGCATCGACAAGGCCGTTGCCGCCGGCATTCCAGTGATCACCATCGATTCAGATGCACCCCTAAGCAAACGCCTCTTCTTCATCGGTACGAATAACTATCAGGCGGGCCTTACAGGGGGGCAGCGTCTAGCACTAGAGCTGCATGGAAAGGGCAACGTCGTTGTCTTTACGATGCCGGATCAGGTCAATCTGCAAGACCGTCTACGAGGATATAAAGACGCTCTTGCCAAAACTCCCGAAATCAAAATTACTCGCGTCGTCGATATCCAGGGTGACCCACGCATCGCGTTCGACACGACCACACAGATCATTGGTAAGGAGCGCGACAAGGTCGATGCCTTCGTCTGCCTTGAGGCGCAATCCGGCAAGGAAGTCGCAGGCGTGCTCAACAGCTATCACGTGACCGGAAAACCTGTTATTGCCATGGACACCGATCAGGAAACGCTCGACTGGATTCAGAAGGGCGTGATCGCCGCCACGATTTCGCAAAAGCCCTACACCATGGCGTTCGTCGGCATGCAGATGCTCGACAACCTTTATCACCACAAACCTGCGTCGCTCACCTCGGACTGGTCGAAGGACAGCTTTGCGCCGATTCCCAGTTTTGTGGATACGGGTTCAGACCTCATCGATAAAACGAATGTCGACGCCTTCATTCAAGCTGGCAAGAATTTGGCAGCGCCAAAGTAAACGACTTTGCTCCGAATCTCTTTCTTGATCACTAGAAACCAAGGACCAACTATGCAAAAGCTGTCGCTTTGCCTTGTTACGATGGTTTCACTTTGCTGCGCTGGAACTGCCCTCGATCGCCAACCTGGTTCCGACTACCGCGCTCGCCGCGAGGCCCTCGCAAAGAAAGCTGGCGGCGTCATTGTGCTGGTCGCGCCACTTGAAGGGCTCGACTCGGAATATGGCTTTCGCCAGGAAGACAACTTCTACTACCTCTCGGGCATAACGGTACCGGGAGCGGCTTTGCTCATTGCTCCCGCTGTCGAGGCGCAAGGCGAAACGCCCGCCCGTGCATATACCGAGATACTCTTCCTCCCGCCCCGGAACCTGCGGCTCGAGAAGTACACCGGCCCGCAGCTTGGTGCCGACGATCCTCAGGCACCCAAGCTCACCGGCTTCGATCGCGTCGAAGAAATGGGCAAATTGCCCGATGAAGTGGCCAAGCTCCTGGCGAATGGCCGCCCCATCGTCTACACCGAAGTCCCATCGAACGGCGGAACTTCTCCCAGCATGGACGCACTCGCTTTCCTCAAGCACAGCACCGCCATGGTCTTCTTCCAGGACGTGAAGTCCATGATCACCAATCAGCGCACCGTCAAGGATGCCGGTGAGATCGCGCTGATCCGGAAGGCCGTCGATGATTCCGCCGCTGCCCATCTCGCGGCGATGAAAGCGGTAAAGCCGAATGTCAAAGAGTATGAGATTTCCGCGCTAATGGACTACGAGTGGGGACGTCGTGGCTGTGAGCGCCCCTCGTACTCACCCATCATCGGCTCAGGACACAACTCCACAGTTCTGCATTATTCCGATAACAGCAACACGATGAAGGCGGGCGATGTTGTGGTCATCGATGCCGCGGCCGAATGCTCGATGTACGCCGCCGATATCACGCGGACGCTTCCCATCAACGGCCATTTCACTCCGCGTCAAAAAGAAATCTACGATATCGTGCTCGGCGCGCAGGAAGCCGCCATGGCAGCTTTCCAGTCGGCCAAGTCGATGCTGGTAGGCGACGGCGAGAATTCACTGAACAAAGTCGCCCGCGACTACATTAAGTCGCATGGCAAAGATCTTCATGGGCAGCCTCTCGACCAATATTTCATCCATGGTCTCGGCCACTACATCGGCCTCAACGTCCATGATCCAGGTGACTACAAAGTACCGCTCGCCCCGGGCATGGCGTTCACGATCGAGCCGGGTATCTACATTCCCGAGGAAAACATCGGAGTGCGCATCGAAGATGACTTTCTTGTCGATGCAGACGGCAAACTGATCAAACTCAGCGCGGCCGTGCCATCGAAGGCAGAAGAGGTCGAGAGAGTCATGGCGGGAAGGTAATGTGTCGTGCTGATCGGAGAGCGAGGTCAGGTACTGACCTTGCTCGGAGTCGAAGCATCCCTGCCCTGGCAAGTCTGTCGGCCATAGGGATTCCTCGCTTCGCTCGGAATGACAGGGTGTGTGGAACCGCAAGAGCTACGAGATGTATTCGCGAATGTACTCGTCTTTCGTATGCGCCAGTTGGCGGACGTCTCCGTCGAAAACGACCTTCCCATCACGCAGAATCAGAAAACTCATGGGGACATCGCAGTATTGGCCACGCGGCATGGCGCGCAATTGATTCGTCTTCGGATTGAATTCATGGGTTGCCAGGGTGAATGCGTCCTGCAAACGATGTGTCACCAGCAGAGAACTGGTGCGGGACACATCCCGCTGCTTCATAATCAATTCCACGATCGTATTCGATGTGACGGGATCGAGTCCGCCGGTTGGTGAATCGTAGAGCAACAACTGTGGTTGTGTGATGATCGCTCGCGCAATGGCAACGCGCCGGCGCATGCCTCCTGAGAGTTCGGACGGAAACAAATCGAGCGTGTGCTCGAGCTCCACGAAGCGCAACGATTCCCGGACGCGCCGGTCGATATCGTCATCGTAGATGCCGTGTTCTTCCGTGAGCCGGAATGCCACATTCTCCCGCACCGTGAGCGAATCGAACAGCGCGCTCTCCTGAAAAACCATGCCGAGACGTCCGCGTAGTGGGAACAGATCCTGCTCATGCATCCGGGTGACTTCATTCCCCAAAACGGTGATGCGACCGGCATCCGGCGCGAGCAACCCCAGGGTGAGTTTCAAAATCGTGCTCTTGCCAGACCCGGCAATGCCAAAAAGAGCTTTCGTTTCTCCCTGGGGCAATTGAAACGAAACTCCGCGTAGCACATCGTTATCGCCGAAGGAGAGATGGACGTCCTCAAAGACAATGGCCGGGCCGGAGGGCTGGGCCGCCCTGTCAGGTATGCACTCGTTGGGCAGCGTGGGCGAGGACATTGCGATTACCTAAAAGACATCAACGAAATCAGCAGCTTCGTCACAAAAAAGTCGGTCACTAGAATCAGAATCGATGCCGCCACAACCGCCTGCGTTGTTGCCCGGCCCACACCTTGCGTTCCGCCGCGTGCCGTCATTCCATAAAAACAGCCGACCGTTGCGATGATGAAGCCGAACAGAACCGGTTTCAACAACCCCATAAATACATCCTGGAAGACGAGCACCTGCCAGGCGTTGCTCCAGTATTGTCGAGCATCCAGGGCGAGAAAGAGTTTGGCGACCATCAGTCCGCCCGCGAGACCGACAAGATCGGAAATGACGCTCAAGAAGAACAGCATGAACACCGACGCAATCACGCGGGGTGCGACGAGCTTCTTCATCGGGTCGGTGCCGAGAGCGCGCATGGCATCGATCTGCTCGGTTACGACCATCGAGCCAAGTTCGCTCGCCATGCCAGAAGAATTTCGCCCGGCAACCATCAGCCCCGTCAGCACTGGACCGAGCTCGCGCACCATGGACGTAGAAACCAGCTGCCCGATCAGAGTGATCGACCCGAAACGTTGCAGCGTATTTGCCGTCTGCAGGGCCAACACGCCGCCAGTAAAAAAGCCGGTGAGCACCACGATTGGCAGCGATCCGACGCCAATCAGGTCCGCCTGCTGCACCATGTCAGCAAAATAACGCGGCTTGCGGAAGAGATTCGCTACCGATTCCCAGGCCATCACGGTGTAATCCTGAACGGCCTGGACTTTTTCTTTGGCGAACTCGGTAGGCGAGGTCAGTTCCATGCGTGTCGGAAGCCCATGCGGCACACGAGGTAGGGCTTGTCCGAAATATAACAGATCAGACCTTGGACCTTAGACCTCGGACGTGCGCAGTCTGATTCCACTCAACACATGGTGATTTGGAAACCGCGAACTCGATTCAAGATTTATTCGACGAGGTGGAAAAACCGTGGCGTGAAGCCTAACGCCATGAGGGCTGAGGTCCGAAGGCTGAGGGCCGAGGTCCGAGGTCGGAGGGCTGCTTACCCACGCCCCTTTTTCTTGATCTCAATATTCAGTCGCCGGATCTTCTGATTGAGGGTAGAAAGCGGCACATGGAAGCGCTCTGCTGCTTCTGTCTGATTCCAGTTGCAGCGCTCGAGCATGTCGGTGATGACGCGTCGTTCCACGTCTTCGACAATTTCGAACAGGGAAGCATCCGTCGGTGTGTCGTGCAGAGTGAGCGACGTTCCGCGGCCCAGGAGCGAATCCGGCAGCAACTCCACGCTGATTTCCGGGCCGGACGACAGCACCACTGCGCGCTCGATAACGTTTTCCAGTTCCCGCACATTTCCCGGCCACGAGTACGCCATCAAAGGACGCAACGCCTCGGGTGTCATTCGCGGTGTCGACCGCCCATTCTCCTCGGCATACTTTCTCAGGAAGAATTCCACCAGCAGGGGAATGTCCTCCTTGCGCTGCCGAAGCGGCGGAAGTTCGACCGTGATCACATTCAGCCGGTAAAAGAGGTCTTCGCGGAACCGGCCCTCGCGCACCATCTGCCGCAAATCAATGTTCGTCGCCGCGATAATGCGTACGTCGACCTGGATCTCCTGAATTCCGCCCAGATGCATGAATCGCCGGTCTTGCAGTACACGCAGAATCTTGGCCTGCGTCTCCAGGCCCATCGTCGCGATTTCGTCGAGGAACAGCGTTCCTTTGTCGGCGACCTCGAACAAGCCCTTTTTCGACGCGATCGCACTCGTGAATGCGCCCTTCACATGTCCAAACAGAGTGGACTCAAGCAAGTCCGTCGGCATCGAACCGGTATTCACCGGAACGAATGGTTTGTCGCGCCGCGGCGAATTCAGGTGGATCGCCTTTGCGATCACTTCTTTGCCGGTTCCGCTCTCGCCCTGCAGCAGCACGGTCGAGCGGCTATTCGCGACCTGCGCTACAAGGTCGAAAATCTTCAGCATGGGCTCACTCTTGCCCACGATGTTCTCAAAGTTGTAGCGTTGCTTCAGAGCGCGCTTGAGTTGGACGTTCTCTTCTTCCGCCCGCCGCCAGCCGACTGCGGCCCGAACATCGGCCAGCAGCTTTTCGTTATCCCAAGGTTTTTGAACAAAGTTCGCGGCGCCCGACTGCATCGCCCGTACCGCGTTCTCCACTGTCCCGTACGCCGTAATCATGATGACCGGCAATCGCGGATCGTGCGTGCGAATCTCCGACAGAATCTCCATCCCGTTACGGCCGGGAAGCGTCAGATCCAACAAAACCAGGTCGAACGGCCGCTCCGCCATCTGTACGAGTCCTTCTTCGCCGCTGACCGCGGTGTCGACGTCGAACCCTTCGATCTCTAACAACGTCTGCAAGGACTCCCGGATCTCAGCCTCATCGTCCACAATGAGCACCGATCCGGCAGGTGACGAACTGCCCTGCGCCGTTCCTCGCGAGATGACTGCTGCTTCAGACATGCACTGCCTTCCTGCTTAGCGGAAAATCAACAGCGAACGTTGTGCCCACCCCCGGTTCGCTCTCCACACGAATCTTGCCGGCATGCTCCTGGATGATGCCGTATGTGACGGACAGTCCAAGTCCGGTGCCCCGGTTCTGCCCCTCTCTCGGCACCGTCTTGGTTGTAAAGAATGGGTCGTAAATGCGTTGGATGTGTTCCGGCGCGATGCCCGAACCGGTATCGCTCACGCGCACGCTCACAAAATCTCCGTTGCTCGTGGCCACTCTGAGCTGGCCACCCCCAGCCATTGCATCCTTCGCATTCAAGAAAAGGTTCAAAAACACCTGTTGTAGTCTGCCCGCATTTCCCTCAACCGGCGACAGTTCCGGGTACAGCTCGGAGTGCACCTGAATCTTCGCCGTCTTGAATTGATGCTCGAGCAGCGCCAGCGTGTCGGTAATGACTTTGTTGATGTCAACGTTGGCGAATTCGGTGCCGCTGGTCCGTGAAAAATTAAGCAGGTTATTTACTATTTCTGATGCACGGAACGTCTGGCGGGTGATCTTGTCCAGCAATCCCGATTTTTGCGGATCGCCCTGGAGTTGCTTCGCCAGCATCTGCGTGTAAGAAGAAATCACCGCCAGCGGCGTATTGACTTCATGCGCCACTCCCGCTGCCAACAGTCCAATCGAGGACAGCTTGTCGGCCTGCGATAGCTGGTTCTCAAGTTCGACGCGATCGGTGATATCGTCCATGATCACCAGGCGGCCGATCACCTGGAATCTCCGCGTCACCAGCGGCGCGATCGCGACGTTCACAGTGCGTGTTTCGCCTGCCGGTGTAGCCAACCGGAACTTGTACAGGTTGTTGATGCCGCCGTTCTGCCGGACGCGGTAGAACTCTTCCACAAACTCCGAGGGAAAAATGTCCTTCAGAGATTGTGTTAGCACCTGCCAGCGAGGAAGCGCGTACATCACTTCCATCTGGGCATTCCAGCTCTCGATGCGGTCTTCCATGTCGAGTGCCATGATGCCGACGTTGATCGACTCGACGATGTTCTCGTTGAAGTCCTTCAGCCGTTCGTATTCTGCGACCTTCTGCTGCAATGACGCGTACAAACGCCCGTTCTGGATGGCGATCCCGAGATACCCGCCGAGAGTTTCAAGCAGTTCGACGTCCTCGCTCGAGAGGTAATCGCCCTTATCCGTCTTACCCAAGCCAAGCACCGCCACCGTCTTCTGTTGCGCGCGGCACGGGATGTAGTAGTTCAAATCGAGCCGCGCAATCGTCTCCTGTGACCCAGCCGTTTCCCGTGGAACTTGATGCGTGTTCTCAAAGAACATGTGGCTGGCCGGTTCCGGCCGCGGCGTACCTAGGAATGCCAAATCGAGCTTCCCGGTCGCATTCACCCCCATCGATTTTGCGACGAAAAACTGTTCGGATTCTTCACCCCCGCGAAGGAAGATCGCAACTCGGTCTACAGAGAGCGTCCGCGAGAGCCGATCGACGACCGACGACAGCAGTGCCGTCAAATCGGTCTCGGAGCTGAGTTCGCGCCCGAACTCGACTAACGTCCGTCGATAGTCGTAAACGGTGCGGTAGAAGAGATGATCAACGCGATCCTGAATCCACTTCCGTACCGGATCAAACAGCAGGGCGGTGACCACAACCGCCAGAATCAACCCCAGCGGTCCCGTCCCCGGTTGTCGGGAGTGAACTAGCGTCGCAACGCCAGCGACGAGGGCAAAGTACAATCCCACGACCGTCGCAGCTGCCAGCGTATACACCACTCCACGCTTGAAGATCAGGTCGACATCCATCAACCGGTAACGGAAAATGGCGTACCCGAAGGTCAGCGGCAACAGCCCCAGAGAGAGCACTGAGAGCTTCATGCCTGTCCCAGGCATTGCCCCCATCAGGTAAGGCACCACGTAGAAAAGGGTGTACGGAATGACCGCGAGAATCGTGCCGCGCGTCACCCACTTCAACTGCTGGCGAAGAATAGTCGTCGTGGCGCGACGATAGCTATAGGTCAGCACCGCAGCGGCGAACACAAACAGCACTGCCCCGTACGCGATCTCCTGACGGTCCATGTCCCAGCGCAGATTCCCGCTGGCTTGGGCGAGGCGTAGAGCCATGATGTGGCGTCCTAGCAACGCCGCCCCCGGGAGGTAGGCCAATGCCAGGAGCCACGGACGCTGACGAATTGCCCTCGGCTTCTCCGGGAACGTCAGCACAAAATGCAGGAAGAGCGCAGGCTGCAACACCCACGCGACAATGTTGCTCCAGTAGATCGTCCAATCAAATTCGTTCAGCTTACCTGTGTACTTGAAGGAATACGCGACGAACGAGACCAGACAAAAGATGTAGAAATGTGTGGATCCTGGAGCCGTCCAGCGGCGCAGCAACACGTAAACGCCAATACCTAAATAGATAAGCCCAATCAGCCGCAGCCAATTATTTAGAGAGCGGTCTGCCGGTGTCAGCAAGACGTTGGAATCGAGAGGTACCGAATCCCGAACGAGAGAGTAGGTCGCTTTGTGCCAAACCCCGGTCGCATACAGCTGGCGAACCAGGCCGGGAGTGTTCTTGATTTCCTGTCCGTTCACCGCAACCAGTTCGTCGTTCGGCTTGATGCCCGCCTGGGCACCCTGCCCGTGGCTATCGACCCGGTCCGCCACCAGGTGGCCCCCGCGCTCGACCCACCACACGCCGTCATCTGGAATTGGTAATTGGCCTTCCTTCTCGAAGTTGAAGCCAGCAAATACCACGGCCGCGACCGTCAGCAGGAACAGCAAGATCGCAACAAACCGTGCTTGGCTTTCTCGATTCATGGACTTAGGTTTTGCTCCCGGCCGATGCTTGGGCCGGGGAGGGGTAGGCGTGTGCCCCCGATCTTCAATCAGCAACTTCGCTGCCACGGCACGGCTCCTTGATTCGTCGCTAAGTCCATCACCTGAAAACGCTTTACAAAATTATAGATGCATTTTCAAACGCGAAGTATGTCTTTTGGGATGTTGCTGTGAAATTTGGTATTCGATTGTCTTTGAAATTGTTAGGCTTACGACCGAAGCCTCAATTGTTGGATGCGGCCTACAAGCTCAGATAGCGCGAAATATGTTCTTCGAAAACCACTCTGGATCGTCAGGAACCCTACCCGATCTGACCTTCCCTAGCCTATTTTGCCGGTCCACCTTCTTGTTTTCTATGCTCAACCTGCCCGGCGGTCATCGCGCTTGGAGATCTCTAGCGGCTCGTCATCCCATTCGAACGAGAGCGTCCGGGCCGTCTTCTCGATGGGTTCGACCTCTGGAATGTCTTCGGCGACTGGTGCTCCTAGCTCGGCAAACTTGCGTGCCGAAACCAGTACTCGACTCTCAAGGGATCCAACGGCCTGGTTGTAGGCTTCGACCGCACGGTCCAGATTCGTCCCTACCGCGGTGATGTGCGTCGCGAGTTTCTTCAGCCGCTCGTGCAGCTCTTTTCCGAGCGCGCTGATCTCCTGTGCATTCCGAGCCAGCTTCTCCTGGTTCCATCCATAGTTGATCGCTTTCAGCAGAGCGATCAAAGTCGTTGGAGAGGCTGGAATTACCTTGTTGAGCACCCCATGTTCGATGAGCCCCGTGTCCTGCTCCAATGCGGCGCTAAAAAACGTTTCTCCCGGAAGAAACATAACAACGAACTCGGGCGTCGATTCAAATTGCTCCCAATACTTTTTTCCAGCCAGAGTATTAATGTGATCGCGCACTTGCCGCGCGTGCGTCGTAAGGCATGCCCGACGCTTTTCCTCTTCGTTGGTTTCGAAGGCGTCCAGAAATGCTTGCAGCGGAGTCTTCGCATCCACCACAACACACTTGCCTCCCGGCAACTTCACCACAAGGTCGGGCCGCAACCGTCCGGTTTCGCCGGTGATCGTTTCCTGCTCGGCGAAATCGCAATAGGGAAGCATCCCCGCAATTTCCACCACCCTCCTCAGCTGAATCTCTCCCCAGCGCCCGCGAACGTTCGGCGTCCGCAATGCGCGCACCAGGTTCCCAGTTTCCGACTGAAGCTCTTTCTGGCTGGTGATCAGGGAATCGACCTGTTGCCGCAGGCCTCCATAGGCGTCGATGCGCTCCTTCTCCATCTGTTGAATCTGTGCATCGACTTTGTCAAGCGATTCGCGCACCGGGGTCACGAGGTCGGCCACTGCCTTCTGGCGCGCATCGAGATCACCCTTCGCCTCGCTCTGAAAGCGCTTCAGGGTTTCTTGCGCGATCTGCAAAAACGAAGAGTTGTTGCTTCTGAGCGCATCCGAAGCGAGCGCCTTGAACGCATTCTGTAGGTCTTGCCCGGTTTTCGTGAGCAATTCGATCTTTTCGTCGTTGGTCTTTCGTTCGGACTCGAGGGCCGATTCGAGTCTCGCACGGCTCTCCACCAGGGCACGTTGATCCTCCAAAAGCCGTGCCAGATCGGCCTTTCCGGCCGTTAATTCCTTTTCTCTCAAGGACAACTGTGCTTCCAGCCGAGCTGTCCGCGAACGCAGCGCCAGCCAAGCAAGAACACTGCCAAACAACAGGCCAATGACCCCACTGATCCCTAGTTCCATAGACGCAGGTAACTACTTTCCTCCCAGCCCAGCCCCTAGCCTAGCACCAGCCGCATTGGTTTGAGCCGATATGACTTCAAGGCCGTATCGCTTGAGTTAAATCGATCCCTCCCAGGGTCCGAAGGTAGGCCAAACTGGATGCATAGAGCCCCCAGACTATTGTTGGCCTTCCTGCTCGGGACAGGGGCCGTAACGGTTCATCCCGAAATCCGCTTGATGGCTTCCTCGGCCGAAGGCCTGGGAAACGCTGGCCAAAATACCGCACAAGCTACCCTGAAGCCGGCATCCGCCAGAGCGCCCGATATTCCCTTTCACGAATACGAATTCCAGGCCGAGCAGGATCTTCTTCAGTTGGCCAACCAAGCGCGGCGACAGGCAGGCGTGAGTCCCCTTAAGGTGGATTCCGGACTCTCAGAAGCCGCCCGCGCTCACGCCGTGGCCATGATGGAAGCCCAGACCCTCTCCCATCAGTTTGCTGGTGAAGCGGCCCTCCCCCAACGCCTCGCGCTGATGACCCATCTCCAACTTGACCAGGAAGGAGAAAACGTCGCGCTCGACTACGACGCCGAGCACGGCCACGAGCACCTCATGCTTTCTCCTCCCCATCGTGCCAACCTGCTCAACCCGGCCTACAACGTGGTCGGGTTGGGCGTGGTTCGTAGCGGAGACCGTCTCTACATTGTTCAGGACTTCGGCCGTGCCCTCCCCACTTACTCGCCCGACGAAGCCAAAGATCGCGTCGCGGCAGCAGTAGTGCAGGCTCGGCGATTGGCTCATGTCCGTGACTTGCCGCGGTACGACGTCCCCGACGCGGACCAATACGCCTGTTCGATGGCGCACGCCGACAAACTCGGAACCGCTCCGGTTGTGAAACTCGCCAAGCAATTCACAGTTCTGACTTACACGAGCTTGCATCCGGAAACGTTGCCAGCCGGCACTACTCGCGCCCTCACCAGCCGCAATCTTCGCAGCTTCTCGGTGGGCGCTTGCTATGCGCGCTCCGAGACTTACCCGACGGGTGTGTACTGGATCGTTCTTTCCCTTAACTGATCGGTCATCGCCAGCCGCGGCCCTCTACAAAGCCTAGTCAAACTAAACTCCCTTGCTTCATGTCATCGAAATGACCCTGCTTGCCGGATTCCGGGGGTGTGGCCGGGCGCGCCACAAGCCGCGCCCAACCCCATCGAAGAATCAGCATCACGCTCCCCAACGAAACCACAAAGGACACGAAGTATCACAAAGGAAACATCATCACCGTTGTCCTTCGGTTGCCTTCGTGTCCTTTGTGGTGAAAAATCGGCGACGGAAAATCGCAACAGACGCCGGCGATATAATAGAGAGATTCTCTGTCGCTAAATTTCGATTCTGTAGAGCTTCCGGAGAACTGCCATTTGTAGTCGGCCGAATTATCGAGGACAGAAAATGTCCTGAATCACAGCTATGCTCGTCCCCGCAGTTCAGCGAGAGCTGAAGTTTTTATGGATTTCAAACTAGTCTCCACCTACAAACCGCAAGGTGATCAGGCCTCCGCTATCGAAGCCCTGACACGCGGCGTCTTCGACCGGGAGCAGCACCAGGTCCTGCTCGGTGTTACGGGCTCAGGCAAGACCTTCACTATGGCGAAGGTAATCGAGGCCATCAACCGACCGACCCTCGTCATGGCACATAACAAGACTCTGGCGGCTCAGCTCTATCACGAGTTCAAAAGTTTTTTTCCGCACAACGCGGTTGAATATTTCGTTTCGTACTACGACTACTATCAGCCCGAAGCCTACGTTCCCGCCGCCGATCTCTACATCGAAAAAGAAGCGACGATCAACGATGAGCTCGACAAGCTCCGCCTGTCGGCGACGCGATCTCTTTTCGAACGCCGCGATGCCTTGATCGTTGCCTCGGTGAGTTGCATCTACGGCCTCGGTTCGCCCGAAGCCTATTACGGCATGATGCTCTTCGTTGAAAAAGGCCAGAAGGTCAAACGCGAAGACATCACGCGCAAACTGGTCGACATCCTTTACGAGCGCACGAACGGCGAATTCCGCCGCGGGACATTTCGTGTGCGTGGCGACGTCATCGAAGTCTTCCCCACCTACGACGACATGGCCTACCGCATCGAGATGTGGGGAGACCAGATCGAAGCGCTCTCGCAGATCGACCCCCTGTTCGGAACGGTCAAGCAGAAATATATGCGCCTGCCGATTTATCCCAAGACGCACTATGTGATGAAGGACGAAACCCGCGCCTCGGCCGTCCAATCGATCAAGAAAGAGCTTGCGTGGTGGGAAGTCGAACTCGAAAAGCAGGGAAGACTCGTGGAATCGCAGCGCATCCACCAGCGCACCATGTTCGATCTCGAGATGATCAAGGCCATGGGCTACTGCCATGGCATCGAGAACTACTCGCGCCATTTCACCGGACGCCTTCCCGGCGAACCTCCGCCAACGCTGCTCGACTACTTCCCGCGCGATTTCCTGATGTTCATCGACGAGTCGCACCAGACGGTGCCCCAGCTTCGCGGAATGTACGCGGGAGATCGCTCGCGGAAAGAAGTTCTGGTCGAGTACGGATTCCGCATGCCCTCGGCGCTCGATAACCGTCCGCTGACGTTCGAAGAGTTTGAGCACCGGACAAATCAATTGGTCTACGTCTCAGCGACGCCAGGGCCGTATGAATTGACGAAGTCGGCGGGCGTCGTCGTCGAACAGATTATTCGGCCGACGGGATTGATCGATCCACCGGTCGAGGTGCGTCCGGTGAAGGGGCAAATCGACGATCTGCTCCACGAAATTCGCGCACGCGTCGAAAAAGGCGAGCGCGTGCTCGTGACCACTCTGACTAAGCGCATGTCCGAGGACCTTGCCGAGTACTACGCGGAAGTAGGCGTAAAGTGCCGGTACATGCACTCCGAGATCGAAACGCTCGAGCGCGTGAAGATTCTCCGAGACCTGCGCAAGGGTGAATTCGATGTCCTGATCGGTATCAACCTTTTGCGCGAAGGCCTCGATCTTCCGGAAGTCTCGCTGGTCGCGATCCTCGACGCCGACAAAGAGGGCTTCCTCCGCTCCAGCGGATCGCTCATCCAGACGATTGGCCGCTGCGCCCGCCACCTGAACGGCCGCGCCATCCTCTACGCCGACCGCCAAACCGACTCCATGAAGCGCGCCATGGACGAAACCTCGCGCCGCCGCGCCATCCAAACGGCCTACAACGAAGAGCACGGCATCACGCCAGAATCAATCGTCCGCCCGCTCGACATGACGCTGGCAGCTATTGTTGCGGCAGACTACGCGGACCTAACGGCAGGCGAATCCGAAGGCATTCCGGAATTCAAGTCGCAGGAAGAAGTCGACACCTATATCGGAAAGCTGGAAAGCGACATGCGCGAAGCCGCAAAACGGTTCGAGTTCGAAAAGGCGGCGAAGCTAAGAGACATGATCAAGGAACTGAGGACGAAGGAGTTCTTATTTGCCTGAGTAGGATCGTGTCCTTCGATATGCGCCGGCAACCCCATCCGGATGTAACGTCCAATGATGTCGAGAGAATTGTCCGTCGAGACTTCCCCAGCGGACAGTTCGATGCCGTCATGTCAGTTCTCAAACAGTATGGCGTGGAAAAGTGGCAACGGGAATGCGCAAGAGTGCAGCTCGCAGCGCTCAAACTGGCAGATGGGGACCTTGATAAGTTGCAGAAGATCGTCAATGTGGCAAAAACTGATTATCGAGATGTGCTTTCGCCTGCGGAGTTTCCAGAATATCGGCGACGAATGCGCTCTTCCGCGCGAATGCTGGAAGGAGTCGAGCGGGATCAGGCAGTGGCTCGAGATAGGGAGCAATACGAAGCCTGGTTGAAGAGATAAGAAAATCCACGGGGCTGGCCCGCCTTTTTCGCAGGTACTTTAGCCGCTGTCGGGCTTCGCCCGACCGGACAGGGAAGGCGGCTGTCCCCATATCCTTACACCAAGCTCACCGGCCCGGGATACTTCGCCACTACCGAATCCGAAGTGAGCAGCGAGATACCTTCCACGGTAACCTGTGCCACTAAGAGACGATCAAAAGGGTCTTTGTGGATGGGCGGCAGACTGTCGATGGCAACCACGTGATCGCTAAGAATCGGCAGCTCGCTGTAACCGTTGTCGAGCAAGCCTCGACGAAGCAGCCGAGGATCGGCCTGAAAATCAGTCCGGCCTAGCCCGCGTTTGATCGCCACTTCCCAGATGCTGGCAGCGCTGAAGAAAAGTTCATTCGCGGAATTGTCGATCAACCTGAGGGCAGCGGCTGAGAGTCGATTCGGCTGGCCAGCCGCCCACAGGAGCAAGTGGGTATCGAGCAGCAGCTTCATTTCTCTCCCGAGAATATGCGCTCAATCTCCGCAGCGCCCATCCGGTCGAAGTCGTCTGGTACAGAGATCTGCCCCGCCATAAAACCGAGCCGCTTGATTTCTTTTCCCACGGGTACGCCTACGGCGGTCACCTTAACCATAGGCTTGCCAGCCTTCGCAATTACAAAGGGCTCTCCCTTTGACGCTTCTTCAACCAGCTTCGACAATTGTGTCTTAGCTTCGTGGATGTTTACAGTTTTCATATTAGACTAAGTTTAATTAGTCTAGTTTATATGCATCGGCTGGAGAGGTTCAAGATTTCGACACTATTTTCGTGCTACACTGTATTAGTGGCCATGAAGACGCAACTCCGCAACGTAACCGTGACGCTCGAAGAGGATGTAGCTCGCTGGGCGCGAATCGAAGCCGCGCGCCAGGATACGAGTGTTTCCCAACTTCTTGGCAGGCTTCTCAAAGAACAGATGGTGGCGGACCAACTCTACGAGCGAGCGATGAAAAGGGCACTGGAGCGAAAGCCATTCCTTCGTAGCAAAAGCAGGTACCTAACGCGCGAGGAAGCTCATGACCGAACCGGTCTTCGTTGACTCCAACGTTTTTCTCTATGCCTTCGACGACTCTTACCCGGTAAAACAGCGTGCGGCGCAGAACTGGCGAACCGCTTTATGGAAGTCCCGCCTGGGGAGAGTCAGCTTTCAGGTTCTCTCCGAATTCTATGTAAATGCGCTCCGCATACGACCGAGCTCTCAAGAAGAGGCACGCGACGAGATCCGCGATCTATTGGCTTGGCGCCCCATCGAAATTGACGCGGCGTTACTCGAGCTCGGTTGGAGTATCCAGGATCGTTATCGAATCTCTTATTGGGACTCGCTTATCGTTGCAGCATCGAAGACCGCATTCTGCGGCTACTTACTTACCGAAGATCTGCAGACAGGGCAACGTTTTGAGGGAGTCGAAGTAGTAAATCCGTTTCTCACCGATCCCGATAAGTTGGTCTAAGTCAGGAATGCGGCATCATCTTCCGTACGCCGCGCTAGCCGCCATCGGCTTCCGATGCATCGTGTACCCGTCGTACGTTTCCTGGCGGAAATTTAGGTTGGGCGCGCAGAGCTTCTCCGTTTGACTCAAGAAGAGATACCCACCTGGCTCAAGATACAAATGCAGCCGTTCCATCAGCGCCAGCCGTTGCGCACGCGATAGCTGAGGCAACACATCCATACAGAAGATGCAGTCGAACCGGCCAATGTAAACCGGCTTGGTCAGATTCATAGTGTTGAACGTAACCAGGCTGCGCAGCCGCGGCTTCACCAGCAGATGTCCGTTCCCGTTCGTTCCATTGCCCGATCCATTGGTTGATCCGTTCTGCGGTCCCTCCGGAGTCCCATTGCCATTGGCATTCCCGATCTTCGAGAAGCACGCGCGAATCATCGCGGGAGGCAGTCCGGTCAGCGCCGACTGCGGATAAAGCCCACGTTCCGCCGCTTGAATCGCAGATGGCAGCAGATCGCTTCCCACAATGTGGATCGACCATTCTCTTCCGGCCACGGAAGCTGCAGAGCCTTCTGCAATTCCCCCGTTGCGGACCGGGTTCTTGGATTCTTTGCCGTTTCCGTTGCTCGACCCGTTGCCATTTCCATTCGGCATCGCTTCACACATCGCCATCGCGATCGAATAAGCTTCTTCCCCCGTACCGCATCCTGCACTCCAGATGCGCAGGGTGCACGCTCCATCGTCTGCCTTGCGAGAGTAAAGTTGCGGCATCACATATTGCGCCAGTGCATGCATGGCGCCCGGATGCCGGAAGAATCCCGTCTTCACGTTCATTACGCCGTCAAGAAACTCCGCCAGAGTCGCAGGATCGAGATCGCACGCGCGCATCCGCTCCAGCAATGCGGTCGGCGATTCCAGTTCGTGTTTCTCCAGATACTCGGCAACATGCGCCGCCAGCGCGCTGTTCGGACAGTCCAGCAGCACGCCCGTCTGCCGCTCCACCAGTAGGCGCAGCTCAGACAGTTCGTGCTCGAGAATGGTGACGCCCGCCATTAATCTATGCATGCAATCCTTCCCCGCATGGTTCGCAATAATTCCCGCGCCGCTTTCTAAACGACGCCTTTCCCTGGGGAGGTTCAATGTTCATCTTCAATTGCCCGAACTCGATACTGCGTATGACTTATACGAATCCTGACCCGCCTGTTGCGCGACCACGTTCATTTCTTTTTCCAGCGACGAAAAGCGCTGCATGATTTCGTGAATGCGGAGAGTCATGTTCCGGATCGTCTCGATCTGCGCCCGCGTCTGTGCCGATAAGCTTCCTGGTTCAAGCAGGAGTAGGTCGGAATTCCCGAGTACCGACGTCAGCGCATTGTTCATGTTGTGCCGCATTTCGAGCATGTAACGTCCCAGCATCGCTTGCCGCTCCAGCGTTGCGCACGATAACTCGGCCATCCGCGCGCGGTTCTCGGCTCGAGAGCGGTGCATTGCTTCTGCGGCGGCCAGCACCAACGTCTCCAGCCAATGCTCGCTGGGACGCAGAATCGAAACCCGCGGCCAGCGATCGCGCACCAGTTGGGCCGTCGCGGATTCTTGACAAACACAGAACACCGGCTGTCCTGTCGAATGCAGAGGCTCAAGCACCACAGAAAGCAGATCTCTCCGCAATTGCCCGACGATAGCGACGTCGAACACATCCACCGCAAAACGCGGCCACAGTTCTCCGCTTAGCAGCGTGAACGTAGGAACGTTCCTCTCCATCTGCCAGCGCGCGGTGATGCGCCGTGAAAAATCCGCTTCGTCGGAGATGATCAGTACTGTGGGCGTTTCCACCACGTTCCTCTTCCTACTCTTGAAACCGTTAGTCTCGATGCCAACGAATTAGCCTGCTGATGACCTGCTGGCTACTTCTTTTTGGACTGCTGCGCCGTATCCGGATCCCACGCGGGTGCACCGGAAACGTCAAACTCCGGCGCGTCTGCAGGGGGTGCGGCAGGTTTCGCGGCCGGCTTCGCTGCACTTGCGCCAGCGGACGCCTTGGCAACAGCTGCCTTAGCCGCCGGTTTCGCGGCGGCTGGTGGTGCAGGCTTCGCCGCAGGTTTTAGCGCAGCCGCGGCAGGTGCTTTAGGTGCTGCTGTTTTCGCTGGAGCCGTTGGTGTAGCAGCCGCAGCTGGTTTCGCTGCAACTGCTGGTTTTCCCACTGCCGGCTTTGCCGCCGCAGCAGGCTTGCCCTTGGCATCTCCCTCCGGACCTTTTCCGCGTCCCAGAGCGTGTTCCACCGAAGCCCGCAAATCCACCAGCATGCGCAACGGCGATCCAGAGGAGTATTCCGCCTGGAACATCACCTTCCACGATTGGCAGATCATGCGCAGCCGGACGATCGGTTCTTGTGCCGAAAACTGCGCGCGCCGGCAGTCGAGCGTTGTGACGCCCCGGTCTTCCAGTTCCGTCAATCCATCGAGAATCAGGTTCAGATCGCCCAGCATCAGGCGGAAGAACGCCCGCCGCATCAGGTATCCAAATCGGGTGAAGGCCGCCAGCGCCACCGGCAGATAAAACAATTCACCTGCCAGCCCCTTCGCCTTCCGCCCCTGTTCGAGGATTCCTCCGTGCAGCAATTCGTCCAGAGACTTGCACTTGCGCGCTGACTCCAGCACGCGATCCAACGCATTCAGCCACACCGGAGGTTTCAGTTCAACCTGTCCCAGCACCGGTTCCATCGTCTGCGCAACGAACGTGAGATCCACTTCGGTATCGTTCAGTCCAGCCGGCGCGACCTGGCTGAAGTACTGCACCAGCAGGAAATCGATCTTGTCGCGGATCGCATCGGTCTTCGTCTGCTTCGCCAGGTAGTGCTGCAACAGGCTGATCGTCCCCTCCTGGTTCGCCAGGGAACTGGTCTGTAGGAATTGCCGCAATTGGTGCACCTGGATCGAGTTGTCCATGTGCTCGATCCACTGGTTGGCCTGCTCGACTGTTTCTTTGCCGGGTGTGTCGACCATGGCTTCGAGATCGGCGCACGGCTTCACGTCGATGGCGAACTCACGCGCCAGCTCAAAGTAGATCGGATACAACTTGCGTGCGTAGCTCCACTGCGTTGCCAGGTCCTGCACGGGTGTGGATGGGGTCATGGTTTCACGATCCAGTTGGGCACATCGCGCCGAAAGCGCGCCGCCACGAGCGTTTTACCAGTTTGATTTTGATACTGCACGGCAACAACCCTGACTTCTTCGTCGAGCGAACCATCGGAATTCCGTACTCGCAGAACATCGGCAAACTCCAGTGGAGTCTTCGAAGCGAACAGGACTTCGCGTGGCGTGCCAAACTCGATGACCGTGCTCTCGCTGAAGTCCGTCGGCGCTCCCCCTTCGATGACTCGGGCAAGCTGCACAGGCATCCGCATCGAGGTCGCGTCAGGAAAGAAGCGTGCGAGTCCCGCGACCGGGCTGGCATTTTGTCCGCTGCGTGCGGTGGCTGTCGCCTGATGCGCCAAGCTGCTCCTGCCCTTCGATGAATTTCTCGCGGACGCCCCGTCCGCGAATACCGCCAAAAAATTAGAAACGACTAAACGACGTTGCTCGACTTACCTAAATGCGGTCGGGCTCCCCCTCTTCCTGGTTTGGAAGAGCGTTGGGGAGCCACTTTTCCGCGGTTCGCATTGGAATGGAGCAACATGAGAACCATCCCCGCGAACGAAAGGTCTAGTACTGGCGTGAATGGGTTTTCAGCGACTTAGATGTGCTTGATTTCATTTCAGGAATCAGCACGTAGACTTCAAATCTCAGGCTGAGACGCGCGTCTCATTCCGCTGCACAGCAATAACAAACGCATGCTCAGTGTTGGTCAGACTCAACATCCGGCTGTGAATCCTCCGCATGCTATTCTTTCCGGAATCTTTGTCGTTAGGTGGTACCGATGTTCTGCTCCAGTTTTGCCCAGCCGCATCTCCTCGCATATCGAATCAGTGTCTGCGTAATCGCCGCCGTTCTCGCTCCCGCAACTCTGTGTGCGCAGGTTAAGCTTCAGGCGCACGCCGCCGAACGCTTCCTCGACTCGATGGGCGTTAACGTCCACATGGAGTACACGACCACTCCCTATGGAAACTATGGGCTCATCAACGAACGATTGCGGGAACTGGGAATGCATCACATTCGCGACGAGATCAACAACACGGCCGACCCTTTCGTCGACGAACTGAATACCATCGGTACCTTGGGATACAAGCTGTGCGGCCTGATTGAAGGAGGCAACGATTATCCACCCGTCGGCGAAACGCTGGACGCCTCAAAGGTCGTCCCCATGATCGAAGGCCTCTTGCCAACCATCGATGCCGTCGAAGGGCCGAACGAGCCCGACGACTCCAGCACGCCTCCATTTCAATACGGTATCGATCGCCTGCTTTATCCCGGCGGCGCGATCAACGAATCGGAAGCGTTGTGGAGCATCGTCAAACACAATTCCTATCTCCGATACTTGCCCGTGCTGGCCATGTCAGAGGGCACGCCCCAGGACTTTGCGCAGCTAGCCGCGATCACGCCTCCGCCCATTGACTACGCCACCTACGGCAACCTGCACGCCTATCAGAACGGATTCTTTGCCGACTGGGGCCTAAACGATCTCTACATCCCCACGGCCCGCCTTCTCACCGGCGGAAAGCTGCTCTGGACGACTGAGATGGGCTACCACAACAACACCCATTTCCTGACCGACGGCGAACAGCAGGGCGTCTCCGAGCGCGCGTCCGCCATCTATCTTCCGATCGCGTTCTTGAGTGGATTTAACAAGGGCATCCCGCGCACGTTCTCCTACGAACTCATCGACGAGGCTGCGGATTTCAGCGATCCCTCGGGCGAAGGCCATTATGGCCTGCTCGATTTCTACGGCAATCCCAAGCCAGCGTTCACCGCGTTGCAGAACCTGATCCGCATTCTCCGCGAACCCAACGGCGAACACTTCGATCCCGGATCTCTGACCATCACGTTTGAAAATGCTCCCGCCACGGTCGATTACACGCTGCTCCAGAAATCGAACGGGGACTACTATCTTGCGATCTGGAACGATGCCATGGTTTATCAGATCGCGAACTCGAAGAAGGCGGCACACGACATCTATTCTCCGCGCGTGCCGGTTACGATGAAGTTCTCTACTTCGCACAACTTCACGGTGTACGCCCCCAATGACCCCAGTGGCGTGAATCCTACTGATATCTACACCATCGCCACTACCGATCAATCGATCCGCGTTGATCTTCCGGCCAAAGTGCTCCTGATCAAGATCACCCGCGACCGCTGAGGCAACACTTACGCTAACCGATTCCTTTCCGTCTCTCGCAGATAGCGCTCAACCTCTGTCTTACCCCCGTGTCGTGCCCAGTCGGCAGGCGTCCCTTGCCAGAGGATGTCTTTCATGTCGAGCCGCGCTCCACGGTCGACGAGCAATCGAACCACATCGTCATGTCCCGCAACCGCAGCCTGATGCAACGGGGTCGAGTGTGAATGAGCGCCAACCGGGTTATACCGATCTGGATCTTCCCCAGCCTCCAGCAATATCCGAACAATCTCAACATGCCCGAACATCGCCGCCAACGTAAGAGTCAGATGACGTTCGTTGCTGTCAGCGGCCGGGAGTAGCCGTCGTGCATTCTCGGTCCGTCCCAATGCCGCCGCAATCGGTAGATCAACCTTTCCCCCACATCTCAGCAGCGCCTCGACCGCTTCAAACTCCCCATGCAACGCCGCGCCATGCAGCGCAACGCCGGGATCGGCTCCACGGGCGCATAGCAAATCGATCAGCGGCACCTGCACGCGACACTGGCGCGGCACCATTCCGGTCGACACAAGGCCCAATGTCTCATTCAGCGCCGCGCGGTCGGCGCCAGCATCGATGATGGTTTTCGCCACTTCAACAATGTTCTCCGGAAGCTTCCCGCGACGCACCGGATTCTCCGCCACAAACTCCAGCAACGTCGGATTGCGGAAGTAATTGCCGCCTTCGAACAGTACGTGCTCATGCACCAATGTCGGATACTGTTTCAGATGTGCCCGTAAGCCACCAGCGTCTCCAGCATCCAGAAGCTCCACCGCTCGCCGAAACCGGGCGTCTTCGATCCGCTCATGATGCGGCAGATCGAGTCGATCAGCCAAAGTCGGCTTCTCGATGTGCCGCTTGAGTCTGGGCCAGCTTGGAAATCCATGTTCACGCGCGATCGTGAGCTGCGCATCGCTCAGACTGAGCCGAGTGTCAAAGATTTCGTGATCTTGTGCTCTTTCGAACCGCGGATGGAACTCCCTGATCCGCTGCGCTCCTCGCGGATCGCGCGCCGCATGTTCTTTCAGTAAATCTTTGGCTTGATACTTGAGGTGAGACAGGCTGGGGTTTTGCGGAAGCGGTTTGACCGGCATGACGAACTTCCTTTCATATGCCCGGGTCCGCATCTTGATGGGCGGAAAGTCAGTTCGTGAAACTCAGATTGTCACCACCAGGTGGACTTCTGTCCTTCCCGCGGACCGGATGCGCCCTGCGCGCTCCGCCGATCTTACCATGCGGGAAGGATCGCACTTGAAATCCAGCAAAAGGGCTACTGCAGCGTGGTACTCGACGCGCCCGCACCCCCGCCGATGTTGTAGCGCTTCAGCTTGCGATAGAGGGTCGCGCGGCTGATTCCCAGCATGCGCCCCGCCAGCGCTTTGTCGCCCTTCACCTGCTCGAACACGCGCTGGATGGTTGCCCGCTCAATATCTTCCAAGTCCGTCGTCGAAATCGGTTCGCTGGCCGACAATGCGACAGCGGCCTCGCCCATCAGGTCCCGGTCGAGCACCGATGTCCTCGCGGCTGCCGCTTGAATGATCGGTCCCGGCATCACATCTGCTCCCGACGCAATCGCCGGAGGCAAATCCCCTAGATCAATCGTCCGTCCATTTCCCAGAGCCACCGCCCGCTCGACACAATTCTCCAGTTCGCGCACGTTGCCGGGCCACTCGTATTGCGCCAATGCTTTCATCGCGGCACTGGTCACATGCAATTCCGAGCCAGGGGTATAGCGCTCGAGGAACCAATGCACCAGCATAGGAATATCGCTGCGCCGCTCGCGCAACGACGGAACGAACAGCGTCACCACATTCAACCGGAAGTAAAGGTCCTTGCGGAAGGTCCCATTCTTATAGGCTGCTTCCAGATCGCGGTTGGTCGCGGCCATCACGCGCACATCGACCTTCACCCGCTGATTGCTTCCAACCGGACGCACTTCCTTCTCCTGCAACACGCGGAGCAGCTTGGCCTGCAACTCCAGAGGCAGCTCGCCGACCTCATCCAGAAAAATCGTCCCGCCATCAGCCGCCTGAAAAAGTCCCTGCTTCGATTTCAATGCTCCGGTGAACGCGCCCTTTTCGTATCCAAACAGCTCACTCTCGATCAACGTCGGAACTAGTGATCCGCAATCCACGGCTACAAACGGACGCCCGGCGAATGCTCCCCGAAAATGCATGGCACGCGCCACCAGTTCTTTTCCCGTTCCGCTCTCCCCGTAAATCAGCACGGGCGTGCGCGTATCCTTCAACCGAGCCACCATGCGCAGCACTTCCTGAATCCGTGCCGACGACCCAACAATCCCGTGGACTGCCGTCTCTGAATCCGTCCTCTGCCGCAAAAACTCGTTCTCTTCCACCAGCCGGACTTTCTCCGCCATCCGCCGTAAGAACAGCCGCAACTCCTCGAGCGGCGAGAACGGCTTGGTGATGTAGTCATACGCCCCCAGCTTCATCGCCTGCACGGCCGTCTCAATCGAGCCATGGCCCGTCATCAGAGCCACTTCGGTCCGCGGCAGAAGCTTCTTCACTTTCTCCAGAAACTCCAGCCCAGACATGTGAGGCATGACCATGTCCGTCAAAATCATGTGGACCGATTGTTCTTCCAAAAGCGCCAGCGCCGACTCGCCGCTCTCGGCTTCGAGGCACACGAATCCCAGCGCCTCGCCGACAGTCGAGCACAGTTTACGAATGGTCTGCTCATCATCCACGATCAACAGACGAATGCGAAGATCATCTTTACTTGCGTTATTCACTCAGCCTTCCAAAAGTTCTTGATATGACGTCGATGAATTGCTGGACCCGAAAAGGTTTTTCTACGCAGGGGGCCCCGGTCTCCCGCAAAGTCGCCACTGTTTCTTCATTGGCGATGTCGCCCGTAATGAACACCAGACGATTCGCCAGATCTGGACGGTGCTGGGCAATCCACGCATGTACCTGGCCGCCATCCACTCCTCCTGGCGTGCGCATATCCGATACCACACCCAGGAATGTCCCGGTCTCGAGCAGGTGCAGCGCGTCCACGCCTGATTCGCAGCACACCACGGGATATCCGCTGCGCTCCAGCGCGGCCTGCACATACGCCATGACTGCGGGTTCGTCTTCGATCAGCAACACAGGCAGAGGTTGAGACTTCATCACCGGAAGGCTCATGCTTGGTTCACTCCTGCGGCCAGACTAATCGACACAATCTGCGGGGCTGCCGGCAGGCGAACAATAAACGTCGCTCCCGCGCCCCCGATGTTGTTGTGGCAGAGAATCTCTCCGCCATGTTCTTTCACAATGCCGTAGCAGATGCTGAGACCCAGGCCAGTCCCTTTCCCCACCTCTTTCGTAGTGAAGAAGGGATCAAAAATCCGGTCTGGATGCGAGATGCCATTTCCGTTATCGGCGAATGAAACCTCCACCGAATCTCCGGTCTTGGTCGACATAATCTCAATGCGGGCGGGACGCCCAACCTCGCGCACAGCATCGTAAGCGTTGTTCAGGATATTGAGGAACACCTGCTGCAGTTGGTGCGCATCGCCTACTACATCCGGCAATCCCTCATCCAGATGCTCGATGACGTCAACCCCGTGGCTGTTGAAGTCGTATGACCGCAATTGAATCGTCCGCCGCAGAATCAAATTCAACTGCACCGGGTTCCGCTGTGGCGGCATCTGCCGCGCAAAACTCAGCAGGTTCTGCACGATCTGTTTCGTCCGTTGCGCCTCCTGCAGAATCACCCGCAGGTCTTTGCGTGCCGTTTCGGGCAGATCAGGGTTCTCCATGAGTAGATCGGCGAAACCCAGAATTGCCGTGAGCGGATTGTTCACCTCATGCGCCACGCCCGATACCAGTTGTCCCACGGCCGCCATCTTCTCGGCATGCACCAACTTGTCGCGCAGCACCGCGGAATCCGTGATATCCGTCAGCACGGCCACGATGCTCGTCACCGATCCATGCTCATTGCGCATCGGGCTGAGATTGGCCGAAACCTTCCCCGACACGCCATTGCGCCGCAGAATCTCCAGTTCCAGATTGTCGACCTGCTGCCCATGCAGCGTGCTTTGTACCGCCTCGGCTAGAGGCCGGGTAAATCCGGGCGCTGCCAGTTCCAGCAACGGACGCCCGAGCAACTCCCGCTGCTCAAATCCCGCGTCATACCAGCGCCGGTTCGCATAGCTGATCAACCCAGCGGTATCCGCCACCAGAATCAGGCTTTGCGTGTTGCTGAGAATCTTTCCCGAAAAGTCGCGCTCGCGATGCAGTTCCGACTGATATGTGCGAAGCCCTGTCACATCCAGCATCAACCCGCGAATCTGCAAAAGCCGTCCCATGCTGTCGTAGAGACCAAAGGCATTGATCAGCACGTGGATCGGCGATCCATCCTTCCGCCGCAGCGTGGCCTCGAAGTTCCGCAGGTGCCCTTGCTCCTCCATCAAGCGCGCATGATGCTGCCGCTGCTCCGGAGTCATGTAGAGCTGGGTCGGAATGTCGATCTGAAGCAGTTCTTCGCGGCTCGTATACCCCAGCATGCGCACCATGGCGTCGTTTACTTCCACAAAGCGTCCGCCCGGCGTGCTGAAGAACAGGCCTTCTTGAATGTTGTCGAACAGTTCCCGATACCGCCTCTCTGCTTCGCTGCGGTCGGAAATGTCTTTCAATACATGGATCGTCTGCATCCCTTCGCCCGTGGCACCGTGCACGCGCGAGGTCGAAATCAGATACGTCCGGTCAAATACAGGATGCGCAAACTCCTCGGATTCGTCTCCCGATGATCGACAGAAGGGGCAAGAGTACGAAGCTGAATCGTTGGTTAGCGCCATCAGCGCCCGCATGTTGATGCCAATCAACTCCGCCGGAGCCACGCCAATCATCGTTGCCAGAGATCGGTTCACCCGCAGCACTTTGTCGGACTGATCGTGCACCACGATGAAGTCCGAGATCGCATCGAAGATCTCGGTCCAGTGCCGGTTCGATTGCTCAATCTTGGTGAAGAGCCGCGCATTCTCCAGCGCCATCGCCGCATGACCGGCCATGGTTTCAAGGAAGCCCAGATCCTCTTGTTTGAGAGGAGAAGCGCCCTCCGACAAACAGAGCAAGCCTGCCAACTCTCCATTTGTCCGAGACAATCTCACCAATGTGCAGCATTCCCAGCGCAAGGCCGCAGCCGCGTCCGTCCCTAAAATCTTCTCGCCGGAATCCGAAATCACATTCTCCGGATGCCGCGCCACGAAATCAGCCAGCGCCACTCCCAGACTGCGCTCGACCTCACGATCAAGTGGGGAATCAGGGTCTGTCGTTTGTGCGGACGACCGATCAGTCGCACTCTTTTCCGCGGGTGAAGCCGACATCGCTTTCTCATCCGCCTGATCAGAAGCCTGATGAGAAGTCCCTAACTCGACCGGCGGTGCCGCCAGCGCCAGCCGCTGCTGATGTAGAGCCGCGACCTGCCAGCGCCCTTCGTGCGGAATGGCCAGCAGTCCCGCCCGTGAGCGAGTCACTTCCGCCATCCGGCTCACAAACCTTTGCGCAAATTCAGGCAGCCGTAGTGCACCATCAATTTCCCGAGCGAGGTCAATCAGGATTTCCGCGCGCCGACGGTGCTGCTCTGAGACATGCAGGCTGTGCGCAACTTCCAGCATCACCGCCGCCTGGTTCGACAGCGCCCGTGCCCTGCGAATGTCTTCCTGAGAAATTCCCGTTCCATCCAGCCGATCCAGCAGGCCGAACATTCCCAGGATTCCGCCTCCCGCCCCCAGCAGCGGGACTGCAAGGAATTGATGAACTTTGTACTTCGAGACCGCGTCCAGATTCGCCCCCGGAGTTCGGCTGGCCTCATCGGTCCAGAAAACTTCCTTCTCACGGAGTGCTTTGGTAGCAACTCCTTCAGGGAAGAGATTGTCTACACGCCGTGGTTCGCCTTTCTCCACTCCGTAACGCACTTTGAATTGGTCATCTTCCAATAGCGCGATGAAGCATCGGCCATAGCCAAGGAAACCCGCCGCCCTCATCACAAAGGTCTGCAGAAAATGATCCAGATCATCGGTCGAATTAAGCTCTGAGGAAATCTCCAGAAGTTGATGCAGTTCCTGGGCTTGTGCGTGGGCAGTCGCATGCAGTTCCGCATGCGCCACGGCCACGGCTCCGAAGCCGGCAATCGCCGCCACCAGAGCCCGCTCCTCCGTCGTAAAAGTCCCATCCTGTCGCGGATAGATAAGGATCGCGCCCTGCGTCGTCGCCGTGCGGAAAGGTGCCGCAATCAGCATCCCAGGCGAGACGAGATTTCCCAGCGAATGAACATCAGCACCAATGGACAGAGTCAGCGGCTCTCCCGCTGCCACGGCCCTTTGGGCCAGATCCGCCGCAAACCGGAGCGTCTGCCGGTCATGCCGTGCCCGCGCTGATGTCGCAAGTTGCGGCGTCTCAGCCGACACGGCCTTTAATTCAAACGGACCTTCCCGGCGCAACAGCACGCAAACCAGCTTGGTTCGTAATAGCAGCCGCAGGCGGTCCGCCAGCGCCTCAATGACCGCCCCAACATCCGGACTGCCATGCAGCGCATGTGCGACATCGGCCAGAATCTCAGCCCGCCGATGCTCTTCCCGCGAGACTTCGCTCAGCCTCGCTGCCTCTACAAACGTTCCCAACTGCCCCGCCAGGATCGTCGCTTTTGCTGCCAAGTCCTGGTTGAAGAAGTCTTCCTTCGAGTCATGCAGGAAGGTTACAGCTCCAATCACTTCATTTGAGACTACAAGCGGCGCTGCCATAAGAGACTGAGCCTCAAATTCTTTCGCGAGAGGAAATAGTGAATGATTCACGTGATTAGCGAAGATGGTCCGGCGCTGCCTTACTGCCTCGGCCGTGACCGTGCTTTGGTCGGGACGCAACCGTCGGCCAACAAACTTTTCCGCCATTTTGCCGTTCGCTCGATCGGCGACCAATTCGTCAGCCGAAGAGCAACGCCAGAAGTACACCCCTGAAACCTGGAAGAAATCCCGTGTAACCCTGCAGAAAAACTCGATCAGAGTGCCGCCATCACACCGTTCCCCCGCTTTCGCAGCAATACTGAGCAACAGTTGTTGAAAGCCCTCGTCCGACCCTCGAGGACTACGGATTCCCTGGGGTATGACCGGGCCGCCAACTGAAGCTCCAATCCCTGCACTGATCGCGGAGGAATAGTCTGGTTGCTTCACAAGTGCTTGAATATACTTGGGAAATTATCTTTCATCTCAATTTGAGTCAAGGGAATTGGGGGAGGGGTGC
>Ga0070734_10000533_pt1 | contig 76535 bp, 58 predicted proteins | sample Coa_R1_8_FD_66444 | JGI IMG/M metagenome (GOLD analysis project Ga0070734, IMG submission 66444) | Surface soil microbial communities from Centralia Pennsylvania, which are recovering from an underground coalmine fire - Coalmine... | ecosystem: Environmental > Terrestrial > Soil > Unclassified ...
CCACCCCGCTAAAGCAGTCAAGATCGCTTGCTAACGCGCGCGGCTCGCAAGCGCACGTATCCCGCGAAGGTAGCTTACGAGCCGCGACCGTGAGGGAGCGTTGCCACCACCCCGCTAAAGTAGTCAAGATCGCTTGCTAACGCGCGCGGCTCGCAAGCGCACGTATCCCGCGAAGGTAGCTTACGAGCCGCGACCGTGAGGGAGCGATTCCCTCGACTCTATTTCCGCAAGCGGGATGCGGTTAACACGAGCAATGCGAATCCCAGGCCCGCCAATCCATCGGTTGCGGATTCTGAGTGAAGAAATCCACGCCACCACCGAGATTGTGGCCGTCACCGAAGCCGTATGGTCCGCCCGGCAACTCAGGGAAAAGCCGAAGGTCGTTTCCGAACACGTTAGTGAAGTCGTAGCAAGAATCGTGGCCGCGCTCATGGCTTGTGCGCCGAGGCAAAACAGAAAAGCGGCGAACATCCAGCGAACTGGTCTACGGATTCTGGCGAGGGAGTTGGTCCTGGGGTTCATCGTCGATTCTCGTGCTAAACCATTGAATTCTTCAATTCCTGTCCTAAATGGCCGCTTTAACCAGACAAAAATCCAAAATCCAAAGCAGTTCTTGAGTTACAGAGCTGATTGCCCTAATATTAGGTGTGGGAGGAATCGCCATGCGTTTCCGATCCTTTGCAGTGTTACTCGGCATCGCGGCGTTGCTGGCGCCGAATGCAGCGAAAACCGGGACCATTCCCGCACAGGAGCCCCGCTACGACCCGGAAACTGTCGTGACGCTCTCGGCAACCGTCCTTGAACTGCGCGAAGTTCCCAAAGGCGGCATTCTCAGCGGTCTCCATCTGATCGTCGATACCGATAAGGATTCCGACCTCGACGTGTACATCGCGCCGATGCACTATTTGAAGGAACTGCAGATCTCGTACGCCAAGGGCGACCGCCTGGAGATCAAGGGGTCGAAGGTAAAGACAACGGCTGGGACGGTTGTCCTGGTGCGCGAGGTGCGCCGCGACGCCGATACCGGCTACTTCCGGGATGCCGGCGGAAAGCCCTACTGGAACCCCGGCAGCTAATCGCCCACCAGCCGCCGCACGATTCCACAAATTGGGAGCCCTACTCCGGCAGCGGCTTGCCCTTTGTCTCCGGAGCAAAGGGCAGGGCCGCCAGACCGATCAGGAACACCAGGCACATGGTAACTCCCGCGTACCGCATGGGTTCCGCATAGTGCCCAAATACGTCGCTCGTCAGATAACCCAACGTGAATGGCCCCGTCGCCGCCGCGAATCGCCCTACGTTGTAGCAGAAGCTCGTCCCCGTGCTCCGCAGCCGCGTCGGAAACAGCTCCGCGAAGTAAATCGCATATCCGCCGAAAAGCGAAAGCTGCGCGAACCCCATCAGCGGAATCATCCAGAAAATATCGCTGATCTGCTTCAGATTCCAAAACGTGTACGCCGTCATTCCCATCGCGGCCACGAAGCTGATCGCGAAAGCCTTCACCCGACCCGTGTAGTGCGTCAGATAGGTGAAGGCATACACCCCGAAGAAGCAGCCCAGATTCTGCAGCAGTGACGTCATGCCGATCCACGTCGTCGTCTTACCCGCCAGCGCCGCACCCACCAGTCCCTGCGCCCGGAACGTCCGCTCCAACACCGGACGGAACAAATCGTAGCTGAAGAACCCGATTCCCCACAGCCCCACGATCCCAGCGAACCCCAACAGGAACCCAACGATCGAGTTACGTCTCCACCGCGGATCCGAGAACAGCTCGCCATACGACCCGAGCTTCTTCTTTTCACTCCGCGCCTTCAGCCACTGCTCCGGTTCCTTCAGCTTCTTGAAGACCACCAGCGCCAGCGGAGCCGGTATCGCGCCAGCCAGGAACATATACCGCCACGCCCCGGTGATCGCACCTGACGATTCCATCTGCCCCAGCACGATCCCCGTCAGCGCCGCGATCATATTTCCGATGGCCGACGATGCCTGCACCAGTCCCAGAGCATAGGGCCGCGCCCGTGAAGGCACCACCTCCGCTACCAGCGCCACACCAATCCCGAACTGCCCGCCCACTCCTAATCCACACAGGAAACGGTACACATTGAAATCCCAGACACCGGTGGAGAAAACGCTCAGACCTGTGAAGACGGTGTACGAGAGGATCGTGATCATCATCGTCTTGGCGCGCCCAAGCCGATCGCCCAGCACGCCGAAGAACACGCCGCCGATCGCCCAGCCGACCATGAAGATGGCTGTAGCCCACGCCGCCTGTTTATCGACCATCGCGTTGCTGGCGCCGCTCCCCAGCAACTCCCGGATCGCCGGTTTGCGCGCCAGGTTGAAAAGCTGCTGGGCCATGGTGTCGAACATCCAGCCCATACTGGCCACGCTCAAAACGAACCAGTGGTAGCCGTTCAGTTCCCGGTACCAGGCGTATTTGGTGCCGTCCGCCACAACGTTCGGGACCGTCTTGTTTGGGGACATGAAACTGCTATTCTACATCGCCGTTACGCGGTCTCCGGCTTTGATCGGATTGTCTGACGGTAGCGCTACCGCGTCGCCGTCCGCCAGCCCTTCCGTCACCTGCACCAGCGAAATGCTGGAGTTGCCGGTCTTGACGGGACGGCGTTCCACAATATCGCCCTTTACTCCGAATACATAATCGCCACTGGCGTCGTGGCGCAGACTCTCCCGAGGAATCACTAACGCATAGTCGACAACCGCCGTGCGGATCTCCGCGTCCACATTGGTGCCCGGCACTAGTTCCCGACCCGGATTCTCGATGATGCAAACTACTTCGCCGACTTGCCGCGAGCCCAGCGCCTCCACCGAAGTCGGCTTCTGCTGCACCACGCCGGACCATTTCTTTCCGGGCAGAGCCTGCCAGGTGAGTGTCACAGCCTCACCCTCCGCCACCCGTCCCAACTCAGGCTCGTCCACGTAGACCCGTACCCGCAAGCGATCCATGCGCCCCACATTGGCCACCAGGTCGCCCACATTGAGATAGCCGCCAGTTCGCACGGCCAACCCGTACACGGTGCCGGCGATCGGCGCACGCACCACGCTCTGCGAGGCCCGCTGCCTTGCCAGATTCAACGCCACTTCGGTGTCCTGCAGGCGCGCCTTCGCGGCAGCGACGTCAGGCATTGCAACCAGCGAAGCTCGCCGCTGCTGCAAGCCTTCGATGGCCAGTTCGAGTTGACGCACTTTTGCCTGCGCCGCCTGCAATTCCAACGGGGTCGCCGCCTGCTTCTCTACCAGGCGCTTCAGGGAGTCGTATTCTTTTGTGGCCTGTTGCAGGTCGAAGCGCGAGCGGGCGATGCCGTTTTCGATGTCCGCAATCTCCGCCGGCCTGCCTCCCGCTTCCAACGCCGCGAGATTCGCCCGCGCCTCCGCAACTTTAGCTTCGCCGGCCTGGATTTCCGATTGCAGCGACGGATCGGTCAAGGTCGCGAGCAACGCACCTTTGGCCACGGTCTCACCTTCATGTACGCTCACCTGGCTGACCAGGCCGGCCGTCTCAGCTCGGGCGGCCTGCCATTCGAACGGCTCCACCTTTCCATTGGTCGGCAGGGAACTGATCAAGGTTTGGCGCTTCACGTGAGCGAAATTGACCTTGGGCGGCTCGCTCTTACGGAGAATTCCCCACCCCACCACGGCTGCGATGACCACCAGCAGCACCAACCACAATTTCTTCAAAATATGGACTCCATCACCCATCTTAACTGGCACTCGATTCCCCGTTTCGCCCCGGCTCGCGAGTTTGCAGGTACTATGAAGCTTGGACCCCGCCTGTTCCGTGGACGATCCACTATGCCTGCCACCGCTGATGCCACTTCTCGCTACACTCGCCGCCGTCCTGCCTTTCAATCGGCGGGCTTTTACCGCGCCGTCTTCGATCTGCACGTCTCCAGTTTGGGTATTGGCACGTATTTGGGAGCCGCCACAGAGGCAGCCGACCGCGACTACACGGACGCTCTGGTCGCCGCCGCCGAGGGTGGCATCAACTTCTTCGATTGCGCCATCAACTACCGCAACCAGCGCTCCGAACGCTGTATCGGTTCCGCGTTGAGACAACTGCGCCGCGAGGAGATCGTGGTCTGCACCAAGGCCGGCTTCCTCACTCCCGGCGCTGTACCTACGCTCGAGCCTGACGATGTGGTGGGCGGCATGCACTCCCTGGCTCCGCGCTTTCTCGAAGACCAGATCGAGCGGAGCCGTGCCAATATGGGCGTCGACACCGTCGACGTGTTCTACCTGCACAATCCCGAAACGCAGCTCAGCTTTCGCACCCGCAGCGATTTCGACGCGCGCATTCGCCGCGCCTTCACGCAACTCGAAATTCTCGTGGATCGCCGCAAGATCCGCTGGTACGGCGTGGCCACCTGGGACGGATTCCGCCGCAAAGACGCCTTGAATCTGCAGCGCCTCGCGGAAATTGCCGCCGAGGAAGGCGGCGCGGAACATCACTTCCGCTTCATTCAACTTCCCTTCAATTTGGGGATGGTGGAGGCTTTCGTAGATCGCCCGGAAAGCGTGCTCGAAGCCGCCGGCCGCCTCGGAATCGTGGCCGTCGCCAGCGCTACGCTGTTGCAGACGCGCGTCCTCTCGCAGATGCCGGACGCCGTCCAGGAGTTGCTGCCCGGGTTGGAGAACGACGCACAGCGTGCCATCCAGTTCACTCGCTCCACGCCGGGGATTGCGGTCGCATTGGTGGGAATGGGCCGGCGTGAGCACGTTCTGCAGAATCTGGGAGTCGCCAAAGTGGCGCCCGCCACCCGCAGCCAATACCTCGAACTCTACCGGTGATGACCTCGATCGAAGTGGGCGATCTCGCGCACTTGGATGCGGCGATCGAAGCCCTGCCCAACAATCCCGCGGTCTTCCTGCTCTGGGCGGGCGAAGGCGAGCCATACCTGTCGAAGACCGCGCTCCTGCGACGACGCCTGTTGCGGCTTCTGAAGGAACGCGAGAAGCCTTCCCGCCTGCTCAATCTGCGGCAGACCGTGCGACGCATCGAGTACCAGTTGACCGGCTCGGCATTCGAATCGAGCGTGCTCCTCTACGAGCAGGCGCGACGCCACTTCCCGGAGCGCTACCTCGACGTCATCAAGCTGCGCATGCCTCCGTATGTGAAGCTTGTCCTCAACAACGAGTTTCCGCGCACTCACATCACCACCCATCTCACGCGGAGCGCCGGACTCTATTTCGGACCGTTCCGTTCGCGTGCGTCGGCTGAGAAATTCGAAGGCCAGTTCCTTGACCTGTTTCAGATCCGACGCTGCCAGGAGGATCTGGTCCCTTCGCCCGAACATCCGGGATGCATTTACGGAGAAATGGGCATGTGCTTGCGCCCTTGCCAGGAGGTGGTGGGTCCGGCAGAGTACGGCCACGAAGTCGCCCGTGTGGTCGAGTTTCTCCGGACCGACGGCCGCTCGCTGCTGGAGGCAATTGGACATTCGCGGGACCGCCTCAGCGAGGAAATGATGTTCGAAGAGGCCGCCCGCCAGCACAAGCGCTACGAGCGCATCCAGGAAGTGCTGAAGCTGCGCGATGATCTGGTACGCGACGTCGATCGTCTGAATGGCGTCGTCATTTGCCGTTCGAGCGCGCTCTCTGCGGTGGAGATGTGGTTTCTTCGCGACGGCAACTGGCAGCAGCCGCAGCGTTTCGACTTCGTGGTCCGCGAAGGCAAGACGGTGTCGCTCGATCGCAAGCTCCGCGAGACCTTTGCCGCACTTTCACCGCAAAAACTCACCGTGCGCGAGCGGCAGGAATACCTGGCGCTTCTAGCGCGCTGGTACTACTCGACCTGGCGCGAAGGCGAGTGGGTCGGCTTCGAGAGCTGCGACGACATCCCCTATCGAAAACTGGTGAACGCGGTCTCCCGGGTGGCGAAGTAGGTTGGTTGCGTAACTCGCTTCCGCTGAAGTGCACCAGCGCTTGGTACTTATGGTACGCCGACCCATGAGAAAATCATCCGCCGGTTTCCACTATGGTACAGCCGTCGCCAGCAAGAGAGAGTTCTGTCAGCGGATTGATGTATCAATTCAGCAGAGCTCAAGGAACGTGTCACTGCTTACAAATGCACGGCTGCCTGATGGTGACTTTATCAGGCATCGACTCACTTGTGTTTGTACCCACTTTAGTACTAGAGATCCCATCCAACTCTCCCAGGACTGTCTGACCGCGGATTTCGATGAGATCCCTATGCTCCCTTGCTAGACTTTGAATATGTTGGACGTGTCCCTAATGCTTGCTGAAGATTCGGTTGAGCTGGAGCTCCGGCGTGAGCTAGTGACGGCACGGGTGGTGTACCAAAGTGCGAAAGAGCAGGACGGGGAGTCAGCGATGTCTGTCTACCTGAAACGGCTCCTTGAGTTTGCGGCCAGGATCCTGCGTTAAGCTCGTTTGGTCCGTACCTGCCCAAGGTGGAGCTTTGGGGTGAGCAGCACAACGCATGCTCACGGGTGGGGCTCGTAAGCTACCCAAATACGTTCGCGCGGCACGTGCGCTTACGAGCCGCGCGCGTAAGCAAGCGATGTCCCATCGCTACGTGGGGGCGCTCGGATTCTTCACGGCTTCTCACCTCACACTCTCACACTCACGCGCGCGGCTCGCATACCCCCGGGTCGAGTTTCGATCGTGGGGAACGAACCCGGTGAGCCCCTCTCCTGCACCCCGCCTGCGTCGCGGGCGGACCGGTCTGCTTGACTTCCAGGCAGGATCAGTGTGATTATTCGGCCTTAGACCACAACGGAAGGGACCCTGCATGCACTTGTCTGTACTATCACCACGCCGTCTGGCGATCGCGGCCGCTGCCTTGGCGGCAACCATACCCGGTATCGCCCAGCCGCACATCACTGCAGCCGATTATGCGCGCGCCGAGAAGTCCATGGCGTATAACACGACGCCGCTGATGTTTGGCGCGGGAGTGCGTGCCACGTGGCTCCCCGACGAGCGCTTCTGGTATCGCAACACCACCGCCAACGGCAGCGAATTCATACTGGTCGATCCCGGCACGGGCGCGCGCAAGCCCGCATTCGATCACGCCAAGCTCGCCAGTGCTCTCTCCGCTGCCGCCGGATCCGTATACGACGCGAATCACCTGCCGTTTACGGAGCTGGAATTCTCCGCTGACGCCTCGAACGTCACGGTGAGTGCCGGCGGCAAACGCTGGAAATGCGATGTCGCCGGCACGCAATGCTCGGTGGACAACAGCCCCTCGACTGCGGCGGGTGGCGGCCGCGGAGGACGCGGCGGCAGAGGTGGCGGCGGGGGGCGCGCGGAATCGATCTCGCCCGACCGCAAACGCGCTGTCTTCATTCGCGACAACAATCTCTGGAATCGCGATGTGGCCACGGGTAAAGAGACGCAACTCACCAAAGATGGACTGAAGGACTTCGGCTACGCAACGGACAACGCCGGATGGACCGGCAGCGAACGTCCCATCGTGCTGTGGTCTCCCGATTCCAAAAAGGTCGCCACCTTCCAACAGGATCAGAGAGGCGTCGGCGAGATGTTCCTGGTCGATACCAAGGTCGGGCACCCAACACTTCGCCAATGGAAGTATCCGCTTCCCGGGGACGACGTCGTGACCACCATCCAACGCGTGGTAATTGACGTGGACGACCCCCACGTGGTCCGACTCCAGATGCCGGCCGACCAGCACCGCTCCACGCTCTGCGACGATGTCGCATGCCGCGGCGGCGAATGGAGCGATGTGCAATGGGGTCCCGATGGCAGCAGCCTTGCCTTCGTCTCTACCTCGCGCGATCACAAGGTGGAGACGCTGCGCGTAGCCAATCCGCTGACCGGTGTCATTCGCGATGTGCTGGAAGAAAAGGTGTCCACATTCTTCGAGTCCGGCAACGGCCGCGTGAACTGGCACTATCTGCCGAATTCGAAGGAAGTGATCTGGTTTTCCGAGCGCGACAACTGGGGACAACTCTATCTCTATGATCTGGAAACCGGCAAGCTGAAGAATCAGATCACCTCGGGCGAAGGGAACGTCACGCAACTCATTCGCGTCGACGAGAAGGCCCGCGTGCTGTACTTCCTCGGGGTTGGCAAGGAGAAGGGCCGCGATCCGTACTTCATCAGTTTGTATCGTGTGGATTTTGACGGCAAGAATCAAAAATTGCTGACGCCGGAAGACGGAACCCACGACGTGGCGCTCTCACCGTCCGGCCGCTACTTCGTCGACAGCTACTCCAAGCCGGACGTGCCGCCAGTTGCGGTGCTGCGAGATGCGGACGGGAAACTGGTCGCCTCGCTCGAGAAGGCCGATATCTCTAAGCTGCTGGCGACGGGCTGGAAGCCCCCGGTACCGATTACGGTGAAGGCACGCGACAGCATGACCGACATCTACGGCCTGATGTTCAAGCCGGTGAACTTCGATCCATCGAAGAAGTACCCGATCGTCAACCACATTTATCCCGGGCCTCAGACTGGTAGCGTAGGCAGCCGGAACTTTTCGGTGGCGCGCGGCGACTGTCAGTCACTCGCGGACCTGGGCTTCATCGTGGTGGAGTTGGATGGGATGGGGACGCCGTGGCGTTCCAAGAAATTTCACGAGGCCTATTTCGGCGATATGGGCGACAACACGCTGCCCGACCAGGTGGCCGGTATGAAGGAACTCGCGAAGAAGTATCCTTGGATCGATATCGATCGCGTGGGGATCTACGGACACTCCGGTGGCGGCTACGCAACTGCCGACGCGATGTTCCGCTATCCCGACTTCTTCAAGGTCGGCATTTCCGAATCGGGCAATCACGACAATCGCGAGTACGAAGACGACTGGGCGGAGAAGTGGCAAGGACTGCTCGAGCGGAAGCCCGACGGCACGACGAATTACGACAGCCAGGCCAATCAGAACTTCGCCAAGAATCTGAAGGGGCATCTGCTGCTGGCGCATGGCACCATGGACAACAATGTGCCGCCCTACAACACACTGCTGGTAGTGAGCGCGCTCATCAAGGCCAACAAAGATTTCGATCTGATCATGTTCCCCAACCGTGCTCACGGTTACGGCGAGGACTCCAATTACATGACACGGCGGCGGTGGGACTATTTCGTGCGGCATCTGCTAGGCGCCGAGCCGCCGCAGAATTATGAATTGCAGCCGCCCGCGGGGGGTGGTCGCGGCGGACGCGCCGCCGCTCCGGCCCAATGAAGTACGAGCCGCGACCGTAAGGGAGCGTTGCGTAAATGTACGAAAGCCACGTTGCTAAAGGAGAACCAGAATCATGAAGCCGCTCGTGACCCTGATTGTTGTCGGCTTGAGCAGTGCTCTGCCTGCAGCCGCTGCCGGCGACTGTGCTGCTCTTTCCATGGCCACCTTCCCCAACGCCACCTTCACCGCGACAGCCGTGCCGGCAGGCGACTTCACACCGCCGCAGGGCGCGCCGCTGCACAATCTGCCCGCCTTTTGCCGGGTCTCGGGAGTGCTCAAGCCCACCAGCGACTCCAACATCCAATTTGAAGTCTGGATGCCGAACACGGGGTGGAACGGCCGTTTGCAGGGCATCGGCAACGGGGGATTCGCCGGCTCGATCGCGTTTGATCCTCTCGGTGTCGCCGTCTCCCACGGATATGCGATCGCGACCACCGATACCGGACACGTGGCCGGGACTACCAACGCTTCCTGGGCGTTGGGGCATCCGGAGAAGATCGTCGACTTCGGCTATCGCGCGATCCACGAAACCGCCGTGACCGCTAAGGCGATGATCGCGAAATTCTATGGCGACGGTCCGAAACACTCCTACTTCCATTCGTGCTCGAACGGAGGACGCCAGGCGTTGATGGAAGCGCAAAGGTACCCCAGCGACTACGACGGCATCGTCGCAGGAGCGCCGGCCTATTATTGGACGCATTTGCTTACGGAAGCTATCTGGAACTCGCAAGCGCTGCTCGCCGATCCGGCCAGCTACATTCCGGCGAGTAAATTGCCGGCGCTCGAATCGGCCACGCTGGCGGCGTGCGATGCCCTCGACGGAGTCAAGGACGGGGTAATCGACGATCCCTCGAAGTGCCACTTCGATCCGTCGAAGCTGCTGTGTTCGGGCGCCGATTCGGAAGCCTGTCTGACGGCTCCGCAGATCGCGGCGTTGAAAAAGATCTACTCCGGCGCGCAGAATTCGAAAGGTGTGACGGTGTTTCCGGGCTTCCCGCCGGGCGGCGAGACCGGCCCAGGAGGGTGGGCCGCGTGGACCACGGGCGCAGCTCCGCAGCGGAGCCTCGCCTTCGCTTTCGGCACCTCATACTTCGCCAACATGATCTATGGAAAGGCCGATTGGGATTTTCGCACCTTCACGGTTGACCGGGACATGCAGGCCTCCGACGAGAAGATGGCCAAGGTTCTCAATGCAACCGATCCGAATCTGAAGCCATTCCTCGCGCGCGGCGGGAAGCTCATTATGTATCACGGCTGGAGCGATGCCGCGATTCCGCCGGCCGCGACCATCGAGTATTACAACGAAGTGGTGGCCAAGATCGGGGCAAAGGACAGCGAAAACTTCATGAGGCTCTATATGGTGCCGGGCATGCAGCATTGCGGTGGCGGTCCCGGCCCGAACGTTTTCGGCAGCGCCAGCGTGCCGTTGGGCGATCCGCAGCACGATGCGGGAAGAGCCATGGAGCGCTGGGTTGAGGACGGTTTCGCGCCCCGCGAGATCATCGCCACCAAGTATCAAACTGGCAGCAATCCCGCAAGCGGCGTGGTCCGCACCCGGCCTCTGTGCCCCTACCCGCAAGTGGCGCACTATAAAGGCAGTGGCAGCACCGACGACGCTGCGAACTTCGTCTGCGGAAAGTAGCGCGACTACGCTTGCTGAGGGATCGTCTCGCCCTCTTAGTAGCGATCGCTTGCTGACGCGCGCGGCTCGTAATCGAGCACCGAAGCTGCGGAAAGTGCGAAGTCGAGCGGACAACCCATGAGTAAATTGCGGCAGTTCGCTCCGTCTCCAGCTTGCCTTGATGGCCTCCAACGGCGGCCAGTCTGCTTGCAAATGTGCAGTTGTAATGCATAATTGCAAGTGGAGGTCCGCCCTGTGCGTCGCCGTTACATTCCGCGTGCGTTGGAGCCAGTTCTGCGAAAGGCTGCGGCCCAGTTCCCCGCGGTGGTCTTGACGGGGCCACGTCAGTCTGGCAAAACCACACTGTTGAAGCATGTCTTCGGCGAGGCGTCCGGCTATGTTTCCCTGGAGCCGCCCGACGTGCGCGCCGCCGCCACGGCCGACCCGCGTGGCTTTTTGGCGCTGCACCCGGCGCCGGCTATTTTTGATGAGGTTCAGTACGCGCCAGATCTGTTGCCATACATTAAGGAAAGCATCGATGAACGCCGTAACACGCGCGGTCAATACTTTCTGACGGGATCCCAGAACCTCCTTCTGACCGAGCGAGTCACCGAGTCGTTGGCTGGCAGGGCAGCAATGTTGCGGCTCTTGCCAGTTTCACAACGCGAGGAATTCGGGAGGTCGCTGAGCCCGCTGCCTTGGGAAGGATCGAAGGCCCATCCTGCGGTGACCCATCTGGCACTGCCGGATCTGTGGCAAAGCTTTATACGCGGCGGATATCCGGAACTTGTCGCCGAACCCGATCGAGATATCTCACTGTGGCATTCGAGTTACATTCAAACGTACCTTGAGCGCGACGTCCGCTCGCTGCGCCAAGTTGGCGACTTGATCTCGTTTCAGAGTTTTCTGCGCGCACTTGCCGCCCGGAGCGGCCAACTGCTGAATCTCACCGACGTTGCACGCGACCTCGGGGTCGCGGTGAATACTGCCAAAGCATGGCTCTCGGTGCTCGAAGCTACCTTCCAGGTGATCGTGCTGCGGCCATACCATGCCAACGTGAGCAAGCGCCTGGTCAAAACGCCGAAGGTGTACTTCACAGATACCGGGATGCTTTGCTACCTGGCGGGTTTGAAGGATCCGGATCACGCGGCGGCCGGTCCGCTCGGCGGGCCGATCTTTGAAACCGCCGTTCTTCTTCAAATCGTAAAAGCCTTCGTCAACCGCGGCGAAGAGCCGCAAGTCCATTTCTGGCGCACATCGGCAGGAATGGAGGTCGATCTTGTGGTCGAAGCTGGCGGGAAATTGATTCCGATGGAGGTGAAGCTTTCTGCAACGCCTCGTCCATCGATGGCAAGTGGAATTCGGGCATTCCAGGCCGACCTCGGCGACAGAGCTGGGCAAGGCTTCGTCATTCACCCTGGGGACGTCCGGCTGCCACTGGCACCGAAGGTCATCGCGTTGCCATTCGCTGAACTTTGATCCTCTACAATCTGTTGATTGGCAGGGTCTCGAACCTCGTGTTCGGGTGGTCGGTGTCTAAGTGGTCGGTTTCGTTCCGGAAAACTGTGGGTAGGCGGGACCTGTTTGCCCTTTGCGACCAGCCGGTTAAAGCTCGACTGAGCGCGCGAATTGCACAGCGGGATTCTCGCGCAGTTGCGACAGTACCGTCTCGGGCACCAATCCGTCCGTACAGACCACCGCGACCGCTTCGGCGGGCAGGCTGGGCGACGGCGGCGCATCGCTGCGCCCCAGGGAGAAATTGGCGATGTTGATCCGATTCCGGCCCAGCACCGTTCCCACGTGGCCGATCACGCCCGGAACATCGCGATTCTTCATGAAGATCATGAAGCCGGTCAGCGCTGCTTCGCAAAAGATACCGTCCACCTGGGTGAGGCGGGGCTTCTCCAGAAACACCGCGCCTTCGACCACCGTGACGCCCTTGTCCGTCTCCAGTTCCAGCCGGATGGAATCGGTGTGGACCGAACGCGGCTCGTGGGCCTCGGCTACCGCCCACCCGCGCTGTTCGGCGATCTGCATCGCGTTCACCAAGTTGGCCTTTTTCGAGGTGGAACGGCTCAGCAACCCGGCGAGAGCGGCGCTGCGCAACAGGTGTGTGTTGTCGCCGGCGATCTTGCCGTAATAGACCAGCCGCACGGTCCGCGGGTTTCCCGACGCGATGTGTGCCACGAACGTGCCCAATCGCTCCGCCAGCGTGACATACGGACCGAGTGCCCGGTAACGCTCGGGCGACAGAGCCGGCATGTTCACCGCATTGATGGCAACACCGTGGGTCAGGTATTCGACAATCTGCTCGGCAATGCGCACCCCTACGATCTCCTGGGCCTCCTCGGTGGACCCGCCGATGTGCGGAGTGGCCAGCACCGATTCCGATCGAAATAGAGGAAAGGTAGACGGAACCGGCTCGGCCGCGAACACATCCAGCGCCGCATCGGCCACCTTGCCGGACTCGAGCGCCTCCTGCAGCGCCGCCTCGTCCACCAATTCGCCGCGCGCGCAATTCACGATGCGCACGCCCGTCTTCATCTGGGCAAACGCCTCGCGCGAAAGCATCCCCTGCGTCTCCGGAGTGGCGGCGACGTGCAGCGTGATGTAGTCGCTGGCAGCGTATAGCGACGGCAGATCTACCAGGTCCACGCCCAGATCCTGCGCAATTTTGGGTGTGATGTAGGGATCGTGGGCAACCATGTACATCTCAAAGGCACGCGCGCGTTTCACCACCTCGCGCCCGATGCTGCCCAGCCCGACCACACCCAGGGTCTTGCCGCGCAGTTCATTGCCCATGAATTTCTTCTTTTCCCACTTGCCGGCACGCGTGGACGTGCTGGCCTGCGGAATATGCCGCGCCATCGCCAGCATCAGCGCAAGCGTGTGCTCCGCCACCGAGATGGCGTTCCCGCCGGGAGTATTCATCACCAGCACACCCGCTTCTGTGGCCGCATCCAGATCGACGTTGTCCACTCCAACGCCGGCGCGTCCCACCACTCGCAGCTTGGGAGCTTGCGCCAGGACCGATCGATTCACCATCACAGCGCTGCGGACTATCAGCGCGTCGGCCTCGGGCAGGTGTTTGGCGAATTCCTTGGGGTTCGAAATGAGGGTGGTCCACCCGGGCTGGGATTGAAGCAGTTCGATCCCAGCGGGCGCAAGAGGCTCGGCAATGAGGACATTCATAGTGGTACCGCAGGCTGCTCTGGCTGTGCCTCGACTAGGCGTTCACCATCTGCGGCTTGACTGCGGCGCGTTCGTAGATTTCCTGCACGGCGGCGACTCCGGTGCCGTACTTCACAGCGTAGCCGTTTGCATTCAGAATGATCTCGAGTCCCGCAACCATCGCGAAGAGATCGGCGAAATCGAAGTATCCCAGATGCGCAATACGGAAGATCTGGCCCTTCATCGATCCCTGGCCATTGGCAATGATGGCTCCGAAGCGGCTCTTGAATTCCTTGACGATGACGCCGGAATCCATACCCGCCGGCGCTTTCACGGCCGTGACCGAAGAGCCCGGACAGCCTGCCGAAAAAAGCTCGAGTCCCAGTTCCTTCATAGCGGCGCGAGTGGCTTCCGCCAATAACTGCGCGTTCTCGACGAGCTTCGCCATCCCGATCTGCTTTACGTATTTCAGCGCTTCGGCCAAGGCGAGAATCAAAGCGGTAGAAGGAGTCCAACTGCTTTCGCCGGCGTCGCCGCTCTTCTTTTCTTTCTTGAAATTGAAATAGAAGTGCGGCAGAGTGGCAGTTTCGGCGAACTTCCACGCCTTGGAACTGATCGAGAGAAACGCCAGGCCGGGCGGAATCATGAAGGCCTTTTGCGATCCGCCGATCACCACATCCAGACCCCAGCAATCGATCTCGAGTGGCATCGTGCCCAGTCCCGTGATCGCATCCACCACCAGAATAGCGGGGGTTCGAGCGACCGCCGCGCCAATCGCGCGAACGTCGTGGGCGGCGCCGGTTGAGGTCTCGGACGCTTGCAGGAAAACACCCTTGATCTCAGGTTCCGCGGCCAATGCCGCTTCCACCTGCTCGGGGGCCACGGCCTGTCCATAGGGCACCGTGATTACCCTGGCATCCAGGCCGTATGCTTTGGCGATTTCGGCCCAACGCTCGCCGAATTTTCCGGCGACGCAGACAATCACCTTGTCGCCCTTTGAAAACAGGTTCGAAACTGTGGCGTCCATGGCGCCGGTTCCCGAGGAGCAAAACATCAGCACATCGTTGGTGGTCCCCATCACCTCTTTGAGGTCGGCGAGGCACGAACGATAGGACTTGCGGAAGTCTTCGGTGCGGTGATGAACATCCGACGCCATCATCGCGTGCAGTGCAGGCGGATAGAGAGGCGTCGGGCCAGGTGTTAACAAACGTTGTTTTTTGATGTACATCGTGAGGGTTAGTCTTCTAGAATAGCAGACATCATATGCCCCTCATTGACCAGGTGCAAAAGGACATGGTTGCGGCCATGAAGAGCAAAGAAGAGTTGCGGTTGAGCGCTCTTCGGATGATCAAGGCCGCGCTCATGAAGCGCAAAGTGGATTCGCCCGAGCCGATCGACGACGCGGTCGAAATGCAGATATTGAAGCAACTCATCAAACAGCGCCAGGACTCCTCCGAGATGTTCCGCAAGGCTGGACGGAACGAGCAGGCCGACAAGGAAGACGCAGAGCGCCTGCTGATTGAAAGTTACCTGCCTGCCGGCGCGGGTGAGCAGGAGATCGATCGCGCGATCGCCGAAGCCCTGGCCGAGACGGGGGTGACCTCACTCAAACAGATGGGCGTGGTGATGAAGGCCGCTCAGGCGAAGTTGAAGGGCAAGACTGTAGACGGAAAATCATTGAGCGAAAAAGTGAGGTCCAAACTTTCATGACGCCTCCCCAAGGCCGGCGCTTCCAGCCGTACGTGCCCGAGAGCATGAAGATGAAGGAGTTCACCGGCCGGGCTTTGATGCTCGGGCTGGTGATGACCGCGGTGCTGGGGGCTGCCAACGCCTACCTGGGACTGCGAGCCGGCCAGACGATTGCCGCCACCTATCCCGCGGCGGTGATCGGCATGGCGGTGCTGCGCCTGTTCCGGGGCTCGATCCTGGAGGAGAACATCGCGCGAACCGCGGGTTCTATCGGTGAATCGGTAGCGGCCGGTGCGGTGTTCACGCTTCCCGCATTTTATCTGGCACACGTTTGGACGCCACCAGTAATTCCGAAAGACCTCGGATTCTGGGGCAGTTTGTGGGCGCTGGCGGCCGACCCGAACTACTTGAAGTCCACCGCATTGATGATCGTCGGATCGGTGCTCGGCGTCCTGTTCGTGTCGCTGATCCGGCGCGTGATGGTGGAGGATCCCGAACTGCCGTTTCCCGAATCGGTCGCGGCTTCGGAAATTCACAAAGCCGGACAAGGCGTCGCGAAGGCCGCCAAATATCTCTTCTATAACATTGGCTTCGGTGCCGCGATCTATCTGGGCGGAGTCTTCAATCTCTTTGCCGCCGACCGCGATTTCTTCTTTTCGGTGGGGCACCTCGGGTCGAGCAAGCTTCGTCTGGGCGGCCCGACCACTACGCAGGTATTGGGCGCAGGAGGCGTGTCCACATGCGCGGCGCCGAGCGTGAGCCCGGCGCTCATCGGCGTGGGCTACATCATCGGACCCGAACTGGCGGCATTGAATTTCTCGGGCAGCCTGATTGCGTGGGGTTTGCTGATCCCGCTGCTGATCTTCTTCCTGGGTCCGCAGCTGCAGAACTTCATTCCCGCGAACGCCGACCCGGACGCAAGCTGGCTGGGCCTCGCCAACGCCGTGTGGCGGTACATTGTCCGCCCCATCGCGGTGGGCGGCATGATGGTGGGCACCTGCTACACGCTGTTCCGCATGCGCAAGAATTTGATCGCGGGCCTGGGTAAAGCGATTGGCGAGTTTCGAGGCTCGGGGCCTGAGCTCGAATCGGTAGGCCGAACGGAACGCTACATGAGTTCCAAGACAGTCTTCGCATTGATAGGCCTCACCTTCATCGCGATGTGCGTTTTGTATGCCTATCTGTCCGGAGTGCTGAGCGGCATCGCGGCGGCAATCGTGATGCTGATCGTCGGCTTCTTCTTCGCCACGGTGTCCGGGTACCTGGTCGGCGTGATCGGCTCGTCCAACAATCCCATCTCGGGTCTGACGCTTTCCACCCTGGTGATCGCCGCACTGCTCATGGTCTCGCTCGGAGTTTCCGGCACACCCGGGGTGATTGCGGTACTCGGAGTAGCGGCGGTGGTCTGCGTCTCCTCCGCGGTGGCGGGCGAACTTCTGCAGGACTTCAAGGTGGGATACATTCTGGGCGGCACGCCCCGTCTGATCCAGATCGCCGAGTTGTGCGCGGTCGTCGTCGCCAGCGTGGTGATGTATTTCCCGCTGATGATTCTCTATCAGGGCAACATCAACGCCGGCGGAACTGGTTTCGGAGACGCGCATCTCTCGGCTCCGCAGGCGGGTCTGATGTCGTCACTCGCACAAGGCATCGTGGGCGGCGACATGGCCTGGCCACTGGTGATTACCGGGATCCTGATGGGAATCGCGATGATCATGTTCCGCGTGAAGAGCCCCATGCTGGTGGCCATCGGGATGTACCTGCCGATCGCCACTACCGCGGCCATCTTTGTCGGCGGACTGATTCGTTGGGTCACCGACTCGATGCGCAAACGGGCGGGCTGCAATGAGGCGCAGAGTGCGCGCGTGGAGAATGTGGGCGTGCTGGTGGCGTCGGGACTGATTGCAGGCGAGGCGCTGGCGGGCCTGGTGACCGCCACGTTCAACTTCGTCCGCGTGCCTTTGCCGGTGGTATTCAAGGATCCCTCATACCTGGCTGGTATCGGGGTCATGGGTTTGATTGCGTGGACATTGATTCGGATTCCGCTGACGAATGCCGGGGATCCGAACGAGCCCGCACCGCCAACAGCGATCATGTAGGTCTCAGGGTCTAACAAGTATCTTGACCGCAATGACGCACGACCGGCTTTCGAAAGGAAAGCCAGGACGGATGCGAGAGGCGACCGTCAGTGTCAGCGATGTCACGTCAGGTCACGGTCGCGGCGCTTAAGACATTGGCGAGGCGCGCGGGTCAGTAAGCGATCGCGAATCGTGAGAACGGTGACGCTCCCTCACGGTCGCGGCTCGCAAGACACCGACGAGGCGCGCGAGTCATAAAAGCGATCACAAATCGTGAGAGCGGTGAAGCTCCCTCACGGTCGCGGCTCGTAAGACATTGACGAGGCGCGCGAGTCAGAAAGCGATCACGAATCGTGAGAACGCTGAAGCTCCCTCAGACTCACGGTCGCGACTCGCAAGACATTGACGAGGCGCGCGAGTCATAAAAGCGATCACAAATCGTGAGAGCGGTGAAGCTCCCTCAGACTCACGGTCGCGGCTCGCATCAGCCGCGGCCGCGTCACGGGCGCAGGGACTCGATTCGGGTGACGGCTTCTTCGGCGCCGTTGACGAAGTTTGGCGTCCGCGCCGTCTGTTCCCCGGCCTCTCGGATTGCCGCCCGTGCTGCTTCCTCGGGAGTGTCAACAACGATGACCCGCCCGAGTTCGGCGGCGCGTCGTGCGCGTAACTCCTGCCGGTCGTACATCCGGGGCCACGGGCGCGCGACCAGTGGAGCCTGCCACGACACGCACTCCGAGATCGTGTTGTAGCCCGCCCCGCCGATGACTACAGAAGCGGCGCCCAACAGATCGATCGCCGGCCAGTATCGCAACCACAAGTCTTCCGGACATTGCAAAGGGCGATCGGCCGACACACAACGCACCGGAGCCGGGCAATCGAGCCGCGACAATTCGGCGATCACGGCGCCGTACCACGCGAGTTCCTCAGCCCTTCCTGAGGCGCAGACCAGCACCGTCCCCGGCTTCACCGGAACGTCAGTGGGAATCTCGTGGGCCGAACGCACCAGCCATGGAGCGGTCCGAATATCGCTCCGGAATTGTGATCCCTCGGTGGCACCGGGCACTACCACCAAGTCGTAATTTGACGAAACGAACTGCGCTAAGTCGAATTGCTGCACGTATTCTGGATTCAGATCCCGGTGCACCAGCACTTTCCGGGCATCCGATCTCAGCGCACACAACTCGCCGCCTATGCCTCGCGGGAAGGTGTCTACAATCAGGCAGTCGGGGGCAGTGTCGTGGATCGCGCGAAGGGCTGAGTCGCGAGTCTCGCAGCACACGATATCGACTCCGTCAGTGACGTGCGCGATGTAAGGCGAGTTGGCCAGAATTCGGACAGGGCGATCCCGCTGCGCGGCCCGCGCCAAGGCGACTGCCCTCGTCAGGTGGCCCCATCCCCCGCCCAGCGCGTAGATCAGCCACACACCGGCCTCAGCTCTGCGACATGTCGGTCTCGAAGTCGTCGCCCGGAGTCACCAGATCGGCGCCGTCCGCTTCGGTGAAATCCACCGGCGCCGCCGGCACACCGGGATCGTAGTACGGCATCAGATCCAGGAAGTAATTGTCGGCATAGTAGTCGTACCGCGAGTATCCGTATCGATCGGTGCGTAACGCGTAGGGGTCTTCGATCATGCCATTCTGGCAGTCGGGACAACCTACCGGTGTAGTGCGGAGACAGGCGTGCGGGAACAGGAAACCGACCCGCCGGGGGCACTTCCAGCCAGGGGGAAGCGGAGGAGGAGGAGGGGTCACGGGCGCCCTCCTTGACCGGCCTGCGCGCGTTTGCGGGCTTCGATCTCTCGCGAAAGATTGAGAATCCGGTACACTCCCAACGCCAGCATCGAACTGGCCTGGGCCAGATAGGTGGCGCTCCCCGACTGCGTGGCCAGCGCTTTCACCTTGATGGCCTTGGGCGAGATCTCCACGGCACGCACGATGGTTCCGGGCGGCAATTGGATCTCCTGCTCCATTTTCGGGCGGAACGGCGTCATATCACCGTAAGCCTCGGAAGGATAGTCGAAGCGCATGGCGATCACGTTGTTGGTCCGAACTTTTACCTTGGACTTGCCGCGGGCATTAGTGAACGACCGGCGCCGGACCAGATCGTCGATGGTTTCGCTGAAGGTCGTGCCGTCGTGCAGGTTGGCTTGCACCGAAAACCAGGAGACCTTATAGAGACGCTGCTTGCCGTTGTTGCGGCCGAGCAGCGCGCCTTCCGAGATCGTCTCTTCTTTGGCGTCAAAGGCCACTCGTATGGCGATCGGCTCCGTCGGGTCGGTATCGGCGGCGAGCATCGCTGTCATCGACCTGCCGAATGTGCACCGCTCCTCGTGGTTCGCCACGGCCTTTGGATAGCTCTTCATATCATGCAACAGCCACCCGCCCGCCGCGAACAGGATAATGCCCAGCCACCAAAGCGCGCCCGTCATGAAGCAGATCACGCCCACAATCCACAGCACCGTCGTCCAGATGCCGCGCTGCTTACGAGAGTGGTGCCAACCGGCAGCCATACTCTGGATCTGATCCAGGTCGGCCGTCAGATTCCCGACCGGTTCCCGGCATTCATACAAGCCTTCCGCACGCAACCGATTCTCATCGACAGCCATCGACTCGCTATCTTAACAGGTGGAGCCACGCAAACGTGCGGATCGCCTACGTCTCCTTCGATACCGTCCCGGCCCCCAAGGGCGCGGCCATCCACATTGCCGCTTTCACACAGGCGCTGGCGCGCCGGTTCGGCGCAGTCGAACTGGTGACGGTGTGCGGGATATCCTCGCCCGAGGCGCGCGTGGAACGATGGCCAGGCGTGTTCCACACCCAGTTGCCCGCGCTGGGGGTCAGCCTGATCGATCGCGTGCTCTGTTTCCGCGCCTGCCTGGAACGATGGCTCTCAGGCCGCCAATTCGATCTGATCCAGTTCCGCTCCATCTTCGAGGGCATGCCGCTGCTGCGGATGGAACCGCGTCCACGGCTTCTCTTCGAGGTCAACGGACTGCCGTCTATCGAACTGAAGTACCGCTACCCGCGCGCCGCGGACGATCGCGAGTTGCAGCAGAAACTGATGGCCCAGGAGCAGGCCTGCCTGGAAGCCGCCGATCGGATCGTCACGCCGAGCGCGGTCACCGAACGGTACCTGGTGGAGTGCCGCGGCGTGGACGCTGCCAAGATCCGCGTCATTCCAAACGGCGTCGATACCAGATTGTTTCACCCACGCACCACGCCGGGCCCTCCGGTCGAGGTCTCGCTCCTATATTTCGGCACCCTCACGCAGTGGCAGGGCGTCGAGTTGGCGGTTCGTGCCCTGGCACAGATCTGCACGCGAATTCCCGCCCGGTTGGCGATTCTCGGAGTGGGCGGCAACCGGCAGCGCGATCCGATTGCGACACTCGCGGCCAAGCTGGGCGTCGGCGACCGGGTCGACCTCGCACCCCCGGTGACGCAGGCGGAGTTGGTGGACGCGATTCACCGGTCGTTCGCCGTACTCGCGCCACTCGCCGTCAACGATCGCAACGTCAAGCATGGATGCTGCCCGTTGAAGGTGCTGGAAGGGATGGCCTGCGGGGTTCCCGTGATCGCCAGCGATCTGCCCGCGGTCCGCGAATTGGGCGAGCATGGCCGCCACCTTCTGCTGGTGAAGCCCGGCTCGGTGGATCAGATCACGCAGGTCGTGCTGGAGTTGCATGCCGATCCGCAGCTGTGGCGGAGTATTGCCGCCAATGGGCGCCGGCACATCGTGGCGCACTACACCTGGGACGGTGCGGGCGTGGCGCTGGCTTCGGTCTGCGAGGAACTGGGGACGAGTCTGGCGAGCAGCGTCTGAAGCGCTTGCCGCTCGGCTGCCGGCGAGAAGTCGACGACCATGCGCTCCCGGGCTGCCCGGCGGATGCGATCGCGATGCTCCGGCCCGGCATCCAGCCACTCGATCGCAGCCTCCCCGAGTCGATGCAGTTGCCAGCGCGGCAAGATGATGCCGTTCTCGCCGGGGGTGATGATCTCGGGGATTCCTCCGGCGTCGCTCGCAATACAACCGCATCCGGCGGCCATTGCTTCGAGCAAAGCGTTCGGCATTCCGTCCCAAAGTGACGGCTGCAGGTACACATCGCACGCCTGCAGGTGCGCGTTGACGGCCTCCGGCGTGAGGAGTTGACCAGTGACCACGATCTCGCGCTCTTCGATCCCGCCAGGTCCCACCCACTGCAGAAGGCGAGGACGCTCCGAAGGGCGGACCTCACCGATCAGCAGAAGGCGCGCGGGGCGGACGCGGCGCACGGCGGCGAAGGCATCCATCAGGTGCGCGAGCCCTTTCTTCTCCCGCAGTTCTCCGCAGAATCCGAGGACGCTCTCCCCTGTCCCGATTCCCAGCGCCGCGCGCGTGGCCTCCCCGGCTTCATTTGACGGAACGAACAGTCCGGCGTCGACGACATTCCGCAAGTGCACCACGTCTTCCCGGCCGCTCAGAGCGCGCGCCTTGCGGGCGAGGTCCCGGGTGACGGCCGTGATTCCCGTGGCGTGGGACAGGGTCCACTGGAGCCGTGCGAAATCGCCGGGAGGAAAGACATCGCGGTCCAGATCGTTGCCCCGGATGCTCACGACGGACGGTATGTCATTGAGACGCCCGAACCACGCCGCCAGGAATCCAGCGAGAGACAGGTAATGACCCCACACCAACTGGTAGGGGGCCATGGAGATCAGCCAGTCGAGCAGATTGAGAGTGTGGGGCATGGTGGTGTCCCACTCGCGAAAGCGTCCCACACGGTAGAGGGTGGGATTGCCGTCCTCGCGGACGACTTGGCCTGCCTGTAGCGTGCGGGTCCAGGCCACCACGTCCACATCGGCGCCCAGAGAGGCGAGAGATCGGGCGATGCGGGTGGCGCTGGCAGAGACGCCCCCCAGGTCGGGTGCGTGCCGCTCGGTGAGGAAGAGGATACGAGGCACCTGCCAAGATACCATGGGCGGGATGATGGACCTCGAAAGCGTGCAGCATCGACGCTTTTCGCGCCTCAAGACCCATGGACTGCCGAAAAGCGTCCCGATGAGTCGGGACGCGGCGGAGAAGAGTCTCCGCGCCACGCTACTCGAGCACTCTCCACTCACGTGCCCGGGTCGTGAAATTCCCGCAGCACCGCGTATCGCGGGGCCTCGACGAAGAGCGAGGCGCTAATCGGCGACAAGCCGCAAGATAGTCGGGCTTCTGCTCTACGAGCGCCCTGGGTGTGCGTTAGCTTGGCCTTGTCCTGGCTATACTGAGGGTGTAAGTGGCCACACCTCGCGCGCGCTATCGCCGGACCTTCTGGAGCGTAGCCCTTCTATTCTGCATCTTCCCCCCGCCCGCGACAGCGCTCGATCCGCGCAAAAGCCTCACCCAATACTCGCGCCTCACCTGGACCCAGCAGGACGGCCTCCCCCAAGACACCATCCGCGCCATTGCGCAGACCACCGATGGATATCTCTGGGTGGGAACCGACGAAGGCCTGGCACGCTTTGACGGCTACGAGTTTGTCGTCTTCGACAAGACCAAGGGCGATCTGCCGGGCAATTCCATCACAGCGCTGGCCTCGTCGGGCGACGGCGCCTTGTGGATCGGTACCTCCAACGGATTGACCGAGTACCGCAATAAGCAGTTTCACACCTATACGACCAAACAAGGACTTCCCGACAACGCCATCACCTCGCTTTACGAGGACCACGGCGGCGTTCTGTGGATCGTGGCAGGAGTCTATCTGAGCCGTTTTCAGGGCGGCAAGTTCACCAACTTCGCGCCTGACGCGGACCTTCCCGTCACCTCCGTGCGACAGATCCGCGAGGACGAGCATCACGACCTCTGGGTGGCCGGATTCAGCCGCATCGTGAAGATGGCGGGGACCCAGTTCACGACGGTGATCGATCCGAAAGAACTGAACGGCGACATTGTCTCGAGCATGGTCGCAGGGCGGGACGGTCGTTTCTGGATCGGCGGCACGGAGGGCGTCATCCGGCGAACCCCCACGGGCGAAATTCACCGGTATGGCGTCCGCGACGGGCTCCCCGACAAACTCGTGCGCGCCCTGTGGATGGATCGCGACGGCAATCTTTGGGCCGGAACCAATCTCGGTCTTGCACGGTTGGATGGTAACCATTTCGTAACCCCGGAAGACCAAATGAACCGCAGCATCGTACGCTGCCTGTTTGAAGACCGCGAAGGCAATCTCTGGGTGGGGTCTAACGATGGACTCACGCGCTATCGCGACGACATCCTGACCGTTTACGGGAAGAGCGAAGGTCTGCCCAGTGACGAGCCGAATGCCGTATACCAGGATCATCAGGGCCGCATGTGGGTGGGATTTCACGATAGCGGCCTGATGCTGTTCTCGGGGGCGGCCCGCAGTGTGTTCACCACGCGCGAAGGGCTTCCCAACAACGAAGTTTTTTCGATTCGCGAAACTCGCGATGGCGACTTGCTGATCGGTGCGCGGGGCGGTCTGGTGCGCATGCACGGCGGGCATTTCACGACGCTCATTCCACCCGACCCTTTGGGGCGGATCAACGTGTTTGACGCCATGGAGGATTCCACGGGCCGGATCTGGCTTGCCACCCCAGGCGGTCTTGACGAGTTACAGGGCACGAAGATTAGTACGGTGGTTCCCAGTCAACCTTTGCTGGTGAGTTCCATGGTGAGGCTGTGCCAAGGCCGCAATGGAGAGGTGTGGGCGGGCACGTACGGCAAAGGCCTCTGGCGGATCCGCGGAAGTGATTTCCACCAGTTCACCACCGCCGATGGCCTTTCGAGTGACGAGATCCGGTCCCTCTATCTCGACCCGGACGGCACCCTGTGGATCGGCACTTTTGGCGGCGGCCTGAACGCATTGCGGGACGGCAAATTCGAGGGGTTCACCAGCAAAGACGGGTTGCTCAGCGACAACGTGAGCGATGTGACGGATGACGGCGAATCGTTGTGGCTCAGCACCACACGGGGCATCTGCCGAATCTCCAAACGCCAGCTCCGCGATTTCACCGCACATCGGAGGGCGCGGCTCGAACCGGTGAACTATGGTGTGGAGGATGGCTTGCGAAGCGCTTCCTGTTCCCCCAGCTTTCCGATTGGCAGCGGCGGATACCGGACTATGGACGGGAAGATCTGGTTCACCACCAGCCGCGGGTTGGCGGTGTTCGACCCCGCCGGACGCACAGAACCTCTCCTGGCGCCGGCCGCACAAGTGATGGAGATCGCGGTGGACGGCCACCCGGTCGACATGGCGCATACCACGAAGCTCGGGCCGAACATTGAACTCATGCAGATCCGCTATGCGGGCATTTACCTGCGCGCTCCGGAGCGCGTGCGCTACAGCGTGAAACTGGATGGGCTGGACACGGAATGGCGGCAAGCCGGCAGCCGCCGCGTGAAAGATTACAACAGCTTGCCCCACGGCCACTATACATTCCACGTGAAGGCCGAGGTCGCCGGCGCACCTTCGAGCGAGCAGTCGTATGCTTTTGAAATGCTGCCGCGGTTCTACGAGACCGCCTGGTTTCGTCTGCTGGCAGCGATGGTGCTTGTGGCGATGGCGTGGGGCGTCTATCAACTTCGCTTGCGCCAGATTCGCTCGCGATTTGCGCTCGTACTGGAGGAGCGCGCCCGCCTGGCGCGTGAGATTCACGACACGCTGGCGCAAGGTTTCGTGGGCATCTCGTCGCAGTTGGATGCGGTCGCGATGTGCATGCCCGATCAGACTAGCCCAGCACGCACGTTTCTCGATCTGGCGCGCCGCATGGCGCGGCACAGTTTGACGGAGGCGCGGCGCTCGGTGATGGATCTGCGCGCCTCGGCACTGGAGGGGCAGAATCTGGCGGCCGCGCTGCAGTCGGGGACGCGTGTGTGGACTCTTGGCTCGGGCGTGGATGTGGATGTGCATGTCGATGGCGACCCCGGCACGCTGCCCGGTGAGATGGAGCAGCACCTTCTGCGCATCGCGCAGGAGGCCGTCACCAACGTGCTGAAACATGCTGGGGCGAGCAAAATCTGGATCAAGCTGAACACCGAAGCCCGCAAGCTGTACCTGCGGATTCGGGATAACGGCCAGGGGTTCGAGCAGGATGGCGTGTTTTCTTCGCGCGGCGGCCACTTCGGCCTGATTGGCATGCGCGAGCGCGCGGAGCGCCTGGGCGGGGAGTTAAACCTGGTGAGTCATCGGGGAGAAGGGACGGAGGTGGAAGTGAAGGTACCACTGCCATGAGCGAGCCGATTCGGATACTGGTAGCTGAAGATCACCTGGTGGCGCGCGTAGGCGTCAGCACCATCGTCAACATGCAGCCCGACATGACGGTGGTGGCGGAGGCGTCCAACGGCCAGCAGGCCGTGGAGTTGTACAAGAAGCATCAGCCCGATGTGATCCTGCTCGATCTGCGGATGCCCGGCATGACGGGCGTGGAGGCGGCGACGGCGATTCGCCGCGAGTTCCCAAACGCGCACATGATCGCGTTGACGACCTACGGCGGAGACGAGGACATACGGCGCGCATTGGCCGCCGGTGTCCAGGCTTATCTCACCAAAGATGTGCTGCACGACGAGTTGCTGAAGGCGATCCGCGCAGTACATGCGGGGCAAACGTACCTGCCGGCAGGGGTGGCGGCGGCGTTGGCGGCGCAGATTCCGCGCCCCGATCTGAGCGCGCGCGAGATTCAGGTGCTCGAGTTGATCGTACAGGGGCTGGCGAACAAGCAAATCGCCTATTCGCTGAGCATCGCCGAGCACACCGTGAAGAATCACGTAAAAAGCATTCTGAGCAAGTTGGGAGTGCAGGATCGCACACAGGCGGCCACGGCGGCGATTCAACGCGGCATCATTCACCTGGGGTAACTCTACATTCCGGCCCGCCTTGACGCTTGAGTTCCTGAAGGAGCCCCGATCAGCGTGACACTGACTTCGCGGCATCCTGGCCCCGTACGGTGAGGGCAGCCGACGGCGAATCAAACGTGGAGAAGGTGTACACGTTGACCTGTGTGGATCCACGCAACGGGCCGAAGAGACATCGCCGCCTGAAGATCAATCAGGCGCGGCAGTTACAGGAAACCGTGTCCTGTGGGCGAGGATATCTTCGAAACAGCCGGCAACCCCCAACGTCCCCACTTCGACATCTTTCCTTCTAGCCTGCGGTGTCTCTTCGTTTTGACCGTTACTTCACGGTCTTCAGCATCTTGGCGTTCGCCGGCAGCGTGAACAAGTTGTCCGTCAGGTTTCGATTGATCTCGACGCTCTCCGAGTACAACTCAAAGATCTTGTCGCCGTTCCGCTCGCGCAGAATGCTGGTCGGCCACTTCACGCCGTTGATCTCCCGGTACTTTGCGAAGACACTCGACTCTGTATCGAAATCTTTGTATTCGGGATTGCGCCGCCGGAACGACTGCCTCACCGGCAGCTTCGAGCTCTGGTCGAAATACACCGTCACCGTGCGATTATCAGAGTCGGTGATGTCGATCACTTCCACCGGGTGATGCTCATAAAAGTCCGCGTCCTGCGCGTAGAACGACATGCCGGGCTCGTTCATGCGCTGCCGCAGAATGTAAAAAATATTGTGCAGGACATTGTCTTTGTAGTTGGTATATCGCTCCTCGTCGAGCGGGCGAACGCCGCGAAAGGTGATCTCCCAGGCGCCCTCCTCAGTGAACAGTTGGGCGTTCGATTCGGCCAGTTCCTTGCTCCGCGCGTCCACCTTACCGAACGAGTCACGTTCCCGCTGTCCCAACTGGCCCGGCGCGGGCGACAGATAGCGCGTGTAGATCTTCGCGACGGAAAGTCCACTCAACTGGGCCCGATAAAACGAATAGGCGCGGCCGTATTCCACGCGATCCTGCATGTGCAGAAAGGCGTCGCCGCCCAGCGCCTGAATGGCTTCGTTGATGACGCGTTTGGCACGGTCCTGCCGTGTTTCCGCACCGTTCAACGCGACAGAGGCCAAACCCGCCAACAGTGCAATTGCCGCCCACTTCCCCTTCATGGCTTCTTCCCCAGATCCTGTGCTTTCAGCCCTGAGTTCAAGCGATACTCCGCCACCGTGACATCGGCGAACTTCTGCCCGCCCTGCATGATCTTCACTACGTAGGGCAACTTGACGCCGCCCACTTCGCGGAAGTCCGACAAATCCTCTTCCACCGCAACCGGCGGGCCTGCGACATTCGCCGAGTCGTAGAGCACGCTCGCCGGAAGGCCGTTGGGTCCCATCACCACGCGCGCCACTTCTCCCGATGCGTCGCTGATCTCTACCGTGTCGTCATCCACCGCGTTCACCTTGCGGCCTTCCAGGCGATCGCTCAAGAGCAGCCGGAAATAGATCCGGAACAGATCGCCCTGCACCTGTTTCAGTTGCGTCCCGGCGAGGATTCCCGATCGCTGTCCGGCAACAATCCAACCCGTCTGGCCGTCCCAATAGGCCGCGATTTTACCTTGCGGCAATTCGCTCTCCTGCCGGAAAGAGGAAGGCGCCACCCATCGATCGGTCTGCTTCACGTGGACGCTGCCCGCGGCTGGACCGAGTTGGAACTCGGCCGATTCGGTGTAGTCCTTGATGGCCGCGAGTTTGTCGGCGCCGCCCACAGCTTGCTGCATCTTCTGGAGCAATTGCTTGCCCTTCTCCAGCGTGGCAGCATCCGACTTCGTGGCTTCAGCCTGGGGCGGCGGAATGGTCAGATCGATCGCTACCGTGGGAGTGCCGAGAGCGTCCAACGGCTGCCCAAAATCCTGCGGGTTGCCAACCGTGACGATCGTAAACTGCGAAGGATCGAGATGCTCCTTCGCCACCCGCAGAATGTCCGCGCGAGTCACTGCCGCCAGAGCCTTCTGGTACTGCTGGATGAAGTCCTTCGGATATCCGTAATACTCGTACGTCAACATCCGGCCCAGGGTCTTGGACCTCGTATCGTAAGCGAACACCAGGCTGTTGAGCGCGGTGTCCTTGGCGGTCTTCAGTTCCTCTTCGCTCACTTCAGTGGTGCGGATGCGATCCACCTCTTCGCGAATCGCCTTGAGGGTCTCGACCGTCGAGATCGACTTCGTGCTGCCCGAAATCTCGAACAGGCCGGGATGATCGTAGCCCGCGCCCCACCCCGCAGAGATGTCGTAGGCATTGCCCATCTTGGTGCGGACGCGCTGGAACAGCCGGCTCTGGAACCCGCCTCCCAGAATGTCGCCCATGATCTCGAGCGCTGGATAGTCCTTGTCGCGGAACTCGCCGCCGAACTGGCCCATGGTGAAAAACGTCTGCGTCACATCCTTCTTTACCGCAAGGTAAGTCGCACCCTTCGGAGGGGGAGAGACCTTCGGGAACGGCGGAACGGGATCCTGGTGTACGGTCCAATCCGCGAGAAGCTTCTCAAGCTTCTCCTTCATCTCGGCCGTTTTGAAATCGCCGCGCACTGAGAGGAGCACATTGGCCGGGAAGAAGTAACGATTGTAGAAGTCCACCAGATCGCCGCGCGTGATGCGGTCGATCGTGGCATACTCTTCGTCCCACCCATAGGGCGTGTCTTTCCCGTAAGCGATATCGGTGAACTCGCGCTGGGCGATGCTGCCGGCATCGTCATTGCGACGCGAAATTCCGCTGCGGATCTGCGATTTGGCGAGATCGATCTTGGCCTGGCGGAATTCCGGACTGGTAAGCACCTCCTTAAAGACCGCCAGTACCTCGTCGGTATTGTCCCGTAAAGCCGAGAACGTGACTGACCCGGAAGATTCTCCGATGCCCGCTTCCACACTGGCCGCGAGATTCTCCAGTTGCTCATCGAGTTGTTCGCCGGTTTTGCTCTTCGTACCGCCGCTGCGCATCACGGTTCCCGTCAGGCTGGCGAGTCCGATTTTCTCTTTGGGGTCGAAGAGATTGCCCGTGCGGACCAGCGCGGTACCGCTGACGATGGGCAGTTCGTGGTCTTCAAGAAGATAGAGTTTGATGCCGTTGGGCAATGTGAAGATGCCGACTTCGGGAATCTGAATGGGGCGAAGGGCGGGATATTTCAGGTCGCGGTACGACGGTGCCGGCGCAGGCTTCTGGGCGGCGAGAGTACCGGCAAGCAACAGAAGAAGCAATGTCCTTTTCACTGGCGGGCTCCTCTCGCGGGCGCCGCCGCCGGCTGGCGCGTGTACGCGCTCGTGCGGCTGTCGGTGACAAAGTAGCGCAAGGCCACGCGCTGCACGTCCGCCGCTGTAACCTTATTCAACTCATCGAGCGACGTGAACAGCTTGCGCCAATCGCCATAAGCAGCGTAGTAAGTGGTGAGCAGCGATGCCAGGCCGGAGTTGTTGCCGAGTTGCCGGATGACGCCGGCGCGCGCTTGCGTCTTGGCGCGCGTAAGCGCGGCGGCGTCCACCGGCTGCGCCTCGAAGCGCGACAGCAGGTCTTCCAGCGCCTTCTGATTCTCCTCGATAGTGTGACCCAGCGACGGTACCAGCACGAAAGTGAACAGGTTGGGATATCGCGAGCCGGGGAAGTTGCCGATCACCTGCGCGGCCAGCGCAATTTTCTTGTCCTGCACCAGTTCCTTATACAGCAACCCCGTGCGTCCGTGGGAAAGCACCAGTTGAATCACGTCGAAAACGGCGTCGTCCTTGTCGTATTGGTCGGGCCGCTTATAGCCGATCAGTTCGATCGGTTGGCTGGCCGATTCCACAATCGCCGTCTTGGGACCCGGTTGGGGCGGCTCTACGGTATGTACCAGGGGCGGCTGCGGGCGCCCCTGCCAAGGGCCGAAATAACGCTCGGCCATGCGCTTGGCATCGGCCGGATTCACATCGCCCACAATCGCCATGATGACGTTCGACGGGACGTAGTATTTGTCAAAAAACGCTTTGGCCTGGGAACTGCGAAGGCTTGCAATGTCGCTCGGCCATCCGCCCGGAGGATTGTGGTACGGGTGCGCGGCGAAGGCGGTGGTGAGAAAATCTTCCTGCAGTTTGCCCTGCGGGCTCGATTCCACGCGCATGCGGCGCTCCTCCATTACCACGTCGCGCTCTTTGTAGAATTCGCGGAACACGGGATGCAGGAATCGCTGCGACTCCAGCAGAAACCAAAGTTCGATGCGGTTGGAGGGCAGACTGTAGTAGTACTCGGTGGAATCGAGGGCCGTACCGGCGTTCATTCCGACGCCGCCACTCTCCTCAATCACACGCGTGTATTCGTTGGGTTCGACGAATCGCTGGGCCTCTTCGATGGCGCGGTTCAACTTCGCTTCGAGCGCGCCGATGTTGCCCTCGTCGGCCTTCGGACCGCGATTTCGCTCGGCTTCGAGGCGATCGTAGATCTCCTCGATGGCGTCCAACGCCTTCTTCTCGCTCGCCCAGTCCTTCGTGCCGATGGTGTCGGTTCCCTTGAACGCCATGTGTTCGAACATATGCGCGAGACCCGTCTCACCGCTCGGATCGTCTACGGAACCGGCGTTGACATAGGTGTGAAAAGAGACCACAGGCGCCTCATGCCGCTCGGCGACGATGAAATGCAGCCCGTTGGGAAGTGTAAATTCTGTGACTTTCTTCTCGAACTCCTTGAGGTCTTGCGCCTGGAGAGTCAGCGCGGCCGCAAGGATGGTGCAGAGGCGGAATCGGCTCACAGTAGTCATTGTCGCCCATCGAGCGCGCTCCTGGCGCAAAGGCTCTTCTTTCGTGCGTCGAGATCTGTGGCAAGAGAGTCTTCAGCGCAACGCCCGTAACGCGAGCCACGATCGTCAGGTAAGTCTCAGGGAGTGAACTTGTGGTTGCGGATTCGGTTTTGGCAACACTCCCTTACGGTCGTGGCTCGTAGTCGTGCGGGAGGCGCCGCTCGAGGGCGGTGCGAACGGGTGCGTTATCACGCGCGAATGACTCTATCGCCGGTCCCAATTGAGCCGCAGACTGTCCCTTCCGTTGGTTGCTTCGAGCGAGATGCGATCCACATCCTCACGGCCGCGCAAAGTGAGATACATGGGGCCGCGCAGGCGCAGCATTCGCTCGTCGGCAATCACGTCCGCCTTCAGCGTATCGCCGTCGCGAGCGACGACGGTCCCGGTAAACGCGATGGGCCTGCCGGTGTCGGTGCGGAAGCTGATCTGGATGCGGCCGCCACGATCGATGTCCACCGTCGCATCGAAGAGGCGCTGCGTGCCGTAGCCGCTAAGGGTAGAGCCCCCGCGGCCCGGACCGCCGAAGTGAATCACGTTATTCCAGGCGAAACCACCGCCGCCTGGACCATGATCGCGGTCGCCATCGCGATCGCCGCGCGGAAATTCAGGTGGGCCGTCCCGGCGTGGAATCTCGCTCGTGGCGGTAACCGCCCACGACAGCCGGAAATGGTAGCGCCCGAAGCCGCCTGAGCTGTCACGGATGGCCACGCGCGCCGTGAAATCGTTGCGCCGCGACGGCTCTTCCACCAGCCGAATCTCATTGCGGCTGTCCACCACCTCGAAACGGAATTCGCGAAGATCGCGGTCCGGCAGCGGAAGGTTGCATTCCGAGCCATCGTCGCGGCTTTCCTGTCCGGAGAGCCGGTGGACTGCTACCAGATCGCGATGTACGGAGACTTCGACCTGATCGTCTACCTGCAGGCGAATGTCACATTGTCCTTTGCCGAACGGCACATCGTTGCGAGTCATCTGCCTGGCTCGAAATTGGATATCTGCCGTCGCCGGTAATCCCGTGAATAGAGCCAGCGCGAGTAGCGTCAGCCCGTTACGACCAAAACTGAAAAGTTTCATTACTATCAGAATACGGGATAATAGTGTTATCCAATGATCAACGGAAAACGAATTGTGGTGGTACTGCCCGCCTATAATGCGGAAAAGACACTGGAAGCCACCGTTCGGGAACTTCCGGAGCTGGTCGACGATTGCATCTTAGTTGACGACCAGAGCCGCGATCAAACCGTCGCCGTTGCTCGACGCCTGGGACTCCAGGTTGTTGTGCACGAGCAGAATCGCGGCTACGGCGGCAATCAGAAGACGTGCTACAGCACCGCGCTCGATCGCGGCGCCGACGTGGTTGTAATGATTCATCCGGATTATCAATATTCGCCCCTGCTCGTGACCGCGATGGCGAGTATGGTGGCCTACGGGGTCTACGACCTCGCGCTCGGTTCGCGCATCCTGGGCAACGGAGCGTTGCGCGGCGGCATGCCGGTGTACAAGTACTTCTCCAATCGCGCACTCACTATTTTTCAGAACTTTCTGCTGGGCGCCCGCCTGTCGGAGTATCACACCGGTTTCCGCGCCTATGACCGGAAGTTGCTGCTGGCGCTTCCGCTCGCTCGCAATTCTGACGACTTCGTGTTCGACAACCAGATCCTGGCGCAAGCCGTGCTCTTCGGGGCGAAAATCGGCGAAATCTCATGCCCAACCCGCTATTTTCCCGAGGCCTCGTCGATTAACTTCCGGCGGAGCACCGTCTATGGATTCGGCGTCGTGAAGACCTCGCTGCAATTCCGCCTGGCCAAGTGGAACCTCACGCATTCGCCTATTTTCCAGTTCACGGAGCGGCAGGAGAAGGATGCGGCGGCGCCGGTTCTGTTCGAAAATCGTCGATGACTCCCGAGGCGGCGCCTGCCGCTGGCGCCTCTAGCCTTTGGCGTGTCCTGCTTCCGCTGATTCTGTTCCTGCTGCTGGCGCGCTTGTGGCTGATGCCGATGTGGTCGAGCTTTTGGGTCGACGAAATGGGCACGGCCTTCGTGGTCCAACAGGGCGCGGACCATCCCTCACTGGCCGTTGCTCCCCAGGTACCGCAATCCATCTACTATCTGCTGCCGCGCGCGATGCAGGCGCTGTTTGGACTTTCGGAATTCGGCTACCGGCTGCCGTCGTTTCTGGCGATGGCGGCGGCGCTGATCCCGATCGCGTACCTGGCTACCCGGCTGATCGATCCGCAAGCCGGCTGGTTCGCGATCTTCGCCTGTATGGCATTGCGCGGCTTCGATTATCAGGCGGCAGATGCGCGTCCGTATGCCTTGGGCACGCTGGTGGCCTGTGGATGCTTGTGGTTCCTGGTGCGCTGGATGGATTCCGCGTCGTGGCCCGATGCCCTGGCTTTCTTGGCTTCGGGAGCGCTGCTCTGGCGAGTGCAACTGATCTTCTGGCCCTTCTATCTGCTGGTGGCGTGCTACGTGTTGGCACGGTTGGTGCGGCACGAGACGGCTGTCGCGTGGAACGAGGCGGTGGGCGCGTTTGGCATTCTCGGGCTCACGCTCGTTCCGGTTCTGCTGCGGGCAATGGCGTTGAATCGGCAAGCCGGCGCGCACGTGGTGGTGGCGTTACCATCGCTGCGCGACTTGATCTTGTCGTTGAAGCTCGGATTGATCGCGGTGTGTGGCGCCGGCGGCTGGCTGCTGTCGCGCAGATGGCAGCGTCGCAGCCGCAAAGGCCTTGCGTTGATCGCCGCATGGTGGGTATGCCAGCCGCTTTGCCTCTTCGCCTTCTCCTGGGTGACGGGCAACAGCGTGTTCGTCGCCCGCTATCTCTGGCTGTCACTGCCGGGAGCCGCGCTGGCGGCAACCTGGGCAGCAGGGGAGTTCGTTTCGTCATCTTACTGGCGGCCTGCCGCTGCGGCTCTCGGAGTCGGCGTGCTGATCTTCAACGGGCAGTGGAGCCAGGCATGGCCCTGGCATCACAATTCGGACTGGCGCGGCGCCGCGCGTAAAGTCGCGGAACTGGTGGGCGATGCCGATACTCCGGTGATCTGTCCGAGCCCGTTCATTGAAGCCAAGCCGCCCGTCTGGAGGCCCGACTATCCTCTTCCCGGGTTTCTCTACGCGCACCTTGCGGTGTACCCGGTTCCGGGCAAGATCTGGCTGTTCCCGTTCGAAGATTCTCTGGAGGCCGAGCAGTACGCCCGAACGCTCCCGGCGCAGCGGTTCGTGCTGTACGGAGGACAGGGCGAGGTCGACTTCTGGACGGACTGGTTTGCCAAACGCCCGGAGCGATCGGGCTGGAGCGTCGAACGATTCCGGACCTTCGGCGACGTCGAGGTGGTGGCGTTTCACCGTCCGTGAAGCGGCTACTCCCAGCGCAGCGCGATCACCGGGTCGACGCGGGTGGCGCGGCGCGCCGGGGCGAAGGCCGCTACCGCGGCAACGGCCATCAGGATGAGCGGCGTCACCACGTAAGTAATCGGATCCATCGGGGAGATCTCGAAGAGCTGCGAGCGCAGGAGGCGCGTCAGCCCCAGAGCGCCGACAATACCGATGCCCAATCCGGCAACCGCCAGCAGGACTCCTTGCCGCAGCAGCAGGCTCTGCACGCTACTCGCGGAAGCCCCCAACGCCATGCGGATGCCGATCTCACGGGTTTCGAGCGAAACCGTGTACGAGAGTGAGGCGTACAAGCCAACGGCGGCGAGAGTGAGCGCCAGCGCCGCGAAGGCCATCAAAAGGACGGCCAGGAAGCGGTCCTGCCACGAGGCGCGCTCGATCAGTTGCGGCAGTGTGAACACGTGAGTTATCGCGATGTCGTGATCGAACGCCGCAATCCGCGTGCGAATCGACGAAGCCATCTTGGCGGGATCGCCGGTGGCGCTGATCAGCATCGAAGCGGGAGTGATATCGGCATTGTAGGGCAGATAGACGACGGGCCGGCCACCTTGCTTGAGTTGCTCGTGACGATTGTCGGCCACCACGCCCACGATGGTGTGCCATGGCTCGTTGCGCACCGGCGGCCCGAAACGGAGGCGCTTGCCGACAGCGCTTTCGTTGGGCCAGTTCTCGCGCGCAAAGGCTTGCGTGACCACCAGGATGTGGGGCTGATCGAAATCGCTTTCCGTGAAATCGCGGCCCTCGATCATGCGGATGCCCAGGGTGCGGAAGTATCCGGGGGCAATGACCACGTGATTCACGAAGGGCATGTCCTTCAGGTCACGCGGCCGGCCCTCGACGGTGTAGATGCGCGACCAGCCGTCGTGCAGAGGCACACCGGTGGTGAAGGCCGCGGAATTGACACCCGGAAGCGCGGAGACCTCTTCGGTGAGGCGCTGCACCATCATGCGCCCCTTGGGCCCGTCCGGATAGCGGGCCGGCGGATAAGCAAGCTGCAGCGACAGCACGTGCTCCGGACTGTATCCCAGCGTTTGCGAGCGCATGGCGTAGAAGCTGCGGACCGCGAGTCCGGCGCCGGCGAGCAGGATCATGGAGAGTGCGACTTCGCCCACCACCATGGCGTTGCGAAGAAATCTCTGGCGTTGTCCGCCGCTACCGGTGCGGCCTCCTTCTTTGAGCGCGGTGGTGAGGTCCACGCCTGAAGAGCCAACCGCTGGAGCCAATCCGAAAGCAAGGCTGGTAACGAAGGACACGCCGATCGCGAACAGCAGCACGCGCCAATCCGGCGCGAACGACATCCAGCGCGGCAGTTCAATGGGAATCAGCGAGAGCAGGGCGGGAACTCCCAGGTAGGCCAACCCCGATCCCAGCGCCCCACCGACCAGCCCCAGCACGACGCTCTCGAGTGTCAATTGCCGCAGCAGGCGGCGACGCGATGCTCCCATCGCCGAACGGACCGCCATCTCGCGAGAGCGCGCCGAGGCCTTCACCAGCAGCAAATTGCTGACATTGGCGCAGGCGATCGCGAGCAGCAGGCCCACCGCCACCAGGAGCGCGATCACCTGCTTGCGGTAGCCTTCCGCCTCCCAGATGCGCAGCGGAGTGGCGCGTACGAGCCAGTTGTTGTTGGCCGCCGGATTCTCGCGATGGATCTGATCGAGCAGCGCCCCCAGCTCCGAGGTGGCCCGGTATTCCGTCACTCCAGGTTTGAGGCGCGCGATGGCGCTGAGGAAGTAGTCGGTGCGCGCCGACTTCGCAGGATCGTTCTGAATCGGCACCCACAACTCCGCGCGATCGGGGAAATGAAAGCCCGCGGGCATAACGCCGATCACGGTACGCGTGGCGCTTCCCATCGGAAGGCCTTTGCCTAGAATTTGGGGGTCACGTCCGTAGCGCCGGGCCCACAAGCCTTCGCTCAAGATTACAGTCTTCGGACCGCCCGGAGCTGTGTCTTCGCGAGTGAACGTGCGGCCGAGGATGGGCGCCACGCCCAACGCACGGAAGACTCGATCCGAAGCCACGCAGGCGATCACGGTTTCCGCCTCGCCATCGCTTCGCAGCACCGTGGAACCGCCGCTAAAGACGCCGAGGTCCTGGATCAGAGTGGCGCGTGCCGCGAAGTCCACCGCATTGGGGAAGGAGATCTGGCGGGACTCGTTGGGGTCTTTGGGGCTGTACTCTTCGACGGCCACGAGGCGGGCCGGATCTGCATAGGGAAGCGGCCGCAGCAACAGTCCATTGGCCAAGCTGAAGACCAGCGTGGTGGCGCCAATACCCAGCGCGAGAATGGCGAGCGCCGCCACCGTAATGGTGGCATCTTTGCGAAGGATGCGGAGCGCGTATCGAAAGTCTTGCAGAATCATGTGGAGATGCTCCTTGGGGGCTTCATGCAGGATGCCGTGCAGCGATTCGAGCCATACTCTCGCCATACCCAGCGGCGATTGCACTTCGCGCCAGCGATCGACGAACACCATATACAACTCGCGGCCATACTCCTCGCGAAATTCGGCCGGGTACAGGCCCAGGCACGTGCGATAGAGCCGCAGAATACCGGTTTCGCGTTTGCGGGCCGAGGTCACTGTCAGGCTCTCTTCGGCGCCAGGCCGGTGGCGCGCGCATCGGCCAGCAACTTCTCGAGTTTGCGCGCCTCTTCGATGGCCGCGCGCTTGCCGTCGCGTGTGAGTCGATAGTAACGGCGGCGTTCATCGTCGTGCTCGGGGTCGGGCCGCTCGTCAAGTTCCTCGATTAGCCCTTCGGCGAGCAGGCGCTTGATGGCGCTATAGAGCGTGCTCGGGCTGAGGCGGACTTCGCCGCGGGTGCGCTCGTCTATTTCCTGGAGGATGGAGTACCCGTGGCGGTCGCAACCGGCCAGGGCGACCAGAATGTGAAACGTATCGCGCGATAGGGTGAACGGTCTCATACGAAATTCACTATAGCGAAGTTCGCTATAGCGGACAATGGATAAGACGACCGGCGCGCAAAACGGTTAGGAAGAATGCGGTTGATACCAGGCGCGGGGGTCCTGAAGCCAACCGCCAGGTTGTGGGACGACCTTTGCGAGTTGGCGGGAGGACACTTACACCACCGGGCATGGGGCCGCGCGGCCAAACTGCACTATTTTGGGCCTCGTCGGGGGAATCCGTGGGTGACCCGAGCGGGTTCAAGTACGGGATTGGCCGACGCGAGACTCTTGGTATCACTCGGGGAATTTTCGGAGTGGACCAAGCGGCCCTGTCTCACAGCGACCGTCGGTTCGGCAGAATTTCTAGCACTCACCTCAACGCGCGTAGTAGCCCATACGGTAGCGAAGCTTGAGGGGCGGCAGGCCGACGGCCGTCACGAGTTCTATTTTGAATTCGTGGAACTTCCCATCGTGACTGTCGCTGGTGGGAACGCAATACAGTATGTAGCCATTCCGCAGGGACGAAGCGTACCGGGCGGCGGTATCGCGCAGTTCCTGCAGATTGCCGGAGGCGACCGTGGTGGCCTGACCGGTCATCCACGATTCGCGCGGAGGGGGTGGGCCGTCGGAGATATTGATGTTGTAGATGGAGGCGTCGGAGCCGCTCAGTTCCTGCCCCAATTCCGCAGCGGAGCGGGTGCTCGAGTTGTCATTTCCATCGGAAACGATCAGGATCGCCTTTCGCCGGTTGTGCGACAGATTGAGCTGATCGAGCGCCAGGTGGACAGCATCGCGCAGGGCCGTGCCCCCGCGGGGTTGGATACTCTGGAGGCCATTCTCAATGGCGTGGGTGTCGGAGGTGAAGGGCACAGTTAGAGCCGCTTCGTCGTTAAACGGAATCAGGAAGAACTCGTCGGTGGGACGCGCGGATTTCAGGAACTCCATCGCCGCGGCCTGAATCGACTCCACCTTATTCCGCATGCTGCCGCTGGTATCGACGACGATTCCGGCGGAGATTGGCGCATCATCCGTCGAGAGTTGCGCGATCTGCATTTCCACGCCGTTGTCGAAGATTCGGAAGTTCGAGCGGTCGAGTCCGGTGACGAAACGGCCCTTTGCGTCCATTACGTTGACCGGAACTACGATCTGCTCCGGTCCTGCGACGGCCTGAAGCGGGCGCGGAGCCGGCGCCTGCGGCTCGGCCGATTCGTGCGCCGGTTGGTTGACCGCCGCGGGAATCGGCGGAGGTTCGGGTGCGGGAGTAACAGCAACTTGCGGCGGCGCCGCGGGTGGAAGCGGCATGGCGAATGCGACGAGCGCCGGTGTCCGGCCCACAGTCCATACAGCGGCGGCGAGCAATGCGATCATCGCGGTCAAACGGGTTTTGAGCGGGCGCGTGCCGGTGTGGCGGCCTTTGTCGAGCAGCATTTCGATGCGGCAGGCCAGGTGCGAGCGATCGCCGGCAGCCGTCGCGCCGGCCAGCGATGTTCGGACGCCGCCACAAAGTTCCACCATGCGGGCGAGACACGATGCGTAGACGCGGGGCTGCCCGGTGGAAGCCAGCACGATATCGTCGCAGGCCACCTCACGCTCCAAGTCCATCTGTCGAGTGATCCAGCGAACCGCCGGATGGAAGACGAATAGTGCCTGAATGATGCGCTCGAAGAGCAGCGCCCAGTCGTCGTGCCTGATGAGGTGGGCGGCTTCGTGAAGGATGATCTGGCGGAGATCCTCATCGGCGAGGTCGCCAGCGAGGCGTGATGGGATCAGGATGGAAGGACGGCGCGGTCCGACTGCGATCGGTATCGTAATCTCGGTCGATGTGGCTACTCGGACGCCCGGTCGGGGCGAGGGGCAGAGTGCCAGCCATTTCTCTCCTCGCGGGAAATGCGCGGCGCGGGCGCTTCGGCGATCGAGCAACACCCAGCTCACTGCAAGCCTGGCAAGCAGGAACGCAGCGATCAGCAGCCAACAGGACGCGATCCACTCGGGGCGGACGCGCAATGGCGTAGGTTTGTGGACTGCGGGCGCCGGCCGATGGGCGGGGACCACGTGCACATCGAGTTGCGCGTCGACGGGCGAGATGGAAGCGGGCACAGCAACGCGCGCGGGTGCGGGATCAGCGGGCCGCACGGGCCACAGATACAAGGCGGGAAGAGCGAGTGTCGCGACCAGGACCGCGCACCAAAAGGCATAGCGGGTGGCGGCATTCAACTGATGACGAGGCGTCACCCGGAGCGCCAACCAGACTGCGGCGGCGAGTGCGACGCTGACAATCGCACCGTTCGCCAGAGCGCTTAAAATCGAGCTGATCATCGTGTCCCTCCTGCTTTTAAAGAATTAATAGTTCTATCGTAGGGGCACTCCCGCGGCTTGTCAATTAAAAAATTAATAGTTGATGGAAGCGGGCGGCTATTTGGTCTTGTCGATTACGACTGCGCCACCCTTCATCACCCAGCGGACCTTTTGAATGGCGACGTCGATGTCGGACAGCGGATCGCCTTCCACGGCGACGATGTCGGCGAAGTGCCCGGGAAGCAGCGAGCCCAGGGTCTGCTCCATACCCAGCAGTTCCGCGGCGCCCGTGGTCGCGGTCTGGAGTGCCTGCTCAGGCGTCATACCAGCCTTCACGAACCAACCGAGCTCCCGGGTGTTCTCGCCGAACATGGTGTAGACGGCATCCGAGCCCATGGCGAAACGAACACCCGCGGCGAACGCCTTGCGAGCGGTTTCGAAGTTCCTCTTGATGTAGGCATTCAGGTCGTCGGTCGCACCTGCGGGATAGTTCAGGCGGCGAGCATTATCGACGTAATAGCGATTGTGATCGATGGTGGGCACGTAGAAGATCTTGCGGCGTGCCATTTCGGCGATGGTGGCATCGTCCATGTCGGTGGCGTGCTCGATGGAGTCGGCCCCGGCGCGCACCGCGTCGCGCGCGCCGACCGGACCGTAGGTGTGAATCGCAATCTTTTTGCCGAGCGAGTGGGCGGCATCCACCGCCGCTTTCATCTCTTCAAAGGTGAATGTCTCAAAGCCAGTGACGTCGCGGCCAGAACCCGTTGATCCATACATCTTGATCCAGTCGGCTCCCGCGCCCACCTGTTGCCGCACGACGCGCATCACTTCCGTTGGACCATCCGCAGTGTTGGGCGTGGAATTCCGCCCACGCGTAATCTGCAGGCCGTATCCGGCGACGAACATGCGTGGGCCCACCATCCGGCCCTCATTAATGAGGTCGCGCATGGCGATGTCGGCATAATCCTGTGCGCCCAGATCGCGCACCGTGGTGACCCCGGTTTCGATGGTCTTGCGGGCGTTGTCCTGGGCGAGGAACACGACTGCGGCGCCGCGCCCGGCCTGGCTCACGCGGTTCTCGAGTACGTAAGTCATGTGCGTGTGCACGTCGATCATTCCGGGAATGGCGGTGAACTTGGAGAGATCGACGACGGTGCCGGTGCACGCACCCACGCTTTGGATCTTGTCGCCCTGAACGGTGACGCAGGAGTCCTTCCAGACTTTGGTGCCGTCCCAGATCGCGCCGAATTTGTAGGTGGCGGCGGAGGAAACGGCGGACAGCAGGGCGAGGGCGATCAAGCAGCGCATTGCCTTAGATTGCCATTCGGGAAGGCTAAGAGCAAACGGCGCCGTCCAAGGCTATCGAAGACCCCCTGTTGGAATCAGACTTGGTGGACGCACGAAAAGCGTCGAGAAGAGTCTCGACGCGGCAAACAGGGTGTTTGCGCCACATCGCAGGTAACCGATCTCTAATTATTTCGTCTAATTGAAAAGTTCTAAGTCAGTCAAAGGGTGTCTTTTGAAGGGGTATACCAAATGCGACAACAAGTTTCCGTGATCTTACTCTCCGTCTGCTTTGCCTCGGCTGGGTTAAGTCAGGTTAATGGGACGCTCTCGGGGTCAGTAGTAGACGCTTCCGGGGCCGCGGTACCGAACGCGCAGGTTAAGTTACTGCTGCCCGGCGGAACCACGCCCGTGATTTCCGGTAAAACGACGAATGAAGGGTTGTATTCCTTCATCGGAGTTCGGCCTGGGACTTACGACATTAACGTGGATGCCGCCGGATTCGTCACCGCGGTACGCAAAGAAATCAGAGTGGATCCGGTTCGAGAGACTTCGCTGCCGCAGATCAAGATGGAAGTGGCGGCGGTCAGCCAGACGATCGATGTCTCGGGGGGCGAACAGACGGTCGAGACGGCCACCTCCGAGGTCTCGACCACGGTGGGGGCCAGTCAGATCGACAGACTGCCGTTGCTGGATCGCGATGTCCTGACGCTGGCGCAGACTCAACCCGGCGTCCTGAACGCCAGCCCGATCAGCCTGGCGAACGGGAATGACACGGTGGTTAACGGCCTGCGCAGCACCTACACGAACGTGACGCTGGATGGAATTAACATTCAGGACAACTATTTACGCGAGAACGGCGTGGGGTTCAGTCCCAATCTGCTGAAGTCGAGCCAGGTGGCGGAGATGACGGTGGAGACTTCCAACGCCAATACCAGCATGGGCGGAGGCGCGTCTCAAATTAACATGGTAAGTCCCTCAGGGAGCAACACGTTACACGGAGAAGCGCTGTGGTACAACCGCAACAATGCCTTCGCCGCGAACGAGTGGTTTAACAATCAGGAAGGCGTGAGACAGCCGTTTCTGAACCAGAACATCTTCGGCGGCCGGGCAGGCGGTCCGATCCGTAAAGACAAACTCTTCTTCTTTGGCGCTTTTGAAGGGACCTACGACCACCAGCAATTGGCCCAGAACGGCGTGGTGCTGACTCCCGATGCGCGCAACGGTATTTTCAGTTACATCGATTCGGGCGGGAATTTGCGGAAAGCCAACGTGCTGGCGTTGCGAGGCGTGGGAATCGACCCGGTGGCACAGGGAATTCTCAACCAGTTGCCGACCACGATCAACAACTTCGACGTGGGGGATAGCAGCCCTGGCCTTCTGTTGAACACTGCCGGGTATGCGTTCAATCAACGCGCCAACGACCGGAGGCAAGTGGTGAGCGCGCGAGTGGACTACAACTACTCCACCAAGAACACCTTCACGGGCGCAGTGCATCTGGCGAAGGAGACTACCGACCGGCCCGACTTTTCGAACGGTTTTCAGCCGGTGCCGCCGGCTTTCGTCGACGCGTTCACCAAGCTGATCTCGGCTTCCTGGCGATGGAATCCCACGCCCAATATCACGAACGAATTGCGGGGCGGCGCCAATTTGTCGCCGGTGCACTTCGACGTTTCAGGCCAGCCGCCGGCATTCTTCGAGAGCAACGCCAGCGTGATCTGGAGCAGCCCCATAAATGAGGCATTGCCGCAGGGCCGCAACACGAACACCTACACAATCGGCGACACAGCGGCCTACATTCGCGGACGGCACACCTTGCGGTTCGGGTTCAACTTCCAAATTTTGCACATCTACGACTACAACGCCGGCGGCACGGTTCCGGCCTACAACGTGGCGATGGGGACCGGACAGAATGGATTGACCGGCGCAGACCTGCCCGGCATTGGCGCGTCCGATCTGGATAACGCCAACCTTCTGCTGGCCAGTTTGGGAGGCTTTGTAGATTCGTATACCCAGACGTTCAATGTCACCGGCCGCACTTCCGGGTTCGTGAACGGCGCGTCGTACGCGCGAAACTGGCGATACAACAACTATGCGGGCTTTGCGCAGGACCAGTGGAAGCTGCGGCCCCGACTGACTCTGACGTTGGGGCTGCGCTATGAGTATTTCGCGCCGGTGAACGAAGTCAACGGGCTGGTGTTGATGCCGGAACTGTTGAACAATAATCCCATCGCGACGCTGCTCTCAGACGCGACTTTGAACTTCGCGGGAGGTAACAGCGGGCGCCCGATCTATCATCGGGACCTGAACAACTTCGCGCCCAACGTAGGTCTGGCCTGGGATGTCTTCGGCAACGGCAAGACGGCGCTGCGCGCGGGCTACAGCATCAATTATGTGGACGACAACGCCATCGCGACCATCAATAACAGCTCCACCACCAACAGCGGACTGAGTTCCACGGTGACCGCGAGCGGGCTGAGCGGTCGCCTGAGCACGAACCGGCCGTCGATTCCGACCCCGATGTTCCAGGTTCCGGTGACAGAAGATCAGAACTACGCGTTGGCGCCTTCGAGCAACGCGATGGGTCTGGTGGATCCAAATCTGCGGACGCCTTACGTGCAGCAGTGGAATCTGAGCGTGGAGCACGATTTCAAAGGCACCTTGCTGACCGTGGCGTACGTGGGGAATCATGGCGTGAAGGAACTGCGCGCGCTCGATTTCAACCAGGTGAACATCAATGCGGGCGGCTTTCTGCAGGACTTCATTCGCGCGCGAAACAACGGAAACCTGGCGCGGGCCGCCACGGGCACCTTCGATCCGGCGTACAACCCCAAGATTAACGGTAGCCAGCCGCTCACCGTATTTCCGCAACTTGGCGGAGGCGGATTTCTGACGAACAGCACGGTGCGGGCCGACATCGACCAGGGAGTAGCCGGAACGTTGGCGACGCTTTACCAGACCAACGGACTGAACGGTCCCATCAACTTCTTCGCCAATCCTTATATTTTGGGCGGGAACCTGATCACGAATTACAGCAACTCGACTTATAACTCGCTTCAGGTAGACGTGCGGCATCGCTATCGCAATGGGCTTCAGTTGCAGGCGAATTACGTGTTTTCGAAGGTCCTGAGCGACGCTCTGGGAGATCAGCAGACACGCTTCGAGCCCTTCCTGGATGCCAACAACGGGAAGCTGGAACGCGCGCGTGCTCCGTACGACCTGACGCACGTGTTCCATCTGAACGGCTCGTATGAACTGCCGTTTGGAACCGGGCATCGGATGCTCTCGAAGAATCGAATTCTGTCGAGGGTGGTGGGCGGATGGACGGCAGGCGGGATCGTGACGTGGCAATCGGGCGCGCCATTTTCGATTCTGTCGGAGCGAGGGACTTTGAATCGCAGCGGCGTGCGGTCGGCGCAGAACACGGCCAGCACGAATCTGACGGGCAGCCAACTGGATCAGGTGGTGGGATTCTATATGACCGGCGACGGCCCGTTCTTTATCAACCCGGCCGACATTAATCCGCGGGACGGTCGCGGTACGACTCAGGAAGGGCAGCCGGTCTTCAGCGGGCAGGCGTTCTCCAATCCAGGCCCGGGAACTGTGGGCACGTTGCAGAGGCGGATGTTCGATAATCCCTCGGTGTTCAATCTGGACGCCAATCTGACGAAGATCACGCGGATTAACGAACGCCACTCGATCGAACTGCGTCTGGAGGCGTTGAACGCGCTCAATCACCCGAGCTTCTACTCGGGGGCCAACTACGGATTCGGCAATTTCGCGGGGGTCCCGGATGCGCGGTTCAACATCAACTCGACTACGTTCGGGCGGATCGGGTATACGTTTAACGATTCGCGCGAGGTACAACTGGGGCTGCACTATCGATTCTGAAGGGAGGGCGGGACACTGGGCCGCCGGAAGGTGGCCCGCCCCGCGTCTGTTCTCACCGGTCATTGAAATCCGCCAGAACCGCGCCCAAAATCGGTGCGGCTTTCGCCGGGCCTCCTTGCTGTTCGGAACGCGCCTGCCGGCTCAGGTGCGGCACGAGACTGCCAGTCCAGGAGTTTCGGTGCTCGGGACGATCTATATACGCGCCTGGCTGACCACAGAGTCCACACCGCCACCGCCCTGTCGCCAGGCGTCGATTAGCCTGGCCCTTGTAATCAGCCCTTCTTTTTTCGAATCGAGTACAGCCGTGTTTCCGTACGCAGCAGCAGACGCTTGCCTACAATCGCCGGCGTCGCGAGGGCCATTTCATCCAGATCGTTCGAGTGCAACAAATCGAACTTTTCGCTGGCGGCGATCACGAAAGTCCTGCCCTCTTCGCTTAGGCAGAAAATATTGCCGTTGTAGGCCCACGGCGACGAAGTGAAATCGCCGCCGCTGCCGATGCGCGCGCGGTAGCTGAGAGCGCCGGTCTTCGCATCGTAACGGTTGAGAATTCCGGTTTCGGTGAGCACGTACAGCCCACCGTTGTAAGCTACCTGCGTCGGCAGATAGGTTCCGCCTTTCGGCTGTAGCCAGGCGACGTACTCATTCAACTTCGCGCCGTCCGGTGTGGTGAGATCGCCCGCGGCCCCTGGCTTGATTGCCGCCAATGCCTTGCCCTTTCCGCCGTTCAGATATAAGAGGCCGTCGTGGGCGAAGGGGCTGGGGATCGGCATCGCGGACATTCCCGCGATGCGCCACAACTCTTTGCCATCGGTATCGTAACTGATGGCGAGCCCGGGGCCCACAGTGACGATCTCAGTGCGTTTCGCGTTTTTCCAGATGTAAGGCGTCGACCACCCGGAGCGGCGGTCGGATCCGGGCACCAGGATGTTGCGATCGGTGCGCCAGACCTGTTTGCCGGTATTCTTGTCGAACGCCGCTATGAACTGCTGCTTTTCATTGTCATTGACGATGATCACAAGATCGCCCACCAGTGCGGGCGAACTGGCGGTTCCGAAATCGAGAATAATCGGCATCGCTTCGAGCGCGGTGTGCCAGATTTCGTGGCCCTTGAGGTCATAGGCGAACAGGCCGAGGTTCGTGATGTAGACATACACCCTCTTCCCATCGGTGACCGGCGTTTCCGAGCAGAAGCTGTTCTTGCGGTGACGTCCGCCGGGGGGATGACCGGAATAGAACTCGCGCTTCCACTTCACCCTTCCGCTTTTGAGATTGACCGAATACAGGAAATAGTGAAGGGTGACCTCCGCCGGCAATTCGAAATCGCGTGCGTTCACGCGTTCGACTACTTCTTTTTCGCTGAGGCCTTGCTTCATCAACTCGGCGACGTACTCGTTGCTGTATTCGGTGCCTTTTTGAGGCTGCTTGGCCTTGCCCTCGGTCGTCACAGAGGTGAGGAAGACGGTGTTGCCGGCAACGATCGGCGACGACCAGCCGAGACCTGGGATCGCCGCCGCCCACTCGATGTTCTCGGTAGAGGACCACTTTTCCGGGAGATTGCCGGCGTTGGCGCTGGGATTGGCGGAGGGTCCACGGAAACCCGGCCATTTGGGCTCGGCCCCGAAGGCCACGGCGGCGAGCGCGACGGCGATGCTGGGAAGAGACAATCTCATTCTGGTATTGTCTGCTATTGGACGGCGACGGATGCGGAAGGTCTCGTAACGCGGGGCTCGAAGGACGCCGTGAAGCGGGTGGTAAATATCGTAGATGTGCGCCTAAGCCTTCATGGTCTGAGCTTTCTTACTAAGGGCGTCAGGAGACGAGCTCGTTTGGATTATCAAAGGGCGTTCCGTCCTCTCGTGAGCGAAGCCGTAAGAACCTGCAAATCACGGACGGGAGTACAAAGCCGCTTTATTTTTGGCCAGAGTTAACAACCTTGCACCGGGCCGCGAGATTGACAGTCCTCCGGAGCTCGTAGTAGCATTACCGGAGTAAGCAGGAGACATGAACCAGGCGCGATTCACGCAAGCCGAGAGGCGAATTCTGGAGCAGTATTGGAAGCTCGGAACCTGCTCCGTCCGTGAGATTCTCGACAGCCTGCCCGAGGAGGAGCGCGTTGCTTACACAACCGTTCAGACCCTCGTCTGCCGGCTCGAACAGAAGGGCGCCCTGCGTAAGGTCAAGAAGATCGGCAACGCCCAGTTGTTCGAGCCCGCCATCGATCGGCGAGAGTTCCGCAGCGGCTTAATTACAGACTTCCTGGCTCTCTTCGGAGGGTCCCCCCGCCTGCTGGTCTCAACCCTCCTCGAGACGGGCACCCTGACACTCCAGGATCTGAAGGCCCTTCAAACCGCTGCGCCCACCAAGAGCAAGGGCGGCCGACGGAGAAAAAGCGATGCATGAGCAACTCGCGCGGCCGCTCTACTACCTGGGAGTTCATCTGATGTATGCGTCCATCGTGTGGCTCGCAGCCTGGCTGCTCACCTCCATACCGCGCGGCAGCGGCACGATCAAACACTGGATTTGGGTGGCAACATCGCTCAACTTCATACTCCCATTGGGCGCGATTGCCGACAAATCGCTGGCGCGCCACCTTGCCTGGGCCTCGCCGCTAGGAGTCATCGGCGGCGTGGGACTGCGGATCGCGGAAGACGGAGTGCTGGCCTCCGTCCTCGCCACGGTGTGGCTTCTCGGCGTGGCGCTGATGTTCACGCGTCTGTGTTTACGGCTGCGGGCGGAGCGGAGTGCGCCGGGGCTCGATGATCACAGCGGCGATGACCAGCAGCCGGCCTTCTTTAGTCAGGGAGTGCCGGTTAGGTTCGGCCGGCCCTCGCAAGCGCCCTTAGTGAGCGGCCTTCTGCGTCCGCGCATCTCTCTCCCCAGCGGCATCGACCGGCTGTTGAGCAAGGGAGAGCTCGACGCTGTCCTGATTCACGAGCTCACCCATGCAAAGCGGCGCGACAACCTGATCCGACTGGTTCATGAAATCGGGCTTTGTGTGTTGTGGTTCCACCCGCTGGTCTGGATCACCGGGGCCCGCCTTTCGCTCTATCGGGAGCTGTCCTGTGACGAGTCCGTGATTCGCGGCGCTCGCGGGCATGAACTGGTTTCGGCACTCGCCAAACTCGCCAATCCGGAACAGCCCTTCCTGCTACAGTCGATGGCCTCCTCGTTCCTGAGTCTGCGGATTGCCCGCCTCACGACGCCGCATCCGCGGACGGGCGCCGCAAGCCGGCTGCTGGCCATGACGTTCGCTGCGGTGCTGGTGATGGGCGTTTTCGAGACAGTGGCACATACAGCCTGCTGTTTCCTGGCAAAGCATTGAAGGAGAAATTTGTGCGACGGTTTTCAAATCGGTTCGCGACTGTGTTTATCGCCTTTACTCTCTTGGCGTCGGGCGGTACGCGCCTTTGTGGTCAGACCCAGGCGCGATCCCGGGCGGAGGAGACCCTCGAATGGTGGAACCAGATCGGCCACAAGCTGATCGCCATGGCGAAAGATTTCCCCGAAGACAAATACGATTTCAAGGTACAGAAAGACGAACGTACCTTTGCGCAGAATCTTCTCCACGTCGCCGCAATCGATTACTTCCTGATCGGCAAGGTCTCGGGGTCCAAGGTGGGCCCTGACTTCGGGAAGGACTTCGAGAATCCGTCGCGAGAGGTGTACAAGACGAAAGCCGACGTGGTGAAGCTACTCGAGCAGGCAGTCGCCGAGGGCGCGGCGGTAATGAAACAGCAGGGTGATGCGGGACTCGACAACGCTCAGCAATTCGGTTGGGAAACTGGCACCCATGTAGTCCGGAATTCCTATATCTGGATGAGCGGAATCGAGCACAGCACGGAACATTTCGGCCAGCTTGTGGTTTACTATCGCGCGAACAATCTAGTGCCGCCGGAATCGCGCCGTTGAGCGATTGAAGATTGAAGAGGAGATCCCTGGATGAAACAGGTTCTAATTCCCGTCGTGCTGGCGTTGGGCGTTTGTTCCATGAGCGCTTCGGGCCAGGTCCCGACCATTGCTTCCGCGGTGGACCGCGAGATCACCGATGCGGAAAAGCAAATTACGGACGCAGCCGAAGCCATGCCGGAGAGCAAGTACAACTTCTCTCCAGAGAACCTGCACATTGCGGGCGGAGATTACCAGGGTGTGAGAACCTTCGCCTTGGAGGTGAGGCACATCGCCGCTTCCAACTATGCGATCTGGTCGGCACTCACTGGTGATCAGTTCCCGAAGGACTTCCTGGGCGGCAACGGTCCTGAAAACCTGACCACCAAAACCGCAATCCTGCGATTTCTGAAGGACTCTTTCGCATTGGGCCACAAAGCGGCTTCGATGTTGACGCTGGACAACATGCTGCAGCCCCCGGAGCACAGCAAATCGACTCGCCTGCGCCTGGCGGTATTTGGCGTCGAACACGCCTACGATCACTACGGACAAATCGTGGAATACCTGCGCATGAACGGCATTGTCCCGCCCGCCAGCCGGTAAGTCCGGCTGGTAAACGGCTGTGTGTTGGCATCCTGATGGGGAAGCGGGCTGCGGCGTTTCGTGCGGTGTATACTCGCCGAAGAGGCTCGACGTTAGGTGAAACGAATTGCAATCGCCGGTCTGCTCATGGCAGGGATGGTGGGCAGCGCGCTCGCCCAGATCGACCTGTCGAAGCTGATCACGGGGAACCAGACCAGCCCGGAGGAAATAGCCGCCATCCACTATGGCTCCGAAGGGAAGTTGATCTGGATTTTCTACTACTCGCCCTCTGTTAGCGATGCCAAGACCAAGGAGAAAAGGCATATATTCAATGGCCCCGGTGCGCTCCAGGCTGATGGGACCATCTGGCGACTGAGCGCGGATTACGCGACTGTCCTGCACACCGATGCCGATCTGGACATCGGAGGACTGGCGGTGGCCAAGGGCGAATACACGCTCTACATCGATCTCGACAAGGGCAACTGGAAACTGATCGTGAACAAGCAATTGGTGGAAGCCAGGCGCGGTCGGCCGTTGTGGGGCATCGTGAACTCTAGAGAAAGCACGACCGATGATCCGGCGAGCGAATTGGGCCGCACTGCTTTGACGATGGGTAAACCGGTAACTCCCGTGGAAACGCTTAAGATTTCGCTCTTGCGGACCGATGCTACTCACGGCAAGCTCGAGATTGCGTGGGAAAACGTCACGGCGTCGGTGCCGTTTACAGTGAAGTGATTTGCCGTCGACTCGATTCGCTGCGACCGGTTGGTATCCGGGGCTACGGCTCATAATGACCGGCATGGGGCTCGCTCGCTGCACTATATCTCTCCCGAACAGATCAAAGCTTCGCCGGCGTCTGCGGCGTGCGGCATCCACTCGGCGAGAGTGACGCTGTACGAAATCGCAGGCGATCCACGGTGACAGCGAATTCGACGTTATGCAGGGCCACCTTACACAGGAACAACGCCTCCGGCACAACTCGCTCTTTCGCCGCCGGCGGTCTTCCGTCGCGATCTTGCGGGCCTTGGCCATGTCGCCGGGAGAGCGAAGTCCATCGGCCGAGGCATTTCGCCGCGGCTGTGCCGCGCGAGGGCATCGGCGTGGTGGAAGCTCCTCGGGGGACGCTGCTCCATCACTACCAGTCGGACGAGCGCGGCCTGATCACTCACTGCCGGCTGATCGTCGCTACGCAGCACAACGCTGCTCGTATTTCGATGGGCGTCGAGAAAGTGGCGCGGGCGCTGGTGACTGCTGAGAACGCGGATGAAGGCGTGTTGAACATGGTGGAGATGTGCTTCCGCGCATACGACCCGTGCCTGGGCTGCGCCACTCACTCGCTGCCTGGAAGCATGCCCCTGGTGCTGGAGGTCCACGACCGGTCCGGCCGGCTGTTATACAACGTGAGGCGCGAACGAGATGGCACCGTACGCCGCCTGTAAAACCCGTCTTCGCCTCGTGGGCCTCGGCAACGAGATCCTCGCCGACGATGCATTCGGAATCATCGCGGCGCGCGAGGTGCGCCGCCGCTTCGAGCATGAGCTGGAAGTAGTCACGAGTTCGGAGACAGGTTTCAATCTCCTCGACCTGATGTTGAATACGCCGCTCCTGTTGGTGGTGGACACCATCGTGACGGGCCGCGTGAAACCTGGAACGATTCAGATCTTCGAAGAGCAGGATACGCGTCCGGAACTTGGATCTTCGCCCCATTTCATCGGTCTTTTCGAAGTGCTGGCCGCGGCGCGGCAATTGGGGCTACCGGTTCCGTCTCACGTCTGGATCTTTGCGGTAGAGGCCGCCGATTGTGTCACGGTCGGAGGGCCCATGAGGCCGGAATTGCGCCAGGCATTAGGGGCGGTAACCGATTGGGTCGAGTCGTTTCTGGAGGTGGCGCCCGATGCATGACCCGCGCACATTCTGGCTCACCGTGACCAATATCGCCCTCGGCCTCGCGCTGCTGGTGCTGGTGATCGGACTTGCCACCGGAACGCTTTGCGATCTGATCAGTGCGAAAAGGCGAAAACGGGCCGAAATCCGCGATCTCGATCGGGAGTTACGAGATTTCCTGCATAACTCCCCGCGCCACCACCCGAAGCCGCAGTCATGAATCGGTCGATAGCGATTAGCCGCTGCTGGGTCAGAAGAAACTGCTCGATTGCTCCTGAGGCGCCTCATCAGGGATGAGCCGAAAGTGCACCGAACGTCCTTTCCAACCAGCGGCACACCGAGGTGCGTGAAGCGGTTAAGGTGGAAACCACGCCGAGCAGGTTAATAGCGACCAACCCCACATCCGCAATGCCGTCGGACATCAAACGGTGGTCTCTCTCCCGCCGAACGAGTGCAATCCGATCAAACTGATTGTGCTGGAAGAGGTGGAGCAGTTCGTGCTGAAGATGACTTTTTGAGGTGCTCCTGACATTCAGGCAGTTTTCGCTTGACATGCAAAGGGGTTGACGGTACTATCCCGCTAAGCTCTTTTGTAGAGTTTTGTAACACCGCAAACCGCCCGCCAAGCTGCGTGCCCTGTGGGTTTTGAGGGGGGCTCCGGCTCCCTATCTGGACCCTTAAGTGACTGTCAGACAGAGTGATTACACTCGAGGAGATCAACTAACCGTGCTAACGTCCAAGCTTTCCGAATCGCTTCGTGAACGAGGTTTTTCCCGGCGGCAAATCGGCAAAATCGCAATGGGAGCCGCGGCAGCCGTTCCGTTCTTCAATGAATTCGCCATGGCCCAAAAGGCCGAACAGCAGGCCACGGCTTCCGCACGCCGATCAGGCATGGGCGGTGGTGGCGCACGCGGGGTCTACGATCCGGAAGTGGTCCGCATCACATCTAACGAAAACCCGATGGGACCCTGCAAAGAAGGCTTGGAAGCTCTATATAAAGTTGCGCCCCTTGGATGGCGATACTCGCCCCAGGGCGAAAATCTGGAATTCAACTCATTGCTGGCAACCACCGAGAATGTTCCGCAGGACCACGTGATCGCGTTCCCGGGTTCAAGCATTCCGCTGGCGAACAGTGCAGCCGCCTTCACTTCTCCTACTCGAAGCTGGGTGATGGGCAGCCCCGGTTACGGTAGTGGCGCCAGCCGTTTTATCGGGGCAAAGACCATTAAGGTCCCACTGCGGAAGGATTATTCGCATGATGTGGAGGCCATGATCAAGGCCGACCCGAATGCCGGCGCCTTCTATATTTGCAACCCGAATAATCCCACCGGAACGCTGACTCCGCGAAAAGACCTGGAGTACATCTTGGCGAACAAGCCGAAGGACGCCGTCCTCATCATCGATGAGGCGTATGTCCACTTTGCCGGCCCTGAGAATATGTCCACCGATCTGGTCAGGGCGGACAAGGATGTGGTGGTGCTCCGGACTTTCTCGAAGATCTATGGGATGGCTGGTCTTCGCGCCGGCGCCGCTTACGGGCGCCCGGACTTGATCGCGAAGGTTCGTGAGTACGGCGGTGCGGGCTTCATGCCGGTTACTGCCACGGCATGCGCTGCGGCAAGCATGAAGGTCGGTCCCAGCCTGATGAAGGAAAGGCTGCTGATCAACAAGAGAAATCGCGATCTGGCATTCGAGCATCTCGAGAAAGTAGGCGTGAAGTACATCCCTTCGGGCACGAACTTTTTCATGATGGAAGTGCCGGGTATGGCCGGACAGCAGGTCAACGCCGCTATGGCGACCCACAAGGTTATGATCGGCCGGGTTTGGCAGGAGTGGCCGCAGATGGTGCGCGTGACGGTCGGCACTTACGAAGAGATGGGAAAATTTAACGCCGCGCTCGATCTCGTACTCAAGGAAGGCCCGCCGCCGGCAACTAAAGGTTGACGCCGTAACAGCGGCTCTCGGGACAAACCGGTCGGCGCCGTCTACTCTCAGCAGGAGTGTCGCTGACCGGTACTACTTCAGTCCAATCGATTTAATCACCGGCAGGTGAAGAACCCATCGCTGCCTGCGTTGCGCCACGCGACGCATTGGGCACACCGTGCCACTGGGTAAACGACTCGCGGATGATACGAACGACGGAGCGGCGGTTCTCTGCGATCAGTTTCACCCAGCTCCACAGGCCTTGGTGCGGAAAGTAAATCCCACGGAAGAACAAGCGGGATGCCAGGTGGCTGATCTTGTAAGGAACTGGCGCGTCGGAGATGGAATTCAGGGCATTCTCCGTCGCAGTGGCACTATAAGCGTGTGTCCATGCGTGCCGTACCTCTTCCTGGACCTGCGCAATCGACATGTTCAGGGGCGTGTGTGCCATCCGAAATGGAGCGAACTCCAACCAGTGTTTCGGGCGTGTCAGCCGGCCTTCCTTCGCCAGCCGGTCGTATAAGGGTGTGGCGGGAAACGGCGTGATCTGACCGAAGACGGGCAGAACCGGCGGCCACTTGCCAACCTCAGCCAGGGTCCGCTCAGCGACTCCCGGCCGATCGTGGTCCAGCCCAAAAATGAATGATGTGATGGCGTAGACATTGCGCCTGGCCAGACTTTCCAGGACGCCCGCATATTCGCCCGGTTTGTTGAAGCTCTTTTTGACACTGGCGAGGTTCACCGGGTCAAGCGACTCCATCCCGATGAAGATCCATTTGCCGCCGGATTCGGCGATCAGGTCGATCAATTCCTCATCCCGCAACAGATTGGCGCTGATCTGCCCGACCCACGAAAGCTGCGCGCCGGCCGCGATGATGTCGCGGAGCAGCGATTTGGTGCGCTTCACATTAATGGCGAAGTTGTCGTCCACGAAGAACACAGCGATCTGGCCCCGGCTGCCCTGTGCGCGGGCCTTCAGCCGCAACATCTCGTCCACGATGCTCTGGTTGGAGCGGAACCGGATGGAGTCGCCGAAAAAACCCGTGACCGTGCAAAACTCGCAGCCGTAAGGGCAACCGCGTCCGGACTCGATGGGAATAATGTGAAAGGTCTCCCACTTATAGTGGAAATGCTCCATGATCGGCCGGAAAAACGCTGGGATGCGATTGAACTGGGCCATGTCGAGCGATTGCCAGGGAATCTCCGGATAGTCCTGCAGGCTCGGCTTCCGCTCCTGGCCAAAAGCATCTACCGGAGTGTAGATTTCCTTTAATTGGCCGCGTGCCGCATCGGCGACAATCTTCGGCCAGGTTTCGTCGGCTTCCCCGAGTGCGACGGCGTCGGCATGCCGGGCACCGCCATCGCGCCCGAGTGCCTCGTTGGGCACTTCCGTGACGTGCGGGCCGCCGATCACCACCGGAATTCCTGCTGCCCTGAGGGCGTCGGCCACGCGGTAGGCTTTGGCAATCATGCGCGTCATCGCGCCGATCCCCACCAGGCGGACTTCAGACCGCAGGGCGAACCTCACCAGTTCGGCATCGTCCATCGGCTGGGTGTTGCCATCGATCAGGATTACTTCATGCCCGGGTGGAGTGAGCGACTGCAGGAGAAACATCCAGAGGTGAGGCATAAAGTTCTGCGTCACCCCGTTATCAGGGTTGTATAAGAGAATTTTCACGTACTTGCCAGACCAGCGCCTCGTGGAGCTGGATTTCCTCTCCCCGGCAAGTCGTCCCGGCTTTTCGTCTTGGAGGTGGTCAGATCCAAGAGTATCCGGACAGGATTCGGTGTCGGTCTTTGTGTAGCACTATACCACACCGCCTCGGTAATTTGTCCGATAGGAAATAATGGCGTGGGTGCGGGGCTTACGTGCGCTCCCTCACGGTCGCGGCTCGTAAAACTACTGTTCCATGCGATATGTGCTTGCGAGCCGCGCGCGTGAGCAAGCGATGTCCGAATTTTTCACAGCTTCACACAGTCGGGGCTCGCAACTCACTGCAAATAAGCTAGATCACGAGCCGCGCGCGGCAGCAAACGATTACTTCTTGCGAATTTCCGCCAGACGCTTCTCCAGATAATCCTTATATTCCTTTTGCAGTGCGGGATCTTTCGGACTTCCGTAAATATCGCTCGACTTGTACTTGCCTTCATCGAACTTCTTACGGGTCCACTCGTCGTGAATGTGAATCACGTCAGAGTTGTCGACGATTCCCTGCACTAACTGCGGGGGAACGAAGTAGACGCCCTCGGGATCGCCGACCACGAGGTCTCCCGGCATCACGGTCACATTGCCGATGCGCACCGGAATATTGATGCCAGTGAGCGTCACGTTGGAAATCGCGCTGGGATGAGTCTTGCGGAAATACGCGGGCATCTCCATTTCGGAAATGCCTTCCAGATCCCGCACCGCGCCATCCACAATCAGCCCGCCCGTCTTCGTAGTCTTCATGATGTAGTAGAAGAGGTTGTCGCCGACGATCGTGCCGCCATCGACTTTGCCGAAGAGGTCAACCACCAGCACATCGCCTGGCTGCAGCATGTCGATGGCGTACTGATTGTACAGGCGTCCCGCGCCTTTGGCCTGCTGCTGTGCGGCCAGTGCCGAGTCGAGATCGGGACGCGCCGGCATAAACTGCACGGTGAAGGCACGGCCCACCAGTTTCAGCTTGGGATGCAGCACCTGAAAGCCGTCTTCATACTGATTACGCCACTGCCCTCCGCCTCCGCGCCCGCCGGAGGCGTTACTGTTGGCGATGTTCAGGCCGGCCCAGACTTCTTCCGCGGACATGCCGCGCGCTCTCTCGATCAAAGCATCGGGAATCTTGGGACGTCCATCCGCAAAGCGTTCGAAGGGATTCTGCGAGGTCAACTGGATCAGTTGTTCCTTGGTGAAAGTAAATAGCTGCGCGTGGGAAAGGGCGGGCATCAGCAGCGTGGCGGCGAAGGCGCCGATGAGTATTCTGGCTCGCTTCATTCTGTCTAGCTCCACAGGCGGTCGTTGCTGCGGTCGACGTCCCAATAAGGCGTGGGCTCGAAGTAGCCTGGCTCCAGCAGGTGTTGCTTCACCACCGCTTCGTTCAGCGTGATCCCCAAGCCAGGCTTGTCCGGCACCGTGATGTAGCCCTTATTGACGATCGGCTTCTCGATACCTTCCACCAGATCGCCCCACCACGGAACATCCACCGAGTGATTCTCCATTACCAGGAAATTCTCCGTCGCCGCGGCGCAATGCACGTTCGCCATACACGACACTGGCGTTCCCGCAAAATGCATCGCCATGGGCACGCCGAGTTCCTGCGCGCCATCGCCGATCTTCTTCGTCTCGAGAATGCCGCCCGAGGTCGCCAGGTCCGGATGGATGATGTCGACGGCGTGCGCGCGGCACAGTTCCATGAAGGGCTCCTTCAAGTAGATGTCCTCGCCGGTCAGGATCGGAATGTCGACAGCGTCGGAGATCTTCTTCAGGAGGTCGGTGTACTGCCATGGAATCATGTCTTCAAGCCAAGCCATGTTGTACTTCTCGAGCGCCTTGCCTAGGCGGATACAACTGTTGACGCCAATGTGTCCGAAGTGGTCCGCCGAAAGCGGCACTTCCATGCCCACCTGCTCGCGCACCTGCGCCACGTAGTCGGCCATCGCCTCCACGCCCTTCTGAGTGAGTTCGATGCCGGTGAACATGTGCTGGGTGCGATCGCCGCCGCCTAGCGAAACTCCTTCGGGCCGCGTAACTGCCCCCGGGATATTCGCCACCAGGTCGACGCCGAGATCCATCTTTAACCACGTGAAGCCCTGCTCATGGCGCGCCTTCAATCGCTGGCCGAAGACCTTCGGATCGGGCGACTCGGTGGTGTCGGCGTAGCAGCGGATCCTGTCGCGGAACTTGCCGCCGAGCATCTGGTAGACCGGTACGTTGTACGCCTTCCCGGCAAGATCCCACAAGGCCATCTCGACGGCGCACACACCGCCTCCCTGGCGCGACTGTCCGCCGAACTGCTTGACCTTGCGAAAGAGCTTATCGACATTGCAGGGATTCTCGTTCAGCAGCCGGCTCTTCAGCAGCAACGCGTAGTTTTTGCTGGCGCCGTCGCGTACTTCGCCCAGGCCGTAGATGCCCTGATTGGTATCGATGCGGATGATGGGGCAGGTCATGGGCGCGCGTGCAATGGTCAACACGCGCAGGTCCGTGATCTTCAACGCCGACGGTTTGGAATTGGTGTTGACATTTTGCGGCAGAGCCTCTAATTCGTGATCTGCCCAGAAGCCGGCGCCGATCGCCGCGGCTGCACCTTTCAGGAAGGAACGCCGTCCTCCATCACGATTGGACTTCATCCTTGGAACCTCCTTGCTTGCGGGCGGGATCAGACCGTCAGAGCGGCCTGCATCATTGCCCTTGCATATCCTACATTAAACGCGTATGCGGCATACCCGCCGCCACCAGGGTAGCCACCGATGCGGCCGCGTTCGCGGTCGTAATCGAGAGCGCGGGGATGCTCTGGATAGATCAGCCTGGTGTACTTGTTGCGGATGAGCTCTCGCATAACGGCGAACATGTTGTTCTCGCCTTCATCGATGAAGACTTCGGTGTAGCGTTCGTAAGGCTTCTTAACCTTCACGTTGCGGAAGTGTACGTGATTGATGCGGTCGCGCGAAGCGAAGTAGTGGCACACCGCGACCGGGTCCTGGCCCATCTCTTTGGTAACACCGCAATCGAAGGTGATGCCGTTGGAGGGGCTGTCGACGATGGAGATGAGTTTCTTCCAGCCTTCCACGGTGCCCATGATCTGCTGCGAGCCGCGGCTGACAGGGGCGGGCGGATCGTTGGGGTGCAGTGCGAGACGAACGCCTGCCTTTTCCGCTGCTGGGACCACCTTCTTGAGGAAGTAGGTGATGGTGCCCCACATCTCTTCGAGGTTGTGCGCGCCCTCATTCGGCAGCGCGGGCAGGTCTTTGAACTTCATCCCCTTCTCTTCGGGCTTGTTTTGATACTGCTGCGCCGCAGTCTGCTCGAGCTCGTAATCGAAGCCGGTCAGGCCGGCGCCCGCGCGGCCGGTCTCTTCGAAATAGCCCTCCATGGCGCGGTGCGCATACCAGTTGTACTCGACGACGGGCAGGCCCACCTTTCCGGCAACCTGAATCGACGCGATCACCTTCTCGATCTCCTCATCGCGGCCCGCGCGGCCATAAATGGCGTTTTCGAAGCCAGAGATCATGAGGTTCGCAAGCGAGAGACCCTGCTGCTTGAGGCCATCCATCTGTGAGCGCAGACGGCCCTCTTCCCACGGAATACGCGGACCTCCGGAGAGTACATAATCTACGCCAAGTTGCTTAATGCGGCGGGCACCCGCTTCGTTAACAGTGCCGGGAGCAGGCGGCGTGGAGGATGCGGTTCCGGGGGACGCGCCGCCGCCATCGGCAATCGCCAGGCAGATTTTGGGAGTGTCCTTGCCTTCATAGCGTGGCGCGGGCATCGATTGCGCTGGCGCCTCCCCGGCGGCTAACGTCGCCACTCCAGCCGTCTGCATCAATCTTCGCCGGGAAATCTTCATGGTTCGTTTCTCCTCCCGAGAATTATGCCTTCGCCTCGCTGTTGGCGCGATTCAACAGCGCCTTCATGTACGCGAAACCGTAAGCCGTCTGCGCATTGGCGCCGCCCACCAGGTTGGGCGTGTGATCGAGAATCACGATCCCGTCGAACGCCACGTCGCGCAGCGCCTTCATGATCTTGTACATGTCATAGTAGCCGTTATCCATGAAGGTCTCGACGAAGTGGGGCAGCGGGGCGCTCACGTTGCGAAAGTGGATCTTCCACACTTTCTGGGCTCCGAAGTAGCGGATCATCTCCTCGGGATCCTTGCCTGTAAGCTGCTTGCCGCCCTCGAGCCACGTGCCGCAGCACAGGCACAGGCCCACATTCGGACTGTTGGCGATTTCCATCGCGCGGCGGTATCCGTCGAAGTTCGAGAAGATGCAGCGCGGTACGCCGGCGAGCACCGGGACGGGAGGATCGTCGGGATGAATGCCGATGCGCACGCCGGCCTCTTCTGCGACCGGCGCCACCTGCTTGATGAAGTAGGTGTAATTCTCCCAGATTTCTTCCTTCGAGAATTCGCGCCCATGGGAAAGCGGCTCTTTGAACGTGACGCCGTCCCATTGACCCTGCTTGTTGGGACTGGCCATATCGAACTCACGGCCGGAGGCGCCGCGGATCGTAGCCCGGCCACTCGACCAGATGCCGTTGCCCATGTGTGCGTAGGTGGTGTAGTAAATGCCGGCCGCTCCGAGATTTCGCAGATATTGCTTGTACTCTTCGATCTTCTTGTCGCGTCCCGGCAGGTTCAGCGTCACCTCGGGCATGTTGTGGACGCTGGTGTTGCCGATGTTCCAGACAGTGATGCCGGCTTCGGCATAGCGTTTCTTGATCTGCTGGAAGCCCTCGGCGGTGCGCAGATCGGGGCTGGAGGCCACGCTGACATACTCGGCGCCGAGTTGCTGCAGAAAGAGCAATTCCTGGTCGGTGGGCTTGGGCCCGGATTGTGCGCAGAGTTTGATGCCGGGTTGGACAGTGTGGGTCACCGGCGCGCTTTCTGCGGACGAGGCCAACATCGCCGCGCCCAGCGCTCCGCCCAGCGCCGCTTTCGCGAATTCTCTCCGGTCCGGATGCGTCATGATTTATCCTCGGATTCCCATGGGACGCGGCGGTGCACTACGCCGCTTCTGACGAATGGCTGCGAAGTCGAAGCGCGCTTCCGCGATCGGAGTGCCAATCACCTCGATGCGTTGCAAGTCGCGCGTGCCGAGTCCCACGTCTTCGGCAAGCCGCAAGGTGCTGTCGCAGCGTTCGAATGGCGGTGTTCCGCGATCGGCCATCGGGTCAAAGCCCATTAACGCCATGGAGACCGCGTCAGTCGTCACAGGATTGGTGCCGGCTACGATCACGCCCGGGGCGACTCCAGTGAGTTCCTCGTTGATCCACGGGCCCTCGCCGCCCGTCATCGTCTTGATGCCTTCGACGATCGCCAGATGGATCGGACGCGCGGAGACCAGGTCGACTACGGTGCGCGGCACGCGCCAGGTATCCTCGCGCGGTGTGGATGGATCTTTCTCAGGCGGGGCGCTCTTGGACGGCTGGCGATCGCCCGCGTGGACCAGGCTGCGTCCGCCCTTCGGGATGAGTGACGGCTCGTCCACGCCGGCGCCGGTTCCATAAATGGTGCACGGCGTGAGACCGAAGCAGTTCTTCATGGAGAGCGTGATGCCTGCGGTAGCGTGCTCTTTCATCTTGGCGATGCTCACGAAGACGTCGCAATCCTCGTAGGAGTGATTGAGGTCGAACGCCGGGAACATCAGGCCGCCGTGAGGCACCACCATGCGCGAATACTTCTTGCCCTTACCCAGCCAGTTGGTATTCTCGAACTCCACATTGGACGCAGCGTTCAGGATGTCGCGCGGCTCCCAATTCGCCTGCAAGATGTACTCTTCCACCGGCGCGGCTGTCGACCACGGACTCTCCAGCACGCGGATTCTTCGTGCGCCGGCTTTGCCCATGAGATGAACGGCCGCCGCGATCACGTTGGGATGGGTGTAGTGCGTGTCCTCGAGCGGCAGGTAGCCGACGCGATAGGTCGGGGCGCCGGTCAGGTTGATCTTGATCGCGACGGTTTTGTTGCGGACCAGGCGTGCGAGGCCGCCCAACTGATCGAACATCTTGTCCATCACGGGCAGGAGTTGCGCGGGCTCGTAGGTCTTACATCGCGCGACGGAGACGGGTGCGGTAGGAGCGGCTAACGCGCGCCTTGCGAGGATCGCACCGGTGAAAGCTGCGCCGGTGTGGATTAACCATTGTCTGCGATTGCAATGCATCTTGAACTCCTACGTTAATTCGAGAGCCACATATTGCGGCACCTGCGGCAGATGGACCTCCATCGCGTCTTTCTGTAGTTCGCAATCCACCCTCGACATTTGGGGCCGGTCGATGGTAGAGGCCTTTACCTCACGATACCGGCCTGCAATGCGCACGCTTGCCGAATCCGGTCCGCGATTCGCATAAAAGAGCAGATGCACAACGGCCCGCTTGCCGTCGGGCGACACGGCGTAATACGACGAGGCCGAGCCGCAATTCCAGAAGCGCACCAGATCGTAGCGGTGGCTCACCAGGAGCACCGAATCTTGCGCCCATAAATAAGGATCGTCCGGATCGGTGTAGGAAAGCGCGATGCGTCCCTTGCCGAGGTTGCGCACAGAGTATCGGTCACCTTCCGTACTTTGGACTGGCGTACCTGGAGGACCTCCCCACTGCGGAGCGCCGATTAAGAGGCCGCCTGCCTGCACGAAGTCGTGGACCTGCTTCCGAAGCGCGTCTGCGGGCGCATCCGAGTCAGGGTAAATGACCGCGCGGAGGCCGAACAAAGCTCCGCTACCGATATGTTGCTTCGGCAAGATTACGTAGTGCTGCCCGGCGCGTGCCAGCAAATTGAGCAATTCTCTACTGAAGAACTCGTTCTTGCCGGAAAAGTCGGAGATTACACCAACGAGTGCATGCGGTTTGAACGCCGGCCAATCCTTGTGGGATGCGAAGAAGCCGGCAGCACCGGCGATGCGTTTCCACGTTTCGACGGCTTCGGGCCGCTGGCCCGCCAGTCCCTTCGCGAGCGCGGGATCGAGAGACAGAATCCATCGCCCACCATGCGCGGCGCTGTCGGCAATTGCGATCGGGTAGGAGCCCGCAGACAGGCGCGCATCATCGGCGGGTGGAGCATCCACCCAAACGGACGTTTCGGGATTGAGCGCTTGTGACAGGCGAATGTTCCATCCGTTAGAATCGACCCACGGGACGCCGGTCGGCCCGGCGTTGATCTCGGCGGCGCCGCCCCGACGCATCTTCACTCCTGGCCATTCGCCCTTGAGAATGGAAATTCCGGAAGGAGGGGAATCGAGATCGGCGACGCGAAGTCCGCTTGCGAGCGCGCGTTCGCGGACGGCTTGAAGGTCTGCCCCCTTCCCGATGAGCAGGTAATCGATCGCTGTGCCCTGCAAAAGACTGAGGGCCGCGGGGTCCGTCCAGGCGTTCGGCCACCGCATCGGCGTCCATTGCACTACCATGCACTCTCCCGACGAGGGGATTTAAACCGCATGGTATCAGAGAATCTTAGCGTTCGTTACAATTCCATGCGTGTATCACGGTGAATTGCACGTACGCCGCTTTGCTGTCCGTGGCGCAAACACTCTGTTTGCCGTCTCGACACTCTCATGTCGAGACTTTTCGGGTGTGCTCAGAGTCTGCGGCACGAAGTGGCCTACGACGCCCGTTTATCGCCGTGCAACCAGGATAGGTGGACACTCGAAAAGCTTTGAAAGGAGTCTCGACGCGGCAAATAGAAGTGGGCTTGGGCTGCTTCGCCGCCATGGATTGCGATTGAAACCAGCGCGTTCGCCGGGCAGATAGGCTCGGCCACGGCGACACGCCGCGAACCCCCAACCCCTAACCCCTGCTTTCAAGGGTGTTTGCGCCACGGCCACACGGCCTCTACCAGAGGTGTGAGGCGACGACTTCGGGTTGTGCGGGAGTGTTGCCGATGACGCGGGCGTGTAGCACCAGTTGCAGATTGCCGCTTTCCCATCGCGCCGGGAGTTGGCGCAGGATCACGCCCAACTGTTCGGGGTCGGCCAGCAGGCGGCCGGCCGCCTCCGTTCCGAATTGCTTCAATCCGGCGGCCACCATCAGCGTCCCGCCTGTAAACGAATTGCGGATGCGGCAGACCAACATATAGTCCTCAGGCGCCGACCCATCTTCCTTAGCCGGTATCGCCCACTCCTGACGCTCGCCCTGCGTGTCCGCGATCACGGTCTTCATTTCGGGAGTGTACTTGAAGCGGAAGCGCCATCCCTGCTGCAACTCCATGGTCCAACGATTCGTGACCGCGCCGATCAGCAGGGTAGGCGTTTTCCGAAGGTCTTCGAACACCACCCCGCTGGCCAGACGAAGGCGCGATGGCTTGGACCGCCCCGTTAACATCGTCGACACTTCGTTGGCTGCCACCATGTCGCCGAAGCCCACATACTGATTGAACACCGGAATCATATCGGAACCGTCGAGTTCCTTGGGCGGCACCTGGATGGCGCGCTGTGCCTCGGTTTCCCGTGGCGGCTGGCTCGCCTCGCTCAACTTCATCGCGTGCCATGACGCGTGGTAGACGATGGGGTGTGCCACCGCTACCAGCATCGGTTCCGGTGCCCGCAACACCGGATCCCAAAAACGTTTGAACGCTTCATTATTTGGATTACCGGCGGAAAACTTCAGAAAAGTAAGCAGCGCAAGAGTGCTTACGGCCGCGGCGGCCAGAGCAACCACAATAAATTTCCGCCGCATAAGCGGAAAGTCGTGATCCACCGTGGGGATGACGGTGCTCACAGGAGCCGGGGGCAGCGCGGCTGTCTCTTCCGTGGAAGGAGCACAGTAGTTGAAGTCGGGAGCATACGCGCCGGGGTGCAGCTCGATGCGAATCTCGGACGCGACTCCCTCGGGCGTCACATAAAACTGCGCCAGACGTTTCCGGACTTCGCGAGCGCCCACCCGTACAATGGTGTCTTCGCCCAAGTCCGATTGCGGCTGTCGGCCAAACACCTCAATCGCAATGGTGCGTTCCTTGAGCGTCGCCGCCTCACCGGCGAGTGATCTTTCGCACACATATTCCAGGAACTGTTGACAGCGTTTACTTCCATGGAAGGCGGGGCTGTTCAGGATGACTTGCAGCTGCCGGCGGATTTCCTCCGGACGGGGACTCGTCACCACCGCCACCTCACGACCGCCCGTCACAACTTTCGACATGGAAACGTGGATCCCCCTCGTGCAACTCCCACGATTCTGCTACTTCCGTAATCGGAAAGCAAGGGCATTGGAACTTCATGGAACCGCAACGCCAGAGACGCCAAGACTTGTCCGATGAAACGCGAGGACGTAACAGGACCGTGCTTTTCTGCACCGTGAAAACACCGTGTAACCCGTTGAAGGAACGTAAGCCCCGGCATACAGTCGAGCCTTACTCAGGGGAGTTTCGCTAACGGGATGCTTCGGGGATGGGGGTCACCCATTCCAGCTTCGAAATCAGAGTGAACGCGTGGCACCCGGAGGTGCCGCGAAGGAAGGGAACCCATGTATCGCTTCTTAAGAGTTGTCGCCGCCGCTCTCATGATCACTGGCTGCGCCCTGGCCCAAAATGCCACTGGCACAATAGACGGGCGGGTCACCGACGCCAGTGGAGGCGCCGTTCCGGGCGCCAAGGTAACCGTGGAAAACGTCGCCACCAACGTGCGCTTCTCGCTGGAGACGAATTCCGAAGGGCGCTTTTATCAACGCTACCTGCAACCAGGCACCTATCACGTGACGGCGGAGAAGGCCGGCTTCCAGCGATACCTGCAGAACGACATCCTGCTCGACGTGGAACAGACCATTACGCTCAACATACCCCTGCGTGTAGGCGACGTCACCACCACCGTGCAGGTGGAAGCCGCCGCTGCGCAACTGTCGACGGAGTCCTCCACGGTGGCCACGACAGTGAGCAACAAAGCGATTCTGGATCTGCCGCTGGGCGGCAACCGCAGCCCGATGTCGTTGGTCACTTTGGTCCCGGGCGTGGTGCCGAGCGGCGGGTCGAACAGCCCGTGGATCAGCGGCGGTCGCAACGACTATAACGACGTCACTATCGACGGCACGTCAGTGATCGTGCCCGAAAACAACGTCAGTCACCTGCAGATCGGCTACATTCCGAATGAAGACAGCGTGCAGGAGCTGTCGGTGGTCACCAACTCGCTGGCGCCCGAGTACGGTCGCACGGGCGGAGGTACCATCAACATCGCCACCCGCGGGGGAACCAACCAGCCACACTTCACGCTCTTCGAGTTCTTCCGCAACAATGTACTCAATGCCAATAGCTGGGGCAACAACCGCAACGGCCTGCCCCGCGGCATCGTGCGCTACAACCAGTTCGGCGGCACTTTCGGAGGGCCGGTGTACATCCCGCACGTCTACAACGGCAAGAACCGCACCTTCTTCTTCGTGAGCGAGCAGAGTGTGCGCACTCCGAGCGCGGTCACCGATACCGGGAGCGTCCCCACCGACGCCATGCGGCAGGGCATTTTCGCCGGTATGACCAACGGCGCGAGCGGCGGTGTGGGCCAGCCGATCACCATCTACGATCCGCTGACCGCCGGCAGCGACCCATCCTGTCCCGCGGCGCAACCCAACTGCCTGCGCCAACCGTTCCCGAACAATGTGATCCCGCAAAACCGAATCGACCCGGTGGCGAAGAATCTCCTGAAGTATTGGCCTGAACCCAACTGCACGAGCTGTATCACCAACGCCGCGCTGCAGACCAACAACTGGCGCACGCAGGGCGTGGCCAACAATCCTTACGACCAGATCGACGCCCGCATCGACCACAACTTCTCGGACAAGTTCCGCATGTTCGCTCGCGGTTCGAATCAATCGGGCATCAACACGGACTTCAACGGATTCGGCAACGCCGGGACTTCGTTCGGCTCCGGACCGGTGACCTATTACAATCGCAACGTCACCATCAATGCAGTCTACAGCTTCAGCCCCACGACGATTCTGAACCTCAACTACGGATTGGCCCGTGACGTCTCGGTTCGCTACCCGTTCTCCGAGGGCACCAAGCCGTCGTCGCTGGGATTCCCTTCGGCGATCGACTCCGTAGTGGACAATTACGAGTTCCCGCAGATTGGGGCGAGCGGCAATACGTCGGGCTACAATCTGGGCCAGGCGTCGTTCACGACGTTGCTCGACCGGCCCTATTCGCACGTAGCACGCGCCGACCTGACGAAGGTGCTCTCCAAGCACACGCTCAAGGCAGGCGCGACCTTCGTCAAACTCTTTGTAAACTTCACGCAATTGGGCAGTCCCGACGGGCAATACAGCTTCGGCAGCAGCTACACACAGCAGAATACGTCGCTCGGGACCTCCACCACGCAGGGCAATGGATTCGCGACGTTCCTGCTGGGCCTGCCGAACAACAACGGCAACGATCTGCAATACACCTTTGCGGCGGCTACCGCGAGCGCATACTGGGGCACGTACTTTCAGGACGACTGGAAGATCAGCCGCAAGTTGACGCTCAACCTGGGCGTCCGCTATGACGTGGACATCCCACGCACGGAGCGCTACAACCGCCTGAGCTATTTCGATATCAACGCCCCATCGCCGCTGCAGGGTATGGTGGCGGCGAGCGCTGTCTGCCCGAACTGCGGCAACCTCAAGGGCGCGATGGAATTTGTGGGAACTTCGGGTGCGGCATACGGCCGCCACCAGACTCCCACCGATATGAATAATGTGGCGCCGCGTATCGGCTTCGCATACAACATATTCAACAAGACTGTGATTCGCGGAGCGTACGGTATTCTCTATGCGCCCTCGATGCTGCAAGCGGCAGGCACTTCGGGCACATCCGGCACGGAAGGGTTCACTGGCGGCACCGCGCTTAACAGCACCATCAACAGCGGCCAGAGTTTCATTGCCAGCCTGAGCAACCCGTTTCCCAACGGCCTGATTCGCCCGCTGGGCTCGGCCCCCGGCGCCATCAGCGGCGCGTTGACCGATATCGGCGGCCAAATTCAAGACAGCTATTTCATCGATTACGTGAATCCGATGATTCAGCAGTGGAATTTCAATATCCAGCAGGAAATCAAGAGCTCCTGGCTGGTGCAGGTGGGGTACCTGGGCAGCAAGGGCCAGCATCTGCCCGACGGGGAGAGCAGTGTGAACTTCGATCAGTTGCCTGCGTCGTTCCTGCCGCTCGGCACCAACCTCACCGCGCAAGTGCCGAACCCGTTCTACGGGATCATCAAGAATCCGACTTCGACCTACGCCAACCCGACCGTGGCTGCTAATCTTCTGCTCGATGCCTATCCGCAGTATTCAAACGTGAGCGCCTTCCGCAAGCCCATCGCCAATTCCAACTACCAGTCGGCGATCCTCTCGGTGGAGCATCGTTTCCGTAGCGGGCTCTCACTGCTTTCGAGCTACACCATTTCCAAACTGCTCGACGACGCCTCGCAAGTGGTCACCTACATCGGGCAGGCCGGCTCCAAGCAGGACACCTACTGCCGCAAGTGCGAGAAGTCGGTTTCCGCACAGGACGTGCCGCAGCGTTTCGTGACCAGCGCCACGTGGGAACTGCCCGTGGGCCGGGCGAAGCACTTCCTGAACGCCATTCCGAAGCCGGTGGATTTCGTGATCGGCGGATGGCAGATCAACGGCATCTCCACCTTCCAGAAAGGCATCCCGATCGCGATCAGCAATGGCGGCAATTCCACCGGGCTGAACAGTCCGGGAATCCGCGCCACGGACAACGGCCAAAACCCGCAGGTGACCGGCTCGATCGGCAATCGGTTGAATCAGTATTTCGTCCAGTCGGTCTTCTCGCAGACGCCCAACTTCGCATTCGGCAACGTGGGACGTTTTCTGCCCAACGTTCGCCAACCTGGCCAGCACAATCTGGATTTCTCGCTGTTCAAAAACTTCCGGCCAGTGGAGAAGTTGAATTTCCAGTTCCGCGCGGAAGCCTTCAATGTTACGAACTCGCCCGTGTGGGCGTCGCCGGGAACCACTGTGAATGCGCCCGCGACTTTCGGAATCGTGACCAGCGCCAACGGGAACCGCACCGTGCAGTTGGGCCTCAAGATGATTTATTGAGGCGTACCGTATACTCCGCCAAGTATGAAACGCCGGTTTTTTTCAGACCATCATAGCGGCGCCTGCCGCACCCGCCCTTTCGGCTCAGCAGGCGCCCGCTCCACAGGGCACGGCCGCTCCGCAAAGGTTTTCCACCTCGCAGGGGGAACCTCCCAAACTCGAGATCGCCGCGACTGAACAGGCTGCGGAGCCCGTCCTGCGCTTCTTCAACGGGGCACAATTCGCTGCGCTCAAGAGGCTCAGCGGAATCCTCATGCCGCCACTCAACGGATCACCGGGTGCGCTGGACGTGGGCACTCCGGAGTTTCTCGACTTCCTGATCAACGAGTCACCGGCCGACCGGCAGCAGTTGTACCGCGCAGGCCTCGATGCACTCAATACGCAATCGCGCAAGCTGCATGGCCGGCCCTTTGCAGAGCTGGACGCGTCGCAGGCCGATGCGTTGCTGGCTCCTCTGCGCCAGCCCTGGCAGTACGATCCGCCCACCGATCCTCTGGCCCATTTTCTGGTCACCGCGAAACTGGATGTCCGCACCGCGACCATGAATTCGCGCGAGTGGAACACCGCCGGCTCCGCGTCGGGAGGCCGGCGAATCGGCGGCACTGGACTTTACTGGAACACGATCTGAGCGAGGAACGCATGTCCGTGAAAGACTACGACGTTCTGATCATCGGCTCCGGCGCCTCCGGCGGAATGGCCGCGCACACGCTCACGCAGAAGGGCGTCAAGTGCCTGATGCTCACGCGGCCCGCTAGTGGACTTCAGCCGCGACCGCGTCCTCAAGGCCGTCTACGATCTGCCTTATCACGGGCTCGGCAAGCCGGGACGCCTCCCGCACGTAGTGCAGGCCAACGAGTTCAACGCCAACCAATGGGTAGACGAGACAGAGGTCCCCTACACGCACGATTCCAAGAAGCCGTACAACTGGGTACGCGTGCGCATGATCGGCGGCAAATCGCTTTTCTGGGCGCGGATGTCGTTCCGGCTCAGCGACTACGAATTCAAGGCGAAGGATCACGATGGATCCGGCGAAAACTGGCCGATCAGCCATGATGAGCTGGCGCCCTTTTGCTCGCGCGTGAGCCGATCTTCCGCGTCAGCGGGCGCAAGGAAGGATTCCCGCAACTTCCCGACGGCAACTTCATTGAGGACACCTCACCCGATGGCGCGGCCGTGAAGAAATTCTCGGAAGCGGCGAAAGAACGCGGCATTCCAGTCACGTAAGATGCGCCGGTCTCTTGGGCAGGGGCCGTTCGCGAGCTCGTTCAATCTGCTGCTGCCCGATGCGATGGCGACCGGCAATCTCACCATCGTGCCGAACGCCGTTGTTCGCGACATCGCGGTAGACAAGAACACCGGACTCGTCAACGGCGCGAATTTCGTAGACCGCCACTCGCATCGCGAGATGCACGTGAGGGCGCGCGTCGTGATGTTGGGCGCATCGTGCCTGGAGAGCACGCGCATTCTGCTCAATAGCGGGATCGCCAACTCTTCAGGCGCGCTGGGACACTACCTGCACGATCAGTTCTACATTACGCAGAGTGTCCAGGCCGTCTTGCCCGAAGCGCGCGGCGGGACTGGCGGACGTGGTTTCGGAGGTGGCGGATATATTCCGCGATTCCGGAATCTGAAGACCAAGGAGAAGAGCTCGGGATCGGCTTCGTCCCCTTCAGCCCGCTCGGCGCGGGGTTTCTTACCGGGAAGATCGACGAGAACACTAGTTTTGAAGGATCAGATTTCCGCAGCCTGGTCCCGCGCTTCACGCCCGAAGCCCGCAAGGCGAATCTGGCCTTTGTCGATCTGCTCCGGGCTGTTGCGGTCCGGAAGAAAGCGACACCTGCCCAGGTAGCGCTGGCCTGGCTGCTCGCGCAGAAGCCTTGGATTGTGCCGATTCCGGGCACTACAAAGCTCCACCGGCTCGAGGAAAACATCGGCGCGACGTGGATCGAGCTCACGGCTGACGACCTGCGCGAGATCGGCCACGGCGCCGCCGGGATCCAGATGCAAGGAAGCGCGGCTGCCACCGGCTGCGCTGGAGATGGTGGCCCGCTGATGTCTGGCGGAAGGAAGCATCGCTGACGGCAGGATACCGCCGATGGTCATGATCTTCCCGAACAGCGATTCCACCATGACATTGGCCGACATCGAGGCGAATGGAAGCGGGCCACGAATGAACCCAGGAAACGCCCAGCATCCCGCCGGCGATCCGGCTGGCGGCGGCGCTGCCAATGCCGCGCGTGGGGGACGCCAAGGAATGAACATGGAGCCGTGGCTTACGCCGTTCGAGACCGACCTTATTAACGACATCATCCCGTTCGTCGAATCCCACTACTCCGTGTACACCGACCGTGACCATCGCGCCCTCGCAGGTCTCTCCATGGGTGGAGGCCAGGCGTTGAACATTGGAATTGTCCACCCCGAGACATTCGCCTACGTCGGAGGATTCTCCGCGGCCCCGGACAAGAAGCGTCCGCCCGAACTCGTGCCCGATCCCGAAGTACCCAAGAAGTTGAAGCTGCTGTGGGTGGCGTGCGGCAGCAAGGACGGCCTGCTCCGCGTCAGCCAGGGCGTTCATGCCTACCTGAAGGAGAAGGGGGTGCCTCATGTGTGGAATGTAGACGGAAACGCGCATGACACCACGGAGTGGCAGAACAACCTGTACCACTTCTCGTAGAGGATTTTCAGATAGAGTAGGCGAATGAGGAATACTCGGCCTGGAGTGCGCGAGTTTTCCCGAAGGAGGCAACATGGCAAAAGAACGTTCGGACGCGCGACTGAGCGCGATCAATCGCCGGCAAATGCTGGGCGCAGCAGCCGGATTAATGGGCGGAGCCGCGACCGCTATTTCCGGAGTAGCATTCGCGCAGGAAACGCCGGCGCCCGCTCGGGCCGTCGCCAAGGCTCCGGCAGCCGCTAGCGGCCCCAACCTGAGCCCGCCGGCAGTTGCGGTGAAAGGCGGAAAACTCCGCGGTATCAGGGAGGGCAAGACGTACTCCTTTCTGGGCATTCGCTACGCGGAAGCGGAACGGTTCGGCCAGCCCAAGCCGGTTCAGCCCTGGGAGGGAATCCGGAACGCTCAGTCCTGGGGCCCATGCTGCCCGATTCCCGTGCAGAGCTCGGTCGGTGGGGACGAACTGGTCTTTCCGCACCGTTTTTGGATTCAGAACGAGAATTGCCAGTATCTGAACGTCTGGACGCAGAACCTAAGCCCCGCCGTCAAGAAACCCGTGATGGTTTGGATGCACGGCGGCGGATTCACGAATGGCTCTGCCATCGAATCGTATGCGTACGACGGCAAAAGCCTCAGCGAGTTCGGCGACGTGGTGGTGGTCAGTATCAATCACCGGCTGAACATCCTGGGCACGCTCGATCTTTCGGCGTACGGCCCCGAGTATGCGAACTCCCGCCAGACCGGCATGGCAGACATCGTGGCCTCGCTCGAGTGGATTCACGACAATATCGAAGCTTTTGGCGGAGATCCCGGCAATGTCATGATCTTCGGACAGTCCGGTGGCGGAGGCAAGGTGGTACGCCTGATGCACATGCCCGCTGCGAAGGGCCTCTTCCATAAGGTGTCTGCCCAGAGCGGCAGCGCCAACTATCGGAACACGGATCCGGCCACGAGCATCAAGAATCAGCAGGCGCTCGCCGCGGCGACGCTCAAGAATCTGAATCTCACTGGCAGCGAGATCGGGAAACTCAAGACCGTTCCGTACCTGGAACTGCTGGCGGCAGGTACTGCCGCGGCAAGAGAACTCGGTACCGGAGGAGGCGGGGGCTGGAACCCCATCGCGGACGATCAGTATGTCATGCGCGAGTTCTGTGACTGGGCCGAAACCATTCCGCTCATCGCCGGCACCGTCTTCAGTGAGATGCAGGGTACGCTCACCAGGGGTGACGGCCGTAAGAACGAATGGACGCAGAAGGAAATCGACGAACACCTGACCACCACGTTCGGAGACAAGAAGGAGCAGGTCGTCGCCGAATTCAAGCAGGCGTTCCCGCGTAAGAAAGTACAGGACGTTCTCTACTACGCCGGCGCATCCAGAGGCGGCGCCAAGAACGTGCTGGCGCGCAAGCTGGAGAAAGGCAAAGCGCCTGTCTACAACTATCTGTTCGCATGGGAATACCCGATCAATGGCGGCGTTACAGCCTTCCATTGTTCCGAGCTCGCGTTCTGCTTCCACGCGCTCAACGTGCCGCAGATCAAGACGGCAACCGGTGGCGGCCCGGTCGCAATGGCCCTACAAGACAAGGTCTCGCAGGCATGGGTCAACTTCGCGAAGACCGGGAATCCCAGCCAGCCGGGCCTCGAATGGAGGCCGTATACGCCGGATAATCCGCAGGCAATGGTGTTCGACACGGTTAGCCAGTGCTCCCCCCTGCACGATGACAAGTTGGCGTCGCTGCTCCCCGCCACTGGTGGTCGCGGCGGCCGCGGTGGGCGCGGCGGACCTGCATAGTCCCGGCCTGCATTTATGAACGCTTGAATCCGCACCACGATCAGGAGGATGCCCTTGAAACTCTCTCGCCGCGATATTCTTTCTGCTTGCCCGACCGCATTGGCTTGCGCCTCGGCCATTGCGCAGACCAAGGAGGAGCCGCAGTATGTCGACGTGAAGACTGCTTACGGTCGATTGCGTGGTCTACAAAGCGCCGGTCTGGCGACGTTCAAGGGCATTCCCTACGCTGGTTCGGTATCGGGCGCCAACCGGTTCAAAGCAGCCCCGGCGCTGAAATCCTGGACTGGTGTGCGCGACACCATCGCGCTCGGCGCTCCCGCTATTCAGCCGGGGGAACGCCGGAACGAACCGCCTCAGAGTGAAGACTGCCTCTTCCTCAACGTGTGGACGCCGGCCGCTGACGGACGCAAGCGGCCGGTCATGTTCTACAGCCACGGAGGAGGTTTTACCACCGGCTCCGGCGGCGCGGCGTATCAGGATGGCGGAAACCTGGCGCGCACCTGGGACGTGGTGGTTGTCGCCACCAACCACCGCCTCGGCCTGATGGGCTATCTCTATCTGGGCGATCTTGGCGGCGAGGAGTACGCTACGTCTGGAAATCAGGGCCTGCTCGATATTTGTGACGGCCTGAAGTGGGTGCGCGAAAACATCGAAGCGTTCGGCGGCGATCCGGGCAACGTGATGATCTTCGGCGAAAGCGGCGGGGGTGCGAAGACGTCCTGCCTCTACGCGATGCCTGCCGCGTCGCGGTTCTTCAACAAAGCGTCGATCGAGAGCGGACCCGGCATCCGGATGATGCCACGCGACGCGGCGGCCGAGACCACACTGATGGTGATGAAGCATCTCGGGCTCGAAAAGAGCGAATGGCGGAAGCTCTTGGAGATCTCCGCCGATCAGCTACTGCAGGCGCAAACCGGTCTCGGCCGGACCGGCGGCGGACCGTTGGGCATGAACGGCGGGCGCAAGGGCATGGGCGGCGGGTCGCGTCCAGGCGGCTTCGGGCCGGTAGTGGACGGCTCAGTTCTGCCGAACCATCCATTCGATCCACAGGCTCCCGCGATATCGAAGAGCAAGCCGCTCATGGTCGGATACAATCGCGATGAGACCGTATTCTTCTTCAACCAGCAGCACAACACCGAAGTCTTCAACCTCACCGAAGCAGCCCTCAAGGCACGGCTCGCAACGGAATTCCCCGGAAACGCGGACCCGATTTACGATGCGTACGACAAGAGCCGGCCCGAAGCCTCCCCATCCGACCTCTACATCGCAATCACGACCGCGCGAATGATCGGCATCGGAGCCATGACGATCGCCGAGCGCAAGTATGCGCAGCACGGGGCGCCCGCCTATATGTACATCTTTAAGCACGAAAACCCGGCACTGATCCCTGGGACACAGCACAAGATGGGTACGCCGCACGCGATGGAGATTGCGTACAAGTTCAACAACGTGCAGACAGGCGGCGGTGGCGGGGGTTTGATGTCCATCTCCCGTCCCGAAAGCATCAAGGCTGCCCACAACATGAGCGAGATGTGGAGCACCTTTGCCAGGACGGGGCGCCCGGCGGCAGAGGGCCAACCTGCCTGGCCGGCCTACACGACCGAAAAACGCTCGACCATGGAGATCGACGCGGAATGTACGGTCGTTGACGATCCATACTCCGGGGAGCGCAAGCTTTGGGAGAGGCTGGACCCATAGCCAGCGGCCAGCGGTTTTATCGCCCCTAAAAAGAGGCCGTCGCCGCAGCGGATTATGAGCAGACCGGTCTCTCGAATGCTGGCCGCCCCCAAGGTATAGTTTTCCAGAATCTAATTGACGTTCGGTTGCGCTCCGGCCTCGCGAATGGCGGAATACCTTCGTTTGTTGAGTGTACGGGAGGCGGCCAGTTCTCCCTCAAGCACTAATGCGACGAGCTGTCCGCCGATCCGTCCGACCATTGAAGGACCGGTATGAACAACGTTGTCACGCGGTCCGTGTGATCCGATCCCCCAAAGACCGGCGAACTGGGCATATTGGCTCCCCACCCAGCCAGTTCCCCTTCCGGAGCGAAGACCATAATGTGTGGATGCCAGTGTCCTGCCTGGTCGCCCAGGTAACCCTGCTTTGAGAGCATGTACGCGATCGACCCCGGTTCAATCGCGGGGATCTGCTTCGCTTCGAACGCGGCTTTCATCTCACTCGATAATTGTTCTTTGCTTTTTCCCGCCAGGACGAGCTCGGTCCTCCTGATGACTCGCGGCAAAAACGATCGCGCCGCGGAGGCGTTGAAGCAGGTTGGCGCTCTCAACTTCGGATTCCAGAAACCCGGATCGTCGAGACTCGCGGTCCACGAACGCTGCACCGCGCAAACAAATCCATTGCGACCTTTGATCACCGTCCCGTAGCCGTGCTGGTTTAACACCAAAATCTCCGCGTCCTTCGAGATGGACTCCGGCGCAGCGCTCCTTGCCAAGGCGACCTCCGCGTCTTGCGTCATCAAATACTGGTCGAGCGCAGCCATTTTCGGGTATGAGGCGCCAACACCCTGCGCCTGGCAGTGACCTGCTACCGCCAGAACGATGAGCGACTCCACTATCCTGGACACGATCCCTGCCCGAAAACTCGGGTGGGCCAGCGAACGCCAGCTTGCGGTCTTCAATTTCGTCATTTTCGAACCTCCTCGTACGCTTGTGCGCCGCACAGTTTGACGGCACATCGTTTAGTCGATTGGGAAGGGCTAAAATCGACAAGTCTCGCGATGGCACCTCAAGCCGTTGAAAACAGGCGATTAAAGAGGCGGAGGAGAAGTCGCTGACGCGCGCAGCCGGTTTGCGAGATCCGAAATCTCGCACGTTTACCCGGCGAGGCCCCATGCTTCTTGGGCAATAACTGTTTAGACTCTATCTCTACGTTGCCGGTGAGGCGGGTGCTGCCGGCGATGAACGGGGCTGACTCAATGCGCCAGACGGCCCATCGTGCGGTGTGGATCGGCAGCGGCTCCGCTACCGATCGCACCAGCTTTGGATGCGTTTAGCGCAAGTATTGGTTATCTCTTTGCTGCCTGATCAGCTAGTTGAGCGCGGATTATTTTTTCCTGCTGAATATCTTCTTCCGAGAAGGCGTATGCAAAGTCTTCTGGCTCGAAGACTTGGCGGATCTCGACCTCGGATTCACCTTCTTGCGCGTTAGGGAAGCGTTTGACCCACTCGATGGCCTCTTCTCGGGACTTGACCTTCCAGAGCATGAACCCGGCGACGAGTTCCTTGGTTTCGGTGAAGGGGCCGTCGGTGACGGTGTGGTTTTTGCCCGAGAAGCGGACGCGAGCGCCCTTGGAAGAGGGGTGGAGCCCTTCGTAGCTTATCAGGACTCCCGCTTTTATGAGCTCATCGATGTATTTGTTCATGTCGCCTATGAGCTGGGGATCGGGGAGGGCGCCTTCCTTGTCTGACTCTGCGGTTGCTTTAACTAACACCATGAATCGCATTGCGAAATCTCCTTTGGGTTGAGCGATGTTGGGTGGCTTGAACTCAGATTGAGAGCGCGATTGGATTGCTGTTGCTCGCTTTCTTTCTGGCTTTCTGCTGATAAATCGAACGGGGTGTGGCCGAATCGACATCAGAACGGGATTATGCCAGCCACCCGTATAGAGTGTAGGCACCATCGCCGGCCAAGGCGGCCACTGGGACGAGAAGACCGGGGGGCTTCCCACACACCGGCCGTCTCTCCAAGGCTCGCAACGGCTTTCGCCGCACCACAATCAGGATCTCGGTGTTCTTGCGTTTAACTAATATCGAGTAGGGAGCGTTCGACAGGGCAGTGGGAACGATGCATGCGGGAGCGGTTCAGGGCATACTAACGCAGCATTTTGCAGCACTTGGTCTTGAACTTCGGCGCTCTCGAGAAATAGTCCAGACTTGCTAGCCAAGACCGACCCACTCACCTTTGCATAGGAAAAAAGGACGGCCGAGAAGTAGGTGACGATGAGTCACCATGCCGGCCGC